>Ga0272443_10000228_pt1 | contig 107426 bp, 69 predicted proteins | sample SSMAcet12_FD_193581 | JGI IMG/M metagenome (GOLD analysis project Ga0272443, IMG submission 193581) | Marine sediment archaeal communities from Little Sippewissett salt marsh, Falmouth, MA, United States - SSM-Acet-12 | ecosystem: Environmental > Aquatic > Marine > Wetlands > Sediment ... | reverse complement strand
CTTGACGTGACCTACATTATCAATTACCTGTATAAGAGTGGTCCGGCACCGATATGTCCTGATGCAAGCTGTGATTTGTGTATTCCGTAACCGAAACCGGAAACACATAAGCATAAAAAAGAAGCCGTCCCCAATGGGGCGGCTTCCTTTTTTGGCATTTAAAAAAGGCCGGCAGCTGCGACCACCGGCCCCTGGGTGAGGTAGGGATAAGAGGGAACTAAGAGGAATTCTGGTCCTCAGGGAGTTTTAACATTTTGGTTCCGTCAATGTAGTCGGTAAGCTCAATCTTTTCTATTCTCATCAACTGGTGTGTAATATTCATTATTTTTATGGCCGCTTCTTCGATATCGGTCAGTTTCGATTTAAGCATCCTGTCCCGTTCGTTCAACTCTTCGTCAGGCTTGTCCAGCTCGGGATACTGCCTGGGAAGAAGCTGCACGATACCCAGAATGGCCTGCAACGGATTATTGATGCGGTGATTCACCGTCGTCGCCGTGGCCTGAACCACATTCAGTTTTTCGCTGTCGATAATATTGTCGAGTTCGGCGGCGGCCACCGAAACCGATAGCGCGGCGGCCAGGGCTCCCAGAAAAGTATCTTCTTTAACCAGAGAACCGACCCCCGACTGGAGACCGATAACGGCGCCGAGTATCCTGTCGGCCTTTTTTATCGGCAGGGTGAAACTCGAAACCGGCTCAGCGCCGCCAAATGAAACATAAGCGGATATCAACTGCCTGTTTTTGCGAAGGCTTTTGTAGAGGTCCTTTTCGAGTTCATCGAGTATCTTCTTGTGTGCGTCGCTTCCGGCATAGGAAACGGTCAGGATCGGGTTATAATGATCATCCCAGATAATCATCATACCGGCCGCAAGCCCTATCATCCGGGCGGTCATTTTCAGGGCCATATCGGCGGTAGCGGCCGGTTTGGCGCCGGCAGACGATGAGAGCGCTATTTCTCTCATTATTTCGAATTGCGAATTTATCTTTTTTTCATTCACATCAAGATACCTCGATAACACCTTCACGCAAAAGCTGTGCCCTTGCGGAAGGATAAAATAATAAAGCCGGGCGGCTGATTCCGCTGTGTTGGGGCCACGCAACAAACAACCCTGCAATGAGTTACCAAATGTCCCGTAAATAACATAATTGCCCGATATTTATTAACCATATCCCTCTGCAAAAGATTTCATACTTACGGCAAATCATTTGGCATTATTTCTTGACAGAGAAGAGCTTAGATGTTACATTCAGGTTTTTTCCGGATGTGGGGATATGATAGAAGATAACATAATTAATGATGAATGCGGTGTCTTCGGGATAATAGGTACACCAAGGGCGGCCGAATATACTTTTTTCGGCCTTTATTCGTTGCAACACCGCGGCCAGGAATCGGCCGGTATCGTAACCGCCGGCAACGGCGGCGTCAACATCTACAAGGGTATGGGCGAGGTCAACGAGGTATTTTCGGCTAAGAGATATCTCGATCGCCTCAAAGGCAGAGTTGCGGTCGGACATACACGCTATTCCACCACCGGCGCCTCTTCCCTGACGAATATTCAGCCGTTGCTGATAACCAACCGCAGCCAGAAACTGGCTGTGGCGCATAACGGCAATCTGACCAACTCGTTCATTTTACGGCAAAAGCTGGAAAAGGAAGGATCGATTTTTCAAACGACCTCCGACACCGAGCTGTTTTTGCACCTGGCGGCGCTGTCCCGAAAGCGAACCTGGTTCAACCGTATCTGCGACGGCCTGACCCGGGTCGAGGGTTCCTACTCGTTGTTATTTATGACAGAAAACTCTATTATTGCCGCCCGCGACCCGCTCGGATTTCGCCCCCTGGCGCTGGGCAGGTACAACGGCAGTTATGTCATTGCCTCGGAAACCTGCGCTTTCGATATTATCGGCGCCCAGTATATCAGGGATATCGATCCCGGTGAGGTTCTTGAAATTACGACCGACGGCAATATGCGGTCGAAGTATCCTCTCAAGAAGCAAAATCACGCTTTTTGCATTTTCGAATATATCTATTTTTCGCGCCCCGATTCGATCGTTTTCGGTGAAAACGTAGATAAAATACGCCGGAGGCTGGGCCGACAGCTCGCCCGCGAGCACCCGGCCGAGGCCGACATCGTCATCGCCGTTCCCGATTCGGCGACCACCGCCACCATCGGATTCTCCGAAGAATCGGGTATCAAATACGAAATCGGCCTGATCAGAAATCATTATGTCGGCCGAACCTTTATCGATCCCGAACAGAAGATCCGCGACCTGGACGTGAAAGTGAAATTCAATCCGGTCAAGGGTGTTATCGAGGGCAAACGGGTGGTTGTAGTGGATGATTCCATCGTTCGCGGAACGACCTCGAAAAAACTGGTGAAACTCATTCGGTCGGCCGGCGCCAAAGAGATTCATTTGAGAATTTCGTCGCCGCCGATTATTTCCCCCTGTTTCTTTGGAATCGACATGCCGACCTGCGAGGAGTTGATTGCCTCATCGATGTCGGTCAAGGAGATCGAAAAGTATCTCGATGTCGATTCGCTCGGTTATTTGTCGATCCCCGGTATGCTTGGAATGCCGTCACTTCCGGACAATGATTTTTGTGTCAGCTGTTTTTCAGGGAAATATCCACTGAAGATAGAGAAAAATCAAAGTAAACTGCGTCTCGAAAAGGTATAGACACAACCTCTAATTTTGGCCCGACAGTCCGATAATCATAGAAAACAAACGTTGACAAGTTTGCGTCTGCTGGTATATTATTGGTAACGCCAGATACTCGCACTTTTTGTTAAAATACAGCGGCTTTCAATTCGCAATTTTTATCTTAATTGGAGGTGGCATGAAAAGACCCGGTTCAGCAAATATTTTAATTTTTTCCCTGATAATCCTCATTTTCGGACTATCCGCCTATGCGGCCGGACTGGAAGCCGATAATACCGCCAAAAAGTCGCGGGTGCCGCGCATGGCCCCGGTCAAGCCGGACAAAGTCAGTATATCCGCAAAGACCGATATAATAAATGTCATCGTCAAATTCCGGGAAAACAGCGATGTTCGCCTGCGGGGCGACAAGTTTGCCTCGTTGCGGGGTCTGTCGATGAAAGCCGCCAATGACCTGCTTCAGCCATATCACAACGGGCGCGTCTCGCGGCTGATCGAAAAACCGGAGGATGACCTGTCGCGGGCCAAAAATATCTATGAGCTGCGTTCCGGGCATGAACTGGCCGATTTCAACCTTTACTATACGCTGGAAATCACCCATTATGCCGAGGCCGAGACAATTATCAATCAATTAAATAAGCTGGACATGGTCGAAATCGCCTATGTCAATCCGCGTCCCGAGCCGGCCGAAGATATCGATCCGCCGACACCGGATTATGAGGTTTATCAGAATTACCTGTTATCGGCGCCGACCGGTGTCGATGCGGTCTATGCCAATACGCTCCCGGGCGGCAAAGGAACCGGCGTCAAAATCATCGATATCGAAAACAGCTGGAACGAGACGCATGAGGATCTCGAGAAGGCCCTCGGCGGGACAATCGGGCCGGGCTACAGTCAGACCGGCGATCACGGCACAGCGGTCCTGGGTGAGATGATCGGCGGCGATAACGGCTACGGCGTGACCGGTATCTGTCCCGGAGCCGATATCGGGATGGTATCGGCCGGCAGTTACGGCACCGCCGAGGCCATGCTCATAGCGACCGACAACCTTGAGGCGGGCGACCTGATGCTGATAGAGCTGCATGCCCCCGGGCCCCGCTATGATTTCCAGATTCGCACCGATCAGCTTGGATATGTGTGTATGGAATACTGGCAGGATCGTTTCGATGCATTGCAATATGCCTGGGCCAAGGGAATCATAGTCATCGAAGCGGCCGGAAACGGCGCCGAGGATCTGGATGATATAATTTACGAAAATCGTTTCGACACCACCTATCGCAATTCGCACGCCATTATGGTCGGAGCCGGGGCGCCGCCGAGCGGCAATCACGGAACCGACCGTTCACGGCTTGATTTTTCCAATTATGGCGAGAGGGTAAATCTCCAGGGTTACGGGCGCGAGGTCTTCACCACCGGCTACGGCGGTTACTGGGACGGCGACGGCGACCCCGATCAGTATTACACCGCCACGTTTTCGGGGACATCATCGGCTTCGCCGATCGTCACCGGAGCGGTGGCCTGTTTACAGGGTTATTATGAAAATCAATACGGTGTGCCCTGCGACGCCGATTACGCCCGACAGTTGCTGTATGCCACCGGTTCTGATCAGCAGGGCGATATTTCTGAGCATATCGGGCCGCGGCCCGATCTTGCGGCCGCCATGGCGGCGGTGACGCCTCCCCCCTCTCTTTATTCCGAGCCGATGTATATCGATACCTCGATGCAGGAGGGAACCACCGCCGATTTCGATGTCTGGTTGCACAATCGTTCGGGCGGCAATGATTTCGACTTCTCCGTAACCGGCAATGACAGCTTGCTCAAGGTTGCCGACTGGTTGAATGTCGCACCCACAAGCGGTATTGTCTATCGGGATGATTCAACCCTGCTGACCGTCTCCATCGATGCCTCGCTGATCGAGGATCGGCTTGAGATTTACAAGGGCATTGTCGAAATAGACTGGGGTGTCTCGGGCGGAACGCTCGATTCGGTTTCTTTTGTACCGGTATTTCTGGAGATTCCCTGCATGCCCGAAACATCATACGTCGTTACTACGGATAACGATCCGCTGGGACCGGTATTCGACTGGATAGAAATCAGCGAAATAGGAACCATGATCCCCGAACAGGATTATTACAACAATTATGCGGCCCAGCCGCTGGATGACGGCACGGCCGGGCCGATAGCCCTGCCGTTCGATTTTCCCTTTTACGATACCGAAACGACATACAACCAGATTTATATCGGTGTCAACGGCGGTATTTCATTTACCGATATCGATGTCAACAGCAACGGCTATTTCAGCGGTTTCGATATACCGGGAACGCCGTTCGCCACTTTTATCTCCCCGTTCTGGAACGACCTAATACTGGGCACCAGCCACGGCGCCCACGGCGCGATATATTATTATCATTCGCCCACCAACGATACGACCATCATCGAATGGTGGCAGGTGGGCAATTATAACGGCACTTACGATACCCTGACCACATTCGAGGTGATCCTGACGGCCGAGGGCGGAATAACCTTCCAGTATCTGGATATCGGACTGACCGGTCTGAATGCGACCGCCCTGATAGGTATCGCCGCCGAGGGATGCGCCGCGACGCCGTATTGCGATGCCGGCGAACCGCTGGAAAATATGGTATATAATTCATCCGTCGTCGATTTCTCTCTGGTCGAGCCGCCGGTGCAATCGGGTGATGTCAACGCCGACGGCAGTATCAACATCCTCGATGTAACATATCTGGTCGGTTACCTATACCGTGACGGTCCCGACCCGATACCGTTGCAATCCGGCGATCCCGACTGCAACGGCAATATCAATATTCTCGATGTCACATACCTGATTGCGTACCTGTATCGTGAGGGCCCGGCGCCCTGTTATTATCAGCCGTAAGAGATAGCCATCAATTAAAAAAGCCGCCCGATACGAGGCGGCTTTTTTTGGCTTTTTATAACTCTAAATATATCAAATAAACGGGAACGAGCACATTCTTGTAAGTTCCAGCCAGTAATCCGGCAGAACGCCCAGGACGAGCGTTCCGGCGGCCGTGATAAGAAGAACGAGTATCAGGGCGGGCGTAAACGTCACCGGTTTGAACTCTTCATCGGTCTTGCCGAAGTATGAAACGACGACCACCCGCAGATAGTAATAAATCGAAACGAAACTGTTCATCACGGCGATAATAACCAGCCATATATATCCCTGTCCCACGGCCTCGGAGAAGACAAAGAACTTTCCGAAGAAACCGGCTGTCGGCGGAAAACCGCCCAGCGAAAACATAAACAGGGCCAGGAAGGCGGCCAGAAAAGGATGACGTTTGGCCAGACCCTTCATCTCGTCGATATTGGCCTTACTCCCGGTGCGGCTGTCGATCATGGTGATAACGGCAAAGGCGCCGAGATTAAAAAATGTGTAGGCGGTCAGATAATACAATGCCGATGATACCGCGCCCTCTCCCCCGGCGGTCAGCGCCACCAGAATATAGCCGGCATGAGCGATCGATGAATAAGCCAGCATACGCTTGACATTGGGCTGGAAAATGGCCAGCAGGTTGCCGACCGACATGGTCAGCACGGCCACGATCCAGAGAACCGGTGTGATTTCCTCCATGGCGGGGAAACCATAAACCACAACGCGCAGGATAGCCGCAAAACCGGCCGCTTTCGGCGCCACCGAGAAAAATCCGGTGACCGGTGTCGGCGCCCCCTGATAGACATCGGGGACCCACATATGGAACGGTACCGCCGCCACCTTGAAGCCGAAGCCGAACAGCACCAGGAAAGCCCCGGGGACAAGGAATATCTTCGATTTCATCATGATGAAATCGAAATCGGTGACGATTCGTCGCAGATCGGTTGTCTCTGCGGCCCCGTATATCAGGGCGATGCCGTAGAGCAAAAAGGCGCTGGCAAAGGCGCCCATCATGAAATATTTTACGGCCGCTTCATTGGACTCGAGATTATGGCGCGCAAAACCGGCCATGACATAGAGCGGTATCGACATAATCTCCAGCCCGATAAAAATAACGATCAGGTCGGTGCTGGCCGACATGACCATCATACCGACGATACAGAATAATATCATCGCGTAAAATTCGAATTTTTCGATGGCATGGAAAACCAGATACGAGCGGGCCATGAGAACGGTAACGATTCCGGCGATGATGAATATTATATTGAACAGGACGGCGAAATTATCTATCAGGACCATGCCGAAAAATCCGGCCTGCGGGTTGTTCCATTGCTGTATGGCAAGAATCAGCGCCGCGACCAGACCGATAAGGGCCAGATATGAGGAAACCGCCCGATTGCGGAACAGGCCGCCGAACAACAGGATGACCGCTCCCGCCACTACCAGGGCTATTTCCGGTGCAATAATACCGAAATTCAATGATGCCGAACTAATATCCATATCTGCTCACTTTTTTCACGACGACCTTACTTCGGGTCCGATCAATCACTTTCTATTTCAACGGTTCCCAGTTCACTGTTGTCTTCGACGATTTCGATTCCAGGGCCGTGCTTGTCTTCAGCTTCGGCCAATTTCAGCCGCGCCTTTTCGACACGACTCAATATATCATTAACAGCCGGTTCCATTCTCGTCAGGAACGGCTTGGGATAAATTCCAATCCAGAAAATCAGAACGACAAGCGGAATCAGGACCAGTTTTTCGCGGCCGCTGAGATCCTTGAGATTTTCATTCTCGGGCTTGTCGAGTTTGCCGAATATGACCCGCTGGAGCATCCACAGCATATAACATGCGGCCAGAATCACCCCGGTCGCGGCCAGGACTGCATAAACTTTATTGGCGGCGAAGGTCCCCAGCAGAATCAGGAACTCACCGACAAAACCGTTGGTAAACGGCAGACCGATAGACGATAAGGTGACAATCATGAAAAAGGCCGAGAAAACCGGCATCGATTTCGACAAACCCCCGAAATCGGCGATCATCCTTGTATGCCGTCTCTCGTAAATCATACCGACAATCAAAAAGAGCGCGCCGGTCGATATACCGTGGTTTATCATCTGTATCACCGAACCCTCGACACCCTGCACATTCAGGGCGAACATCCCGAGCATAACGAAACCGAGATGCGAAACGGACGAGAAAGCGACCAGCGACTTGACATCCCTCTGCACCATCGCCACCAATGCCCCGTAAATAATTCCGATAATCGCCAGTATGGAGATCAGCGGAACGAATTTCAACGTCGCCTCCGGGAACAGCGGCAAACAGATACGGATAAAACCGTACGTGCCCATTTTCAGCAAAACGCCGGCAAGTATGACCGAGCCCGCCGTCGGGGCCTCGACATGCGCGTCGGGCAACCATGTGTGGAACGGCCAGATCGGCACCTTGATGGCAAAAGCCAGCGCAAAGGCCAGGAATATATATGTCTGTGCGCCGAGCGGTATCGGCATCTCGTACATTTTGAGAAGATCGAATGTGTATTCACCGGTGTAGCCATGATACATGAAAAAGAGATACAACAGGGCGACCAGCATCAGAAGCGAGCCGAACATGGTAAACAGCACGAATTTGATGGCGGCGTATATTTTCCTCGGTCCGCCCCAGACACCGATGATGAAATACATCGGAATCAGCATGGCTTCCCAGAAAACATAGAACAGGAACAGATCGAGCGAAACAAAGACGCCGATCATGCCGGTTTCGAGAAGGAGCATCGATATATAATATCCCTTGACACCGGTCTTGATGGCGTTCCACGATGAGATCATAATAATCGTCGAAAGCACCGTCGTCAGCATGATCAGAAGCAGTGAGATACCATCGATACCCAGGTGATAACTTATTCCAAAACCGGACACCCACGGGATATTGACCTCGAACTGCATCCCCCTTGCCACCGGATCGAACATCGAATACATCCATATCGACCAGAGCAGGGTAACGAAAGCGATAATCAGCGAGACCGCCTTGATTGTATCATGCTTTGCCTTCGGTACGAACAGGAGCAGAATTATGCCCACCAGCGGGAAAAACGTCACCAATGTCAGAATCTGATTTTCCATATCAGCCAAATATTAAAACAATTCCTAATATGACAATTACTCCGATCAGGAATATTGTCGTGTATGTTCGCAATATACCGGACTGCGACGGGCGCAGGCTGGTCGATATATCGCCTATCAGAACGGCCATACCGTTTATGAAGCCATCTATAATAAGCACATCGAATATTTTCCAGAGGAACTTGGAGCCGATCACGAGCGGGTTGACGATAACCGCGTGATAGAACTCATCCACAAAATATTTGCCGTAGAGAATCTTGTGAACACCCGACAGGCTGTTTCGCACTTTACCGGCAATAGCGATATTTTTCAGGTAGAAATGGTAGGCCAGGTAAATAAACAGACCCACCAGAGCCACCGAGCCGACCATCAGGATCAATTCGGTCGTACCGTCATGGGCCGCCGAGGCCAAAGCGTGCGCGCCTTCTTCGGTATGGTCCAGCCCCTTCATCACCGGCTCGAGGAATTTCTCGAAACGGTTGTCCCCGCCGAGAATATGCGGGATACCGACCCAGCCGCCGATAATCGACAACAGCGCCAGCATCGAAAGCGGACCTGTCATAGATTTGGGCGATTCATGCAGGTGCTCCTTGGTGTGGGCGTCCATGCGCTCCTCGCCGAAGAAAGTCAGGAACACCAGCCGGAACATATAGAAGGCGGTCATACCGGCCGTGACCAGAGCTATCAGCCAGATCCAGATCGAACCGTAGTCGGTTGAGAACGATTTCCACAATATTTCATCCTTGGAGAAAAAGCCCGAGAAACCGGGAATTCCGGTGATGGCCAGTGTGGCGATCAGAAACGTCCAGAACGTAACCGGCATCCGTTTTTTAAGCCCGCCCATGTAACGCATATCCTGCTGTCCGGCCATTGAATGAATAACCGAACCGGCACCGAGGAAAAGCAGCGCCTTGAAAAAGGCGTGAGTCATCAGGTGGAATATACCCGCCGAGAATGCGGCCACGCCGCAGGCGGTGAACATGTAACCGAGCTGGCTGACGGTCGAATAGGCCAGAACCCGTTTGATATCATTCTGCGCCAGGGCAATAGTGCCTGCAAACATGGCTGTGGCAACACCGATAATTGCCACAACAGCCATAGTGGCGGGCGCCATCATATACAGCACATTGGAACGGGCGATCATATACACACCGGCCGTGACCATTGTCGCGGCATGGATCAGCGCCGAGACCGGCGTCGGACCCTCCATCGCATCGGGAAGCCAGACATAGAGCGGAATCTGGGCCGATTTACCGGTCGCCCCGAGGAACATCAATAATGTCGCGGCGGTAACCATCCCGCCTCCCACGGCAAACATTGAATGGGCGGTGGCCGGATCGAGAACCGTCTTGAAATCGAGCGAGCCGGTCTGCCAGAAAATAATGAACATGCCCAGCAGGAAACCGAAATCGCCGATACGGTTGACAATGAAAGCTTTCTTCCCTGCGTCGGCGGCCGATTTTTTCTCGAACCAGAAACCGATCAGGAGATAACTGCACAGCCCCACACCTTCCCAGCCGACAAACATAAGCAGGTAGTTATCGGCCAGCACCAGCGTCAGCATCGAGAATATAAATAAATTCAGGTACGTGAAATACCGACCGTAGCCGGGATCGTCATGCATGTACCCGATAGAATAAACATGAATGAGGAATCCGACACCGGAGACAACCAGCACCATCACGGCCGACAACGGATCGAGCAAAAACGATACGTTGACATGAAATTGCCCGGCCGGAATCCAGGTGAAAAAAACATTTTCGATCACCCGCGCTGATTCGGGGAGCGCGAGGAGGTCGAAGAAGAATTTCACGCCGAGTATGAACGAAATGCCGACCGAGGCGCAGGCAATAAATGATACCAGCTTATTGCCGAGACGGCCCAGCAAAAGACCGTTAACAAGAAATCCGATCAGCGGTATAAGCGGTATTAAATACAGCGGTTGTTCCATTTATTCCTCTTCCCTACCTTTTCAACAAGCTGAATTTATCGGCATTTATGGATTCCCTGTTTCTGAAAACCATAATAATAATAGCCAGTCCGACGGCCGCTTCGGCGGCGGCAATGGTGAACACGATAAACACGAACACATGTCCGTCGACGACATTGTTCATTCTCGAGAAAGCAATGATGGCCAGATTGGCCGCATTGAGCATCAGTTCTATCGCCATAAACATAATAATCAGGTTGCGGGAGATAATCACTCCGGCCGCGCCGATGGCAAAAAGCAAAGCGCTGAGAAGCAGGAAGTATTCGATCGGTACCATCAGGCTTCCTCTCTTTCCCGGTCGGTTTTATCTTTACGGGCCATAATCACCGCGCCGACGATGGCCACCAGAAGGAGTATCGAGGTCAATTCGAACGGATAGAGATATTCCCGGAACAGGTGTGACGCGACCATTTCGACCGAGCCGAAATCCTCGGCCACATCGACCGCCTGGGTGCCGACACGATCGGCGAAACCGATCTGTTTGAAAAGCGCCGCGAATTCGACGAAGAGAATAAGCGACAGGATGATTTTGCTCGTCCGCCCCATATTCGACTGCTTGTCACCGAAATGCTCACCGCGCAAATTAAGAAGCATAATCACGAAAAGAAAGAGCACCAGTATGGCGCCGGTATAAATTATAATCAGCAGGGCGCCGACGAAGAGAGCGCTGAGCTGAACATATAAAATAGCCTGAGCCACCAGCGAAACGACCATATAGAGTACCGAGGCCACCGGGTTGCGCTGCATAATCATCATTATGGCGCCGCCGACGGCGAATACGGCCGCAAAATAAAATATTAACAGGTCGAGCATTTCTTAGAAAATCCTCCTGACCTTGCGGATAATCCGTTTAAATCGTTTTTCTTTTTTGGGTCGATTTGCGAGCATTTGCTCCTTAGTATAAATGAACGAGTCGCGATTGTCATCCGAAAACTCATACTCGTGCCCGAGGAAAATGGCCTCTTCGGGGCAGGCCTCCTCGCAGAAACCGCAGAAGATACAGCGCAGCAGGTTTATCTCGTAAATCTGCGCATAGCGCTCGCCTTTTTCGGTTTCAGCCGGTTCCATGTGAATGGCGTCGGCCGGACAGGCCGCCGCGCAGAGTCCGCAACAAACGCAACGTTCGGTACCGTCATCGTACATCTCAAGATAGTGCTTACCCCTGTAGCGCGGGACCATTTCCTTTTTGACCTTGGGGTACTGAATCGTCACCGGTTTTTTGAACAGGTGCTTGAGAGTCGTATAGAACCCCTTCGGAAAGGCCACGATCACTGTCTTGACAAAGTCAAATGCCATATCTCAATCTTAATCCTAAATTCTGTAAATTAGTGCCGTCACCACCACATTGAGCAGCGCCAGCGGGAACAATACTTTCCAGCCGAGATTCATCAATTGATCGTACCTCACCCTCGGCAGCGTTGCTCGCACCCAGATATAAAAAGTCATGAACAAAAATACTTTCAAACAGAACCAGACAACCGGCGGTAAAAACGGTCCCTGCCAGCCGCCCAAAAATATCGTCGTTACCACCGCCGCGACGGCAATCATATTGGCGTACTCACCGAGGAAAAACATGGCGAAGCGAAGCGACGAATACTCGGTGTGATAGCCGCCGACCAGTTCCGCTTCGGCCTCGGCCATATCGAACGGGGCCCGGTTGGTTTCAGCGACGGCACAGATGACGAACAGGATGAATCCCAGCGGCTGCCTGAAAATAAACCAGTCGAAGAAGCCGGCCTGTTGCGCCACCAATTCTTTCATGGATAATGTTTGGGCGATAATCAAAACGCCGATAATCGAGAGCCCGTAGGCTATTTCATAAGATATCATCTGGGCCGAGGAGCGAATACCGCCCAGAAGCGAAAATTTGGAGCCCGATGACCAGCCGCCCAGCACAATACCGTAAACACCCAGCGATGTTACCGCAAATATAAAGAGTATGCCGATATTCAAATCGGAAATGACCATGTCTATCTGCTGACCCATTACCGTAATCGAATCGCCGAATGGAATCACCGCGAACGACAGCAGCGCCGGGGCAAAGGATATTATCGGGGCCAGCGCGTACGGAATGCGCTCGACATTTTCCGGTACGATATCTTCCTTGAAAGCCAGTTTGATGGCGTCCGCAAACGGCTGAAGCAATCCGAACGGCCCGGTTACATTGGGGCCAATACGATGCTGAAGACGCGCCAGGAGTTTGCGCTCGAGCCAGGTGGCATAGGCGCAGGCCAGAAGGACGGCGACAACCACCGCCAGAACCTTAATGCAGGTAGCCAGTATGAATGCGGTTGTTGTCATTTCTCCTCAACCCTGCTAATTTTGACACGATCAATTCTTCTTTTTCTCATCTGCAACACATTGGCCGGTGTCGCCGAATAATTGCGGGCGATCAGCACGGCATCATTTTCGATAAGCTCCGATATTTGCACCGGCAGGACCATTTTCCCCACCTCCGATTCGATACGGATCAGGGTACCGTTCTCGGCCCCGATTTTCTGTGCCATCGACGGCGACATTTCTATTTTCGCTTCGTTGGCAAAGGCCGACAGCGATTTCGATTTTTCGGTCAGGTGGCCGCTGTGATGCAACTCATCGACGACAAACAGCGGCACCGGATACTCATCACTGACCTCTTCCGGAGCGTATTTCACCTCGCGCAGTTCGGACTTGAAGACATTGTCCGCCTGCATATCAAAGAGGGTCGCCACTTCACGATCGAGATCCTCGGGATTTTCATACAGCGGAGCCTTCAATTCGGTACTTATCCGGTTGAATATTTTGTAAGCCGGCAGGGAGTGTCCCACCGGTTTCAGTGCCGGTTTAAACTCCTGAACCGTCCCCTCGAGGTTCATAAATGTCCCGCTGTATTCCGCCCAGCTCGAAAGCGGCAGGACGACATCGGCGATGGCGGTCGTTTCGGTTTCGTAAAGATCGGCCACCACCAGAAAATCGAGCATTTCGAAACCTTCCCGCACGAATTGACCGTCGGGATAAGTCGTTATCGGATTGGAACCGACTATCAGAAGCGAATCGATCTCTTCCTTTTTGGCGGCCCGTATCATTCTATCGGAGGCAAGCCCTGCACTTTCGGGATAGGTTTGCCATAATTCCTTCATTTTAATTTTCATCGATTCCGAAAGATGCGGCAACAGCCCGAGTTTTTCGGCGCCCTTGCTGTTGGAATATTTCGAGAGGAAACCGATCTGCCCCTTATCGCTAATACCGGTCAGGACCGCAAGATTCGCCGCGGCCGCTGACAGTTTTTCGCGCAATGCCGAAGAGGCAATAAATTCGCCGGTGATCATGGTCACATTTTTCGCCTCACAAACAGCTTTGGCCAGCGCCGCCATACGTTCCTTGGTGATACCGCAGATTTTGGCGCATTCGTCGATACTGTTCGGTTCGAGAAGCGATTTGAGTTTGGCGGCATCCACTCCGGATGCGGCCAGTCCCTGATCGGCAATACTCAGGCAGATACCGTTGAGGAGCACCTCCAGCGTCCCGATATTATAAACCATCTCGTCGGTCGAGATATCGCCCGACTTGGTGACGAACGGATTTATCGTAAACAGCGTCGCCCCGAATTTCGTGACCGCTTTGCGGACGCGCAAATGCACTATCGGGTGTTCCTTTATCAAATTGGAACCGACCACCAGGACGAGATCCGATTTTTCAATATCGGCGATCTTGAACCGATTCGACGTCATCTGCGAATATAAATCACCGTAACTTTCCGGTAGCATATTGTAATCGGTTCTGAAATCTACATTATTCGAATTCAAAGCGGTGCGGAACAACTTGGAAAACGCCTGCAACGAACGCGAGTCGGTACTTGGAGAAATCAGCCCCCCGATGCAGACGCCGCCCTTTTTATCCTTGATTTCGGTGAATTTACGGGCAATCAGCCCAATCGCTTCTTCCCAGCTCACCGGGACCTGCGCATCGCCCTTTTTCACCAGCGGTGTCGTCAGCCTGTTGTCGGGGTTGACTATTTGATACCCGTAACGTCCGACATTGCACAGCCAGCCCTCGTCGATGGCGTCGTTTCGACGCGAGGTGACACGGTAGACGCGGTTGCGGTCCTTCCACATTTTTATATTACAGCCGTCGCCGCAGAAATTGCAGATCGAGTCGGCCGTTTCGGTTTTCCAGACACGAATTTTATAGCGCCAGTCGGTGTTGGTCAAAGCGCCGACAGGACAGATTTCGACCAGGTTCCCCGAATATAAATTATCCACCGGTTGACCCGGAGCGGCGTTGATCTCGGCCATGTTGCCGCGCTGATAGACGCCGATGTCGTACTCGCCGAAAATTTCCTTGTTCGAGCGGACGCATTTATAACAGAGAATGCACCGGTTCTGGTTGCGGATAATTTCCGGCCCGATGCGGAGATCGTCGAAAGTGGATTTTTTGTCGCGTATGTGGCGATACTTTTTGAAATCGAAACGGGAATCGTCGATGCCGTGCGCGAAAGTGAGATCCTGCAGGTCGCATTCGCCGCCCTTGTCGCAGGTGGGACAATCGAGCGGGTGATTCAATAATGTAAATTCGATAACCGCCCGCCGACCCTGTTTGACTTTCTCGGAGTCGGTGTGCACGACCATTCCGGGCATCGCCTCGGTACAGCAGGAAACTTCAAGTTTCGGTCTTTTTTCGATTTCGACATAGCACATTCGGCAGGCGCCGACCGGTTTGAGTTTGGGGTGCCAGCAGAAAGTGGGAATCTCGATGCCGATCGATTTGGCCGCCTCGAGGACGGTGGTCCCCTTCGGGACGGTCACTTCCCGACCATCGATGGTAAATGTAACCATGTTGTTGTCGTCAGCCATTACTTAAACTCAAACTCCGTTTTAACCATACATTCATGATTCTTGATATGATATTCCCATTCTTCGCGGAACAGTTTAATCGAGGACTGAATGGGCATCACCGCGGCGTCACCCAGCGGACACACCGTCCGCCCCATTATATTATCGCAAATTGTCTCAATTTTTTCTATGTCGCCTTCTTTGCCCTCACCGTGCTCGATCCGGGATATCAACTGCTCCAGCCAGCCCGTCCCCTCGCGACAGGGGGTGCACTTGCCGCATGACTCATGCTTGTAAAAATGAATCAGCCGTTCGATGACCCAGACCATACAGGTGCGGTCGTCGATAACGATCACGCCGCCGGAACCGAGCATCGAGCCGGCCTCGGCTATCGACTCGTAATCGAGCGGGGTCTCGAGTTGATCCGGAAGTAAAAACGGCGTCGAGGAACCGCCCGGTATGACCGCTTTCAATTTGCGGCCTCCGGCCACGCCGCCGCCGAGATCATTGATTAAATACGACAGCGGTGTTCCCAGTTCGACTTCGTAATTTCCGGGCCGTTCGACATGACCCGACAGGGAGAATATTTTCGTCCCCGGTGATTTTTCGGTGCCCATCGATTTGTACCACTGGGCGCCGTTGTTTATAACATGGGGAACGCAGGCTAATGTTTCGACATTGTTCACGATGGTCGGACAGGCATAAAGTCCCTCGATAGCCGGGAACGGCGGACGAATCCGCGACATCCCGCGTTCGCCCTCGAGCGAGTTGAGAAGCGCCGTTTCTTCGCCGCATATATAGGCGCCGCCGCCGGTGTGGACGACCATGTCCAGATCGTAACCGGTTCCCATCACATTTTTACCCAGGTAACCCTTCTCATAGGCCTCGGCAATCGCTTTTTCCATAGTGCGGTACGGTTTGACGAATTCACCGCGTACGTAAATGAAAGCGAGATGACTGCCTATGGCATAAGCGGCGATACACATACCCTCGACAACGAGATGCGGATCCTGTTCCATCAGGACCCGGTCCTTGCAGGTGCCCGGTTCGGATTCGTCGGCGTTGCAAACGAGATATTTCGGCCTGGGGTTGTCTTTGGGAATAAAGCTCCACTTGACACCGGCCGGGAAACCGGCCCCGCCTCGCCCGCGAACACCCGAATCCTTGACCTCGGCGATGACATCCTCCGGTTTCATCTCTTTGAGCGCTTTCGCCCATGCCTTGTAGGCGCCCTTCGAGACAGCCGTATCGATTTTCACCTGATCGGGATCATCTATATTTTTAAAAAGTAATTTCTTTTCCATATCAGCCCTGACCCCTCAGTTCCGCCAGAATTCTATCGACTTTTTCCCTGGTCAGGTTTTCATAGTATTTATCGTTGATCTGCATCATCGGCGCCGAGGCACAGCTTCCCAGGCACTCGACCGATATAAGCGTAAACAGACCGTCGGAGGTCGTCTCGCCTTTTCTAATCTCCAGTTTTTCCTCGAGATATTTAATCAGGCTGTCGGCGCCGAGCAGGGCACAGCTTATATTATGGCAGACCTGTATCAAATATTTGCCGACCGGCTCCTTGGGAAACATGGTATAAAAAGTAGCCGCCTCGGCAATCTCGAGCGCCGGGATGTCTATTATATGAGAAATCTCTTCGTAAATTTCTTTGCTTAAATGCCCCACCTGGAAATAGGCCACCGTCAGGGCCGGAAGTATGGCCGATTTCCGACGCGGGTAACGCGCCATTTTTTCTTCAATCTTCTTTACCGATTCATCCGTCAGTATCATCGATCCACCTCACCCAGTACAATATCAATAGAACCGATACAGGCAACGACATCGGCGATCAACCGCCCCTCGACCAGCTTCGGCAAAGCCGACAGGTTGACAAACGACGGCGGCCTGACCCTCATCCGGTGCGGCTTGTTGGAGCCATCGGATGATATAAAGAATCCCAGCTCGCCCTTGGGGGCCTCGATAGCCTGATAAACCGCCCCTTTGGGAGGTTTGAAACCCTCCGTAATCAACTTGAAATGGAAAATAAGCGATTCCATTTTGGAGAGGACATCCTCCTTGGGCGGCAGAACAACACCCGGAACATGGGCCCGGTAAGGCCCCTCCGGTAAACCGTCGAGAGCCTGCTTTGCGATTCGCAGGGACTGTCTCATCTCCTCGACACGGACCAGGAAGCGGTCATACGTATCGCAGTTTTTGCCCAGCGGGACATCAAAATCGAATTTTTCATAACCGCTGTACGGATTCGCCTTGCGGACATCGTAATTGACACCGGAACCCCGCAGGCAGGGACCGGTGAAACCGCAGTTGATGGCATCCTCGGGCGATATAACACCGACCCCGATGGTCCGTTTGCGGAAAATTTTATTATCGTTCAAAAGACGTTCGTAATCTTTCATCCCCTCGGGAATCCTTTTCAAAATAACGTTGACCTTCTGGTCGAAATCCTTGGGGAGTTCATAAGCCAGCCCGCCGATTCGGAAATAGGTTGACATCATTCGCTGACCCGAAACCGCTTCATAAAGATCGACTATGGTCTCGCGCTCGCGGAATGCATACAGCACCATCGTCAGCGCCCCGATATCCATCGCGTGGGTGCCGATCCAGACCAGATGCGACATCACGCGTGTTAACTCGGTCAGGAGAACACGCACATACTGGACTTTTTCCGGAACCTCGATACCGAGCAGTTTTTCCACCGCCAGGCAATAGCCGAGGTTGTTCGACATCGGCGAAAGATAATCCATCCGGTCGGTGGTCGGAATCACCTTGTAATAAAGTTTCGATTCCGCCGTCTTCTCGATTCCGGTGTGAAGATACCCGATATGCGGCGTCGCCTTGACGACGATTTCGCCGTCGAGTTCCAGCTCCACGCGCAGGACACCGTGAGTGGCCGGATGTTGCGGCCCCATGTTGAGATTCATGGTTCTTCTTTTGGTGCCGGTGCTCATAGAATCACCTCGGGCGGTTCGTCTTTATTAAACGAAAATTGCGGAACTTCATAAGTAAGCGGGAAATCCTTGCGCAGCGGGTGCCCCTCGAGATCATCGGGGGTCAATATTTTTCGAGGATCGGGATGCCCGGTGAATTCGATACCCATCAGGTCGTTAACTTCCCGCTCCAGCCAGTTGGCCGTCATCCATAACGATGTCAGCGAGTCAATAACCGGATCATCTTCAGGCAACCGCACCTTGACAAAGAAACGATATTTATGCTTGAGCGAAAACAGGTTGTAAATAACCTCGAAACGCCCTTCCTTTTCATATAAATCACCCAGCCAGTCGAGCGAGGTTATATCCGAAAGAAATTTGAATTCAAGATCGGTGTCGGTCTGAAGGGCCTGGCAGACATCCACCAGATGTTCCCTTTTTATATAAAAAGACTGCTGGCCGCGGAAATTGTCTTCCCGGACCAATGCATCTTTGAAGTTCGACTCAAAAAACTCTCTTAGTTTCTCTTCCATCTATCCAAACCAGATTTCGTTTTCTTCAAGCCGTTTAGCTGTTTGTCTTACCCTTGCTGTCGGAGCCTCTGCGAAGCGGCTCCTTGCCGATTTTTTCATGCAGCTTCATTATACCTTCGATAAGCTGTTCCGGCCGGGGCGGACATCCGGGGACATATATATCCACCGGCAAAATTTTATCCACGCCCTGAACGATGGCGTAGTTGTTGAAAACACCGCCGCACGAGGCACAGGCGCCCATCGAAATAACCCACTTGGGATTGGCCATCTGCTCATAGAGCCGCTTGATAACCGGGGCCATTTTTCTCGAAACGCGCCCGGAGACAATCATCAGATCGCACTGGCGTGGTGACGGCCGTGAAACCTCCATACCGAAACGCGCCAGATCATAATGTGACATATATGTGGCCATCATCTCGATGGCACAACAGGCCAGCCCGAAATTAAACGGCCAGACCGAGCGTTTCCGCCCCCAGTTGACCATCTTTTCGAGCGTCGTTAATATAATCGAATCCGGTATTTTTTCCTCTATTCCCATTTCAAGGCTCCCTTGCCCAATATGTAAAAGTAACCAACCAGGAGTATTGCGATAAACACCAGGATTTCGACAAGGCCGAACAAGCCAAGTCTCTGATACAACACGGCCCAGGGATAAAGAAAAACAACCTCTATATCGAAGATTATAAATAGAACCGCGATCAGGTAGAATTTAACAGGAAAGCGCTCCTTGGTGTCGCCTTTTGGTTTGATGCCGCTTTCGTAAGGTTCGAGCTTGACCCCTTCGCTGGTTCGGCGTCCGAAAATAACAGAAGCGCCGGCCATCACGATTGCAATAAAGGAAGAAACTCCAACTAAAAACAAAATTGGAAACAGCGTCTCAAACATCTTATCCCCGGTCCTTGAGCTATATTAATTGCCAATTATAGATATAATATTTATATAAGTCAACACTTATTTGTGAAAATTTTAACAAAGGAGCAATATTATCGATTTTATCCATTCGCGGTATCATAGACTACATTAGACCATTATTGCACTCGTAACACATATTATAATAGGGAGATATGATCTACACGCCAACCCTGATGTGATTAGTAAATATCCAACCCCGGCCTTTTTTGTACAGCTCCGCGCGATATAAGCCGTTTACTTTTATTTTGTGCGTCAATACATCATTATGCGTTTCGGCGACCTTTTCTCCGTTTCGAATCAGCCTTATCGTCGCTTTTCGCGGCGCTTTGACGAATATCTCGGCATTTTCGGAACCGTCCAGGCTCTCCCCCGCCACCGCCGTTTCCTCATCGTTGCGGGCGATAAATTCGAATCCCGAGGCGTCGCCCCAGCGAAAATTGGAGACAAACACGCGGCAATCCCTGATGGCCCGGTAAACCTGATCCCGGGCGCGGTCAGGATCGTCCGAGAGTTTCTCCCTGAGCAGGAGATGTGTTCGCAGGGATTGAAACTGCACTTTATAGGGAAAGATTATTATACGGAACGGTCCGATTTTGAGCGGGTAGGCATGAACATCGATACCGGCCACACCGACTATTTTCTTTTTTAGATTGAGATCGTCCCAGATTTGCATAATACGATCGGTCGGTGCCCGCATTGATTTGCGCGGCGACAAAAGCATCTTGATCTGGTTATACGGCCGCAGTTTTTCCATCCACTCCGACATCTGGTTCCAGATTTCGATTCCATTGAACCCCTCGGCGTCCCAAGCCAGCCACGGATATGACGGATATTTGCCGTCTCGCGGTCGAATCTCGTCGGGGTGGGCGATAATCCCCAGGGCGCCCTGGCGGGCCCCTTCGGCCACATATTCCTGCGGTTTCATTTCGGCCGGCAGAACATCATCGGACTCGAAAAGCAAATAATGGTTACAGTCCTCCACATCATTATGCTCATAACCTATCAGAACCAGCATATTATCATAAAAGCCCTCTTTACCGGCAAAGCGATAATCGAGATTCATGTGGTCGGCGACAAGAATAAAATCGAGATTAACCGACGACGCAATTTCTATTACTTCATCCAGGTCCTTACCGCCGTCAGAGGCGGTCGTATGGATATGAAGACAACCCTGATACTGATAATAATCGCCTGTTTTAATCATGGTCGATCTCTGCTCCTTTGCGCGCGGGTATTTTGCGGAAAATAAACAATCCGACCGCCATCATAACGACCAGCGCCACCACTGCCAGCTTATACGGAACTTTTTCCGCCTGCGTTCCATCCACACCCATAAATTCGACCACGGCGCTTCCGAGCGGGCGGGCGGGATTGAACAAATATACCACCACTCCCCAGAGAAGCGGTCCGACCACCGCCGCGGCCCTGCCCGACAGCGAATACAAACCGAAAAAACGGCCCAGTTCGTCCCTGGGAACCATCTCGGCCAGAAGCGGCCGCGAGACGGTCCACACCGCGCCGAGAAGAATACCGATTATAGAGCCGAATACATATATAACTATCGTGTTGGAAATCAAAATAAATATAAGCAGGGTTATGATCCACCCCGTTATGATATAAGTCATCATTTTTTTCAGTCCGGTAAACTGCGAAATATGACCAATTATATATGATCCGAACATGGCCGAAACGGTCGAGACAATCATGAACACGGTCAAATCGGTATCCGAAAAACCGAGGACGTATGACGAAAAAATCCCCATGTTCAATATGACCGTGGCGATGGCATCCTCGAAAAAATGATCGGCAATCAAAAATCTCAGCACCCCCGGATACTTTTTGGTCTCCCTTATCCCCTCCCATACCTCGCGATATGCCTTTCGCAATTTGATCCGACCCGGTTTGATGGCCAGTTTTTTCTCATTGACCCACAGAAAGAGCGGTATGGCAAAAATAAAGTACAATACCGAAGTGGGTAAAAAGGCTCCGCTCTTGCCCGTCCCGGTCAATCCGGAAATATCGAGACCGAACAGACTCCCGGTGACCCACGGCAGCACCAGGATCATACCGACAATCGAACCGGTGTAACCGAGAGCGACACCGAACCCGGATACAAAACGGGCCTCTTTATCCTTCGATACGGCATACAACAGCGAATTATAAAAAACCATCCCGCCTTCATAGAAGAAATTGGAGAGGCCGAAAAAGATAATGATCAGGAAAAACAACGAGGGCGGCAGGGCCGGTATGATTCCGATCCAGATACAGCAGGTTATGGTAAACAGGAACAGGAAGAGCTTTTTTTTGTGAGAATGATCCGAAACCGCACCCAGCGCAGGCATTATCAACGCGGTCAGGAGCATCGACAGCGAGTAAGCCGCATCATAGTACAACCCGTCGTAACCGAGATCATCCACCACCCACCGCTTGAAATACAGCGATATGATATTCATCGAGTAGATGGTGTTGGCGAAATCGTACAACGACCAGCCGATAACTTCCTTGCGGAATATTTTTGCGGGTTTGTTCAAAGTTCCAGTTTATCGGAAATGGTTAACATGCCGTCCCGAACCAGAAGTAAAAATTCACTCAGTTCCAGTCCGAGATTGGAGCAGGCCGCCATCGATTCGCGCGAGGCGCCCGCGGCAAAACGTTTTTCCTTAAATCGACGGAGCATGAACTCGGAGTCGACATTGACCAGTTTTTTCGAGGGATGCATCAGGGCGCAGGCGACGATAAACCCGGTGGCCGGGTCGACGGCGAACAACGACCAGTCGAGACGGCTCTTGCAGGGGGCGTGGCCCGGATGACAGCGGATGGCATAGATCATCTCATCGGGCGGATCATACTCCTTGAGCCAGTTTTCCGTCACGAATGTATGTTTTTCCGGCTTCTTGAGCGTGACGGCATAATCGAGATCATGGAGCAATCCGGTCAATCCCCAGAACTCCCTGTCCTCGTCGAAATACTCGGCCAGTTTCAGCATCCCGGCCTCGACGGCGAGAATGTGTTTTCTCAAATTTTTGTTTTTTATTCTCGATTCCATTAAGGCCAGCGCGGTTGGTCGGTCGATCATATTTTATACCTCAGCTTTGACTTACAAATAAGAATTATATATAATTGAGGGCGAAAAGTCAAAATAGAGCGTAAAACAAAAACCGATATAAGACCGATAATAATTGTTATGAATAAAGCCGCTTCCGACAAACGCCTGCCCGGATTAATCTCCGGCGCCATTCTGGCGCTGTTGTATATAATATCGGCTTTACTGCCGCTCGAGAACCTCTGGGGATTCAACCATTTGAAATATATGCCGGTCTATATTATACCGGTTTATGCCGTTTTGTTTGCGCTTATCCTGATTCCCGAAAAGGCTCGTTCGATTTACAATCGCATAAAAAGAATTATCGACTCATTCAACAGGCTGCCGTCAGGCTTCAGGCTTTTTTTGATACTGCTTATATCGGCCGCGGTATTGTATATTTTCCGGGTTCATGTTCACTCGCTCGGCGACGGTTATCAGCGGATCTATCAGGTCGAAAAAGGCTACCTGTATTATCATTCCGAACCGCTCGACTTTTTCCTGCACGCCCTGTTTTATCGCCTGCTCGGCTTTGTCGGTATCGATTCGGGCGAGACTACCTACACCCTGTTCAGCATACTGGCCGGGACCGCTTTTATAGCATCGGTGTACCGGTTCAAATGGCCGCAGAAGCTGAACCCGGAAATCGGCCCGACGGTTAAATTTCTTTTTATATGCATGGGCGGGGTGCAGTTGTTTTTCGGCTATGTCGAGTCTTACTCGCTGTACTATATTTTCAGCCTGCTGTACATTTTATTCGCGGTGAGATTTATAGCCACCGGCAAAAAGTTGTTGGCCGTCGCTATCCTGCTGGCGCTGGCCTGCGCTTCGCATCTGACGGCCCTGCTGTTTGTACCATCGTTCATATATCTGATATATTATAATTTTAAAAATTATAAGCCGGGGGACTTTGTCCAAAAATTTCTCCCGGGTATAATCGTCCTGATACCGGTGGCGGGATTAATCATCCAGGAGTTTCACCTGAGAGCGGCGCTCGAGGAGTATATCCCCACCGTGTCGGGCGGATTACTGCCGTTTTTCGCGGCCGGAGAATATTCGATGCTGTCGCCGGATCATCTTTATGATATACTCAATGAGCTTTTGCTTATCGCGCCGATCGGACTGATTCTCCTTATCGTTACGATTTTTATCCGCCGCCGCGCCAATATCAAAAACAGCCCGGGGATTTTTCTCGGAATCACAGCGTTGTTCTCCCTGCTGATGCTCCTGGTGATCGATCCGAAACTGGGGCTGGCCCGCGACTGGGATCTGTTTTCGATTCCCGCCGCGGCAATCGGCGGCGCCATAATCATTTTCGCTTTATTGCGGATTAAATTTGCCGAAAATGCCGGCCCGACAAAATTGACCATAAACGCGCTGGCACTGCTGTTTCTATCGGGCTGGATATTCACCAATTCATCCGTCTCCGGACAACTTGACCGCACCGAGAATTTGCTTTCGTTGAGCGAAAAAGGTCAGGGTTACGGCTATGAATTGCTGGTTTATTATTACCGTTTCGAGGCCAAAAACAACGAAAAAGCGCTGGAACTCCTGAACAAAATATCGGGCGAGGCCAAAAACGCCCGCGTTTACAATAAAATAGCCAAAACCGAACTCGACCTGGGCCGCGAGGACGACGCCCTGAAATCGATATACAGGGGTCTTGAAATCGACAGCAATTTTACCGAGCTTCATCTCATGGCCGGAACCATCTGGACCAACCGCGGGCGGCCGGATTACGGTCTCCCCCATTTCCTCAAAGCGCTGTCCATAGAGCCGCAACGCAAGGCGACATATCATAATATCGGAACCGCCTATTACAAGCTGGATTCGCTGGCGATGGCGCTGAGAGTGTATAAAGACGTTATCGATTTATATCCCGACGATGCCATGGCCTATGTCGAGGCGGGCAATATGTTCCGGTTGCTGAGACAATACGACTCGGCCAATTTCTATATTCGCGAGGGTCTGCAAATCGATCCGGGTATTGCCGAGGGTTATCAGTTGCTGAACATGATAAAGAGAGAAACTTCACCCTGAGGGAACAACTTTTTGGCCGATCTCGTTAAATGACTTGACAATCGGCCCGATTTTAAATAAAATTGTTTGCCTGAAAAATATGCTGGGGTAGCTCAGTTGGTTAGAGCACCAGATTGTGGATCTGGGGGTCGAGAGTTCGAGTCTCTCCCCCAGTATATTTTAATTTCACTTCACGATTATTCGAATATTCCCCTTATCCCTATCGGTTTTTTTAATTTTATATTCGACAATTAACATAAGTTTCAAGCCGGCAACACTATACTACCGTTCAAAAATATGCGGCCCAAATGAAAGACAGGGCCGTTGTTGTGACCATTAATGTTGAAATCAATAATTGACGTAAGGTACGCCAATCAGGGAGGCCTTAATTGCCAGCGAAAACTCAATATTTTTGAACCGGAGGAATTATGTTCAAAGCAACAGCCGTTTCCATTTTCACAATTTTATTGCTGTTTCCGGCATTACTTAGTGGCCAGAATCTCCTTAATGAGCCGGAAAGCGTGGTTTATGATTCATTGTATAACCGCTATCTTGTCTCCAACTGGGGCGACGGAAATATTATCGAAATCGACATGGACGGCAATCAGGCCGTATTCTGCACGCTGACCGGGTCGTCACTCGCCGGACTGCATATCGACGGGGAAATTCTATTCGCGGCGGCCAACGACGGAGTCAATCCCGGCCTGACCGGTATTAATCTGCACACCGGAGAAATAATCAAAGTCATCTATTTCGCCGGACAGAGAACCATCAACGGCATCGTCACCGATACATCGGGCTACCTCTATATAACCGAATGGGAAAACTACATGATATTCAAGGTGGATTTCGAGGCCGGGACATATACCACATTCGTCGATACCGATCTGGGTGAGCCGAACGGGATGTATTTCGATGCCCCCAATAACCGTATCCTGGTTACTTCCTGGCTCAGCGACGGTCAGCCGATCAAGGCGGTCAGCCTGGAAGATTCAACTGTCAGCACCGTCGTCGCCACCGGAATTGTCTCTCTTGACGGCCTCACCCGTGATCCATTCGGCAACTGCTATTTTTCCTCATGGGCCACAAATTCGGTTCATGGCTACGACAGCAATTTTACCGGTCCGCCCGAAGTCATATCATCGGGACACACCTCCCCGGCCGACATTTTTTACGATAAATTTCATCATGTCATAGCCGTCCCCAATTTCAACGCCGACCGTCTCGATCTAATAAATCCTCATTTATCCATAAGTTCCGATCAGCGTTGGGGAATTGCGCCCTTCGAGATTCAATTCGACGCAACTTCGCGCCTGTCGGCGGATGCTTGGAAATGGCATTTTGGTGACGGCGATTCGGCCATGACACAATCGCCCTCGCATACCTACGAAGAGCCCGGCATTTATGATGTCACCCTCGATATCGCGGTCGGCGATGAAACCGTCTCCCTGACCGAAAACGAATACATTTATATAGTGGCCGATACACTGTCGGCATCCGAGGTGACCGGGGAACCGGGCGAACAGATCGAGGTCATTATCACCGCAAAGAACACGATCCCATTGAATTACATAAAGATACCGGTCGAATACGGCGGTTCCATGGCAATAACACTCGATTCATTTTCGACCGCGGGATGCCGAACAGACCATTTCGAAAATAAAACGGAAACCGATTCCGATCCGGTCTACAGACGAGCGACTTATTTGCTCCGAAATGTAAGCGCCGCCATACCCGATCTGGAACCCGGTTTCGGCCCCGTCCTGAAACTGTATTTCACCATCGACCCGGCCGCGGTGGCCGGACAAACGGCCCCGATCACGCTTGACGGGTACTCGTCGAATCTCCCCCGCTTCAAAGGTATGCCGAATTATCTCCTGATCGATTATATTCCTGGAACCTTAAGCGGCACAGTTAGTTTGCCGTTTCTGTGCGGCGATGCCGACGGCGGCGGTACAATTAACCTGCTCGATATCACATATTTAATAAATTATCTGTATAAAGCCGGCCCGGAACCGGAGTCTCTCATAGCGGCCGACGTCAACGGCAGCGGAAGTGTCAACCTGCTGGATATCACTTACCTTCTCGGATATTTATATAAAGGAGGCCCCGCCCCGGCATGTAATTAGTTGTCTCCCCAAACAATACCGTGACGGCAGCGCCGGCCGCAATGGCGGGGATCATGCGGAGCAAAATCATATCAAAAGGGGGCCACATTTATACTGGACCTTTCTTGCCTATAAATAAAATACCCTATTGACAAAATAGACGAATCTGTTATATTTGGCTCATAACGACATTGACGGGAAATACCGGACTTATCGGTCGACTGGTTTCCCGAAATCAATTACATTCGATGTCAAATATTAAGTATCTGTTTTTTACATTTGAGGTTCTTACCGAATTAAAAATTACATTTCCGGATTTGGGGTAAAAATACAGTATTGCGGGGGCAACTAATGTAACGCCGGTTACATAAACGAGAACGGCTCAAACCGGCTGATGGGTTACCGTATGGGTAAATTCCCCCGCTAAAATAGGGTAAACATCCTATTGACAAATATTGCTGATATTATGATTTATTAATGGTCTTAACCGAGGGGAAACAATTTGAAAAATTTATAATGATTGGTATGTACATAAATTAAGGGTCCGGTCTCGGTATTCCCGGTGTTGGTTCAATATAATCCCCCTAATAAAAGCACCGGATTTTCCGATACCATTATCAGGGCTTTTAATCAGTCTTGTTCCAGTTTCTGGAATCCATAGCATAGAGCACACCAAAATATGACGGGGCAAAGATATTAAGACGTGGAGGTTTTGGTATATTGTCCGGGAATACGGTCAATGAACTGGTCCGTATTTGTTGAACTTTTTGGTGAATTCGATGACAGGTTTCATTCTGCCGTCGGAATATGCATCGGAAGACTTATACGGCTCACGGATAACGACAACTATGACTCAGACATCAAGGTGTGAGCAGGTCTTTTATGACACATAAGCTGGTCGAGGACGACAGCATTATATCGATACTGGATTCTCTGGTAGCCTGCGACTTCCAGTGTGACGAGCTTAATCATATAACTCGAATATCCGGGAATCTGTCCGGGGCTCTATTGTATATCGATAAGAGCCAATTGATTGGACAGCCGCTGACGGCTATTGGAATCGACACTAAAAATCTCAGTTTAGATCAGTTGGGGCTGCAAAACCATTATCGGGTAATAGATATTTCAGTCGATTTGCTTCGGGCCGACGGTAGTCCTCTACCCGCAGATTTGAAAATACTGATTTCAAGGAAGGAAGACTGTATCATAAGGATTCTAAGAGGTTTCATTAAAAGGATCGATTCGCCACACGACGCCGTGACGCACTACCCCGAATCATTCGATATTCCCATAATCGAAACTTTTCCCCATATGGTTTTCAAAATCGACACGAACGGCAACATAGACTACTTGAATAAACAGGCGCGTGATGAGCTCGGTTACCCGGTCGAAGATATCGAAATGGGCTTCCATTTTAATCGGCTTGTTCATCCGGAGGACCATAATCGCTCCTATGAAGCTGTCCGGTCGGGACTTAACGGATCATGCAGGAAAAATCGGGGCTTCCGAATTCTTCGACGTAACGGCAGCATATTACCGGTGGATATTTACTCCTCACCGATATTCGAAGACAACAAACCGGTCGGTCTCTGGGGTATCGCCATCGATGCCTCGGAGAGAAAGAGACTGGAACTGGCCAAAAAGGTAAGAAATAATATTTCCGACGCCATAAATACCGCAAAAAATCTCGACGAGTTTTACAGCCTCATCCGCAAAGAGCTGAGCCGCCTCATCGATACCGAAAATTTCTATGTCGCCCTTTGTGACGAGGACACCGACCGCATTCAATTGCCGTATTTTGTCGACAAAAGAGACAGATTCACCGATATGCCGGCCGGAAAGACACTTACGGCCTACGTCTTAAAGAGAAACAAGCCGCTTCTGGCAACTGAAAAGATAATTGACGAACTCGTCGAATCCGGAGAAATCGAAATTTTCGGGGAAAAATCAAAGGTATGGCTGGGGGTTCCTTTGCGAATCGACAGCAGAATAAGGGGCATTGTTGTGGTCCAGCATTATGAGGATCCCCTGGCCTATACCAATGACGACCTGGATATGCTTAAATTTGTCTCGGATCAAATCGCAACCGCTATCCACCGCAAAAATTATGAAGAAAATTTGCGGCGGTCAGAAGAAAATCACCGGCTTCTGATTGATTCTGCGCCCGACGGAATTCTGGCCGTCGATATCGAAACCGGGAAATACCTTTTTGCCAATTCGGCCCTTTGCAATATCATAGGGTATACTCCGGATGAAATTAAAGGCAGAACCGTCGGTGATTTATCGCCGGATGCGGAACGCAAGTCCGCTCGAGAGAAATTCCGCCGTTTCATCGACGGCCTGTCGAATGAAGTCGTGGAAATACCCATGGTTCGCAAGGACGGCTCAACCATCCTGGTCAATATAAGAGGACTGAGAACACATTTCGCCGACAGAGAAGTCATGATCGGCTTTTTCCGGGATGTCACCGAATCCAGAAAAAATCTTAATCTTCTGAAGCAACAGAGCGGAATGTTAAAAAAGTTATCGAGAAGATTGATCGAGGTGCAGGAGGAGGCCAATCGGACCCTGTCCAGGGAACTGCATGATACGGTGGCCCAAACCCTGAGCGTGGCCAAAATAAAACTGGAAAACATTGTGCACGGCTGCCCCGAACCGGGGGCCGGCAACTGCCATGAAGTATCATCTATCATATCGGAGGCGGTTACCGATCTGCGTAACCTGTCCACCGCCCTGCGACCGATTATAATCGACCAAAAGGGACTTCTGGCCGCGATTAACTGGTATATCAATGAGAGATGCGTCGGGGTGAAAGCCAATATCGACGTTACCGGCGATCAGTATGATCTCGACAAGAACATCGAGATCAACATTTTCCGCATAATCCAGGAGGTCATGCAGAATATATGCAAACATTCCCTGGCCACCGAGGTGGAACTGGGCATCAATTATGCAACGGATTGTTTCGAAGTAAATATCGCCGATAACGGTATCGGTTTCGATGTCGAAAAAACCAGGCTGAACTGGAGCGAACATCCCAGCCTGGGGCTTATAAATATGCGAGAAAGAACAGCTCTCCTTAACGGCGAGTTGAAAATTGACAGTCACTGCGGCAAAGGAACCGCAATCAATTTGAAGATTCCGATCGGGGGCAAAGAAAATGCAGATGGTAAAAATATTCCTCATAGATGATCACCGCGTTTTCAGGCAGGGTTTATCGGAACTCCTGAAAAAGAACGGCAACAATGAAATAGTCGGCGAGGCCTCGAACGGTCGCGAGGCGCTCGAAAAACTGAGAGAATGTAAACCGGATGTGATTTTTCTGGATATATCGATGCCGGAACTCAACGGAATCGACGCCTGCCCCATGATCAGGAAAATCGTCCCCCACGCCCGCATTATCATCCTGTCAATGTATGATACCAGCAAGTATATCTGCAGTGCGTTGAGCCGGGGCGTATCCGGATATCTCCTTAAAGATATCGACGCCTGCGAATTGAAGACGGCGGTCGAAACGGTTATGAACGGCAATATATACCTGAGCCAAAGGATCAACCAGCAGGTAATAAAAGATTACATGGACATAGCCCATGAAAACAAATTCGCCTCGCTTATCGACACCCTCACCGTCCGCGAAAAAGAAATTCTCCAACTTGTCGCCGAGGGTCACTCGGGCAAAGAGATCGCCGACCGGCTGAACATCAGCTACAAGACGGTCGAACATCACCGTTATAAAATAATGTCCAAGCTGTCATGCCATAATGTGGCCCAGATGATTCGCATCGCCATCAAGGAAGGCATCATCACCGCCTGACTCGTGATATCGCTTTTATCCCGCAAAAATGACAATATCGTGCATGGGGAATTAATCCCGACAAAATGGGGGGATATCCCTATTGCGTAATTTAATTGCATCGTTAAATTGAAAGTGACTTATGAGGGTTGGTTTCAGGGTAAGCGAATCAATTTCAAAGTAAGCATTTAAAAAGTGTCAATCGGGACTATGTTCCCTATGGCGGTCGGGCGATCGCCATCCCCTTAAGTCTGTATTACTGCATTGTATCGATGCATGCAAATTTACTAAAACCAGTTTCTTAAAAATCTGGATACCGGAAATTTCGGAAATTTATGGCAGGCTCCATTTTGTACGGAGTCGCCCGATCATGGATGTCCAGAACTTTTTACCAGATGGAATCGGTACCTTGAGTATGAATAAATCAGACAATTACCCGCCGAAAAAATCGAATATACACTGTGCCCGACAGGTGCAGCTTCGCTATATCTATATACATCCAAACAAAAATCAGAGAGGGGGTGATACCATAAAAATATCCGCGTTCTAACAGCCCCCAAAAAACAGAGTAACTATTTAACAAGGTGCATGATGTTGTATGCGAGTTTGTTGATAAAGGCGGCAAAAGGAGACCCTCGAACCATATACTGTAATAGGGATTCGGTTGCAAAGAGTCCCCCCTGCCGCTTGAATATACCGGCTGTTACACCGGCTGGTCAAGAAAAAACGAGCATTATCGACAGAGTTCCTTGTCCAACCGAGGTTGGAAGGAGGTTAATGAAAGAACTCCAATTATCAAGATGTCAATTCTGAAAATCCGGTACAACGTGTTTACCCTGAACCATTTATCGGAATTTTAAAGAATTAAAAAACACATCACTAAATTCAGGAGTAAATAATGACAACTCGTAAATTAATGATAATTTCAACGCTGATACTGGCCCTGGCCTTTCTGGGCGGCAACGCCTCGGCCAAAGTCTTCCGCGTCGATCTAACAGGCGATCCGGACACCACTTACGTGAGTCTGGCCAGCGCCCTGTCGACCGCGGCGACCTTTGGCGGCACGGACCATGTTATCGAGATTGAGGACGGCACGTATATTACCGACCACACCCTTACGGCCCCGACCAATGTCGCCGAGATTATTGCCGTCGGCGATGCGGTCGTGTTCCAGTGCCCGGCCGGTATGTACCAAACCGTCGATTTTCTCGATGTCTCAGGAACCACCGGTCTGACCATCAGCGGTTTCATGGTCATGGATTATAAATCTGCCCTGACGGGAACGGGTGTCGATGGCCTCACGGTCACCGGAATGGTCTTCGACAACAACGGTGTTGACGGCTATGTCACGGCGCCCGACGAAGACGGCGGTGCCGTTATTATGTATGACTGTGATGACGGCTGGTTCGAAGATCTTGAAATCATGAACGGCGAGCGCGGCATTCGCCTTAGAACTGCATCTGGTCCCGATTATTCCGATGGAAATACCATCAAGGGCTGTCTCATTTATGACAATGAGCAGTATGGTATCGGAATCGGCTGGGACGGCGGAAGCAATAATACCATTGAAGGCAACACTGTATACGGCAGTGAAGACTTCGGTATTCAGGTTCGCGGCGCGGCCGGCAGCGGTAACGATATCATCGGCAATACCGTCTATGACTGTCTCTGGGAAGGTATTACGGTGAGCGGCTGCACCGGTAGCTTAATACAGGATAACGAGGTTTATGACTGTGCGTACCAGATAACCAATCCTTCGGGAGCGAATGACTGGACCGGTCTGACCTATGCCGGTATTAATGTTGAGGGTGCCGCCACGAGCGCCACGATTGCCGGGAATGTCTGTTATAACAATGGCGACGGCGTCACCGGTTTCGGCCTTTATGTACAGGGCTATTACTGCGATGTCAGCGACAACTGTTTACATGGACATCCGGGCGCCCAGGCCTATGACAACCAGGCCGGACCCAACAACTACTGGCACGGCAACTATTATGGCGCTTATGTGTCTATCCCGCACGCCATTGGTCCCGGTGGAGCCCAGGATTACTCTCCCAAGGTCTATGACAACAGCGCCTATGCCTCAACCACGGACTGGGAGATATTCCAGGATCTGGAAGAGACCTATGTTGTCGATTTCAAATGGACCATCCCCAATTGCGACCCGTGGGATACACTTGGGCTGGCCTCATACAATTTCTCGGTCCACTATGACGACACCAAGCTCGAACTGGTGGACTATGGCTATCACTATGAATTCCTCGGCGCCGATGACGGCTTAAGCGGCGCTGTTTACGGCCCGCCGCTGGTGGATGCTGATTCAATCACCTTCAGCGCGGCCAACTATGTCAATCTCGGCTATGGCGACGGCGACTTTGCCTGGGCCGAGTTCAAGGTATTGGATGTCGGCGCCACCGATATAACCATATCATCACTTTATCAGGATTCCCTGAACAACGCCATTACAACTGGCAACACGCCGCTTTCCCTGACCCTGGTGGACACCCAGGACCCAGAATTGGTCAGTGTTACCGGTCCGTCGGTCGTCTCCGATGCGGCAGCCGCCTGTTTTGACGCCTCTCTTCAGGTGCTGCTCGAAGTTGAAGCGGCCGCCACGGACAATTTTGATCTAAGGCGAATCCGGTATAAATTCGATGACGGTGGCGCCGCTACATTAATCGGCGGATTGGGAGGAACGACCGGCGGAACGACTACCCCGGTGACTCTCAACACCACCGGCCTTACAGAGGATACCCACACCCTTAAGGTATGGGCCGAAGACCAGGCCGGAAATGAATCCGACACCACCGAACATGTGTTCGAGGTGGATCGGACCGGTCCGGTGCTCGATGCCATCGTTCTGTCCGATCTCGACGATTGTGCCATCGATCCCGAATACACCGATAATTCCGAGGTCCAGGTCGATCTGACCAACACCGACGGAACAGCGGTTAAAATGAAATGGTCGATCGGCAGCGGTTTCGATCTCCCGAACGGCTCCGGACCCCTCGACTATGCCGCCAGCTTCGCATTTGATTTCGGCGGCGACGGTTCCCGGACGCTTCATGTCAAGTTGTATGACGCCTACGGCAACTGCGGCGCGTACATTTCCGACGCCATCACGGTTGATGAGGATGCCCCCCAGATGACCGGGCCGCTCTCGATCAATGATGGTGCGGCCAAGACCAACGACGTTAATGTCGTCGTCAGGCCGGCTGTCTGGAACACCGCCGGAGGTGCCGAAGAATACGATCTATCGGATGATGAAAACGATCTGGTTTGCGGTGACGACGGCTGGGCCAATATTCTGGCCATCGGTTCGCCGTACAAGGCTCCGTATGAGTTGAGTACCGTCGAAGGTGATCAGACAGTTTACTGCGCTGTCCGAGACCTCGCCGGAAACATCAGCGATGTCCTGAGCGCCACGATCGAGTATGACATCACCGCTCCGGAACTGCTCACCTTCGATATCGACGGCGACTGCGTCGGCAACAGAAATGTCACCATTAACTTCACCTGGGACGGCGCGGACGACGCCAATTACATCCTGATAGGCGAAGCCACCGGTGTCTATGATTCGACTATCGATATCAGCGCCATGGATCCCGCCGGGGCCACGGTCGGATTCAAGCTTTCCGACGGCGACGGCCCGTACACGCTGTACGCCATACTCGAAGATGATATCGGCAACCAGTCAACAACCGAGATGTCCGACGCCACCATTCTCGACCGGAGCGATCCGGTGGTAACCTCCGTGGTAGTCAGAGATCTCGATTATCCCGCAACAGATCCTCCGATTCACGCCAATTATTCCAACAGCGCCACGGTGAATCTGGAAATCGGCGGCTTGTCGGCTGATGTTGTCGCTCTCGTTATCAGCGAGACAGGCGCTTTTGCCGGTGAAGAAGTCGAGTACGCGGTTACCGGTCCGTTTGACGATCCTTTTATCTTCCAGTATGACCATACCGCGGCGGTCGATTGCGCCACAGGCATGGTCTATGTCGAGGTGAAGGACTGTGCCGGCAATGTTACCGGTTCTCCGGTCAGCGACGGTATTGTCTTCGACATGACCAACGGTCCGACAGTCAACGATTTCAGCGGTCCGACTCTGACCAACACGCTGGCCGTCACACTGGCCGTTGACGCTTCGGATGACTGCACCAATCCATACCGTATGAAAATATATGAAGACGGTTATGGACCGGGATCATGGGTCAATTACGGCACTTCCTACGCCCTGACCCTGGAAGATGACGGCGACGGTGACAGGACGGTTCATATGTCGGTCTCCGACAGAGCCGGCAATATAACCGACGCGACACCGATAATCATCACGGTCGACCAAACTGTTCCGACCGGAACGATTGGAATCGTTTCCACCAACCCGATATCGGCTCCCGGATATACCAATGTCTGGACCGTCGACCTGAGCTTCACATATGACGGCGATGTCGATTCTATGTGGATCGGAGACGCCGGTGGAAATACCGGCACCATTCCGGTTGCGGCCACCTATGCCTGGACCCTCGGCGGTCCTCCGTCATACGGCCTCAATACGGTCACGGTATATTTCCAGGACGGCGCGGGTAACTGGAGCGCGGCCATTCCGGGCAGCATCTTCCTCGACCAGGTTTCTCCTTCGGCGGCCGGCATGGTTGCCACAGGATTGCCGGGCGGAAGCTGCAAGCTCAGCTGGACCGACCCGACCGAAGGCGCGATGTGGATGTACTACATCAGGTACAACGAAACCGATGATTACCCGCTTTATGCCAGCAGTCCTCCGCCTCACCCCGCTTCGATGATCGACGGCCACGAGGTTGACGACTGGTTCTACGGCAACGAGTATGACTTCGACGGACCGCAGATGGATATCTATGCGTTCTCCATCTGGGTCATGGACAGCGCCGGTAATATGTCGACTGACTTTAACTCCGATGTTGTCTCGACCAACTACATCCTGGGAGATTTCGACGATAACGACACCGTCAGCTTCCTCGATGATATCGGTCAGCTCGCATCCTGTTACGGCGAGCCGCCGTCAGTGACGACATTCGAACACTGCGATGTCGGTCCGACCCATAACGGCCAGCGCACCGGCCTGCCGGTACCCGACGATATGGTCAACTACGAGGATCTGTTCATCGTAGCCATGAACTATGCCATTCACGGCGACTGGATGAGCAAGATGGGCGAAACGGGTGGTTTCGACTTCGATCAGCTCGATCACCCGAAAGTCAATCCTGCCAGCGCCGTTGTCGCGGCCGAAGTTCCCGATCGCCTGTGTGAAGGCGAGGAATATGTAATCTCGATCACCACCGATAATCCCGAGGCTTTCATGGGATTCCATCTGGTCTTTGGATTCAACGATGAACACGTATCCGTGGCCGATGTCAGAAAGGGCAATATGCTCGACACCGATGCGAATACGTTCTTCTTCGACAGGGCCGAAGGTTCGACGGTGATGATCGACGGCGTTATTCTGGGACCCGATCCCAAATTCGAGAACAATGAATTTGCACAGATTGTCTTTGTTGCCAACACCGATTGCAGCAACTTCGAAATCGAGGCTCTTGAGCTGACGCTCAGAGACATGCAAAATCAGGATCTCGACGCCACATTCGAGTTAACGACAAAGTATATGACGGTTCTCCCGACCGAATTTGCCTTGTCACAAAACTACCCGAATCCGTTCAATCCGGTGACAACGATAAATATGTCGCTGCCGATAGCCTGCGACTACACCCTCGAGATCCTCAACATCGTGGGTCAGAGAGTCGAATCGTTCTCCGGTCACAGCGATGCGGGCATAATAACTATTAACTGGGATGCCAAAAATCTTTCTTCCGGAATCTATTTCTACCGGATGAAAGCTGAAAACTTCACGGCAACCCGCAAGATGGTATTGCTCAAGTAACCTCGGGGGGAAGGTTTGCTTGGACAGGGCGCGGGCGACGGCCCGCGCCCCCATTAAAAAGCAACAAATTAGGGGAGTTTTTAGCAAAGGAGCATCTATGAATTTGACCAACAAACCAATACCCCTGAGAGTGATGGCGCTGATTTTGCTGGTTCTTGTCCTCCCGGCAGGATTTGCATCGGCCCAGATGATATATCTGACCGATGGTTCCGCCAGTGACAGTGTCCTGATTACCACCGGTGTCGGGACGGAATTCGAACTGTATTTGATGGCCGACGAGAATCTTCTCGACTGGCGGGGCTATGTCGCGCATTTGAACTACGATAAGTTCATGCTCGATACCGTTCTTGTCAACGATACCGGCTCCATCTTCAATGAACTCGGCGAGGGTTATGTGGTCTTCCACAAATACCTTCGCGAAGATTCGACCATACTCAGAGTGGAGTCATTGCTGTTCGGTTACGGGCTGTCCGCCGACGGCCCCGGCCTGCTGGCCACCATAAAATTGAGGGCGACAGGAACCGGCGCCCACAACATGTTTTTCGATGAACTCGGGGCCATCGATGTCAACGGAGATTCGATACAGGATCTGACCGGCGAAGGTCTCGAGATTTTCATCAACGCGCCGCCCTCCGCCTTCGATCTCGCCCTGCCCGACAGCGCCTCGGAATTTTTCCTGACGCTTGAGGACAGCCTGAAATTCGAGTGGCACCCCGCGCAATCTCCGTACCCCGGCGATTTCGTGGAGTATATTCTTGAATACGGCACGGATCCAGGTTTCGGCGAAATATACACCACCACCATACCCGGTATAACCGACACCTTTACCTATGTCGCGACGCCGGATCTCGATGCCGGACCGTGCTACTGGCGGGTATTCGCCTACAACGCCTATGACTCGATCGTATGCAATCAAACCGGGTGGTTCTACAATCTGGATATAGCCACATACCCGGACGGTTTCAATCTCCTCGATCCGGCCAGCGGCGCTGATATTTTCATTCTGTACAATGACGATCTGACTTTCAGCTGGGAACCTTCAGGTACGAGTAATCCCGATGATTACATTTTATATGATTTTATGTACAGCACATCGCCTGTATATGATGCCGGTGCGACGACAACATTCACCGGCCTCACCGGCACCTCGGTGATAATCCCGGCCGCCGATTTGATGGAGGCCGATACATATTACTGGAAGGTTCGCGCCTATAACAAGTTCGACTACGTCACCTGGGGTTTCGGAACCGACTGGTATTTCACCATAACGGTGGCGGCCAATCCGGCCCTGTTCAGCCTTATCGAACCGGAGGACTCCATTTATATCAATCTGATTCAGGCAACAGGGATGGATTTTATATGGCACAATTCCGAGTCGGTAATACCGGATGATACCATTACCTACACACTCTATTTCGGGCCTGATGACGGTATCCCCGGCACGGCCGCATTCGACACCGCCTCGGTTATCGATACCGCGATGACCATGGAGCCGGAGCGTCTCGATCGGCGAACCTGGCACTACTGGTGCGTCAAGGCGACCAACCGCATCGGGTTTGACACGCTTTCAGCCGAAAAATACAAATTTATGACTTACTATAGGGGTGATTCCGACGGCAGTGACGATCTGAACATCCTGGATGTAACTCATCTTATAAATTATTTGTATAAAGAAGGCGCGGTGCCGTACCCTATTGTGGCAGGAGATGCCAACTGCAGCGAAACCGTAAATTTGCTGGACGTTACATATCTTATAAATTATTTATATAAAGGTGGACCTCCCCCGATTTGTCCGTAGATGTTCAAGCCGGGGCGACCAAAACAGTCGCTCCCGGCTTAAATTTCAATACCGCTTTCGTAACGGAGTACTATTAAAACTAACCGTGTCGGCGGCTTGGAGATAAGCCGGCCTCTCCCCGGCCTGACCCGCATATATTAAAGCAATACTTAATATATATGCGTCATATTACGTTACTGCAACATATTACATGAGCAAGCGATTAGCCCAACTCAACCGATCAACTCTTTGACTTTGGCTATAACCAGTTCGGGATCAATCGGCTTGTCGATAACATATCGGGCTTGACCAATCCCTCTTCTTTCATTTCGCGGATGGTTTTTCGCATCACCTCGCGCAGACTGTCGAACGGCCGCTCATGGGTGTCCTCGCTCTGAGCATCGAGATCCTCGAGTACCTCGGCCACCCCGGTGAGCATAATAACCGGCAGATTCCTGTGTTTTTCGTCACGGCGAAGCTGCTTGAAGAGCACGAACCCGGTTTTTTCGGCATCATGACATCCAGAATGACAAGGTCCGGATTATCGCTTTCGATTTTCTCGAATCCCTCCTTGCCGTTATTGCCGCCGATTGCCTCATAACCATTTTCTTCAAGAGCCGCCGACAGGAATTTCACCGTATTTACATGTCGCAGACGCGTGGCAAGCAGCACCCTGTCTCACGCGGCGAGATGGATCACGTCTTCAAAATAGCTGTCAAATTAAACTGAATAGATTGTGCAAAGAGCCCCTATGTCTTTGCCTGCCCAATTAAAGCTATATATAACGATAATTATTGTCATGTTAAATATAATATTATTTTGTACATTTTTGACAATCGTCGATTAATTAGCCTGTTTTAGCGACAAAAACATACGAATTTCCGTAAAACGGCGGATTTGACGATGTTGAATAAGAATTTTGAACCTCCCCCGCGCTGCTGACGCGGGGGAAGTATGCTGGCTTCTATTATCTGAAACGAACGGTGTTCGATTTCCGTATGACCGGCAGATCGGTGGCGGTTTTCACTTCCACCGAGGCGGCGCCGCCGCCGGTCGGGGTGGCGCCCTGTATGGCGCGGATACGATATCGCAACTGCATTTTCTGCGATGCCTCGACCCGCTCGAGCATTATTGTCAATGTCGTGCCGCTGACTCTGGCGTCGATCGGCTTACCGTCTATCAGGGCGCTGCCCTCGATATACTCGACACCATCCGGCAGAATATCGCTCAGGATGGCATCGTCGGCCGCTATCGCACTGCTGTTTTCGATACTGAGAACGACTTCCCAGGTATCATCGAGACCGATTTCCATCGGCATCTCGGTTTTCTCGAACAGCGTGTCGAAATCGACCGGATCGAGCTCCAGCACCGTCGAGTTCTCCCATTCCTTGTCGGGTGCCACACCCGGAGCAAGGAAACCATCGACAGAAGTATGTATTATCACTTCGGTCCGGCGGTTGGGTTGCAACTCCTCGGAGGTGGTTCCGGTATGGACCACCGGCTTCGTAGCCGCGAAACTCTCGTAGGCCAGGCGGTCGCGGTCGATACCGCGGTTGTCCACCAGCCAGTCCACCACCGATTTGGCCCGCGCCTCACCGAGTTCCCAGTTGGACGGGAACTGTTTGGTGTGGATGCGGCGATAATCGGTGTGACCCTCGACCTTGATATCGGCGTCGGGATACCTGTCTATGGAGTCGGCTACGATGTTCAATTCGGGAATCGCGGGCGCCTGCAGATCCGCTTTCGATGTGATAAACAGCGCCGGCGTCAGTGTAATCTGAACATCCTGCGGCGGAGCCAGCAGGAACGGCCCGACCGCCACTTCGAGCGGCTCGGACACGACCAGCTTCATATCTTCGGCGCCGTCGGAGGCGCCCTCGATATGAATCCTGTTGGTCACGAATTTCCGCGTCCCGGGAGACAAATCCTTCAATGAATAATAAGCCGATTTCTGTATTCGTTCCCGCGCGGCACTGATTTCATAAACCATTTCATTGCCGCTCTGCACCGGTGTCAGTTCTTGTTCTTCGGCAAGAATCAATTTCGTATTGTCCGGGAACGAATCGACCACCCGCACCGTTGTCGGTTCGGTCAGTCCGTTCGACTTGATATCGATTTCATAATCGATCAAAGCGCCCGCACCGTCTATCTCTTTTTCATTATTCAGTCTGGCCGACTTGGTCACCTTGACCGCCGGTACAATCGAGGCCTCTTTCATTATATCGAGCTGCGGGTATTCGGGGCATACCCGGAAAATGACATACGATTCGCCCGTCTCGTGCACATGGACGAATACCGAAGCCTGTGCGCCGTCCGGCACATAGAAACCGTCCATATCTCTCTCATCGAGAGCGACGGCGTGTTCGCCGGCCCTGACGGTGCTGAAATAGAACATCCCGTTTTCATTCACCTTCGACTGTGAACCGTCATCGAGATAAACATCCATACCGGTCGGCCCCATTTCCATATCGGGTACACCGTCGCCGTCACAATCGACGACCACCTTACCGCGAATCGACCCGGTAAGCGTGTAGCTGAGAATATATATCCGGGCCACGGCCCGGTTGGAACTGACCAGCCGGCCGCCCTGATAAGCCTGCGCCCGGGCAATATTATCGTTCAATCCCGGATGAGCCGAAGCTCCGATAAGGCCGGTATATTCGACCGTGAATGTTCCGCTGGCCGGTAAATCGCCCAGCAACCACAGCAACGGGTTATCACCCACCGGATCGGCCAGCGCGGCGCCGTCGACCAGCGAGGTCCCGTCGACATAGAATATTCCGTCGGGCATGGTGTCGAGCAACTGCACATCGGTGAACAACTGATCGGAGAAATTCTCGACAGTGATCGTAAAGCGAACCAGGTCGCCGGTCATTCCGCTCGGTGTGCTGGTCGTTTTAGTCACCACGATCGGTTCGAGACTGATCGAAGTAATCACCTGGTTGCTCTCGTTGTCGCCGAGCGAACTCCGCACCAGGGCGGTATTGGGGATTTTGTGACCATCGGCCACACCCGCATCGACCGTAACCCGGAATGAATCGGATCGCGATTCGAGAGCGCCAAGCGTCCCGATGTCCCAGACAAGGCTGTCGGTCGCCGGATCATACACACCGCCGCCCGTAATCGATCCGGCGACATAAGTCGTCGAATCCGGGATGGCGTCATAAACCATCACATTATTGGCGGCAATCGGGTTACGGTTGATAACCGTGATTACATAGGTGAGCATATCGCCCGGTGAGGCCAGCGTGGCGCTGACATCTTTATCTATTTCCATCAGGCCGGTCGGCATATCGACCAGGGTCTGAACGATATTACTGACAAATGTCCGCGACGAAGCCGCTTTCGCCGGCTCTTCGTAGATCATGGCTATGGCCACATTCGAAACCGTCGCGGGATACTGCGTGAAAGGACCGTCCAGCAACACCTTGAACGATACCTCGACCATCTCGCCCGGAGCGACACCCATAATGTTCCATGTCATCATGTCGTTGAACGAGTTGTGCAAGCCCGCCCCGGTAACACTTCCGGCCACATAAGCGGTCGAATCCGGAATGGTGTCGAGCACGACTATTTCGCCGATGGTGCCGTCGCTGTTGTTGGTGATGGTCAGCGTATAAAGGAGCTCGTCTCCGGCCGCGGCGATCGGCTTATCGACCGCCTTGACAATCGAAATGGCGGGTGATACGTCGATCTCTCCAAAAGCGGTATCGACGCCGCACTCATTCGTTACTATCAGCGAGACGGTGTAAACACCTTCCGCATTATACACATGCCTCGGATTTTGCAGGGTCGAAACGTTTTGGTTGCCGCTTGACGGATCACCGAAATCCCACTCCCATGAATCGACCGGCAAACCGCCTACCGACTGATCGGTGAAACTGACCGTCAGCGGCGCTATACCTGTCGTCGGAGAAGCATCGAAATCGGCCTCGGGCGGCCCGTAAACCGTAATAATATCGGTTTTGGTAACAACCTTGGTACCGCTGATATCCTCGACGGTAAGGCTGACCGTATAGGTCCCCGGATTCTTATACAGATGCTGGGCCAGTTGCCCGGTGGCGACATTATCGTTGCCGCTGGCCGGATCGCCGAAATCCCATGTCCAGGAACTGATCTCGCACGGTCCCGAAGATGCTCCGGAAAATCCTACGAGCAACTCGGCGCAGCCGTCACCCGGCTCAAACGAGAAATCTATGGAGCAGGTATCGATCACATATACATATTCGGTTTTGGTCGTACTGTCCCGCCCGCAACCGTCGGTTACGAGCAACTCCACGGTATAATAACCGGGGGCGGTATAAACATGAGACGGATTCTGCTCATTCGAGCCGTCGCCGTCGCCGAAATCCCACGTCCAGCTATCGATACCGAGATCGCTGGTCGAAAGATCGCTGAACGCCACCGTCAAAGGCGCCTGCCCGGACAACGGCGTCCCTTCGAAATCGGCCGTCGGGCCGTCAAGTACCGTAATATATTCGGTCTTGATTTCCCGGTCGGCGCCGCAAATATTGGTCGCCTTCAAAGAAACATTATAGACACCGGCCGTTGAATAGGAATGAGTCGGGTTGACATCATCCGATGTCGTCCCATCACCGAAATCCCACTCATAAGAATCGGCGTTGGTTGACAGGTTCGTAAACGTAACCTCTCCCCCTTCGCAAATCTCGTTGAGATCCGAAGAGAAATCGGCTGTCGGCGGCGGAATAAATGTCACGATTATTTCATCGGTCGTGCTGTCATAACCGCATTCATTGCTCACCGTCAACATGACGACATAGCTGCCCTCGGAAGTGTAAAGATGCGTCGGATTTTGCTCGACCGACGTATTACCGTCGCCGAAATCCCACGACCACGAATCGGCATCGGTTGAGCGATCCGTGAAAAACACTCTCATACCGTCACACAGTTTTTCAACTTCGTAACCGAAGTCGGCGGTCGGTCCATCGAGCACCGTGATGTATTCGTTTTTGGTTATGATATCCTCGCCGCATTCGTTGGATACCCACAGCGAGACCGTGTAAACTCCGGCGCTGGTATAGACATGCGATGGGTTCCGCTCTTTCGAGTATGTCCTGTCACCGAAATCCCAGCTCCAGTTGAGAGCGTCGGTGGATAGATCGGTGAAATTCACCGTCGCATCGACGCATGTCTCGGTAACATCCGACGTGAAATCGGCAATCGGGCCGACATCGACCGTGATATAGGCCTCGCGAACCTTGACATCTTTGCCGCAAATGTTCGTCACCGTGAGCGTCACCGTATAGACACCCGCCCGATTATAAACATGGTCAGGATTCCGCTTATCCGATGTGCCGCCGTCGCCGAAATCCCACATCCAGTCGTCGGCATTGACCGAAAGATCGGTGAATGCGACTGTCGCGCCGGTGCAGGTCTGGGTCGGATCGGCCGTAAAGTCAGCCGTCGGTCCATCAAGAATGGTAATATATTCGGTTTTGATTTCTTCATCATCGCCGCACTCGTTCGTAACCGTCAGTCTGACCGTGTATTTACCGGCCGCGTTATACGAGTGTAGCGGATTCTGCTCATCCGAGTCGGCGCCGTCACCGAAATCCCAGTGCCATGTCTCGGCGGCAATCGATAAATCGGTGAATGAGATAACCGTATTCACACAGCCTTCTTGAATATCAGAGGTGAAATCGGCCGTCGGACCCGGATAAATCGTAATATATTCTGTTTTGGTCGTATCGTCTTCGCCGCAAATATTGGTAACCACCAACCTGACCGTGTACTTCCCGGCGGCGGTGTATGTATGAGACGGATTCTGCTCATTCGAACTTCCCCCGTCGCCGAAATCCCATGACCAGGTGTCGGCATCGTTCGACAGATCGGTGAAATTCACCGTTGTCTCTTCACAACCTTCACGCACATACGAGGTAAAATCGGCGATCGGATCGACACCGTCGATGATCTCGATCTCTTTTGATATTATATCCCGGCCGCACATATTATATACTTTCAGCGTAACGGTATATATTCCGCCCGTGCTGTAAACATGAGTCGGATTTTGCTCGGTGGAACTGGTTCCGTCGCCGAAATCCCACCACCAGCTCACGGCATAAGATGATTGATCGGTGAACTCGACCGTCCCCCCGACACACGCCTCGAATATTTCATAGGTGAAATCGGCCGTCGGCGAGGTGTAAACGGTAACATACTCGACTTTGGTCATCTCATCCGTACCGCAAATATTACCGACCGTCAGTTTGACCGTGTATTTGCCGGGTGATGTATATGTATGCGTTGGATTCTGTTCGTCGGATGTGTCTCCATCCCCGAAATCCCAGTGCCATGACGACGCATAATAGGATATATCGGTGAACGACACCTCGAGCTCGTCACATCCCTGTCTGGCGCTCGAAGTGAAATCGGCGGTCGGTTCGGGATAAATCGTGATATATTCTTTTTTGACAACAATATCCCGGCCGCATTCATTGGTGACCTTCAACTGCACCGTATATGCGCCCGGGGCGTTATATACATGAGTCGGGTTCTGCTCGACAGAACTGCCGCCATCGCCGAAGCTCCACAGCCAGGTTTCGGCATAAAGCGAAAGGTCGGTGAAATACACCGTCGCCCCGACACAGCTTTCGATAACATCGGATGTGAAATCGGCGGTCGGCGCTTCGTCGCCCTCGACCACTATTTCGCGTTGTATCATGTCGCGGCCGCAACTGTTATATGCCTTCAGCGTCACCAGATAGGTGCCGTTTTGGGCGTATGTGTGCGAGGGATTCTGCTCGGTGGAACTGGTGCCGTCGCCGAAATCCCACCACCATGCCACCGGGCCGCCGGTCGAGCGGTCCTCGAACTTCACCGTGACCGGAATACATCCGGACTGCGAGACCACCGCGAAATCGGCGGTAGGCGCGGTGAGTACCTCGACATAATGATCCTTGGTGATACTGGCGGTTCCGCCCGGCCCGGTTACCGTGAGGGTAATCGAATATAAACCGGAGGCCATATACCAGTGCGAAGGATTTTCCTCATCGGAGTAATTGTCCGAACCGCTGTTCGGATCGCCGAAATCCCACTCCCAGGTGTCGATATAACCGACCGAAAGATCGGTGAAATTCACCAGAAGCGAGTCACAGCCTTCTCTCGGGCAGGCACAGAAATTCGGTACCGGCTCGGGACACATACTCGCTTTCATACCGGGGTCATAGGTATGAACTTCGTTTACCAGCTGGCTGTTGCATTCTTCGGGGCAATCGCTCTGCGCCATTGCCGGAAGACCCCAGAGACCAATAATTCCTAAAATCAGCAGGAGCGTAATGGCGACGCGCCCGCGATAGCTATTATGATAATTCATAGTAATCATATCGGCACGCTCCTACATTTTTCCTGTGAAACGGATAAAAACACCCTGACCGGTATAGTCCAGATCGGGCAGATCATCCACCTCACTTTCTATTCGTTCATAACCAATCGAGATGCGGTACCAGCTGTTGCTGTCATAGCCAACCTCCAGTTTCGCATATGTCTTTTCGTCGTCGAGCGGATCATTCAGAAGTATCCCCTTGACCGCACCCCGGGCAAATATCCGTTGCGAGAGTGAAAGGGCGCCGCTGACGAGCATTATATATGAGGACGAGGTTATTTCATCGTTGGGCGGATAATCCTGCAACTGCCATCTCCGGATCATTCCGGCCGTGAATTCATTCAACCTGTCCCTGTTCCAGTTCACTTTCAATCCAAGGTCCCAGGTTTTGTTCCGGGAATGAAGGCTGTATTTTTTGTCTTCGCGCCGGAATTCGCTCTCGGCGTTGAACGACAGATGATGCGTATGGAAATAAGTCATCTGCCCCATCAGGTAATCATTGGTAACACGCGTGGTCGAATCGTCGAACCAGCGGTTGGTCTGATGACGTCCCACTTTTCCGACCGCCTTGATTTTCTCGAGCGGCAGGTATTCCAGCGCGAATGTCCCGGCTTTCTCCGTTCGCTCGGGATCATCCTGCCACAACTGGACGCTGTTTCGCGGCGCCGTGTAACGCTTGTATTCGTATGTCGTCAGCGTATTGAGGTTCTTGTGTATCCGGTACTGCACCGTCGCGAAGGAGGCATCCTGGCGTTCATCATAAATATCCAGGACGCGGTCATTGCGCAACGAGAACCGCTGAGTCAATTTTATACTGGCGTTTTCCGACGGCTTACTGGTCAGGGTCGCCGCGAACTGATTGGTGTTGGCGTCGTTGTCGCCGAGCGTCAGGTCGTTGCGGAACATGATAAGCTCATAGCTGGCGGCATATCCGAACTGACCGAGAATTCCGACATCCTCGAATTTACCGCCGGCATCGGCGACGGCCCGATTCTGATAGTTGTTCTCGTGATTTATGTTGTTGCGATCCTCGACATCGCGCCGTTCCAGCCTGACGCCGAATCCGAAAGCATCCATAAGATTGTTCCGGTAGCCGAGGTTGAATATATTTTCCTTGCGTAAACCGTCATACGGATTGTATAGGCCGTTTTCCTCGAGACCGCGTATATCGGCAAAAGCGGCGTTGAATGACTGTTTCGAGGTCAACTGGTAATTACCGCCCAGATTGAATTTCTGCTGGTTTTTGTTCGGGTTGAGATCGGAATTGGTGAACGACCGGAACTGATCGTCAATCGTCTGGAAATCCGCATTCAGCTTCAAATCTTCGATAATCTCCGTCGCCACACCCGCTCTCAGGGCCAGATAGTTGTCGTCATCATCCGGATTCTCCGATCCGGCCACCTCGAAATACCCTGTCGTGTGTTCGTCCATCTCGAAAGCGACATCGCCGCCGATCAGGTTCTCCGGTTCGTCCTCGCCCTGCCCGGTCGCCTCGTCATCGAGGAAACGATGCAGGTATGAGCCGCTCACCTTGACACCCTCGATCGGTTCGACCTTGCCCCGGCCACCGGCCAACTCGTCGTTTTCATCACGCTGATAATCATAGGTGATGACGATGTAGATCGGATCGGATGACGGCGATTCGCTCGCCACCGGCTGGTGAAGCAGTATCTCCCCCAGCAGGTAATCGACCGTGTAGTCGATGTCCCTGACGAGGGTCTCGGTCGCAATAACGATCGTTTCGTTGAACCTGTCGCGGGTCTCTATCTTGACCTCTTCACTGCCCCTCGTGATCGGGGCATGCGACAGATCATACGGCCCGCTGGTGCCGTCGGCGCGGATACCGACCGCGGTACCCTCGCGATATGCCTTACCCTCCAGCTTGCCGCCGACAGCCTCGATACCAACCGGGCCGTCATGTAAATCGGCATAAACACCGAACATCGACCGCTGGTGCAAACTGAATTTGGCTCCGTCGAAACTGGGCCGGAGCGAGCCGCCCTCGATCAAACCGTGCTCGTCCGATTCGAGCCGCATCAGCATTTCGAGCCGGGCCGGTTCCTGCGGCTGTGTCAACAGCCGTGTATCGAGATTTTCAAGCTCCCACTGGCGGCTGGGATCATAAAGCCCCTTGCCGGTGAACCGCCAGCCGTCCCAGAGAGGCTCGGTCGTTTCCACCGACATTTTCAACCGGAAAACCGACGGATCAACCGTTCGATACTCGTCGCCGATTCTGGAATCGACAACAACCGCACCGTTAATCAAAAAATTATGCGCCGTGTTACCGTTGGCGAACAGCGACAGGCGGTAATTCGTGGAATAATCATCACTGAGCGCGGGATTGGATTCTTCGAAAGCATCCGCATTGCCGCTCACATCGAGATACTGCGTGGTTATCTCGCCAAAACCAAGCAGAAGTAAATCATGATGATTCTGGTCCGAGTCATACCATTCGAATACTTTCGAAAATGACGGCCCCGCCGTCATCAGAAGCATAAGAACAGCGACCAGACCCGTTTTCATAAGTCTTATAGCTGGAGTCATTTACACATACCCCGTCCTAAAATTATAATTTTCACGCGATGTGATTTGGTCATAGAAATCATCTCCAATGCATATATAGTGTGCTCTGGCAAGTACATAAAGAAGCTAATTCCTTCCGGCCACAATATATTATGCGAGTCGATAATGTCAATAATTTATTCTATATTTGGGGATTATAAGCGTTGTTGCGCTGTGAATTGTATAAAAAACAGACTTATTATAGGGGAATTACAATGTCGACAATTTGGACGTGTATTATTTTTGAACAAAAAATATCAGGGAATTATTAATTGTATCGAGCTGTATCGAAATATGTTCTTTTTAAAGACGGCCCTTCATAAATACGCCGTTTGAACGTGATATATAAGGGCCCTTAACCCTCGTTTATCCGCCTCTCGGCCATAAGACTGGACAGCACCGGAACCAAGACATGTCCTGATTTATCGCATGAAAAAATATGGAATCTTCTACGACCACCCCCGACAATATAAAGTAATAGTTTATATTATTACCTTATGGCATTGCTATACAACATATATACAACACCGCTAATAAACAACACCCTTTCCTGAAAACCGACACATACATGCCGACTCATACAGCCATGATTCCCTGCATCGCCCCGCGACAACTTAATGAAAAAAATACTTTTATTAACGTCAAAAAGTTATAAATTGCATGGATTATGGCCAAACAAGATAAAATTAAGAGAGTAAAACCACAGGTTTTAAAGGGTTTTCGCGATTACCCTCCCGAAGAAGAAAGCGCCCGGCAGGTACTGCTGGAAAAAACCAGAGAGATCTATGAACGTCACGGTTTTCTGCCGTTACAAACAGCCTCGCTGGAGTTTGCCGAAACCCTTCTCGGTTCGCACTACACCAAAGACAATTTAAAAGAGCTGTTCGGCTTCTGCGGTCCCGACGAGGTCAACATGGCCCTGCGCTATGAATTCACCGTCTCGCTCGCCCGCTACGTGGCCGGCAACCCCCACCTGCCCCTCCCCTTCAGGCGTTACCAGTTCGGCAATGTCTGGCGGGTCGATAAACCGGGGCCGGGGCGGTTTCGGGAATTCATGCAATGCGATTTCGATATCGTCGGGACAGCCGCCATGCTGGCCGACGCCGAAATTATCGCCGTCATGGTGGAAACGCTGGATTATCTCGGCATCAAAAATTTCATCGTCAGGTACTCCAACCGCAAACTGATCAACGGGCTGACCTCTTTCGCCGGTATTCCCGAGGATAAAGCCACCGATGTTTTCCGGGTCATCGACAAACTCGAGAAACAGGGCCGCGAAGCTGTCATTCTCGAGTTGGGTCCGGGACGAACCGATAAATCGGGCGATAAAATACCCGGCCTGAACCTGACTGACAAACAGATACAGATGCTGGCCGAATTCCTCGATCTGGCCCTCGACAAAAATAACGATAAACTGGCCGGCGTCGAAAACCTGCTCGGCGATATCGAGGTTTCCCGCGAGGGCATCACCGAATTGAAAGAAATCGACACCCTGCTCAAAAGCATGGATGTCCCGAAAGAAAAAGCCGACGTCGATATCACCATCGTCAGGGGTCTCGGCTATTATACCGGACCGGTTTACGAAACCACGCTGATCGACCTTCCCGATTACGGCTCGGTCTTCTCCGGCGGACGCTACGATAATCTGGTCAGCCGTTTCTCGGGACAGAAAATACCCGCCACCGGATCATCCTTCGGCGTCGATCGCATGCTCTCGGCCCTGATAGCCCTAAATGCCATACAAACCAGGAAATCAACCGCCGATGTCATCGTCACCACAATGGATAAATCCCGTATCGATGACTATCTCGAAATCGTCAAGGAAATTCGAAAATCCGGGATCAACGCCGAACTGTATATGGGTGAGACCAAAAATCTCAACAAACAGCTTAAATATGCCGACAAAATCGAGATCCCGCTGGCCGTGATCGGCGGCTCCGATGAATTCGAGGCCGGAACCATCACCGTCAAGGACCTTCGGGCCGGACGCGAAAAAGCGATGGAAGTCTCCGATCGCAAGGAATGGCTCAAAGCGGAAGAGATTCAGGTCACGATAAAACGCGACCGGCTTCTCCCCCACCTAAAAAAGCTTCTTAAAAAGGAATAAAATCTTATGCGTTTCAGGTTCTTAATCCCGGCATTATTAGTACTGGTAATTGCCGTTAATGCCGTTGCGGTAACGAATATCAATCCCATCGATAAATATTATCCCGACGGTCTGAAAAGGCTGTACCTGTTCCATATAAATGAAAAACAGGTCGGTACCCTTGAAATAAAATTCGACGGCAGCGCCAAGTTCGAGAACCAAAAAGCGTACCGTTTTACCGAGAAACTGAAACTTGATTATGCCCCCCTCGGACAACCCTACAATCTCGAAATCGAAAACCGGCACTATGTCGATATAGACGGCTTCTATATCGGGGATGACATGAAGCTTGTTTTCGATCGGCAGTCCCAGGAGCTTTACCTGCATAAAACCGACGACAGCCTCCTCGGCTACTATGTCGCCAATAAACAGCGGCAGGATGTGGCCCAGGCGATGCCGGGTTCCTTTTTCTCGTTCGAGAATAATATGCTCGACCAGTACGAGCTGTTTCTCGCCGCCCGGGATATCTCGCTCGGCGATACCATCACCGACAATATTATCCTGCCGCAGACAATGATGACGATGCCGGTCAGGCTGGTGGTGGAAGATTATCAATTCGTGAAATACGGCGAGGTGTACGATTCGGCCTATGTCTGTCATTTCCTCCAGCCGTCAAACCAACTGGCCTATATCACCCGCGACAACAAACTGATCCGGGTCGATTTGCCGGCGCAGGATATGACGATAATGCTGTCGGAAAGCCCCCTCGAAAAAATGGCCCCGAAAAAACAGGCGTTCGGTTTCAGCGACTTCATCAAGCGCCTCCCGATCTATCTGGTCTATTTGATTCTGGGAATTATTTTCGTCTCGGCCTTTATCTGGCGCTACCATAAGAGCCCGCTGGTCTATATCTCCTTTGTACTGGGCGGAGCGGTGTTCACGGTCGTCGGCCTGACACAGATTCCTCTGCAAAAATGGTATTCGCTGAATTACCTGATACCCCATGTCCAGGCCGGGGACTCGCTGTATTTCTACGGGATAATCATCCCGCTGATTTCGGGCCTGATCCAGGAAACGCTTAAACTGATACCCATCGCCCTGCTCTGCCTGTGGCGAAGCCCCAAACAGATGTACGCGGTGGCCGTCGGCGTCTTCTGCGGTCTCGGTTTCGGGTTGTACGAAGCCGGTTCGCTGACCGGCGCCGCCTATCAATCCGGCGCGGTCGCGATTTTTTCATGGCCCGTGTTCGAAAGCATTTTTGCCATAATATTCCACATTACCGGCGGCGCGGCTATGGGCTACGGGTTGAACCGGGGATTCAAACATACCGTCGGTATCTGGCTCATGCTGGTTCTGGTTCATTCCTTCTCGAGTTATCTGATCGTCTTCCGCCAAACCGGCGCCATCGACATCGGTATTTTCGGACTCCTGACCGCCCTGATCGACCTGATTCTCCTGCTCGGTGTTTACTTTATGATAAAGAACGCCAGGCGTTGAGGCGCGCCAAATTTGGATTTGACAATAAATGAGGAGTATGTTATTTTCCTCACAAGTTAATTGAAATTAACGATTTGAATGATATTTGCGTAATGATACGGCCACCCGGCAAGCCGGCTCCGTAAACGCTTCCCGGACGGCCCTGAAATAGAGAGGCTAATATGTCAACAGTCAAAATATCGCGAAGAGGGACTGCCATGCCGGCATCGCCGATCAGGAAACTGATCCCGCTGGCGGATGCCGCCAAAAAACGCGGCATTCATGTCCATCACCTCAATATCGGTCAACCCGATATCGAAACACCGCCCGAATTCTGGCAGGCTGTAAAAAATTACTCGAGCAAGGTTCTCGCTTACGGTAATTCGCAGGGAGCCTATGATTACCTCGAAAAATTGTCGCAATATTACAAAAGATGCGGGCTGGATGTGAAGCCGGATGAAATCGTCGTCACCACCGGCGGCTCTGAGGCCATCGTTTTTGCCATGACCGCCATATGTGAACCGGGCGACGAAATTATCGTCTTCGAGCCTTTCTACACGAATTATAACGGCTTTGCCATACAAGCCGGGATCAAACTCGTCCCGGTAACAACCAAAGCCGAGGACGGCTTTCATATTCCCGCCGACGACGTTATCGAAAAACTGATAAACGATAAAACACGCGCCATCATGTACTGCAATCCGAATAATCCGACCGGGACGATATACACCATGGCCGAACTGAACCGGCTCAAAAACCTGTCACTCAAACACGATCTCTTCCTGATGGCCGATGAAGTTTACCGCGAATTCATCTATGAAGGAAAATATATCAGCGTCATGTCGCTCGAGGGTATCGAGGATCGCGCCATAATGCTCGACTCGATCTCCAAAAGGTTCTCCGCCTGCGGGGCGCGGGTGGGTAATCTGGTTACGCATAACCGCGACGTTTACACGGCCGCTCTGCACATGGGCCAGGCGCGTCTCTGCTCCCCCACTCTCGAACAGGTCGGGGCCGCGGCCGCTTATGATCTCGATGATTCTTATTTCGATAAGATGATCGGCGAGTATCGCAGGCGCCGTGACGTAGTTTATGAGGGACTGATGAAAATCGAGGGTACGGTATGCATCAACCCGGGAGGCGCTTTTTATATTATGGCCAAGCTCCCGATCGACGATGCCGAGAAATTCGCCAGCTTCATGCTGACCGATTTCGACTACGAGGGCAAAACCGTCATGGTGGCCCCCGGACCCGGCTTCTACGCCACCCCCGGACAGGGAACCAGCGAGTGCCGGATAGCATACGTCCTCAACACCGGGGATCTGGAAGAAGCCATGGATGTATTCAAGAGAGGAATTGAGGCTTATAACTCAAAAAAATAATTTTACCTGATATGCAAAAAGTTGAACATTACGCCGGGATCGATATCGGAGGGACAAATATCAAGTACGGCCTGGTTGACGGAGCCGGAAAAATTATCTTCCGCGGTCAAAAACCGGCCCTGGTCGAAAAGGGCGCTAAACCGTTGTTGCATCTGATAACCAATATCGCCGAAAATCTCATGTTGCGGGCCGCCGAGGAAGATGTCCCGGTTAACTGGCTCGGCGTCGGGTCACCCGGCGTCGTCGATAATATAGCCGGTGTCGTCAAAGACAAGTGTCCCAATATACCCGACTGGGTCGGGACCGAAATCGGCCCGTATCTCAAAGAGCATCTCAATATGGATGTTTATGTCGATAACGACGCCAACGCCATGGCGCTGGGGGAACTCCGTTTCGGGGCCGGCCGGCGCTTCAACTCCGCCGTCTGTGTCACCGTCGGTACCGGTATCGGCGGCGGCATCATAATCGACAGAAAAATCTGGCGCGGAAGCACCTTCTCCGGAGGGGAAATCGGCCATATTGTAATAGACTACAACGGCCCCAAATGCCGTTGCGGCAATTACGGTTGCATGGAGGCCTTTTGTTCTTCGGCGGCCATGATCGAACGGGCCCAAAAGAAATTCAAAAACGGCATGCCGGAAATTTTCGACAATCTGCTGAACGGTAACGAAAAGAAACTCAATATCAAGAAAATATTCGCCGCCGCCAAACAAGGCGACGAAACCGCGCTTGAGGTTATCGAAGAAACCGCCACCATCCTGGGAGCCGGTTTGTCCGGCGTGATTAACCTGCTTAATCCCGAGGCCCTGATTCTCGGGGGCGGCATCGTCGAGGGCGGCGCCGGATTCATCGAATCCGTCGGCGCCGAGATTCGCCGTCGGGCCTACCCGACGGCAGGCGAAAACCTTCGTATATTAAAGGCCGAACTGGGCAACGACGCCGGTTTTATCGGGGCCGGATTGCTGGGTGAATATAAATCTGTGAGGAGGTAAGCATTATGGCCGAGGAAAAAAACAGCACGCCGACCGCCGTCAAAGTGATCGGATGGTTCGGGATTATATTCGCCTGCACATACCTCCTCTGGGGCGTCGTGGGCGGCATCCTGTCCATTCTCGACCGAACATACAAGGATATCGATCAGAATATTGTATTTATAATGTACGGCGTGATAATCATTATTGTCAGCATTGCCTTCAAGAATATGAAAAAATGGGGCTGGTACGGCCTTACCCTCCTTCTCGCTTTCTTCATTATCTGGACCTTGTTCAGCTATGTCGACATCTATGGAATCATCTGGGGAATACTGTCTCTTGCGGCTCTGATCGGTATTTTAAGCTCCCCGGTGAGAAAACATTACTTATAACCCTAAAAATAAGTTGACATCAGTCGAAAAATAGATTAATTAGCAAAAGCTTATTTAAAGAATTGGCGCCCTAGCTCAGTTGGTAGAGCAACGGACTGAAAATCCGTGTGTCCCCAGTTCAATTCTGGGGGGCGCCATTTTTTAATGTACCGAAGCCTCCCCGCGTCACTCCCCGGGATAATCACACATAATACTGTCCACCGACCAACCCAATATATCTTCCCGTATCAATCCGTTATTATTCAAACATTAAAATTTCTATTTACAAACGCAAAATTTCGTATATATTTCCCGGCACACAGATTAAGCCACCCTAGCTCAGTTGGTAGAGCAGCTGATTCGTAATCAGCAGGTCAGCGGTTCGAATCCGCTGGGTGGCTTATTTTATTGCCCTGATAAAATATTATTGTGTGGATTGTCCCCGGCGTAAATATACGCCTGCGGTATAAAGATTATCCCTTTTCCGCCGAGAAGATACCGTATATATTCTTTTCATAATCGATACGCCGACCGCGATACATCCGCAACGACGGCTGATTATACATGAAGCCATTTTCAAGCAGAAAATCGGCAATCCCCCGATTGACGGCCGGCACCCCGATCTCGAGTTTCCGGGTGCCGTATTTTTTCATTATCGACAGCAACAGCGACTCGGCATACATCCGGTCCACCGCGACCAACGGCCCGATGGCAAAGATGCCCCCCGCCCGCTTGCGCACCAGTGCATAACCTTTGACCGCCTCTTCCCTGACGACATAATACGACGCGCTCTTCTCGCCAGTATAACGGCTCAGCATTCGCGAACGGTTCAATCCCGTGACATCACGATCGAAAGCGATTATCTCCGGCATCAAATCATCGGGACAACGGTACAACTCGCCGTAATCACCACCCGGCTCGTGAACAAATCTGAGCGACAGATATTTGTCGACAAACCCGAGCCTCCGATACAGCGAGACGGCCGCAAAAACCCCGTCCAATTCGATTGCCGTCACTCCTTTTTTCGTAAGATATTCGACCGCCCTGCTGACCAGTTTTTCACCGATCCCCTCGCCACGGTGCCCCCGATCGACTATCAGCGATCCGATAAAAGCATAATCGTCATAAGATGTGCCGGTTACCATGCCCACCCGCTCGCCCTCTTTACGGGCGATAAAACAACCCTCCGGCTCGAATTGAAGCAACCTCGCAAAATCGCTCTTAAGGTAACCCCATTGCTCGATATCGGTCATACCGGTGGCATAAGCGATGTCGTCATCAGTCATTACCGATATATCGATCATGTATATCTCTCCATACCCGAGGGACGCAATTATCCCCCGGCAATAAATCGTCTGGGTCTGAAAATAATCGGTCGGCGGTCAAAAAGCTATATACAAATCAGCTCCGCGCCGCCTTTGTACAAATATGCAATCAGCGCCGTAATATCGAGCAGGTTGATCGCACCCGAAGCATCGGTATCGGCCGCCGTCATGACTGGCGGCTCCGGCCCGTCTTTATACAGGTAGTTGATAAGAAAAGTTATATCCAGAATATTTATCTGCGAATCATTATTTACATCACCGCACAGGAAATTGACAGAGATGACATACCCCGATGTGTCGGCGGTATACGGCACATTGGAATCCCGAGCCTCGATCGTGAAAGTAAACGCGCCCTGCGAAGTGCAGGTTCCGGCGACAACACCGGTGGCGCCGTCCAGCGTCAATCCGTCCGGTAGAGTGCCCTCGATTATCGACCATGCATAGGGCGGCATCCCGCCAACAACCGAAACCGAGTCAACGTATTCCTCATCGAAAACAGCCTCGTTCAAATCCTCTGAGAGTATCTCCAGCGGCGCCGGCTCGAGATGTCTCAGCGTCGGATCACCGCACAGGTTCATACCGTAAAACCAGCAGACATCGTTTTCCGGAAAACCCCAGCTTGCGATGGTCTCGAACCAGGCCATGAAAGCCTCACCGATAGTGGCCCCCGCCCCGAACGGCCCGTAAAAATACTCGAAATAAAGCATGGAACCGGTCTTACTGCTCCCGATCGTCGCCAGGCCGTGCGCATCGCAGAAAGTGTACCACCCCGTCATATAGTCGTTCTCGACATAACGGCCGTTGGAACAGGCAAACATATTATAAAAATGCGCCTTTGGATCGATATACACGACCTCGCTGACATAAGTATCGCCGCCCGTCCAGTCCTCGCCGACCTTAAAACTGTGACCGTTCGGCCACGAGTGCGCGCAGAGCAGAATCGACTCAAAATTCTGCGGCAGACGGTTCTCATAATCATCGGCTATCGTCTCGGCGCCCTCGGATACAATCGTCACGTCCTCATAAACCATACCGACCGCGGCTCCCCAGGCGCTGTCCCAGTAGGCCCAGTCGTCATCGATATAGGCCAGCCCGCGGTTATACAGAAAATGCTCCCCCGTCCGGTAACCATGGTTCTTGGCAAAATAATTGACCAGCAAATCGACCTCGTTGGCGCCGTTGAGCGTCATCGGCGAGGCGGTCAACCGCCCCATCCACACCTCCGGCCCGAGATCGCCCGTATGCGAATCGTATAGCCCGTTCGAATCGAGATCCTCCCACACCCCGTCCAGATCCATATAAAACAGGTCGATCGGAAATGAGGTGTAACTCTCCCAGCAATATGTCTCATACCAGGGTACCGGGAAATCGCCGACCAGCACGAATCCGACCATACCGTCATTGTACTCATCCACCAAAAATTGTCGGAAATTCTCGACCGTACCGCCGCTTGTCCGAAACAGCTTCGCATCATAACCGTCGGCGGCGAGATCATCCATATAAGTGTCGATTGATGATACAATATTCGGATAAAGATCATAGTTGACAAAAATACAAAATATGTCGGGATCCGCCTTTTGCGGATTCGAAACGGACTCTAAAAGTCCGGCGACAAACGGTTTATCCGCGCCCGCTTTCGCCCGCCATTGCTCATAACTCAACGGTTCACCGCCGATATGATCCGGCCACATCGTAACCGGTATCGACTCCTGGTACTCCAACCGCGCCTGCTGGTCGTTGATATCGAATTTCTGCGCCCATATAATCGAGTTGATAAATAAAACAGAAGACAATACCATTATTGTCATAATTAAGACCCGGACTGTAAACCTGTTGAATCTCATTGCCCTCATACCTTTCTTATGTCGGTCATTTGAATCCCGTCATTACCGGAGTTAATTATGGCGGTGAGAACATTCCCGGTTGACACGCTTAATTATAAATTAAAGAAAAACATGAATTTGTCAAGAATAACAATTTTTATATTGATATCATGACGACACATGCTTTATTATAAATAATCCGCTACCAGTATTTGACAAGGCAATTATTTTTATGAGAGGGGACTATCATGACAACCACCCAAAAAACATCCCGGTCAATCTTTATTACAATACTGTTTTGCATTTTCCTGGGCGGTATAGCAACCGGGGTGAATGGTCAGGACATAATCGGAGAATTGAAAATCCCCGACGAGGGTGAATCACAACTCCTGATCACTAAAGGCGGCTCGAAAGTATTCGGCAGAATTGTCGAGATTAAGACCGATGAAATTATGTTCGAATCGGAAATCGGTGTCTCCGCCATTCAGATTTCCGATATCGAGGAAATCAAATTGATCAAGGCAAGCGAGATGAAAGGCGGTTCCTACTGGTTCCCGAATCCGAACCAGACCAGGTTGTATTTCGGTCCGACCGGGCGAATGCTCAAAAAGGGAGAAGGATATATATCGGATATTTACATATTCTTCCCGAGTTTCGCTTACGGCATGACCGACAATATAACTCTGGGCGCCGGCTTCACTATTTTCCCCGGTATCGATATTGACAAGCAAATATTGTTCTTTACTCCCAAAATCGGCCTGTCCGCGACTGAAAATTTCCATCTTGCCATGAGCGGAATGCTTTTCCGCATACCTGATGATTTCGATTTCGATGACGATGAATCGGAAAGCATTATGGTCGGATTATTGTTCGCCACCGCGACTTACGGAAACAGCGATAAAAGCATAACGGTCGGACTCGGCCATGGTTTTGTGGATGATGAAATCGGCGACAAACCGGCCTTTTGTCTCGGCGGCGAGTACCGTTTCGCCAGACGAGTCTCGTTTGTCAGCGAAAACTGGGTGTTTCCCGATGCCGATGATCCGCTGGTCTCTTATGGGGTACGTTTATTCGGCGAGAAAATGTCCATCGACCTGGCATTTTTCAATGTGCTTGGCGATGATGCTGTCGCATTTGGCATTCCATACATAGACTTCGTCTGGAATTTTTAAGAACATCCAACAAGCATCGTATATATTCAGGAGCCCGGATTTACCGGGCTCCTGTCGTATAGAATCGCAGTGCTTTTTTAGCTTTACAGACCGTCCACGCCAATATACATTCAATCATCGCCGTATAATTTTAATTTGCTGGAAAAATCTCAATGGAGGACCATGGTGGCATATTACGAGGTAAGAGACTGGGTGGAAAAACTGCCGCCTCCGGCAGCCAAAAAGAAAAATGCGCTCGATGAATATGGCGGATTGACAAAAGAAAAACTGAAAAACATGTACCGCTCGATGCTTCTCGCCAGAAGAATCGAACTCGAGGAAAAACTCCTCCTGCGCAAGGGCCTGTGCAAATTCGTTATCGGCTGCGGCGGGAAAGAACTCATCGATGTCGTCGCCGCGGAGTTACTCAGACCGACCGATCCACAAATCGGCTATTACCGCAATAAAGCCTTCGATATGCACCGCGGCGTGCCGATCGAGGAAAAGATCATGGAAGCTGTCGGCGACGTCCGCGGGCAGGCCACCGGCGGCATGTTGCAACCGTCCCACTCGAATTATCCCGAACTGGCGATTCTACCGCAGGCCTCCCCCACCGGTTCGCATGCCCTTGAAGCAGCCGGGCTGGGCGATGCCATAAAAAACGACCTGCCCATCACCGGCGACACCGGTCACCCTGGCGGCAGATTCGACGCCGACTCGGTCGTTTACTGCGCCATCGGCGAGGGTTCGACCTCATCACCCGAATTCGGTCGGGCCGTGTTCTATACCGCTTTCGGCAAAACTCCTAATATATTCGCCATCTACAACTGCGGCTGGGCAATTGCCACCAGCGTCAGCGAACAGTTCCCCGAGGGCAACCCGACCACATGTTATGAGGGTTTTCAGCGGTTCGGACTGCTTATAAAAAATTTCGACGGCACCGAAATCAAGGAAGCCGTCGGCGCCATGAAGGAAGTTCTCGAATACGTCCGGTCGGGAAAAGGACCGGCCATACTCAATATAGATGTTGTCCGGCTCGAATCTCATTCCGGCTCGGATGATCAGACGCATTATATGGAAATCGACGAACAAGACTATCATATCGTCAACGATCCCCTGCGAAAAACGGCTAAGACATTCGTCGAGGACGGTCTTTTTACACCCGATGAAATTCTCGATACTTTCGACGAGGTCGATAAAGAGGTGCATCGCGTCTCGGCCGAAGTCAGTTCCGATATCAAGTTGAAAACGCCCGAGGATGTGCTGGGCAAGGTTTACAGTTACGACCCCAAAAAGGCCGAAGACAAATGGAAAAAACTGGTCGGGGAAAAACGTCGGCACCGCATCGACAAGTATAAAGAGTTTCACGAACGCGGCATATTCGATACCGATCGGCTCCCCGAAGATATGCCGCCGATGACCCTCCGCATGGCGATCAATTATACCCTGTTCGACCTGTTTATCCTGTCGGACGATACCATCCTGTTCGGCGAGGATGTCGCCGATTTCCCCGCCGAGACATTTGAAAAAGGTACCGAGGTTATCGATCAACTCAAGGGCAAAGGCGGCGTCTTCCTGACTACCCGGAACCTGCAGCGCGCCTTCGGCCCCCGGCGGGTGTTTAATACGCCGCTCGACGAAGCCGGAATCCTGGGCCGCGCCATAGGCCATGCCTACCAGGGACGAATTCCCTTCCCCGAAATCCAGTTCATCGATTATATGTCGCCCGGCTATCAACAGCTCAAGGACAGAATCGCCACCGCCTATCAGCGCTCCAATGCCAAAATTCGTCTGCCCATGATTATCAGGACCTCCTATGGCGGCTATAAGCAGGGCGCCGGCGCCATGTGGCACTCCGAGGCCAACCTGGGGGCATTTATTAACATCCCCGGAATCCATGTCCTGATTCCGTCCAATGCCTCCGATTCGGTCGGCCTGCTCCGTACCGCTTTTGTCTCGGGTGACCCGGTCATCCACTGCGAAGCGGTCGCGCTCTATAACCGTCGGGACTGGGAAGGTTACAATATACTGACCAAATATCCCCCGATCGACGAGCTTCTGCCCTTCGGGAAAGCCGGGGTATACAATAAGGAAAATGACGATCTTCTTATTATCAGCTATGGCATTCAGGCCCCGATGATCCTCAAGGCGGCCGAGCTTCTCGAAAAAAAGGGCATCAAATCCCGCCTTATCGACTTACGAACCGTCAAACCGATCGACTGGGAAACCATCGGTGAAAATGTCCGGGATTGCTCGCGCGTTATGGTCGTCTCCGAGGATCGCTATCACGGCGGCGTCGGCCCGACCGTGGCCGCCTATATATCGGAACATTATTTTGAATATCTCGATGCTCCGGTCCGCATCCTTCACGCTCAGGACGCCCGCGTCGCCTACGGTTATGACGGCGACGAAATCTGCCTGCCGCATACAAAACATGTCGTCGGAGCCGCCGAGGAATTGATGAAATACTGACCCTTTTAAACTATACAGAAAATAAAAGGACAGCCAATCGGCTGTCCTTTTGAATGTTAGCATAATGTATTCGCTTCACTTAACTAACATAAGTTTCTCGGTAGCCGAGAAATTTCCGGCCCGGGCCTTGTAGAAATAAACGCCCGTGGCAAATTTTGAGGCATCCCAGACAACATCCACTATGCCGGCACTGCTGAAACCGTCGAATGAGGCCACTTCGCGCCCGGCAACGTTGAATATGGTGATGTTCCAGTCGCTCGCAACCGGCAGAGACATTTCGATAGTCGTCACCGGGTTGAACGGGTTGGGATAATTGCGAATCTTGAAATCGGCAGGAAGTATCGCCACCCGGTAGGCATTGCCGTTATAATCGGCCGCCTCGACACTGACCGGGATACTACTCGTCTCGAGCAACACTCCCGACGCCGTTAAATTTTCCTTGAAAGTATAAAGCAGCGCTACCGTGTTGCCGTCGATAATATTCGTTCTCAGTTCCATTCCGGCCGCACCCTCACCCGGCGAAACATCGGCCGGTCCGTCGAAGACAAAATACGCCGCCCCTATTTCACCGTCAACTGTCACATTATTGCCGCCGGCAAAAACATTAAGGTTGCTCTCGGGAACAATCTTGGGAAGCGGCATGGCATCCCCCACGATAACACGTATCAAATAAACCAGGTCGGCAACCGTCAAAGCGATTCCGTCGCCGTTGATCTCGGTGGCCGCCTTCTGGCCCTCGATACTGACAGTAAAAGCCGCCATTCCATATATGAAATAATTCGTGAATACCACCGCATCGGCTATTTCGTAAGGAACGTTGTTCATATTGACATCACCGCGGTCGTCTATTTCACCCGGATCGATAATATCTATACCGCCTCCATAGAAATTCACGAATGGAACCGGGGTAGGTTTGCCGGGCTGGGGGTTTTCATAACATTCGGTCTGGGCGCCGGTATAAGTCGGGAAACCGGAACCCGGGTCGGTAATATCGTAAAACGGATTACCGTTGTACATATAGACTTTATCCGACAGTCCGGTCATAACGGCCAGAGTACCCTCCGACCTGTAGCTATATGCGATAGCATTATCACCACAGTCCATCCAGTAGAAATTGATTGGCGCAAATGAACCTCCGACATTGTAATCGCTCGAAACCAGAAAATCCAGCGTGAATAAAACCGTCCCCGCAGGTAAAACCTCGAGAACCGGATGATGTCCGCCGTCGTTATATTCAGCCATACCGATCACACGCAATAAACCGCTGGGACAGCCGGCGCCGCAGTTGCCGTTATAATTATAGCGATAAGTGAAATACTCCCATTCATTACCGCCGGGGATATCGAAAATCGCTCCCGGCATCGCCGCGACAAAATTCAGAACCGACGGATCATAGCCTATCAGAAAATCAAAACCGTGCAATATTTCTGTGCTCTCTTGAAGAATAATATCCGCAAAACCGTGATGCCCCTGAAGCTGATCCTCCACAATATCAATATAGACCTCAAAATGAGTAATTGATAAAACAGTAACATAAACCTCACATTCAGCATAAGCTCCGGCGCAATCAGTGGCACGCACATAAAATGTCCAGTCACCCTCATCTGCGAATTCAGGGATAATTGTCAATATACCTTCATTGTCAATAGAATAATATCCCACAAATCCAGGTGCATTTACGCTCCAGGAAATAACATCGCCAACATTAAGGTCCTCGGAATCAAAATCAAAGGTCGTAGTTCTTTCAATACCCACCTTCACCTGCTCATTACAGGGCCCACTCGAAATAACCGGCGGTGTGTTGAGTACGGTAATCGTAAATGTGCAACATGACGAACCGATATCGTCGGCAACACATATCTCGACCGTGTGCGAACCGACATCACCGCAGTCCGGACTAAAAGTCCACACCCCGGTTACGGGGTCGATTGTGCCCGGCCCCGATGAGACTTCGTATGTCAAATCCTGTGATGCCGGGGGCGGTGACGGTTGCGCGTCGAAATCATACAAAAATTGTGTGTCGAACTGCCCCTGAATATCGGCCGTCGGGCAATTCGTAAATTGCGGCGGCAGATAACTTGATTCTACCGGCCAGCAATGCGGTCCGCCGAAAGACGGCGATGGCTCCTCGAACAACCAGTCGAATTTACCCTCCGGCACTGTGTTGGGAACCGAGCAGGAATCGATACAAAAAGTCGCGGTTTCGCCTACCTCCATATCGACCCTGAAAGCGTACGCAAGGCGCGTCGCCAGCGGCTCGCCGTTCGGAAATCCCGAAATCCCGCCTCCGGTCCAGTTGATCGTGTCGGCGGCGACACCGTCCCAGTCGATCTCTTCATACTGATTGTAAAGCACCCACCACGGGCTTCCCGCCTCAAATCCGTTAAGTCCCTCGTAACCGACATTGGTCCACGACGTAACATCACCGGTCATATAAAAGGCGAACGGAATACTGAAACCGGCCCGATCGAAACCGTCCGGATTATCCATCCTGATCTCAATCGTAAAATTCGAATTGGCATGCAATGTCGGTGTCCCGCCGACATCCCAAAAATGGCCGGGATCGATGTATGGCTCGATCGTCATGGCTCCCGCATTGCCCAACATCAGGAAAAGCAGGGAACAAACAAAAATGTACTTCGCAACTTTCATTTTACTAACCCCTTGTATTCTCTTTTATTATAAGGGAGAATAATCTACAGAATCTTGCCTCATAAATAAAATATGGTCAATAAATTTTTTGTCTCTTCGTCAGACCTTTTTAAATAAGACCAAGCAGCAAGTAAAAAAGACGTAACTAAACAAACTTATCTACCAAATATTACATCTTCAATATACCTGATATACCGCTTCTGTCAAGCGTTTTCACGCTACACATATATAGTGCTACGATGATATTAGTATTAATTCGAGATTAAAATTTAATTAAAGACTCCTCCTTGAAAAAACACAACCTTCTCTTCCAATCTTAATGATCCTGGTAACAATTAGCGATAAACACGTTTCCAATCACACCCGGACAATGACGTATAATATCAATATTGTATTAATCGCATCCGTATTGCAGATTATATTTCCCTTCCAGTTTGCGCCAAAAACAACAACATACCGACATTTAAAAAAATCTGATTATTATCTAATATCCTGATACTGAACAAGATACAACTTTCGACACTTTATGGAACCCGACCCCGGATAAATGGTATAACCTCAATTACAGGACTTGACAAAAACGAAAATATTTTTATTTTTAACGACTGTTTAAAAATTGTAAACAAAAGGCATCGGTTTAACTGAAAAATGATATCGGTTCAGAACTTAACAAAATATTACGGCCCGACTCGCGCGGTCAATAATATCTCATTCGAGATAGAAAAAGGCACCGTCGTCGGTTTCCTCGGCCCCAACGGAGCCGGGAAAAGCACCACCGTAAAAATTATAACCTGCTATCTCTCCCCCACCTCAGGATCGGTGACCGTCGACAATCATGACATCTTGACCGAATCGCTCGAAATCCGGCAAAAAATCGGTTACCTGCCTGAGAGCGCCCCCCTCTATCCCGAAATGAATGTCGTCGATTACATCAAATTCATGCGGGAGATGCGGCGCGGGAGCACCTCGCCGAACGGCAAAAGAATCAAAGAGGTCATCGACATTTGCGGGCTGGAAGGTGTCATCGCCAAACGTATCGGCGAACTGTCCAAGGGCTATCGCCAGAGGGTCTGCCTGGCCCAGGCGCTGGTGCATGATCCCGAAATACTGATCCTCGACGAACCTACCGTCGGGCTCGACCCTAACCAGATTATCGAGATCAGAAACCTCATCCGGGAACTGGGCCGCGAAAAAACGGTCATTCTCTGTTCGCATATACTTCCCGAAGTCGAGGTCACATGCAACCGCGTCATGATCATAAGCGAGGGCGCCATCGTCGCCGACGGTTCACCCGATGAACTGCAGGCGTCGTTCGAGGGCAAAACCAAAATTTCCCTGCAGATCAAGGGCAATATCGACACCTTTAGCGAAAAAATTCTCAAACTCGAAGGTGTCGATCGGATTATGAGCAGCAAGGTTATCGGCAACGACATGCGCGAAATCGATCTCGAAACGGTAAAAACGATCGACCCGCGCGAAAATATATTCAACCTCTGCGTCGAAAATCAAACGATATTAATGGAATTAAAGCGGGAGGAAACCTCTCTCGAAGATATATTCCGAAAACTGACCCGGAAGGATATTTGACATGCATCAGATATTAGTCCTGGCTAAAAAGGAATTCCGCTCCTATTTCGACTCTCCGGTCGCCTATGTGGTCATCACCCTCTTCCTCCTCATCTCCGGGTGGCAGTTTTCGACCACATTGTTCCTGGCCAACACGGCCGACCTGCGGACGCTTTTCGGGATAATCAGATTCATTCTTCTGTTCTTTATCCCGGCCCTGTCAATGCGCCTTATTTCGGAAGAAAGACGGCTGGGGACTATCGAACTGCTGATGACGCTCCCCGTTAAAGACTGGCAGCTGGTGCTGGGCAAATTCCTGGCGGCCTACCTGCTGATTATTGTTACCATTCTGCTGACACTGGTTCATTATTTCACCATCGCCGCCCTCGGCGAACCCGATTTCGGCGCCGTCATCGGCGGTTATATCGGACTGATTCTGGTCGTCGGCGTCTATCTGTCGATCGGAATCTTCACCTCGAGCCTGACCCAGAACCAGATCGTCGCCTTTATCGTGTCGTTCGTGATAATATTCATGTTTTTCATCCTCGATAAAATTATTCTCTTCTTCCCCGGATTTATCGGCAACCTCTTCGAATATTTATCGACCGACTACCATTTCAATAATATCAGCCGCGGCGTCATCGACAGCCGTAACCTTATATATTACGGCTCGATGATATTCGTATTTTTATTTCTGGCAGTGCAATCACTCGAAAGCAGGAAGTGGAAATAATGGCTAAGAAAGAAATCAAAACAAAATCAGCGGCCGGCATATTGATCCTCATCGTCGGCGCCATTATCGTGATTGTAAACCTGATCTCGCTGAATATCTTCTCGCGCGTCGATCTGACCGACAACAATATATATTCTCTCACCGACGCCTCGAAGGCGCTGGTCGAGAATTTGAACGACCGCCTGACCGTGAAGGCCTATGTTACCGATGATCTCCCCGCACCGCATAACGGCGACGCCCGTTACATAAAAGACCTGCTCGATGACTACAAGGCATATTCCAACGGCTATCTGCACTACGAATTTATCGACCCGGTCAAGGCCAATAAAGAAGAAGAAGCCACCGGCTACCGTATTCCGCCCGTCCAGTTCAATGTTTTCAAAAACGATAAAACCGAATTTATCAAGGCTTACAAGGGATTGGTTATACTCCACGGCGACAAAAGCGAAACCATCCCCTTCGTCGAAAATACTCTCAACCTCGAATACGACATCTCCCGCGCCATCAACAAGCTGTCGCAAAGCGAAATACCGACCATCGCCTTTACCACCGGCAACGGCGAACCGGATATGTCCACCGGCCTGAGCTGGGCCAACCAGATGCTCCAGAAAGAATACCGCGTCCAGTTTTTGAATCTCGACGACCTGAAATTGATCCCGCCCGAGGTGAAAGTGCTCTGCGTCATCTCCCCCAAGGGCAAAATGAGCGATTGGGAATTGTATGTCATGGATCAGTTCCTCATGCGCGGCGGAAGACTCATCTTCCTCATCGACGGCTTCGATATCGACATCTCCAAATCTCTGGTAACACCGATCGACAACGGTCTCGACAGCCTGATGTACTTCTACGGCGCCGGAGTCAAAAAGAATCTGGCCATAGATCTCCAGGCCAACATGGTCCCGGTTACCCGCAATATGGGCACTTTCCAGATGCAGAGTGTCGTCAAATATCCGTACTATATAAATATCCAGAATTTCAACAAGGATAATCCCATTGTCAAATCATTGAAATCATTCGATTTGATTTTTGCCAGCCCCCTCGATCTCAATCCCGACCTGACCGCCTCGACCGTGCGCCAGGTGCTGTTCACCACCTCAGAGCAATCCGGCATGCGGGCCGTCCCGGTCGATATCTCCCCTGAGAAAAAGTATTTCAAGGAAGATTTCAACCAGAGGAACCTGCCGCTGGCGGCCGCGCTTACCGGCCATTTCGAAAGTTATTTCAATGACCGGACTATTCCACGGTTTACCGGCAATGATTCGCTGAACACACAACCGGTACCGGAAAAAATCGACCGCGTCGATGACGGCCGGGTTATTGTTATCGGCAACGGCTCCTTCGTATCCGATGACAATCGCCGCAACAATAACGCCTTTATCGTCCTGATGAATATCGCCGACTGGATGACGCAGGACAAGGGCCTTATCTCAATACGCTCCAAACAGGTCACCGGAAGGATGCTGAAAGTCACCGCCGATGGAACCAAGAAAATCGTCAAATATATCAATATGTTCGCCATGCCTCTTCTGGTCATACTCTTCGGTGTCATTCGCTGGCAGTGGAGAAAGAAAAATCGGAACCGGGAGGTGGCATGAAAAGACTGATTATACCCGCGGCCGTTCTTATCGTTATCGCCGCCGCATGGTTTATACAGGATAAACTCGAGCATAAACAGATAAGAGGCAAATCGATCGAAAATTTCCTCGAAATCGACCGCGAGCAAATCAATCGCATCGACATCGGCAACGCCGGTGATATCCTTACTTTCAGGCTCGATAATTTCAAATGGTACGTCACCGTCGATTCGGTCCATCGACGTGCCGACAGCATGGCCGTCAATAATATGATCAATGTCGCCTCCGATTTGAAAGCGGGAAATGTCATTTCACAGAATCCCGAACGTCAAAAAGACTTTATGGTCGATGAATTATCGGGGACATTCGTCCGCTTCTATCGCGACGACCGCCTTCTCAGTGATGTCGTCGTCGGCAAAGTAGCCAACGATTATTCGCATACATATATCAGGAAACCCGAATCGGACGAGGTCTATCTGGCCGAGGGCCTGATAACCTATGCCTTCAAACGAAATGTGACGCAATGGCTGGATAAAACCCTATACTCCTTCGGCGCCGACAAGATCACCGCCATCGAAATCGATGCCGATAAAAAGGCCTGGAAACTGTGGCGCGGCGACGACGGCTGGTATGTCGGCCCTCGCCCATACCGCGACAGCAGCCTGGCCGACTCGATGCAGGCCGCCGTTTATGTCGGATCGATGCAGACACTTGTGGCCGGTGACTTCGTCAATGCCGCCGACAGCGGCATGATCGATTTCGATCACCCCTCGCTTAATCTGAAAATTTATCTGGCTGACGGCGCCGTGATATCATTGACCTTCGCCGCCCTGAATGAAGGAACCAGCCGGGTTTTCTGCCGGACACCCGAGTATGACGACACCTTTGTCATATATCGGAGTAAGTTCGACAATATCAAAAAAGATCTGTCCGAGTTCTGAATTTAACGCCTTAATCAGCGTATTTCTTATAGATAATTTTATCTTGGAAAACGATTATAAATTGACTACTTTTTTTGCAAAGTGGACGTTTATAAAGAGGAGGCAATATGGCTACATTTATTATGGCGTTACAGATAAATCCAAGCGCCAAAAAAATGCATGACGATCTATCGGCTCAAATCAATGAATCGCTGGAGATGTTCAGCAAAAACAACGTGAAAATAACAAGTCTTTTTGCAACTCTGGGTCGCTATGACTATCTGGCCATCTTTGACGCCGTCGATCAAACCCTTGCTTTCAGGGTAGCCTCGGAAATCAACAATAAGGGTGTCCTCGAAACCGAAACCTGGCCGGTTATCCCTTACGATGAATTCACCCAGCTGTTCTCAAGGTAATCCTGAATCGAAACATCTCAAATCACAGGAGGAAAATGTGAGGTTCTATACGTTTATTCTGCTCTTAACGATATCGTTATCCCTGACGGCGCCCGCCTTTCTGTCGGCCGCAACAGGCGACATCGCCCGGCAGTCCGCGGCCCCGGGGACATGCCCCACCGGTCTGACCTATGACGGAAAATATCTGTGGATGGCCGACCGCAAAACCGATGAAATTTATAAAATCGACCCGGCCGACGGTTCGATAATACAAACATACCCCGCGCCCGGATATTATATCAACGGGCTGACGACCGAGGCCGAATGTATCTGGATGCTCGATGCCGAAGAGGGCCTGGCGTTGCGCTGGAATCCCGAAAGCGGCGTCACCGAAAAAGTTATCTCACTGCCCTGCCAGAGCCCGCAGGGACTTGCCTGGGACGGCCAATACCTCTGGGTGGCCGACTACCGGCAGGACAAACTTCTGCAAATATCGACCGAGGACGGTACCACCATCGTCGATCTGCCGTCTCCCTCCGGAAATCCATCGGGGCTGACATATGACGGCAAATATCTCTGGGTGGCCGACCGCTATGACGACATGATCTACATGGTCTGGCCGGAAAACGGCAACGTCATCGTCGCTTTCGATTCTCCCGCCGCCTACGCCCGGGGACTGGCCCACGACGGCGAATATCTATGGAACGTCGATTATCAGACCGACAGCCTGTATAAAATTATCATCGACGATACCGCCGCCTATGTCAGGAAAGACGGCAAGAAACAGGAACTGGAATATACCCATCAGATCAGAAACTACGGGCCCGGCGAATTAACCTCGCTCGATATATACATCGCCCTCCCCCACGATCTCCCTTTCCAGAAAATACTCGACACGCTGGTTTTCGATCCGCAACCGATCGATTTCCCCTCCGACCAGTGGGATCAGAAAGTGGCCCATTTTCATTTCGCTAATGTCCCCTCCGGCGAATTCGTCACCGTCTCCATGACCGCCCGGGCGGAACTGTATAAAACGCGCTTCTTTATATTCCCGGAAAAAACCGGCACGCTGAAAGACATCCCCGATGACATAAAAGCGAAATATCTCGGCGACGGCAGCAAGTACTGGATAGAGGATGAATATATACAGGAGACGGCCAAAAAGGTTGTCGGCGATGAAACCAACTGCTACTGGATCGCCCGCAAGCTGTTCAATCATGTTATCGACAAGCTCGAATACGAACTGGCCGGCGGATGGAACGTCGCTCCGACCATCCTCAAACGCGGCAACGGCTCCTGCTCAGAATACAGCTTTGTCTATATCGCTCTCTGCCGCGCGGCCGGTCTGCCGACCCGTTATGCCGGATCGGTGGTAATTCGCGGCGACGATGCCTCATCCGATGATGTCTTCCATCGCTGGGTGGAGGTTTATCTGCCCAATTACGGCTGGGTACCGATCGATCCCTCCGGGGGCGATGAAACCCGACCCGCCCACCAGGCCGGAGCCATCGGCTATCTGAACAACCGCTTCCTCATCACCACCCTGGGCGGCGGCGGTTCCGATTTCCTCGAATGGGGATATAATTCCAATGAAAAATGGCAGTCGAAAGGACCGTGCAAGGTATACGGCGAACATATCGGCGAATGGTCGCCGATTGTCGAACCTGAAGAAAAGTAAGTAAAAATTTAAAAAATTATTTACCGGCCAGGGAGCGGAGACTCTCTCTGGCCGCTTCAACATCAGCCTCGATATATTTATTGCGCTCCACCGCCTGCCCGAAATATATCTCCGACTGCCTCAGCAGTTCGGGGCTTCGCGTATTCAGATAAAACAGATAATGGGCCCGGCCAGCCTCGAAATAGAGCGAAAAATCATCCGGATAATATGATATCAACCTGTCGAATACCCTGAAACCCTGTTCCACCTCGCCCGCCGACATATAATAATTCGACAGCAGTCGCAGACCAGCCTTGCTCCTCGGGTTAACATCCAGATGTTTTTTCAGATAGACAAAGACGGAGTCGGGATACTTCGCCGCGCTGTGATAGTAACCCGCCATCTCAAAAGGTGTCGGAACATAACGATGGGTCGATCTCTTTGGCATCGATGCCGCCAGACTGATAACATCGATCTTGATATCCCGCAACCAGTAGTCGGCCAGCTTATAGGACGAACCTATTACATCTTTGTAGTCTTTCGCCGCCCGGTTGATATTGCTGATATCCGCCGCCAGATGCGTAATCGGGTAACGCGAAAATAAATCGGTCTCTCGCCGTGTCAAACCGAACATGTATATGAAAGATTTTAACTCGTTGTCGATCGTCAGCGCCTGCGCGAACGGCCCGCATACAACCGCATCATCACCGACCATACTTTCGAGATCCTCGCCCGCCTCCCTGAGCAGATACGTCCGGCTGTCGGCCCATTTCACGATCCATACCGACTGCATCACCACCGACAAAACAACCAGCACCGCCATCGCGCCTCGGCGATAATCGGCCATGCCGGTAATTCCGCTCCGAAAAACAACCGGCAGCAGAAAAACCGCGACCGCCGGCGCGAACGCATACCAGACGATATTCGATGAGGCCGTCCCGTAATCGATCAGGTACGATACAATATATCCCGCCTGCGTCGTAAAATACCAGCTTATCAAAAACAGCAAAACATACTTGAGCGCCGACAGCCTTTTATCCGGTGTCGTCTCTTCCGATTGACTCATTATCGAAGCTATAATTCCCGCCGCCGGCAGAAGCAAAAACAACTGGTACCGAAGCGGCCTGTAATTGACCGCCATCAAAAGCAAAAACCCGCTCAGAAACCAGCCCATATTGAACAAAAGCAATTTATTGTCTCGGATAAATCGCAGTGCATTTTTTTTGATAACCAGAACCGCCAGGCTCATCACCAGCAACAGCATGAAAAACGGCGCAAAATAAAACAGCCGCGAATCGCCCCCGAATGAAAATATCTTCCTCACAAAAGCGACCGGCGACAGTGCCGCCTCCGGGACACCATACATACCAAGCGTCTGCTCCGAAATATACTGGTAGAGAAGACTGACCTTACCGCCGTAAAACAGCAACAGCAAAAGCGCCAGCGAAACAACAAAACTCCCCAGACAAAGCAGTAACCGGCGGCGAATCATTTCCCGCTCACCTGATATTATAACCAGCACCACCGGCACAAGCATCACCGCCCCGAACAGCTTACCCGAAATTACGCACAACGCCGTAATTAATCCCGCCAGGACCGTAGCCCAGTTATGTTCATGATAACGGGAACATAGAAAACAAAGCAGCCCGCATAGAAAGATCAGCCCGTTTTCCAGAAACGGATAGCGCCCGTAGACGATCAAATTCATATTGCTTAATAGAAGCACCGCCGCGATCGTCATCGCCTTTTTCGATACATTCCTGAACGAGAATACAAACAGCGCGATCCCAACCGTATTCAATATCACCGCCGATACATTGGCTGTGATACGCGACACTCCGCCCAGCAGAAAAATTATATAACAGAAAACCGAAGACAGCGAATATTTAAACACCACCCAGCGGTCGAAATCGAATATATCCCACTCGCCGAAAAGGATCATATTTCGCGCATGGTATATCACATTGTACGGATCGGTCAGAAGCGCCTGCCCGGTATTGGTGAAATAAAGCGGCGGATCGGAACCCAGCCACAAAAACCGCACGATCACCGCCGCCAGCACTACTAACGCCGCCGGTATGATAAAAAATCTATCCGATTTTACTGAACTGGAAAGCATGATAGTTCACTTCGAAAAAATAAATAAAAAAGCGGAATCAGGCCACCAGCGAACATAACCACGCCGCCGCCAACGCGCCGTAATTGCCGATCGCATACCCGATCAGGGCCATCAGAATCGAAATCGGCACCAGGCTCTCGTTGTGGTAGGCCGCCACAATCGGGGCGCTGGCCGCCCCGCCGATATTGGCCGCCGAGGCAATCGCCGTCGAATGAATATCCACCTTGAAGATCCGTGCCCCGAGAATACAAAACGCGCCGTGAATGAAAATCCATATATAGGCGCCAAGCAAAAACCACGGCGCCTGTCCGGCCAGATCCTGAACATTGGCGCGTGCCCCCATATTGGCCACGAACAAATACACCAGCGCCATCGCCAGCGCATGCGAACCGGGGACCTTCCTGGCCGGCGTCAGCGACAGAAGCAAACCCAGCGTCGTGATAAGCAAAATCTTCCACGCACTCGTCATCAGAACCGGAGGCACCTCCGGCAACTGCTCCGCTATACCCCCGGCCACCCAGGCACAGGCCAGTCCGAAAAACAACAAATACAAAATATGTCGCATCTCCACCGGGCCCTTGTCCTTGACAAGCTCCCCCGAGGCCTTCTTCAATGTGTCCACCCGCTCCTTATCAACTTTGGTAAAACGGTGGAACCAGCGGGCGATATTTTTCGATCCGAGCATTATCGGCAGCCAGATGATATAAACGAAATTGTCCGCAATCGCCGCCAGACCGAAATCGGCCGGCGATGTCCCGATCGCCTCGCTGATCGCCGCCATATTGCCCGTCCCGCCGATCCAGCTCCCCGCCAGCGAGCCGAAACCTTTCCACGCCTCCGGACCAAGCCCCCCCTTCACCAGATAATATGCTATCGGGGCCCCGACTATCACACCGATAGTCCCCAGAAACATGACGAATATCCCCCGCCCCATTATCCGTATCGCCGGGACGATATCGACATCGAGAAGCATGATGATCAAAAACATCGGCAGGATCGTACTGCTCATCCACGGGTAAACCGGCGAATCGTTGCTGATCACCCCGGTATTAGACAACACCAACGGTATCATATAGATGAACAACAGAGGCGGGAAATAATTAAAAAGCTTCCAGCCGGTTCTTTTCTCCAGAAAGAAGAAAAAAGACGTAATTCCGGCCAGAACCATTAATATTCCGACAGGGCTTGTAATCAACGAATCATTCATATATATTTTTCTAACTGATTTTTTGAATTTAGAACATTTTTGGTCAAAAATCAAGCATGGATAATCGCGTAATTCAAAACGGGAGGATGAAGCCATGTCATTTGTTATAAGAATCTCGATAGTTCTATTATTTTCGCTACCGCCGTTAATCATGGCGGGGGAGGATGAAACCATGTCTATCGGCCGTGAATTTCATTCCCAAACCGGTTTCGACGACCGCGGCTATAACGCCAAGCATCCCGTTTTCGGCAAAGAAATACCGCTCTACAAAACATACCCGAACGCGTCCAAAACCGAACTTCCGCCGCCGACCGTTGGCAAGATGCCTCTCGAACAGGCCATCGCCGAACGACGCTCCATACGCGATTTCACCGACCGGCCGCTCGATCTCGAACAGATCTCGCGAATACTCCAGTCGGCCGACGGTATCACGCACACCTGGGGAAATTTCGAGATGCGCTCCGCCCCGTCCGGCGGCGCCCTCTACCCCATCGATCTCTATTTGTTCGTCTTCGCCGCCGAAGATATAAGTCCCGGGCTGTATCATTATCAGGTTTCCGACAGCAGTCTCGAACTGGTCAAAGAGGGCGATTTCAGAACTCAGCTCTATAAAGCCGCCAACGAACAGGATGTCGCCGAAAGCGGCCAAATATGTATCGTCATGACCGCCCGCTTCGAGCGTTCCACCCGCAAATACGCCGACCGCGGATACCGCTATGCATACATGGAATCGGGCGCCGTCTGCCAGAATATCTATTTGCAGACGACATCGCTCGGGCTCGGCACCACTGTCGTCGGCGCATTTAATGACGACGCTCTCAATCGGTTGCTCGAAATCGACGATGTCGATGAGGCCGCCCTGTTAATTATGCCGGTCGGATATCCGAAATAATAAACTATGCCGAAGCTCAAAGACGACTACATAATTGCCAACTGCTGTGCGCCGAGCGAGAACGATGAGATCATCGGCTATTACAGCCACAACAATATCATCAAGGTGCACAGGAACGGTTGCTCTAACCTCGTCAAGGCCGATCCGGCGCGGCTGGTCATGCTCGAGTGGAAAGATATTCTCGCCGCCGATGATTTCAAGCCCGGCAAAGATTATGAAGAACTCGACAATATCGACTGGCGTATTCTAAAACATCATCTCGCTTATGGTGTCGATTATTCGCTGAAAGTGGCGGCGATGCTGCACCTCGACAAACAGGCCGTTTTCGACAGCCACACCAAACTGCGCGCGATGAAACTGCTGGCGCGTGTCAAGCCGCTGATGATGCAGTACCGCAAGGGTATCGCCAAAAACAAATGGATCAAGCACCGCAACCACACGTACTATGATCTGACCGACAAGGCCCGCAAATACCTCGAACACCACCATAATAATCCCGGGTAAATAACCTTCTTTGCTCGTAATCAAGGCTTCATCCTGTCTCTTTTATAATTGTCATACCCGCATTATACTTATGTCATACCCGCGAAGGCGGGTATCCATTCATATTTTCGGTAGTCCTCGTAGATATCGTATTACTTATCTCTGGTCGAAGATTCCATGCTTCACGGGGACTCCAGCCATTATTAAATATGTCAGGCCGGAGGAATATTGTAATTAGTAATTAGTCCGGAGTTTATGCTTTAGCTTATCTTGAATTTCCGTATAGGCACGGAACCCGCGCCCGTGTATTTACCAACGCAGGCAGATTGTCGAAAATCCTGGGTCTCGAAGGGCAATACGCCCCTGCGGATTTTTTCCTTACACCGTAGCGCGGACATTCCTTTCCACGGGTGATATCCGTCAGGTAAGGTTTCCTGACAGCGCGGGGGATAATTCTAACACAAGATGTGGGGCCGTCAGGTATGTATTTTTTAAAGACGGCTCATAAGATTAGTCTGTCATTAGTGCCTTCGCCCCAGATTACCCAAAACTCTTTTGACCTCCCGGTTAATCTACAATTACTCGTGGGATATCAGACGGAAGGCGCACCAGCATTTCATAGTTTATCAAATTGGCCATGTCGCTGAAGGAACCCACCGTTATCCGTGAGTTCTTTTGTTTGCCGATTATGACCACCTCGTCGCCAGGTTCCACGGAAGGAATGGAAGTTACGTCAACAGACATCATACTCATATTTACAAGTCCAATTACATTCGCCCGCTTGCCGCGAATCAGAACCCTGCCCAAATTACTCAGGCTGCGACGAAACCCATGGGAATACCCCACCGGGACGGTGGCGACTTTCTGTGGCCGCAGAGTCATGTATGATGTTCCATATCCAACGAACTCTCCCGCCTCCACCTGAGCCACGTGCATAACCCTGCTGCTCCAGCGAAGCACTCGTCGTAGCGGATCGGGCGCCTGCTTATGGTTTCCCGCGTTTTTATTATGCAATAAATATTGCATCTCAATTTCCTTACTCGGCCAAAAACCATATTGAGCAATACCGATTCTGACCATATCCATTCGAGTTTCAGGATAAGATAACGCCGCCGCCGAAGCAGCCGTGTGACGAATTGGGATTTTGAGGCCCGATTCGGAAATCTTACGATCCATTCGATTGAAATCTAAAATCTGATCCTGAATCCTCTTGTAATTGGCGACACTCTCGGCTCCGGCAAAATGAGTACATATTCCCTCAATCTTGATACAATCGTAATTTTCAAGGATCAACTTTCTTGCTTGCTCCAATTCTTCTTCGCGGAGTCCAATGCGATTCATACCTGTTTCCAATTCCAGATGTACCCGCGCCGGGTTACCTGTACGGCGCGCCATCGTCAGGGCCGACTCCAGCCGTGAAATGCTAAAGACGTAAAAGGAGACGCCGTTTTCAATGGCCCATTCAAGCCCATCCGAATCCACAAAACCCATTATCATGATTTCCGTCTCGGGGTTCGTCCGGTACTTCATTAACTGGTATGCCTCGGAAGCCTCAAAGACTGAGAAATGCCGTATTCCACACTGTTCTGCAAGCGGGACAAAAGGTTTGATACCATGACCATAGGCATTGCCCTTGATGACCGATGAAATCCTCACACCTTCACCAATTTCCTTGCGAAGGAAGCGGAGGTTCCGGTTCAATGCCGCCTTGCTGAGTTCGATAACGGATGAATCAAACATTATCAGTATCCTGGATTTGATGAATCAGCGTTTCAAAAAAACTGATTCCCGGTTCAATCAATTCATCAGGAAAATCATAATCGGGATGATGTAATGCCGGATGATTTATACCGGCCCCGATTCCAAAAAGCGCCCCTCTGTATGAACCCGTAAAATGTCCAAAGTCCTCAGACCAAGGAAACGGGAATTCCTGTCGCAAAAAACTATTGCCGATACTGCGGGCGGACCGCTCAATTAAATCGACTATCTCCGGATCATTTATGGTTGCGGGGAATGGTTCTACGGTGTCGATGGTCATTTCCAACCCGAACAGGTCAGCCACATGAGCGGCAATCTTAGCGGCCTTCTCTATGAGGCGGTCGATAACGTCCTGTGAATATGCTCTGAGGGTTGCCATAACAACACCCTCACCGGGCGACGTCCCGAAGGCAATTTCGCCCACTCCGGCATGAATTATGGTTATTTTAGCTGATTCATGAAGCGCAGTATGAAATTGAGGAACTGAACTCAGCACTTGTATCAATTGCGCCACTGCCGGAGCGGGGCTATTTCCCTTTTCCGGTTCACCGGCGTGCGATGTTTTACCCTTGAGCTTAATACTTAATCCGATTGATGCCGAGGCGAAAACGCCCTTTTTAGTAATAACCCGACCAAGTTCGAAGCCGGGTAAATTGTGGAGAGCCAGAACGAAGTCGGGACTTAGCCTGTTAAACTTATCGTCATCCAAAACCCGCCGGGCACCTTGCCCGGTTTCCTCTGCCGGTTGAAAGAGTAAAATTACCGATCCGCGGTCGGGGCGCCGGGAATAAAATCGTTCCGCGAGCCCGGAGACTATGGTCATGTGACCGTCGTGACCGCATTTATGAGACACTCCCTCAGTCTCAGAACAATATTGCATAGTCGATGATTCATGAATTGGAAGCGCATCCAGTTCACATCGGATCAACACATTGGCCCCATTTTCACTTCCATTATAAACCGCGGCAACGCCATGACCTCCAATACCTGAAACCAACTCGTCCGGTCGGCGGGATTCGAGAAAAGAGACTATCGTCCTGGCAGTGTTCTCCTCCCGTCCCGATAATTCCGGGAAACGGTGCAACAGTTTCCTTAGTTTTAGGAGTGCCATTTCTTGAAATGTTACTCCTCGAGAGCCTCAATAGCCGGCTCTACCTCCAGAAGGTCCGATTCCGCAAGATTTTCAAATTTATGGGGTCCCGGTAAAACCTCCTTGCTTACATACCGGCCGCTCATCAGCCGAAGAAGGGCCGCATAGTTGGGCTTGAATCTTATTGTATCACCGACTTTAAGACCGCCGGTATCATTGCCGATGTTTACCACGGTGACGTCGCTGCTGGCCCCCGCAATCTGGTACTGGGAATTAATGGGTGTTAATCCGGAAATATCGGTATCCAGCTGGCCGACGCTTACTATTGCACGATAACCCCTTTGGCCGGGCGACAGATCCTGTTCCGCATGGTTCGCTTCGAATGGCGCCAAAGATGCCGTCTCCGACAATGGAACCAGCCCTTTTTCCTTGATCTCCGCAATCTCGGCTTCCAGAATAATTGCATCATCTTTAAGACCGGACAGCGTTCCGCCGTTTACGAGATCGGTGCCAAGGAAAATCGCCTCCCCGATACGGAAATGATTGATTGACTTGGGCAGCTGTTTATCCAGAAGCAGGGGTAATACTGCCGACGATCCACCCGAAATCATGGAAAGACTTTTTTGAAATTTCAGTTCAAGCAACTCTCGATACAGGGCTAACTGCATGAATTGATCGATGTTCGGTACGGCCCCGGCCAGACATCCGAGATTGGCCCCGATTCCAACAACATCGATGTTGGACAAATTGAATACCTTCTCGTAAAACGCAACCAGTGATCCGGGCAGAATCCCCTCGCGCAAGTCTCCGAGTTCGATCATGATTACAATTCGATGCATTTTGTCAATCTTTCGGGCCTCATCATTGAGGGCCTTGATGACGCTGATTTCGCTGTTCAGGCTTACATCGGCCAAAATTACGACTTCTTTCACGGAGGACATGTCGGACACTCGCAGATACCATGATTCCAAATTGGGAACAATTTTCTCTATGGCTTTAAGATTGGCAAGGCGGGAATCACCCATCGAGCGGATTCCCAACAACTGCAGGGCACGCAATGTGTCCACGTGACCGCAGAGAACCTTGGTTACCACTGTCCATGTAGCCTCGTGATCTTCCATCCAGCCTTTGATTATACTTATATTATGTCTGAGCTTTTGAAGATCAATTGTAACTCGGTTCATTTATGGTACCTCATTTCCGCGTATTTGGTCGTAAAACCTATTTTTTCATAAACCTGTTTGGCCGGGTTATCATACTCCACATGAAGTTTTACGTCGCCTTCGGCAGTTTCCAGTCCTTTGCGTATGATACGCCCTCCGATTCCCCGGCCCCGCATCGAAGGATGGATACAAACCATCAGGAGAATATTCTCAGGAATAAAACCCATCATCCCGGTCCGGAGCATAATCAAGGCCCCGACCGGTTTGCGGCCCTCTTCAGCCACAAGAATAAAGTCTCCTTCCGGACGCGCCGGATCGAGCGCCATAGCTACCGCTTTTCGCGTATCATCAAGAGTATCCTCATAAGGCTTGATATTTTCAAATATGAATTCAGCCAGTCCCTCAGTAGTTATCCAGGACGGAAATTCCTCTAATCGCCTGATTATATGAATTGATACGGCTGTATCTTTTTCTTCAATACTGTTTCTTTTGACATTATTGGTGTCTGCAGTCAAAACGTCTCCTTTACTTGGGTTTCTTGCTATCCTCGGTTAACGGCTGCCCTGAAAGAATCGGTCCGACATCCAAATCCTCCGCGTTCATCATTGTTGCGGTATGCTCAAGGGCACGCAAAATCGCTTTCTGCTCTTCAGAAGGTAATCTATCGAATCTTTTCATGAATTGTTTCTGCAACGATGGCGGGGCGTTTTTTAGGGTGTCCGTACCTGTTTCAGTCGCCTGAATTAAAATCTGTCGTCGGTCATTCGAACCTCTAATCCTCTTGACCAATCCTTTCTTTTCAAGTCGGTCGACTATTCCCGTTATGGTTGCGTTACTGAGATTGGCAGTCTTTGCCAGACAGCCAATGGGCATTTTGTCATTTTTTATAATTTCATGCAGGACAATTAATTGCGGTCCGGTCAAACGATAATCCCGCTCAAGTTTCTTGGAATGGATATCGACGGCTCGCATTATTTGTCGTAAGGCGACCAGCACATTTCGGGCAACTTGACTATCAGACATAACTACTTTCTATACATTTCGTATACATATATTTAGTGTACAAAACTTATTTGTCAAGTTAAAAATTCATCTTTTTATTCGTCGCGAGTGTTTGTCGGCCGCATCTCCGAGGAGTTTGACATCCGCATCCCACCCATCGAGCGGCTGAGCATCCATACAGCAATATGTACATTCTTCACACTATTCGCCCACCCTTAAACCGCGCCGTCAGGAACCCTTTCCTGATGGAAATTCCCCGCGGACAGGAATGTCCGCGCTACGGTGTGGTATGGAGGAAATGTAGCGGCGGGTTTCCCTTCATTTCATACATGTTGTAGGGACAGCACAGTGTGCTGTTCGCCGTACAGGCAACATGGTTGCTTTATCAAACAAGGTCCTTTCATATAAATTCTCTTCGAGGCTCAGTATCTACGATAGGATTTTCAACAGAACAATGTTCTTTCCCCACGCATGAAAAGATTCATTGGCCGTGCATCAATATCTTTGCATGTCAAACTTCTGCGAGATTTGACTGGATACCCGCCTGCGCGGGTATGACAGTCATGGTAGGTTGAGATCAGTGCGCGGCTGATGTCCACAGGCCTCCTGAGTCTCGAAGGATCTGCCCGTTCTTCAAGGTGCATATTGTAAAAAAACAAAATTACAGCAACATGCTGGATTGTACCACAAATGTCAGGTTTTGGGTCATCGTAGGGGCGTATTGAAATACGCCCGGTGTCGGGTGCCCTTCGCAAGCTCAGGATTTTGACGGAGACCCGACACCACAAAGTCCTGCAACGCTATTGAAAAAACAGGCAGGATCGCTGATTCCGCAGTCGCGGAATTGCGGATCCTGCCCTACAAAGACTGCACAAAAAAAAGGGCGTATTGGAAAATACGCCCTTCTTTATTTCTCCCACCCCAAGGGGTGGGGCACAAATTCTATGTCAGCGCAATCGGCAAGTTAAAGCATGCGCGTTAACATAAAGCCTATCACAGGCCGTACATCTCGATGATTTCGTCCTTGCTCTTGCCGAGGATTTTGTATTTCTCGGCGATCTTGGTGAACGCCTCGATCGCACTCGTGATATGCTCCTTCTCGTGGCCGGCCGAAATCTGCACCCTGATACGCGCCTCGCCTTTGGGCACCACCGGGTAGAAAAAGCCGATGACATAGATGCCCTCGCCGTACAGGTCGCGGGCGATATCCTGCGACAGCTTGGCGTTGTAAAGCATAATCGGTACAATCGGGTGAAAACCGGGGACGATATCGAAACCGCGCGCTGTCATCTCCTCCCGGAAATATTTGGTCAGCTCCTCGAGTTTGTCGCGCCGCTCGGTGGTGGCGGAGATAATATCCATCACCTTGTCGGCGGCGGCCGCGATCACCGGCGGGAGCGAGTTCGAGAAAAGATAGGTGCGGGCCTTCTGGCGAAGCATATCGACCACTTCTTTCGGTCCGGAGACACAGCCGCCGGAGGCGCCGCCAAGCGCTTTGCCGAGGGTGGTGGTGATAATATCGACGCGGCCCATGACATCGTAATGTTCGTGGGTACCTCTCCCCGTCTTGCCGATAAAACCGGTGGCATGGGAATCATCGACGAGCACCATAGCATCGTACATCTCGGCCAGTCCGCAGATCATGTCGAGTTTGGCCAGGTCGCCGTCCATGGAGAAAACACCGTCGGTAACGATCATGCGCATCCGCTTGTTCTCGGTCGCCTTCAGTTTGGCCTCGAGCTGTTCCATGTTGGAGTGCTCGTAGATGTGCCGTTCCGCCTTGCACAGCCGGATGCCGTCGATCAGCGAGGCATGGATCAGCTTGTCGGCGATAATGGCATCGTCGGCGGTCAGCAGACCCTCGAAAACACCGGCGTTGGCATCCATGCACGACGAAAACAGGATGGTGTCTTCCATGCCCAGAAACTTGCTGATGTCGGCCTCGAGTTTGCGGTGTATATCCTGCGTGCCGCAGATGAAGCGCACCGACGACATACCGTAACCGCGGCTGTCGAGTCCTTCATGGGCCGCCTTGACCACCTCGGGGTGGCTCGACAGGCCGAGATAGTTGTTGGCGCACATATTGATGACGTCGCTGGTGGGCGAACCGGTGGGGTATTCCACCTTGATATCGGCCGCCTGGGCCGAATGAATGTAGCGCTCCTCTTTGAGGAGGCCCTGTTTTTCGATATCTGCAAGCGTTGCTTTATAAATTTCTCTGGCGTTTTCGTAGGCCATTTTGATCTCCCTGATTTATGATTAACTCATCGGGGTTAACACTACTTTGCCGGCATCGATGTCCGGCGAGACGGCGGTTTCGATCGCCTTCTCGAAATTTTTGAATTTGAAGGTGTGCGTTATCACCGGCGATATATCGACCTTTTTGTTGTCCAGCAGGTTTTTCGCCTGGTACCATGTGTCGAACATCTTTCGGCCGTTGATACCGATTATTTTGGCGCCCTTGAAAACGACATTTTCGGCCATGTCGAAATCGAACGGCGCGGGCGCGATCCCGAAGGCGGTGAAAGTGCCCATCTTGCGCAGGATGGCGAAACCGTCGCCGACCGCGGCGCTGTTTCCGGCCATATCGAGAACGACATCGACACCGCCGTGCGTTTCCTCGATAATCCGCGCCCGATAATCCTTGTCATTGACGACATCGATCGACACATCGGCGCCCATTTTGAGACAGATATCGAGATTGTACTGCGACATGCCGAGGTTGTATATTTTCGCGGCGCCGACGGCGCGCGCGATCCCGCAGGCAAAAGCGGCAATCGGGCCGTCGCCGACAATGGCGATCTTTTTGGCCGAGACGTCGCTTTCCATGACGGTATAGACGGCGTTGCCGAACGGTTCCTGCACACAGGCATATTCCGGTTTCATACCGGGGTCGTTTTTCCAGCAGCAGATTTCGGGGATGACGGCGTATTCCGCGAAGATACCGTCGATATCTACGCCCAGGATGGAGAGGTTCTGGCAGAGATGCATATTGCCGGTGCGGCACATATAGCAGTGACAGCATGGAATATGGGTTTCGGCTGAGATCAGGTCGCCGATTTCGATGCTCTCGACATTGGCCCCGATTTCGACCACCTCACCGCAACATTCATGGCCGAAGATCATCGGCGTTTTGATTCTCTTCTGCGCCCATTCGTCCCAGCTGTAAATGTGTTTATCGGTACCGCAGATCGATGCGGCTTTAATTTTAATCAGGACCTCATCCGGTTTCGGGGATGGTATGGAAACTTCCTTGATTTCGGCACCGGCGGCCGGTTCGGTTTTCATGGCCGCCAGCATTGTTTCAGACATACTCTTTGCCTCTCCAAGCAAAACATTATCCGCCGTTTCGGGCGTCGAGTTTTTCCTCGTCACCCGCGAGCACATTTGTCTGAAAAAATACTGCTTATCGCGGCAAAAGTCAAATTCTTTACCGGGCAATAAAAAAGGGCCCGTAGGGGCCCTTTTATCGAAAGAAATTATATTGGTCTATGCCGTGACGGTTTCTTTTTTAAGCTCTTCCAGGTTTTCGACGCCGAGCGAGGTATCGAGTGAGAGAGCGGCTTTGAGAAGCGGCGTATCGTATTGCACTTTTCGGATTTTTCCGGCGACATCGACAATCGGGATCGATTCGATGCCTCCACCCTTAAGAGCGATCATCCGGCCGAACTTTTTCTCATAAGCAAGGTGTACCGCACCGCATCCGAATTGTGTCGCCAGCAGGCGATCAAAAGCGGTCGGTGTTCCGCCGCGGAGGAGATGGCCGAGGATGGTGACGCGGGTCTCGATATTGGTGATACTTTCGATCTGGGCGGCGAGTTGATTGGAGATACCGCCGAGACGGACCTGGTCGGGGCTGTTTTTGACCATTTTTTTGATGACCATGTCTCCCCCTTCCGGTTTGGCCCCCTCGCCGATTATGATGATACTGAAATTTCGACCGCGGCGGTTACGCGAGCGAATTTTATCTACGACAACATCAAGATGATACGGCATTTCGGGTATCAATATAATATCACCGCCGCCGGCGACACCCGAGGCCAGCGAAAGCCAGCCGGCATAGCGGCCCATAACTTCGACAATCATGACTCGATGATGCGACTGGGCGGTGGTATGGATTTTATCGATAGCTTCGGTGGCCGAAGCGACGGCCGAATCAAAACCGAACGTTTGATCGGTTCCCCAGAGATCATTGTCGATGGTTTTGGGGACGCCGACAATATTTAGTCCTTTTTTGGCCATACCGTTGGATGCGGCCATGGTTCCGTCGCCGCCGATGGCAATCAGGGCATCGAGGCCGAGGCGTTCGAAATTCTGAATCGCCTGCGAGGAGCGGTCGAGATAAATGTATTCATCGCCCTGTAAAACCGGGTAATTGAACGGATCGGCGCGGTTCGATGTGCCGAGGATGGTTCCTCCGAGTGTCAGTATTCCGGAAACATCGGAAGCTTTCAGGGACATATAGCGGTTTTCGATCAGACCTTCATAGCCGTCGCGAAAGCCGACCACCTCCATATCGTAGTCATTAATGGCGGTTCTCACCACCGCCCTGATTACCGCATTCAGTCCGGGGCAGTCTCCCCCGCCCGTCAACACTCCCAGTTTCATTTTATCAGCCATACACTACCGCCTTTTATTTCATTTCCGTTGTTTTTTCGGTTTTATCGTCTTTCTTGAATTCAAGATATACTTTCTCGAACAAATCGGCAAGTTTTCTTGCCTCGGTCATGTATTTATTTTGATCGCTCCAGCCCGAGGCGGGTCGCAGGACGTTATCGGGCACATCGGGGCATTTCTCGGGTATATCTAGCCCGAAGACTTCATCTTTCCAGTAGGGAGCATCCTTGAGATGTCCCTCGAGAATGGCCCTGATAATGGCCCGGGTGTAGGCGATACTGATTCTTTCACCGATGCCGTAGGGTCCGTTAATCCACCCGGTATTGACCAGCCAGCAGGCGACGTTGTGTTTCTTGATATTTTCGGCCAGCAGGTCGGCATAGACCGACGGTTCCAGAGCCATAAAAGGCGCTCCAAAACAGGAACTGAAAGCGGCCTTCGGTTCGGTGATGCCCACTTCTGTTCCGGCCACTTTGGCGGTATATCCGATCAGGAAGTATTTTTGTGTCATTTCCGGTGTCAGTTTGGCCACGGGCGGCAGAACGCCGAAAGCGTCGGCGGTCAGCAGAATAATATTGGCGGGATGTCCGCCCATACCGTCGGGGACGCTGTTTTCGATATGCGTGATCGGGTAAGCGGCGCGGGTGTTTTCGGCCAGGCCGGAGTCGTTCAGGTCAATTTTCCGGGTTTCGATGTCGATGGCGACATTTTCGAGAATGGTTCCGAATTTGCGGGTACACTCGTATATATCAGGTTCGCCCTCTTTAGAGAGCCGGATGACTTTGGCATAACAACCGCCCTCGAAATTGAAGACACCCCGTTTGCTCCAGCCATGTTCGTCATCGCCGATAAGTTTTCGGTCGGGATCGGTGGATAGAGTTGTCTTGCCCGTCCCGGAGAGACCGAAGAATATGGCGGTATCCCCTTTTTCGCCCGTATTGGCCGAGCAGTGCATTGTTAGGACTTTTTTCTGCGGGAGGAAATAATTCATGACGGTAAAGATTGCCTTTTTTATTTCACCGGCATAGGCGGTACCGCCTATTATCACCAGTTTTTTCTCGAAATTGAGAATGATAAAGGCCTCGGAGTTGGTGCCGTCCAGTTCGGGATTGGCGTGGAAATTCGGTATCTGAATAACGGTAAAGTCGGGCTGAAAGGCGGCCAGTTCGGCGCTGTCATGACAGCGGATGAACATGTTGCGCGCAAACAGGTTGTGCCACGCCGTCTCGGTTATCACACGAACCGCCATGCGATATTCGGGATCGGCTCCGGCGAAGCAGTCCTGGATATAGAGTTGTTTTCCCTGAAGATAGGCGAGAATCCGATAGTAAAGCATATCGAATTTTCCTTTTTCGAAGGGCCGGTTTTCGGTACTCCACCAGATTTTATTTTCCGAGGTGGCCTCTTTGACGATAAAGCGGTCTTTCGGCGATCGTCCGGTATGCTGACCGGTGCGGACAACATAGGGGCCGAGGTGAGCGATGAAGCCCTCGCGGTTCCTGACCGATTCGGCATAGAGCGCCGGAGTGGGCAAATTCCAGTAAATATTACCGGTATTTCTTATTCCGTATATGTCGAGATTCTTTTCGTTCATGGTGACTCCTGTTTTTTTATATTTATACGCCCCTCAGGCCAATAAATGTGACCCTTAAGCCCAATATATCGGTATTTTACCTTGTATATTAATTGTATATTTTCTAAATTTGATTATGTATTTTGTCGAAGTTTAGAAAGTAAAAAGGATTTTAGCAATTTAAAAAGGATTTTCAGATCGAAAGAAATTAATCATGAAAATTAGACAATTTTTGGTATTGCCCAACCTTCCGGAGAAAATTCACCGTCTCAGAGAACTGGCCATGAACATGTGGTTTTCCTGGAACTGGGATATAGTCAAGTTATTTATCAGAATCGACTCCGATCTCTGGGAGAAATCGTATCAGAACCCGATCGAGATGCTGGCCTATCTGCCACAGAAGAAACTGGATGAAGTGGCCGGGGACGAGGCGTTTCTGGCAACCCTTGACCGTGTCTATACCGATTACCAGGATTATATGAAGGGTCCTCGCTGGTTCGAAAAGCAGTACCCGGAACACAAGAATGCCAAGATTGCTTATTTTTCGTGCGAATACGGTATCGACACCGGTTTGCCGATTTACTCGGGCGGTCTGGGTATTTTGTCGGGCGATCATTTGAAGGCGGCCAGCGATCTGGGAATTCCGATGGTGGCCATAGGTCTTCTCTACCGCTATGGTTATTTCCGGCAGTTTTTGTCTTCGGACGGCTGGCAGCAGGAAAGGTATGAGGAAAACGACTGGTACCACATGCCGGTGGTGCTTGTGAAGGATAACGACGGCAATCCCGTAAAATTCAGCATCGATTTCAGCGGAACCCCGGTAAAGGTTCAGATCTGGCGTGTCATGGTCGGTATTATACCGCTGTATCTGCTGGACACGAATATTCCCGACAATCCCTCGAAATTCAGGGAGATTACGTCGGTTCTGTACAGCGGGGATAAAGATACCCGTCTCAAACAGGAAATTCTGCTCGGTATCGGCGGTATCAAGGCACTCGATGTTTTGGGAATCAAGCCGGACGTCTTTCACATGAACGAGGGGCACTCGATGTTTCTCCTGATGGAGAGGATGAAAAACCTGATAAAAAAAGAGGGCTTGAGCATCACCGAGGCCGCGCAGGCCATCTGGTCCACATCGGTTTTCACGACGCACACGCCGGTTCCGGCGGGCAACGAGCAGTTTGATCCGAAGCTGATGGAGAATTATCTGAGAAATTACGTCGACGGTATCGGGCTTTCGTGGGAGAAATTCCTGGCCATCGGGCGGGTTTTCAATTCCGAGAGCGAGCCATATAATATGACCGCGGCGGCATTGAAATCATCCGCTTTTGCCAACGGGGTTTCGCAGTTGCACAGCAAGACATCGCGGAACATGTGGCACAATATATGGCCCAATCTTCCTGTCGAAGAGGTGCCGATAGTCGGTATCACCAACGGGGCGCATGTCCGTTCATGGCTCAGCCATGACATGGTCGATTTGTTCGACACATATTTCGGTCCCAAATTCACCAAACAGCCGGCGGTATTCGACGACTGGCAGAGCGTCAAGAAGATTCCCGATGCCGAATTATGGCGGGTGCATCAGCGGCGCCGGGAGCGGCTGGTTTTCTTCGCCCGCAAACGTCTGAGATCTCAACTCGAAAGGCGGGGCGCCCCGGCTCATGAAGTCAAGCGGGCGGATGAGGTTCTCGACCCGCGTATTCTGACAATCGGTTTTGCACGCCGTTTTTCATCCTACAAAAGGGCCTTCTTGCTTTTCAAAGATATCGAGCGGATCAAGAAGATCGTGAACAATACGGATATGCCGGTTCAGATACTTCTGGCCGGTAAGGCTCACCCGCTGGACAACCCGGGTAAGGAGATTATCAAGAATGTTCTTCAGATTATCTCACGCGAGGAATTCCGGCGGCGTATCGTCTTCCTCGAGGATTATGATATCAATGTCGCCCGCTACCTGGTGCAGGGTGTCGATGTCTGGCTGAACAATCCGCGCCGTCCGCTGGAGGCATCCGGTACCAGCGGCATGAAGGCGGCCATGAACGGCGCCATCAATGTGTCGATACTCGACGGCTGGTGGTGCGAGGGGTATTCACCCGAGACGGGATTCAAGATCGGCAACGGCGAGGAATATGCCAATGCCGAATACCAGGATAATCTCGAGAGCCAGATCATGTATGATGTTCTGGAGCGCGAGGTGGTGCCGCTTTTTTATAAGCGCAATGAAGCGAACTTCCCCGCCGACTGGGTGAAGATCGCCAAGAATTCGATGATAATGGCCTGTTCGGAGTTCAGTTCGACCCGCATGGTTCAGGATTATTCCAACAAGTTTTATGTCCCGGCCATCAAAGCCAATATCGAATGCAGCGCCAACGGTTATGAGACGGCCAAAGCGCTGGCGGGGTGGAAATCCAACCTGCACAGCCAGTGGGATAAAATCATCCTCGAGGATATCGAAACGCCCTCGATGGAGGAATCGCCGAAAGTGGGTGACAAGATTCCGGTTCAGCTTCGGGTCAACCTGGGGAGTATTTCTCCGGATGATATCAGGATTGAGGTAACGGCCGGCAATCTGAATTCGCTGGAGCAGATGAATAATTATGATCGGGTTATTGCGACGCGCATCGACGGCGGCAATCCCGACAATGGTCAATATTGTTATGCGGCCGAGGTGATCTGCAAGGAATCGGGGCGCTTTGGTATCGCGGCCCGTATAATGCCCCACAATGATAAGCTGGTTCACAATTATCTGCCGCGACTGATAAAGTGGTGGTAGCCGTTAAACGGTAGATTTATTCGATTCAGACGGAGGGTGCGGTTTCGCCGGCCCTCCGTTTTTTTACATAATCCATATCATTCAACTTTCGGGTTATTAGTTATTTGTTGCGGCTCTTGACATTTGAGTCATTTATTCCAATATTCCATGAAATTTGAAACCAACCGGCCAAAATATACGTTATATAAAGATTATTGACGGGCAAAGGGAATGGCATATCGTTTATTTAATATAATTCTATACGGAGGAAGAAGTAATGAAACATTTCAGGCTAGTGCTGTTCGCGTTTCTAATTCCGCTCATCTTTGCGGCATCTGCGGTCGCCTTTGATTTTTCCGAAATCGAAAAACAGGTGGTGGAATACCAGCTTGATAACGGTCTGACCTTTATAATTCTGCCGCGGCACGACGCCCCGGTGGTTTCTTTTGTGACCCATGTCAATGTCGGGTGCGCCGATGATCCGATGGGGGCGATGGGAATGGCGCATATGTTCGAGCATATGGCTTTCAAGGGTACCAAGGAGATCGGTCCCGCCGACGCCAAGAAAGAAAGAAAATGGATGCAGGAAGAAGACCGGATTTTCGAATTGATTCTCGAGGAGAGGGCCAAGGGCCCCCTGGCCGACACGGTTAAACTGGCGGCGCTCGAGGAGGAGATGGCGGCGGCCACCGATTCGGCTCTCCAGTATGTCGTCACCAACGAATTCAGCCAGATTGCCGGTCGTGAAGGCGGTGTCGGACTCAATGCCGGAACAAGCATGGATTATACCGCATATTATATCAGCTATCCCTCAAACAAGGTCGAGTTGTGGATGGCCATGGAGTCGGATCGATTCGCCAACCCGGTTCTCAGAGAGCTGTTCAAGGAGAAGCAGGTTGTCGCCGAGGAGCGGCGCTATCGTGTCACCTCCTCCCCCACCGGCAAATTATTCTGGGGTGAATATATCGGTCTGGCCTACAACGCGCATCCGTACGGCAAATGTCTGATCGGCGAGATGTCCGAAATACAGAACTACAATCGCCCGGCGATGCAGCATCAATTCGAGACATATTATGTCCCGCGCAATATCGCCATCGGTGTTGTCGGCGACGTCGATCCCGATGAAATTATCAAACTTGCCGACAAGTATTTTGGCAAGCTCGAGGATCGTCCGGCGCCGCCGCGCCTGATGATTGACGAGGAGGACCCGTTCGGTACCAGGACGTCGGTGCTGCACGAAAATGCGCAGCCGATGTTTATCACCGGTTATCATGTTCCCTCGGTGAGTCATCCCGATTTTATCGCGCTGGATGCCCTGGCAAGTTATCTCGGTTCCGGGCGGACATCGGTTCTGCACAAAAACCTGGTCAAGGAGAAAAAGAGCGCGGTCGATGTTTCGGCCTTTGTCGGTTTCCCCGGTCGCAAGTATCCGACACTCTTTTCGATTCTCTGCGTACCTTCGAACGATTTTACCAATGTCGAAAACGAGGAAATTATTCTGGCCGAAATCGATCGAGTTCGCAATGAACCGATACCTGAGGATGAATTGAATAAGATCAAGGCGCAGGCCAAGTCATCGTTTATCAACGGTCTTGGTTCCAACGCCGGAATGGCCTCGCAACTGGCCGCATATTATTTTTATAAGGGTGACTGGCGTGAACTTTTCAAGGAGCTCGAGCGGGTCAACGAACTGACCGCCGAGGATATTCAGAGGGTGGCCGACAAGTATCTCGATCCCGAGAAGAGAGTTGTCGCCTACATTGAAAAACCGGTCGAAGATGAAAATAATTAGCGAGGAGCGAGTCATGCGTAAGGTATATAAATCTATCGGATGTATTGCGATTGTCCTCCTGTTCATGGCCGGAGTGACGGCCAGTGCAGACATGACAATCGACAATATAAAACTTCCCTTATTGAACCAGAATGAGACGCCGGAAGTGGATAGTGGAGGCAGAACGGTCGACAATATTGTATTTCCCCCATTGAATGAAATCGAGATGCCGGAGGTGGACAAGGTTCAGCTCGACAACGGCATAATGTTGTACATTCTCGAAGACCATGATCTTCCGGTTGTCCGGGCGAGTGTTCGCCTGGCCGCAGGTGACTATCTCGATCCGGCCGACAAAGTCGGTCTCGGTGAGATAACCGGAACCGTCATGCGTACCGGCGGCACGGCGCGCATGACCGGTGACGATATCGATCTGGCGCTGGAATCGATCGGGGCCTCGGTCGAGGTTAATATCGGCTCCACCAACGGCACGGCCGGTATGAATATTTTATCCGAGTACGCCGACACCGGCCTTGAGATTCTGGCGGACATACTGCGGACGCCGCAGTTCGATCAGGACAAGATAGATCTGGCCAAGAACCAGATGCGGACCGCCATTTCCAGCCGCAACGACGAACCCTTTACGGTATGTATTCGGGAGTTCAGAAAGGTGATTTACGGCGCCGACTCGCCGTTGTCGAACCAGACCGAATATGCCACTGTCAACAGTATTACCCGCGAGGATATGGTCGCATTTCACAGCAAATATATCACGCCCGAAAACGTGATGATTGCGGTCTGGGGTGATTTCGACAAGGATGAAATGATCGGTAAAATTCAGAAATATTTCGGCGACTGGCCGAAGGGCGGCGGAGTGGTTCCCAAGCTTCCCGAGGTCAGTTACGAATATAAGCCGGGTGTCCACTATATCGAGAAAGACGATATTACCCAGTCGAATGTCCTGATCGGGCATATCGGCGGTTTGACCGGCGATCCCGATTATTTTGCCATGACGGTTGCCAACAATGTGCTTGGCGGCAGTTTCGGCAGTCGGATGTTTAATGAGGTACGGAGCAAAAAAGGGCTGGCCTATTCGACCGGCGCCAATTTTTCCTCGAATATTTCCTATCCCGGTATTTATTACAATTATGTCATAACCAAGCTGGGCTCGACCGTCGAGGCGATCAACGCTGTTCTCAGCGAGGTACGTCGGATGCAAACCGATCCGCCCACCGAGGAGGAGCTTGACCGGGCCAAATCCAGCTATCTCAATTCGTTTGTTTTCAATTTCGATTCCAAGGGTGAGATCATCGGCCGTATGATGACCTATGACTATTATGATTTCCCGCAGGATTTCCTTTTCACGGTCAAGGAAAATATCGAGAAAGTGACGGCTGAGGATGTTATCGATGTCGCCAAGCGCCGTTTTCATCCTGACCAGATGCACATTGTGGTGGTCGGCAAAGAAGATGAATTCGATCAGCCGCTGTCGACACTCGGCGAAGTCGAGACAATCGACATAACCATTCCGTCGGGTGAGGTTGCCGAGGAAGTAACTATCAACGAGGAAACGCTGGCCCGCGGCATGGAGCTTCTCAACCAGGCGGTGGAAGCGTGCGGCGGAGTCGAGAACTACAAGAAGGTCAATTCAATGACATCCAGCAGCAACATTCTGCTGGTGCTTCCGCAGGGTGAGTTTTCGCTGAGCGCGTCAACGTTCACGGTCCTTCCGGACAGGAGCAAGGAGATAGTCGTAACGCCCATGGGAGAAATAGTGACGGTAACCGACGGCGAAGCCGGCTGGATGCAGCAGGGCGGCCAGGTTGTCGATCTGCCTGCCGACCAGTTGGAAAAGGCCAAGGAAGAGGAATTTCGCAATACTATGATGTTGTTCCGGGGAATGGAGAATCCGGAATTCAAAGTGGTATATATAGGTACCGAGGATTTCCATGGTCAGTCGGCCGACATATTAAAGGTTTTTTCGGCGGATGAATCGGTTACTTTCAAGCTGGCCCTCGATGCCGAGACTCATTTACCGATCGGGAAAATGTTTTTTGGCGAGACAATGGCGGGGCCGGGTAACCTGGTTCAGATTATTTCGGATTACCGGGATATTGCCGGTATCAAGATACCTTTCTCGGTCATTATCGAGGCTGACGGCAAAAAGAGCGCCGAGATAACGACGACCGAATTCAAGATTAACGCCGATATTCCCGAGGGAACGTTCGACCGTCCGTAGCAACGGTAAAATTGAACTGGTGTATAAAAAACCCCGTCCACCCGGACGGGGTTTTTTATTATTTGCCCAAACGACGAATATGGTCGTTTTCGGGATGATATATTTTCTTCATTTTGGGAAGATTTATTTTTTGATATAATGGCCTTTCGGGCGTCTGAATTAAGTGGACAAATTTGCCATAAGAGGAAGAAATATAACGATTTTTTTTAAAAATATGGCGTTTTGCCACTTGCTATTTTTGGGCATTTATACTAACTTTGGGAGTTAAAAAATCGTCAATAAATAAAACGTGAGGGAAAAATGAAATTTCCGAGATTAGCCGCTTCCATTTCCTTGATAATGATCCTGATTTTACTATTTGGAATTAATATCTCGCATGGAAGAACCTTATATGATCCCAGCGATGTGAGTATGGACACGCGAAAGGTAGCCGATGATCCGCCTTATGTAGATGTCAAGGCTCACACGGTTGGTAAGATAGGATTGGCTATTACCAACAAAGGTCAGTTTGGAACCGGCTTTCTGGATTCTGATCAGGGGTTGCCGTCCTGTGAATACCCTTATCCCAGCACGCTGCAGTATCTTTTCGCGGCAAGTTTCTGGATTGGCGCCGTGGTCGGTCGTGACACCCTGGTTTCGGTCGGCTCCGACGGCTGGATGAATATCGAGGAATTTTATCCCGATACATATCCCGAGGGTGAGATTGAATTTCGTACAATCAACAATGAAAATGACGTCGATGCCATATCGGAACAGGATTATATCGCGCAATATTGCGACACGCTAACCGATCCGGGATGGGTCCAAGATGACAATTTCGACGGTCGACCGCATAAACCTCTGAATATTGAGGTGACGCAGCGCAGTTATTCATGGAGTTATTCGTATGCCGAAGATTTTGTCCTGTTCGATTACAGTATCAAGAACATCGGGCGCAAAACAATCGAAGGCGCCTTTATGGGTATTTATGTTGATGCCGATGTCAAGAACAAGGGCGGACAGGAAGGTTTTGATGATGATATCTGCGGTTTCAAGAGGTCGATTCCATCCGATTACGGCTGTGGTTTTATAGATACTATCAATATTGCATGGATCGCCGATAACGACGGGAAGCAGTCCGAACAGGACGTTTGTCCTTTCTCAGTCAACTCCTTTACTTCGGTTACCGCCACAAGGGTTGTCCGGACACCCTCCGATTCACTCAAATATTCATTTAACTGGTGGATTTCCAATGGTGATGCGGCTCAGGATTTCGGTCCCCGGATGGCCGGCACGCCCGAAGATCCTTTCCGTGATTTTGGCGGTTTTCTTGGTACTCCCGAGGGTGATCGCAATAAATATTATATTATGAGGCATCAAGAGTTCGATTACGATCAGCTCTATTGCGGCCTTGATCACACTGCCGAAGGCTGGCTGCCTCGTCCCCCGGGGAATCTTGCCGTCAACTTCGCCGACGGTTACGACACACGCTATCTTTTGTCGTTCGGTCCTTTCGATATCGATCCCGGTGAAGTCCTGCCAATCAGTTTTGCCTATGTTGCCGGTGAGGATTTTCATACGGACTGTGATGCCTTCGACAACATATTCGACGCTTATGAGCCTGATATTTACTATAATCAATTGAGTTTCGATGATCTGGGCAAGAACGCCATGTGGGCCTCATGGATTTATGACAATCCCGGATATGATACCGACGGTGACGGATTCAGGGGAAAATATCGCATATGCGCTTTCGATTCGGCCGAGACTACCTGCTACGACACGATTTCTATTGACCCGATTGTTATCGATTCTTTCCCGTGTTTTGAAGTGACTCAGGCCGAGACCATATATTATGAAGGCGATCGTGTTCCCGATTTCCGGGGCGCATCACCGCCGCCCGCGCCGGTTCTCTGGATCATCGATGACAACGGCGACACATTAAGCAGCCGTGTAACATCACGCGTAAATGAGTTCAACCAGGGCGAGTTGACGGTACGCTGGAACGGTTTGCGATCCGAGACGGAGAAGGACGTATTCAGCAATGAAATCGATTTCGAGGGGTATCGTGTCTGGCTGTCATTCGCTCCGAAGTCGTCTTCCTATTCGCTGCTTTCATCGTTCGATATAGAAGATTATAACCGGCACACCTGGAACCGTTCACGTGGCATATGGGAACTCAAAGACACGCCGTTTTTGATTGATTCGCTGCGGATTCTCTACGGCGCCGGGTTCTCGCCGCTGGATTACGATATCGACAATCCGCTTCTATGGAACGACACATCATATTATTTCTCAAGACAGGACTGGAACGAATCCGATTTGTCTAATCCGGACGGAATTCATAAGATTTATCCCGATGAACCGCCCCCGACCAATCTTAGTCTCGATTCGGCGCGGATAAACAATCCGGAAGAATTGACTGATGACGGCCTTTTCTTCAAATATTATGAGTATGAATATACATTAAAGAACCTTCTCCCCTCGCAGCTTCATTATGTTGCCGTGACGGCATTCGACTATGGTTCGCCGAGCAGCGGTCTGGAATCGCTCGAGACTCCGCCGCAGAAGAATTTCATTGCCGAATATCCCCAGAATCCGGCCGCGATGGTGGAAGAAGAAGGATTGAATGTTATAGTTTATCCTAACCCGTACCGCATTGACGGTCAGTACCGTGACAACGGTTTCGAGGCACGCGATTATATCGTATATGATGGATACACGGACAGTCTTGTTCAGCAGTCAGGTTTACCCGATGATCGCACCAGATCGATTCATTTCATAAATCTGCCGCATAAGTGCACCATTCGCATATTCACGATCGACGGCGACCTGGTTCGCGAAATTAAGCATGATGCCGCGCCTGACGCACCCCAGGCCTCTCACGAACGCTGGGACCTGATTACTCGTAATACGCAGGCGATAGTATCCGGTATATACTACTATTCGGTCGAATCCGACTATGGAAACCAGTTGGGTAAGATTGTAATTATTATGTAATAGACTGCCGTAGATATTAACGACGGTGAACAACTTTTCGGCCCGGAGCGAAATCAGGATTTGGCTCCGGGCTGTTTTTTATCGGGCCGCAATCGGTTTTGCGGCTTGCAATTGCAGGGTAAATGGCTTAAATTTGTCGATGATAAAAGGACGAGAGAAAGAAAAGGGAACAGAAATGAGGTTCTGCGCGTCATACTAAGTGATGGCGGAGATTATGGGGATGGAGTCATGCTTGAACTCCATTGCGGGTGGAACGGTTATTATGAGTGAAAGTGTATAATGAAATTTTTTTTCACGGCGATTATTGTTCTTTTATTTATATATACCGCGGCTGCTGCCGAGCATAAGGTCGATCCGCGCGACCGCAACGGATTGTCGAGGCATAAGATATCGGTTTCCGACGCCCCGTTTGTCGAAGTGGGTATCCACCAGATCAACGATGTCTGGATGACGGTCAGCAATATGGGTCAGATGGGAACCGGCGGTTATATCGGCGTGGTATTCGATCCGGTGACCGGAATGGAAACCCCATCCTGTTTATACCCTGCCAATTCAGCTTTAAATTATCTCTATGTGGCCGGATTCTGGATCGGGGCGATAGTCGGTCGCGACACCCTGGTTTCGATCGGTGTGGACGACTGGGTCGGGAGTTACACGATGGAGCTTTGGCCCGACCAGGGCGAGGATGAATATCCCTACGGCGGCGGAATCAGCCGTAAATCAATCCAGCGCGGCAGTCCTTATTTCGACGAAAAAGCCAAATCGGAGCAGGATATTATTGCCGTATATACCGACACCGTCACCAATCCGTCATATGTAGGAATCGACAATGTCGACGGCCGGCCACATCATCCGCTTAATATGGAAATTACCCAGCGAAGTTACGGCTGGAGTTATGATTATGCCGCCGATTTTATCCTCTTCGATTATTCAATAAAAAATATCGGTATAAAGAAACTTAACAAGGTTTTTATGGCGGTTTATGTGGACGGTGATGTTCACCATGAGTCGATGTTCGGCCCCGAGGGTTATGGAGAAGATTTGTGCGGTTTCCGCCGGACGTTCCCGGCCGAAGCGGGCTGCGGATTCCTGGATACGATCAATATTGCCTACATAACCGATAATGACGGTGATCCCACCGACCAGGGAGTATTTTCGGTCAACTCGACCAAGGGAGCGGCGGGGGTTCGGGTTGTGCGCACGCCGTCCGATTCGCTGAGATACTCATTCAACTGGTGGGCCGGGGATTATGACGCCAGCACCGATTTCGGGCCGAGGCAGTTCGGCACTTACGATGATCCGTTCCGCGATATGGGCGGCCGCATCGGGACACCGCTGGGTGATGCCAACAAATATTATGTTATGCGGCGTGAAGAGTTCGACTATGATCAGCTTTTTGTCGCCCGTGACAATACCAGCGAAGGCTGGCTTCCGCCGCCCTCGACGGCTGCCGAGATGGCCAACGGATATGATGCCCGCTACCTCCTGTCGTTCGGCCCGTTCGATATCGATCCCGGGGAGGTTCTCCCGGTCAGTTTCGCCTGGGTGCTGGGAGACAATCTTCATGTCAAGGCGGATGATTTCGAATCGTATTTCAACCCTTATGAGCCGGATGTATATTATGAAAGGCTCGATTTTTCGGAACTGGCCCGTAACTCGATGTGGGCCTCGTGGATTTATGATAATCCGGGGTATGATTCGGACGGAGACGGTTATTTCGGAAAGAGTCGTATATGCGGCTATGATTCGATATATGTCTGTCGTTACGACACTATCGAGATAGAACCGACGGTAATAGACACAATCTGCGGTTATGAATATACAGTTGCCGACACTTTCTGGTATGAGGGCGACGGTATCCCTGATTTTCGCGGGGCCTCGCCGCCGCCGCCTCCCGAATTATGGGTAATCGACGAAAGCGGCGACACTCTCCGGAGTAAGATAGAGCCCCGTGTAAACGAGTTCAACCAGGGTGAACTGGCGATCCGCTGGAACGGTCTGCACTCGGAGACGGAGAAGGATATTTTCAGCAATATGCGGGATTTCGAGGGTTACCGGGTATATCTCGCTTATTCACCCAACTCGGATGACTTCACGCTCATATCGTCATATGATATCGAGGATTACAACCGGTACCGTTACAATCCCGACCGCTCCTACTGGGAACTGAAAGATATTCCATTCACTATCGACTCGCTCAGGGCCCTGTATGGCGCCAATTTCGATCCTCTGAGTCATGATCTGGATCACCCGTTCATCTGGAATGACACCGCTTATTATTTCAGCACACAGGATTATAATCAGTCGGATTATACCGACGAAAATCTGATACACAAGGTATATCCGGATTCGCCGCCTCCGCAAACACTCGATATCGATTCGGCCCGGGTGCATTATCCGGAGGATCTTACCGAAGACGGAAATTATTTCAAGTATTACGAATACGAATATATTCTAAAAAATCTGCTCCCGTCGCAGCTATATTACGTGTCGGTTACGGCTTTCGACTATGGATCGCCGACCAGCGGCCTCAAATCACTGGAAACTCCACCGCAGCAAAATTATGTGGCCGAGTATGCACAGAACAGCGCCTCGATGGTGATCGACGAGGGTCTCGATGTAATTGTCTATCCCAATCCATATCGAATCGACGGAAACTATAAGGACTATGGGTATGAAGGGCGCGATTATATCGACAGCGAGGGAAAATTAATTCAACAGGAAGGTCTTCCGGATGATCGGACCCGGTCGATTCATTTTATAAATTTGCCTCCCAAGTGTACGATTCGGGTATTTACCATAGATGGTGACCTGGTTCGTGAAATAGAACATGATGTACCCGCCGATTTTCCTCAGAGTTCTCACGAGAGGTGGGATCTCATAACCCGCAATACCCAGATGGTTGTCTCCGGAATATATTATTATTCGGTGGAATCGGATTGGGGCAATCAGATCGGGAAATTAGTAATAATTATGTAGCCTTTTTGCTCAAGGATGATATATGCTCGGAATTCGTAAATATATACTCGTTATTATCTGTCTTCTTGCGCCCACAGCGGGGGCGCGCGGTCTTTATGAAAAAGATATTCAATCCCGGCTTTTTGAGATAGATGATCCCCCCTATGCCACGATAGCTGTTCACAATATCGGCAAAATGGCGATGACCATTTCCAATGTGGGGACAATGGGGAATGCCGGTTGGGACGGTGTTAAAGATCCCCTGACCGGGCAGCAGGCTCCGTCACTTCAATACCCCCAGAAATTCGACCTGAACTACCTGTTCGAGGCGGCTATCTGGGTCGGCGCCATTGTCGGACACGACACGCTGGTATCGACATCGAGCGGCGGCGGCTGGGGTGTGCGCGAGTTCTGGCCTCTGCCCTATCCCGAGGGTGATATCAAGTACCGCTCCAATATCGACCGTTCATCGCCCCAGTATGACAGTTCCGTATCGCAGCAGGATTTTATCGCCGTTTACACCGACACCCTGGACGATGTCAGTATAACCGGATATGATTATTATACCGGACGCCTGCATCACCCGCTCAAAATAGAGGTTACCCAGAGCAGTTATGCCTGGGGTTACGATTATGCCGAGGATTTTATAATTGTCGATTACCGGATCGGCAACATCGAATTGCGTGAACTGAAAGATGTATATATCGGTCTGTATGTCGATAACGATATCGGCCGGACCAATAACAACTATTATTCAAATGACGATGTCTGCGGATTTCAGGATATACTGAAGTCGAGATATATTGCCGGACTCAACGACACCCTGAATATCGTCTGGGCGGCCGACAACGACGGCGATCCCGATCCTTATACGGGCGCCTATGCCGGGTTGTTTTCACCGACCTCGGCCATTGCCACCAAGGTTCTTCGCACACCGGCCGATGAAATCGACTTTAATTTTAACTGGTGGGTTTCGAGCTGGCGCACGGAGGAAGACTGGGGCCCGAGGAAGTATCATGAGGGCGGCCTGCGCACGTTTTATGACGGCCGGCTGGGCACGCCTTCGACCGACGGCGACAAGTATTACATGATGGCGGTCGATGAATTCGATTATAATCAGAGCGAATCATATTATGATCGTTCGACGGAGGGGTGGATGTCGCCCCCGGCCAACGCATATTCGATCAGTCGCGGGGCCGAGATAAAGTACCTTCTCTCGTTCGGTCCGTTCAATATGGAGCCGGGCGAAATTTTGCCGCTGACCGTGGCTTTTGTGGGCGGCCAGGATTTTTACACCGACGGCCAGATGAACACCCAGCCCAGGACCTTTCGGGATTTCACCGACCTTCAGTTGAACACGATCTGGGCGACGTGGGTTTATGACAATCCCGGTGTGGATACGGACGGCGACGGTTACAGAGGGAAGTTTACGATTTTTTGCATGAATCCCAAAGTTTCGAGAATCGACACGATTATCAACAGCCCGACCGACACGACTTTCGACACGGTCATGAGCTGTACCTACAGCGACACCCTGTATTACGAGGGCGACGGCTACCCCGACATGAACGGCGCTTCGCCGCCGAAGAGGCCGGAGGTACGGACATACCCGTATATCAATGCCTATAACCAGGGCGAAATCGAGCTCAGGTGGAACGGTTTCAAGTCCGAAACTTCACCCGATCAGTTCAGCCAGAAAGTCGATTTCGAGGGGTATCGTGTTTATTATTCACGCTCGGGTATGCCCTCGGATTTCACGTTGATCACATCATATGACAAAGAGAACTATGACCGTTATGAGTACAACAAGACGACCAAGCTGTGGGAAATAAAAAACACGCCGTATGATTTGTGGCTGCTACAAAATATGTACGGCGATGACTTCGATCCGCTGGAATATTTCGACGACGAGCACCTGTATCCGGTCTATGACCGTATTTCGGGCGAATACACATTTTACTATTTCACGAGGCACGACTGGAACCAGTCCGATTATTACGACACCCTGTCGATTCATAAAATCTACCCCGATCAGCCATACCCCTCGACCATGGACCTCGATACGGCCAGGATGTTTTACCCGGACGAGGTAACCGAAGAGGGACTGTTGAAATATTTCGAATACCGCTATGTTCTAAAAAATTTGATGCCCTCGATACCGTATTATATTTCCGTGACCGCATTCGATCACGGGGTACCGGCCAAGGCGCTTCCCCCGCTCGAGAACGATCCTTCCGATAGCACCCAATATGTTCGGGAGTTCGCCCAGAACTCGAACACGGTTGCCCGGGAGCGCGGTCTCGATGTAATAGTGTATCCCAACCCATACCGCATCGACGGCAATTACCGCCAGTATTATGAAGGATGGGAGGACCCGGACGAGACGGTGGAACGGACGAGGGCACTTCATTTCACCAATATTCCGGCCAAATGCACGATTCGCATTTTTACGATCGACGGTGATCTGGTCACGACCATCGAGCACAACTATCCCGAGGACAGCCCCGGCAGTATGCATGAAACATGGGATTTGATATCGCGAAACGAGATGGCGATAACATCGGGGATATATTATTATTCGGTGGAATCGGAGTTTGGAAGCCAGCTCGGGAAATTCGTCATAATTTATTAGGCCGCGGTGTGATATTCAGTTCACTCGGGATCTGCGATGTGAGCCGGTAATATCCCATGGCGGCTATCAGCGCCAGAGCGCCGATTATGCACCAGAAGTAAATGAAGTGCGGTTTGAATAAATCCAGCAGGGTACATCCCAGAAGCGGTCCCAGCGACCATCCCGCCGTCACCGCAAAGCCATAAATTCCCATGTATCGCCCGGTGCGCCCCTCAGGGGCCATGTTGGCGGTAATGGTCAGGGCCGGCGGCGAGACAAAAAGCTCGCCTATGGTTATAATTATCATGGCGGCCGCAAAGGCGATAACGGTCGCCGTCATTCCGACCATCAGAAAACCGATTGCATATATTATCGAACCCAGGGCGAGTTGTATGGTGAGTCGTGTTTTTTTCAGCGCGCTGGTTACCGGCATCTGAAAGAGAACGACCATCAGGCCGTTAATGGTAAAAAGATAGCCGAGGCTGGTTTTGCTGATGCCTATAAAATCGACGGCGTACAGCGAAAACGGCGTGATATATTGCGAGACCACCAGATACATTATGAAAATCAGGGCAATATATTTCAAAAGCATTGTCTGGCTCCTGAGCGCGGTCACATCACTGAAGCGAAACTTGTCGTTATCCAGTTTTTTCCGCTTAATTCCGCGCAGAAACAATGCTATTATCGTTCCGGAAACAACCGTCATCGCTCCGGCGATGATAAACAACAATGACCACGAGTGTTCCGAAAGGTAGCCGCCCAGAGCGGGACCGATCGCCCAACCGAAATTGCCGGCCACCCTGACGATCGAATATGCCTCGGTACGGTTTTCGACTCCGACGAGATCCGAGACGGTGGCATTGGCCGCCGGTTGAAACATCGCCCCGAAAACCGAGTTGACGACAAGCATGCCCCCGATGGGATAAAATCCCCAGTTCATATATACGGCATAGGCCATCCCCCAGAAAATTACGGAACGGACAATCTGTCCGGTAACCATCAGGGGATATCGACCCAGCCGGTCGGCCAGTTCTCCTCCCAAAGCCTGAAATACAGAGCGAACGACGGCATTAATGCCGAGGAAAATGCCAATACCCGAAAGAGATATGCCAAGTTCTGAATGGAAATAAAGCGAAAGAAAGGGTAGTGCAATAGCGAAACCCATCGCCGATGAGACCCAGCCGCCGGCAAGTATCCAGAGTCTATAATCGAACTTCCTGAAATAAGCTGACAGCATCATTGATTCACCGTCAATTCATCGACGAGAAACGATGCAATTTTCAAAAAGCCGTCAATTTCATTTCTGCCAAAACCGTTAGTTGCCATTTTTCGTAATATACCATCATTTTTGAGACGCATCAATATAGAACTGAAACCGGTCGCTTTCTCGAAAGTATCGATATCGAAGGCTGTTTTGCTATCGACAAGGATTTTTCTGTTCAGGGGTGAAAAGGTGCCGATTATCGGATGCAGTATAAATATCGGCAGACCCAGACCGAGCGCCCAGTTGGTTTTTTCGTGGGAGGGCGCGACGATATAATCGAAATGCGGGGAAATACGGGCGGATAATTCATCCAGCTCATCCCTGCTTTCGTACGAAATTGCCGCAATGCTCCGGATTGAAGACTCGCCGTCGGGAAATTTGCTTTCGATTATATTTATCCTGAGATTCTTCTTCAACGCCTTTTCAAAACGTCCCCCCTGTTTACACAGCACAACAGCTTTCATGTCGGCGTTTTTCAGCGAGATCAGCATCCGGATAATTTTATCGACATGCGCTTCCGGCTCGGCTCCCGATGAGAAGAAGCCGCCTATTGGCGGCTGTTCACCGCTCAGTCGTTCCATGCGGTTCTCAAAACAAAGTTTTGCCCCCGCCGCCAATTCTTCCTCGATACACAGCCCGGTAATATGCGTGATATCTTCTCCGACACCTTTATTTATAAAAGCGGCGGCGGCGTTTTCGGTAGGCACGAATACTTGTTTTGCTCCTTTAACAGCGGCTTCATCGGGCACGGCGTGTTCACCATGGACAAAATATACCGGGACAATATCGGAAATCATCGTCACCAGAAGAGGATGCGCCACCAGTGTCGGATAGCGGTTCCGGCTCACAAATTCCCTGATGCCGCGTGATAAAATTCTGACGGCAATACCGTCGCCACCGGCGCTTCGTTTTTTGCGCAGAATATCATAGACAAAGCCGACGGCGCCGCCCTGACTTCCTGCATGATAAAGATACCGGATCAGTTTCCATGCATAACGCGCCATCCCGGTCGAAAGACCGAAGACATTTTCGATATTAATTTCGATTCGATCGGCGTATGATGCCTCCAGCCGCCGGACGATACCATCGAGATAGAACGGGTGTCCCCGACCGATGTTGGTATAGATGATATTTAATACCGCTTTATCGGACATGGCTGTAATATACCGATATTTTCCCTAAAAAAACCGCAAATATAGATATTTATTCAATAAAATAGATGACTTGAAGATAAGAGGCAAACCCGAACAGGCTCGCAAAAATCAGGAAACCTCGATCAGTTGAGTCAGCTTCACGGGGGATACCAGATAAACATTGCGTTCCTCTAAAGCGAGGTAACCATCGAGATATTCGGAATTGAGCGGAATCGATGACGCCTCGAGCGAGTTGCTTTCATCGTTTTCGACACTCAATATTTCCTCGGCCGAATCGACAATAAGAGCGGCTTTATTACCGTCGAACTCGGATATCAGCACACGTTTATCGGTATCGGATTTAATCTGTTCGCCGAGAAGCAGATCGGCTAGATTGACGACCGGGAGTTTTTTGCCTTCGAAATCGAACCGGTCGGATTTCAGAACGTCATTGGATTTCGGTTTTATTATTTCCACCACATTACCGACATCGATTCCAAGCCAGTAATCGCTGATTTTGAAACATAAATATTGCTTCATGGTACCTGCTTTTCAAAGGTGTTCACATACTGCAACATCTGAATATACAGAATTTGGCTTATTTGAGGCAATAAAAAATATTCGTGCGGAAAATCAATCGGTGGTCATACCGAGAAGCTCCAGCAACCGCCGGGCACTCGAGGGTGAATGGCCGCTGTAATGATTATTGAGATAGGTGTAAACCTCGCCATTGTCGCGCGAATATTCCTCGGCGACATGCGACCACCATTTCAGGTCGTTCTCGCGATCGAAACGGATATAGCTGAAATCGGAATCTATTTTTTCTCGGTCGCCCAGCAACCTGATATATGCGAAACGGCCCGTATGTTCGGTCATGCGCGGCATCCACGGATGATCGATCAACGCCAGCGTAATATTGCGGCTTCGCAACAGATCATAGAAATCGTCTTTAAGCCACTTATTGTTACGAATTTCGACCGCCACTTTCAGATCATCGGGCATAAACGCGACCAGTTTTTCGAGGATTCCAAAATGTTCGTCCGGTTTGAAGCCGTAGGGGAACTGAAGCAAGAGCGGGCCGAGTTTGTTGTCGAGCTGTTTCATCACTTCGATAAAGGCGGCGGCATGTTCGAGGCGGCTGTCGATGTCGCCCTCATGGGTCACTTTTGAGGGGAATTTGGCCGTGAAAACGAAATCATCCGGGGTCGCTTTATACCACTTTCGAGTCATCTCTTTGGTGGGGATACGGTAATAGGTGGAATCGATTTCGACCGTCCTGAAAATTGTCGAGTAAAAACGTAAGAAATCGGCCTGCGGGCAGAACTGAGGGTAGAAATTGCCCAGCCAGTCCTTATAGCTGTAGCCGGAGGTCCCGATCAGTATATTTTTATTATTCGTAGACTCCATATATCCACGAAAACAACAATATTTTGAAGATGTTCAGATTTTGTTTCGGATTATAGCCCCCGAAGGGCTTGCCAAATGGTCTATTTTACCTTATTTTCCCCCTAAAGGAAGAAAGGATATCTCTATATGAAAGACAAAAGAAACGCTATATTAGCCAAAAACCTGATTGATTATTCGGTCGAAATCAAGAAGGGAGAGACCCTTTATCTCGAAATCAAAGGGATTCAGACACTTGAGCTGGGCAAGGAAATCATAAAATACGCCACCGAGAAGGGCGCCATGACCTTCTGGTATTACAATGACGAATCGCTGGCCCGGCAGTTTTTGCAGTCGGCCACCGAGGAGCAGATGCAGTTGATGGCTGATTTTCATCTCGATATGATGAAAAAATCATCCGCCTATCTCGGCCTGCGCGGCTCCGAGAACCCGTTCGACCTGGCCGATATCCCGTCACGGCAGATGGACAAGTTCCAGAAAATATTTTACAAACCGGTTCATCTCGAAGAGAGAGTCAAGCGGACGAAGTGGTGTGTGATGCGTTTTCCGAACAACGCCATGTCGCAACTTGCCGAGACCTCGCAGGAGAAATTCGAAGATTTCTATTATGATGTCTGCAACCTGAATTATGCCAAAATGTCGGACGCGATGGACCCGCTGGTGGAGCTGGTGGACAAAACCGACAAGGTGCATATAGTATCCCCCGGAACCGACCTGACTTTTTCGATCAAGGATATCCCGGTGGTGAAATGCGACGGCAAGCGCAATATCCCGGACGGCGAGGTTTACACGGCGCCGGTGCGCGACTCGATCAACGGCACGATCACATACAACACGCCTTCGCTTCACGAGGGTTATGTTTACAACGATATCAGTTTCACGTTCAAGGACGGTAAAATCGTCAAGGCGGTTGCCTCGTCGTTCGAGGACAAGCTCAACAAGGTGCTCGACACGGATGACAACGCGCGCTATGTCGGCGAGTTTGCGATCGGCGTCAACCCGTTCGTGCTGCACCCGATGAAGGACACGCTGTTCGACGAAAAAATCCGCGGTTCGATTCACCTTACCCCCGGATGCTGTTATGATGAGGCGCCCAACGGTAATGTTTCGGCGATTCACTGGGACCTGGTGCTGATACAGCGCTCGGATTACGGCGGCGGCGAGATTTATTTCGACGATAAGCTGATTCGCCGTGACGGTATTTTTATGGATGAGAAGCTGGAAGCGGCTTTCTCGGAGGAGAATCTGAAGGCGTAAGTTATAGCTTACATGGGCGTTTAAACACGCTTGATATATATGGGCGGATAGAAAATATCCGCCTTTTTTTGTGTTTTTCTCGGATTAAGTAATAAAAGAGGGATGGCGGTAAGGCCATCCCCCCACAA
>Ga0272443_10000227_pt1 | contig 107479 bp, 101 predicted proteins | sample SSMAcet12_FD_193581 | JGI IMG/M metagenome (GOLD analysis project Ga0272443, IMG submission 193581) | Marine sediment archaeal communities from Little Sippewissett salt marsh, Falmouth, MA, United States - SSM-Acet-12 | ecosystem: Environmental > Aquatic > Marine > Wetlands > Sediment ... | reverse complement strand
CGTCGGGATCTGGCGCTGCGCTATGCCGAGAGCTCCGCGCCAGCTCCCGCCGCTACCACTGCCCGGATGGGCACATCCAACCGCCCGAACGAACTCAGATCTGGATAAAACTTGGGGGCAAGGTCAAAGGCCTTGAACACGGTAAGCCAGAAACTTGAGATCATCGCAATCTCGGTCCGCGCGGACCACTCTTCGCTGAGGTACTCTTGAGAGGGCGCCACCAGCCCAGGTAGTTTGCTCAAATCTACAAGAACGCCCCTCTCAATCAGTTGAGGAGGCAAGGCAGTTGGACCGAACAAGCTGATGTCGCCCCGCAAGATGTTGAACAGACAGGGCATGATATCGAAACTACATCTTCGTATAAATTGGCCGAATGCAGATTCGGAAGCACGAAATCGGTACGTCGCGAAGCGCTTGCCGTGAAGTCCAACTCGTTCCTGCTTGATAATCGGCCAAGTGCGAGTGTCCAATGCTACGCCCGCAAGAAGGCCGACCAAGAGCGGCAAGTAAAGCAGAATGAAAAACATGCCGAGGACTGCCAAATACGCTCGACGTCCAAATGGAAGAGGGGCGGAGCTGATTTTGCGGGCTGCTGACACATAGCCAAGAGCACAGACAATCTTGGAGAGATCGCCTGGCACGTCGTTGATATGACTGGTCCACTCCTCAGAGAATCTCTCTCGATGCCTCTCCGGGAGCATTTTGACAGCACTGGCAATGATCGCCTTCGTAACGTGAGGGGTCCATGCCTTGGCGTCATCAGCGAGTAGCTTGGAGAGTGTCCCAACTAAGATGGCCAATGCGAAAGCAGCCAGTCCACAAGCGAAGTCGACCATCACGCCCATGTCAGCTTTCCCATTGCAGGTACAAGGTTTCGCACGACATCCGAGATCGCTTTTTGGCCCTTTCCTGTTACTCGATAATACCTTCGTCGGGGACGGCCGAGGTCGGATGGTTCGCCAGCTTCCCATCGGCTGTCCAGCCAACCTGCGTCTTCTAGACGCAACAGCAAAGGGTATAATGTGCCTGAGGCCAGGTTGGTCGACTTGGCGATCTCCGACCCCGACAGCTCCCCCTCTGAGACGAGGGCCCCCAGCACCTTCAGGACGTTGCTTGTCAATCGCGGTTCTGTAGCCATAGTTGGATAATCTACATAGGGTCCACCGTATTGTCAAGGCGACTTGACCGCATAGGCAGGATAGGCGGGGAAGCCCGCAACGTCGCTAGACGACGTCTGCGCCGGCTATCGTACAGATAGCCGAAGCCTCATAGAGTCCTGCGCGGGCCGGCGGCTTAACCTCTCTTGTCGAGATGAGCTGGCTAATTTTTGTAACCGTGCAGCTCATTCCACTTCGCCGCACGCCGCTTTGCTTCCAATATGACCGAGTTTGGTAGGGTTGAATCCAAGTGACTGCGAATTTTCAAGTGCCCGTTCAGTGTAATCGCCCCAATTGTATCCGGAGCGCAAGAGACGCAATCATTCTCGATTGCCAAAATGAGATACTTGTAGGCTTCGGTGAGGTCTTGCGAAGTTCCGCGTCCCTCGTAGTAGGCGGTGAACATACAACCGAGATTTCCTTTTTCTCCGTGCGCATCGGCCATACTGCACCACTTAAATGCCTCTTTGTCATCCCTTGGACCAAGGAACGGTACTTGGTAGGAACTGCCCAGAATTGATTGAGCTGACGACGATCCTTGCAGGGCTTGTCTTTTGCAAACTTCACGGATCATAGTCTCGTCGCCGTTAAAATCTTTCGCTGTTAGTAGGGCGCAAGGTTTTTCTGCCGCCATTGTGGAATTCGATAACGCCAAAAATGCACCAAGCGACAGTGCCAATGCAGAAAATCGAAAGCACTTAAAGTCCATAACCGCCTCTTATATTTAATAACGGTTCCATAAATTATGGCGGCCATTCACGCGTGTGTCAACACGCGCGAACGAGTCAAGTCGGAAGCCTCTTCTCTGAATAACTGCCTATGGTGATCGGTGCGAAGCGTAGGAGCGGCACCAAGCACGTCCGACTAATAAACGAACCCGGAGATCTTCGAGTGGCCGCATCTATCGTTGCGAAGAACGTCCCCACGGCACGATCGGCAACCGGCGTGATCTCGCATCCCATCACAGAGAGCTTCCATCATGAACATGACTGTTCCGGCCGGCGCGTCCGGCACGCTGCATTGGGCCGGCTCCGGCCGCGCCTACTACAACCTCCAACCCGGTCAGATCATCTCCGTCGAGCGCGCCGACTTGGTCGACCTGCTCAAGCTCGGCTTCACAATCGCGCCTGTCCAAGCTGCGCCCGAAACGTCAGCGCCCTGACGACCACGAAGTGCATGAGTGACATCAATCAACGGCTGGCGCTTGCCCTCCTGAAAGCCAGTGGCGTCGCTTGCGTGCAGGTCACTGCGCTGGAGGCTCAGACTGACGTCGACGACGTCCGGCCTAGCACGCCGGAGTTTCTGTGGTCGTTCTGCCAATAATGAAGGGCCAACCTAGTGAACTATCGGTTTGGAGGAGGCGCCGTCTCAATTCTCATGTTCAAAACAAACCTCGCAATCGCTCTGAAAAAGGCGGGCGATTTGCAAGCCGCTATCGAGATTGGCGAGACATAAATCCGCAAGATCGAAGCGGATCGGCGGAGCTCATCAGACGAGTTGCGCAAGGCTGCCGATGCTGCTTACGACACCCAGGTGAAAAAGATCAGGACGCTACGGGGTGACCTCAACAAGGCGCTCGAGGACGCGCAGAAGGGCTTCGCGACGATGACGACCGGGAAGATGTACTGAAGTTTGTCGCTCAGATGATGGGCGCACTCCGAGCGAGGGGTTTTGCTATTCGCGGCTCCTCATTCAAGCTGACGCCACTCTCGACTGCATTCACCGAACCAATGCACTGACCTAGTGCATGTGTTCGCATGTAATATTTGTTTGACGCGCCGCTTCTTCTGAGGCAATTTTTCAGAGCCGAACTTGGAATTTCGCAGGCCCCGCGGTCAGAGACCAGCCACTTTGAACATGAGGTCTGCGCATGTCCAAGAAATCCCCTGGCCGCAATCCCGACGCTGATCTTCTCCTGCTGATCGACCGCCATCGCCGACTGTGGGGGGAGTGGGATCGCCTGCATCACGTAGACGAGGACCACCCCGAGATCGAGCGCATCTGGTACCAGGTGCTCGACGCCGCGCGGGCGGTCGTGCTGACGCCAGCCTTCACCGCGGCCGGCCTAGATGGAAAGCGCGAGGTCGTCCGCCTGAACGAGATGGACACCGGCGACGTCCACGGCCTGGTCGCCTTCGCACTGCACATGGATGAACATCGGCTGGCGGCCGCGACGGCCGCCTGACATTTTGCGTCGTTCTTCGATAGGGGCCCCGCTCACCCTGGCGGGGCCCTTTGTCGTATCTAGGGGCAAAAATGGATGCATGCCCCTCAACCTTGTTACCCCTGGCGTTACCCCAAATCAGATCTTAGGTCTGAGATTTCGCTATATTGCATTCGATATCAATGTCTTATTTGACATCTAAAACGTCCTGATTGATGACGTTCTGACGGATCGGATCGCCATCCAGCACGCTGAGGATATTGCGCGCGGTCTGTTCGCTCATGCGATCGACGGCTTCACGGGTGACGCCGGCGACGTGGGGCGCCATGATCACGTTGGGCAGCGCATGCAGCGCATGCCCGACCGGCGGCGGCTCCTGCTCGAATACGTCGAGACCGGCGCCGGCCAGCCGGCCGGACGAGAGCGCGTCGTACAGCGCGGCTTCGTCGATCAGGCCGCCGCGCGCGGTGTTGATCAGGTAGGCGGTGGGCTTCATCAGCCTGAGACGGGCGGCATTGAACAGGCCGATGGTCTCCGGCGTCTTCGGACAATGGATGCTGACGAAGTCGGCGCGCGGCAACGCGGCGTCGAGATCGGCGACCGGCTCGCAGCCGGCAGCGGTAATGTCGGCCGCGGGCTTGTAGGGGTCATAGACCAGGACCTGCATCTCCATCGCCTGGCAGCGCTTGGCGGTCCGGGTGCCGATGCGGCCGAAGCCGATGATCAGCACGGTCTTGCCGTAGAGATCGAACGGCAGCACGCCGAGCCGGCTGTCCCAGGTGCCGTCTCTGACCATCGCATGCATCTCGTTGGCGCGCTTGGCGAGCGTCAGCATCATGAACAGAGCCTGTTCGGCGACCGACGGCGAGTTCGCGGTGCCGGCTACCATCAGCGGCACCTTGTGCTTCGACAGCGCGGGAACGTCGACCGCGTCGAAGCCGACGCCGATCCGGGTCACGACCTTCATGTCGCCGGCCGCCAGCAGCTCCGGCTCGCCGAAGCGGGTGGCGCCGAGCGCGACACCGTGGACGGGCGCATGGGATTTGAGCAGCGCAGAGAAATCAGCCGCCGAGATCATGTTGGGGAACTCGATCATCTCGACATCGTCGCGCGCCGTGAGCAGTGCGCGGCCCTTGGCCGAAAAGGATTCCGTGACGAGGATCTTGTTCTTGTTGGTTGCCGTCCTGGTGGTCATGTCCTGCCCTTGAAGCTTCTTGTGCTCGTCAGATCACGAGCCCGGTCGCCTCATTTAACAGGTGCATGTTGTTGAGGTCCATTGCCATGCGCAGAGGGCTGCCATCTCGCGCGCCTGCATTGGGACTGACCCGGCCGCAAACCGGTGCCTCGTTCAGGCCGAAGTAGACCAGGGTTTCCATGCCCATCGGCTCGGTGACGTCGAGCATGGCCTCGAAGGGCTCGACTCCCGGCTCGGCATGCGGCTTGGTCTCGGTGATATGCTCCGGCCGGATGCCGAGCAGCAGCCGGTCATTCCGCGACACGGATTGATAGCGCGCAGCGCGCAGCGGCGGAAGCGGGAAGGCGATGCGGTCGGTGAGCCGCACATGGAGCCGGCCATCGGTCTCCTCCAGCCGGCACGGCAGGAAGTTCATCGCGGGCGAGCCGATGAAGCCGGCGACGAAGCGCGTGGCCGGATGATGATACAGCTCGTTCGGTGTACCGATCTGCTCGATGCGACCCTTGTTCATGACAACGACGCGGTCCGCGAGCGTCATCGCTTCGACCTGGTCGTGGGTGACGTAGACCGTGGTGGTGCGGACCTTCTGGTGGACCTTCTTGATCTCGATGCGCATCTGCACGCGGAGCTTGGCGTCGAGATTGGACAGCGGCTCGTCGAACAGGAACACTTTCGGATTGCGCACGATGGCGCGGCCCATCGCCACCCGCTGGCGCTGGCCGCCTGAAAGCTGTTTCGGCTTGCGGTCGACGAGGTCTGCAATGTCGAGCATGCGCGCGGCCTCCGCCACGCGGCTCTTGATCTCGGCCTTTGGATAATGTTTGAGCCGCAGCCCGAACGACATGTTCTCGGCTACCGTCATATGCGGATAGAGCGCGTAGTTCTGGAACACCATCGCGATGTCGCGATCCTTCGGCGGCACGTCGTTGACGACATCGCCGCCGATGGTGATGTCGCCGTCGGAGATGTCCTCCAGTCCTGCGATCATCCGCAACGTCGTGGACTTGCCGCAACCGGATGGGCCGACCAGCACGACGAATTCGTGGTCGGCGATGTCGAGATCGATGCCCCTGACCGCCTCGACGTCGTCGTAGCGTTTCACGACCTTGCGCAAGCTCACTTCAGCCATCTGTGGTCAACCCCTCATCAACCCTTGGTCGCGCCGGCCGTCAGTCCGGCGATGTAGTAGTCCATCAGGAATGCGTAGATGATCAAGGGCGGCGCGGCGCCGAGCAGCGCGCCGGTCATGATCTGCCCCCAGTTGAAGACATCACCCTTGATCAGCGTGGTGACGATGCCGACCGGCAGCACCAGCTGGTCGGCCGAGGTCGTGAACACCAGCGGATAGAGGAACTGCGCCCAGGATACGGTGAAGGCGAAGATCGTCGCGGCGATCAGGCCGGGCAGGGCGACCGGGATGAAGATGCGCGTCAAGGTCTGCAGCCAGGAGGCGCCGTCGATGATCGCGGCCTCGTCGAGCTCCTTCGGGATCGAGGCGAAATAGCCGATCATGATCCAGGTGCAGAACGGCACCGTCAGCGTCGGATAGATGAACAGCAACACGTACCAGCGGTTGATCAGCTGGATGCCGGTGACGTCGCCGATCAGCGCGAACATCTTGAACAGCGGAATGAACAGCAGGCTGTCCGGGATCAGATAGGTCAGGAACACGCCGGTGGCGAGCGTGGCCGAGCCCCAGAACTTCATCCGTGACAGCGCGAACGCGGCGGGGATGCTGATCAACATGGTGATGATCACGACGATGATCGAGACCATCGCCGAGTTGAAGAAGAAGCGCAGGAACTGGTTCGAGGTCAAAAGCCCGGCATAGTTCTCCAGGGTCGGATGGAACACCCACCACGGATTGGTCGCGGCGGAGATCTCCGCGCTGCCCTTCAATGATGTGATCAGCATATAAAGCGGCGGCACCAGCGAGAAGATCGCAAACAGCGTCAGGAAGAAATACGACCAGCGCAGCGCCCAGGCGCGGTCGCGGCTCATCGAGCCGTATTTGACGGTGCGGGTCGGGCCGGCCTTGTCGACGGTCATCGTGCTCATCAGGACTCGTTCCCCCGCTTGGAGACATCGCGCAGGATGAAGATCGCGGCCACCGCCAGGATCGGCACCATGAACAGCGAGACGCTGGCGCCGAGCGGGATATCGCTGCCCTCGATACCGACGCGGAACGCCCAGGTCGCGAAGATGTGCGTCTTGTCGAGCGGGCCGCCGGCGGTGAGGATTCGGACGATGTCGAAATTCGCGAACGTCACGATCAGCGAGAACAGCGTGGTGATGGCGATGATGTTGCGCATCATCGGCAGTGTCACGAACCAGATCCGCTGCCACCAATTGGCGCCATCGATGGCGGCGGCCTCGTAGAGTTGCTCCGGCACCGATTTCAGCGCCGCCAGATACATGATCATGAAGAACGGCGCGCCATACCAGACATTGACCAGGATCACCGAGAACCGTGCCCAGGCGGCGTCGCCCGTCCACGGGATCGGACCGATGCCGAAAAACGCGAGCGTGTAGTTGAAGGCGCTGTAGGACGGGTCGAACAGCCACAGCCAGGCGAGCGTGCTCATCGCCGGCGGGATCACCCAGGGCACCAGCAGCATGCCGCGCCATTTGCGCTGCCCCTTGGCCGGGATGTTATGCACGAAATGCGCGACGATGAAACCGATCAGGGCTTTGAACACCACCGCCGTGATCGCGAAGATGCAGGACTGCTTGACGACCAGCCAGAACGTGTCGCGCTTGAAAAGGAACTCGAAATTGCCAAAGCCGACGAAGCGCTGCATCGACTTGTTCAGGGTCGCCAGATGCACCGAATAGGCCGCGGGATACACCACGAGCAGCGTGATCAGCAGGATCAGCGGCAGGGTCAGCAGGAAGGCGACGGTCGATTTTCGCTTCAGCGCATGGCGGAGGCCTCTGCGGGTGGCGGCCCTGCGCGGGCGGGCAACGGTGTCTTCGCCGATCGCGGCATCAACCATGAGAACAGGCTCCTCGTGAGACTCCCGGCAGGCCGGGTTTCACTGGGCGGGCAAGACAATGCGCGGAGGGAGGCGGCCCGCGCGATGCGGACCGCCGGATTTGCGAGAGGGCCGCTCAGCTGCGCATGAAGCCTTCGCACTCGCCCTCGGCCCAGGCGAGCGTCGTTTCCATCTTCTCGCCCTGGGCATAACGCAGGCACATCTTGGTCATCGTCGCCTGTGCGTAGATCTGCTGCGCGATCTTGGGCGGAGCAGGGGAGGCCGCGATCGACAGCGTCTGATGATTGTAGGGATTGGGGTAGTGATAGAGCGTACCCTTTGGCGGTCCCTGCTCCTGCCAGACCTTGAGCGTGGTCAGCTTCTCATAGGCTGGCAGGTCATAACCGCCGCTGGCGACCACCATCTTCTCGATCGAGGCCGGCTTGGACAGATGGACGATCAGACTCTTGGCGGCCTCCTTGTTCTTGGAGAACGACCAGACGCTCCAGAAGTAGGGCAGGAATGGCGCGAAGCGGCCCTTCGGTCCGGCCGGGAAGCCGTGGGTCCAGCACTGCTCGGCGATCTGCGGCGCGTCGCGCTTGGCCACCGCCCAGGCGCTTGGCGGATTCATGATCATGGCGCCCTTGCCCGACACCAGCCATTTGTTGTTCGAGGCGTCGTCCCATGAGGCGACATCCGGCGGCAGCGCCGCGATCAGCCGCTTGTAGAATTCGAGCGCCTGGCGGACGGCGTCGGTCTTCACGGTGACATCGCCCTTGGCATTGACCAGCTCGGCCCCGAACGCCTGGAAAAAGGCGCCTGCGGAATCGACGCTATCGGTGGTCTCGCCGAGGCCGATGCCGAAGGGAACGCCGGCCTTCTGGCAGGCTTCCGCCGCCTTCAGGAAAGTTTCCGTCGTCCAACTGTCCGCTTTCGGCGGGCTGCCGGCCGGGTAGAGCTCCTGCACGTCGATCCCGGCGTGCTTCTTCATCAGGTCGATGCGGGTGCAGGGACCCTTGATCTGGCTGCCGACGCAGGCGGGCACCGCGAGCCATTTGCCGCCCGATTGCCCCAGATACTTGACGGTGCCGTTCACCTCGCCGTTCTCCTGGATGATCGGTCCCATGATGTCGTTGACCGGTTCGAGCAGCTCGGCATGCGCATGCGGCCACCAGGTCGGCATCGCGATCAGATCGTGTCCCGATTTCGCCGCGGCTTCCGCGGCGATGGTCAGCTCGATCTTCTTGCCCTGGCTGGTGATGTAGTCGATCGACACCTCGACCTTTTCCTTGGCGGCCCACTCATTGACGAGATCGGTCGAGGCCTGGTTGGCACCGGGAACCCAGTGGTCCCAGAATCCCATCGAGAGCTTGCCTGCGGCATAGGCGCCGCGAACATAGGGGGCGGCGATCATGACCGCGGAACTGGCAGCGGTCGCAGCAACGAATTGTCGGCGGTTCAGCTTCCTCCGTGACATGGCGTTCCCTCCCTGGTGAGCCAAGCATGCGGTTGATGCGAATCCGTCTTGTTAGTTATTGCGTCGCGTCATGCGCGCACGGATTTCGCTTGAATGCAATCAGAGCAGAATTGCACGCCACTGTCGAGAAAGCAGGTGAGGCAAACCCTTGAACTAATGGCGGGTACGCGGTGCTGCGGCAGCGTGTCGCGATCGCGGTGCAGCGATCGGCCGCTGCAATGCAAATCAGAGCTGACGGTGCTTTCACGGCGGAGGCCTCGCGGGGAGCGCGAGGCTAACCGCATGCGGACATGGACTTGCGCGCTGCGGCAACGCTACACTGAGCAGGAATCACAGCGCCCACTCACTGACGTCGGCTCCGTCCGGTCAGGCCCTGTCGTGCGGAGCCTTCACTGATGATCGTGAAACGGATGATCACGAAGCAACCGGCCAGCCGGCGGCGCCCGTTGCTGTGCATTGCGGCAGGAGTCGGAGTGGTGCTGGCGGGGCTTGTGTGCCTGCCGCGTCAGGTTGACGCGCAAGGCCTGTTCAAGGGCATGGAGCAGGGGGCTCGCGAGGGCAACAGGGCCGCCGGTCCGGTTGGCGGGGTGCTGGGCGGCGCGATCGGCGGGGTCGTCGGCGTGGTCACCGGCGTTACCGGGGTACTCACCGGAAATGAGGCACAGCCCAACCCGCGCAGCGCAGCTCCGCCGGAGGGCAACCCACCGGCGGAAGCCAAGAAGGGCAAATCGTCCAAGGTCGCCAAGGCCAGCAAGCCTGCCAAGGCCGCGCCGATGCTGACGCAACAAGGTACGCCGCAACTGACCGCCGAGCAGATCGTCGCCAACAGCGACAGCAATGTCGAGCGTCTGAAGGTCGGTCTCAACCTCACCGCGGAGCAGGAAAAGAACTGGGCACCGTTCGCGAATGCGATGCACGCGCTTGGCCGCAACGGCGCCGATCGCTTGAACCTGCGCATCGCGCGGTCGAAGCGAGATCCGCCGGATGACATCATCGAGCAGATGCGCAACGAGGCGCAGTTCCTGGTCGATCGCGCCGCCGACCAGCGCGCGGTGTCCGACGCGGCGGAGCCGCTCTTCACCAGCCTGGATGACAAGCAGAAGCAGATGTTCATCGACGAGATGGTCCGTCTCAGCCACGAGCGTGGGCTGGACTGAGATCGCTACCGAGCAGCTCGCCCACTTTATCGCTGGCGCCATCGAGACGAGATGCGCGCCCGATTCAGCGAGCAGGATAGATCGGATCCCGTCAGGCATGCTTGCGCGCGGCGTCCACGTGCCCGACGGCACCTGCCGGCCGGAGCGCCAGCATCAGCAGCAGTCCGAATGTGGCAACGTCCCTGCCTGCGTTGCGAGACAGATTCCGAAGCGTGTCGTGGCAAAAAGATAGCGGCCACTTCCCGCAAGCAACAGCAGCCAGGCTGCCTCGATCGGCACATCGAGCAGGCCGCGAATGACCGGGATCAGCGACAGCATCGAGGTTGCCAGAACCACAACGCCCATGGATCAGATCTGCTCACCCCAATTTTCGAGCGACGTGAAGCCAAGCGAATCAGTCCTCATTATCCTCCGCCACAGAGATGGGATTGAAGAAAAGGACAATCATTCGCCGATCTGCTGATGATACCCCGAGACCCGCCAGCATCGATGTTGTTAGCGGTCAGAAGCTCATTGGCTTGTCGTGACGTTGACTCGGAACATATTGCGCGTTCGGAGAGACGTCCGGCCTCTCCCCGTGAACCGAGGACGTCGTCGGCAGAAGCGTGGATCAACCGAAATCGTCTGGTGGGCAGGGGATTGTTGTCGAGCTCGCGGTGCGTGGACGCGAGCAGGGCGGGCGTGCCTACAACACTTGTGTGAAAACCGATTTGTGTTGTTGAACGATCTGTCGACAGCTGTCCTGCGCGATAGACGAACGAATGTCCGATCTGTTCTTGATGACGACGGGCGATGAGGCATCCGCCTCGCGGAGGTCGGTATTCTCAACGCGTAGTTGGGATGCTCGGCAAGCAAGGTCGAATTGCTATCATAAGTTGTCTACGGCAACGGCCTTGACGCCAAAATTAAAACCAAGTCTGCCGACAAACGGCCGAGCCGAAATATCCTGCTCCGTCATGACCAGAATGTGCATGCTCAGTAGTCTCCATGCGCACGCTCGAAGGGGGGGCTCTCGAACTGAGCTGCGGATTGTTCTGGTCCGTCTTGAAAAAATGACTCACATGCTGATCGTCAATCGATTGCAGGGATCCTGATCATCCCTCTCGATTCTTCGCTCAAGAGCCGGGGTCCGATAGACGATCACCCGATGAATATCGTCTGCTGGCGCTTCGGAGTGACTCAGTCATGAGCGACTCCCGAGGATACTCGTAGTTTATCACAGTTCGCTGCAGACAGATCGATGGCTATATGATGTCCGCAGATCGGACAATCTCGGCGGAGGCCATGGCCACAACTAAGACCGAGTCTTCCAATCGTTGTTCCAAATGTGAACGTCGCGCGATTTTGATTAGCGACCTCTGAACGCGCCGCTCTACTATCAACTTACGGGCATCACTCCGTGAGCTCAGCGTGAGTTCTGCGAACGCTTCGGAGTCGTCTGATGGTGTAGATGTAGAACTTGGAGGTTTTTATACAACCTTAGATGGTGTTGCGAATGTCGTGAACGTGGAGGAAATTCTCCGGACGGCTCTCAAAATTCAGTAAGTAACCAACGGTCAGTAGGCACGATGATCTTCACCGCCAATGCAATGGTCCGACGGCAATATCGCCAAGAGGGACCAGAAGTGTCGCCACATCACGCAAATCGGTTCTGGATCAGCTTGAAGAAGGGCAAGGCTGTTTTGGGTAGGGGGGCGCATGAGGATATTTGAACAGTTCGTTCAGAATCTCCCGACATGCGACACCACGCATGAAATTGAGAATCTTTTGCGACAAACCTTGGAGCAATATGGCTTCCCATGCTTCGCCTATCTCAGTTTCGCGCCGCGCGGCGACGAGGATGACGCGCTGGCAATCACGACCTATCCGAGCGCCTGGGTGGAGCAGTACCGTGCAAATCGGTACGACAGGATCGATCCGGTGATCGCCCGCTCGGTTGCAACAACGCTTCCCTTCGCGTGGTCAACTGATCAATTCGATGCGCTAAACAATCGGCAGAAGTGGTTCTTGGAAGAGGCCAGCGAGTTCGAGATTCGACATGGTGTCACGATTCCGATCCATGATCGTCAGGGCAAGGTTGCAACGCTCACGCTCGCTGCTTGCGAGGCCCGTTCGGCGTTCGAAGCCCAAATCAGCAAGTACCGCCATGAGCTGCATCTCATTGCGATCTACCTCTATGCTCGATTGCGGGACGTAACGCCCACGCCCGCGTCACCGCTTCGTCCATGCTTGACTCAGCGCGAGAGGATCTGCCTGCAATGGGCCGCTCGCGGAAAGAGCGCTTTGGATACGGCAGAAATCATCAACGTCAGTCGGCGAACGGTTGTGTTTCATACCCAGAACGCCAAGCGCAAGCTCGGAGTTGCGACCGTACAACAGGCGGTCGCCAAGGGACTGGCGTACGATATCATCGGCATGTAGCCATCCGTCGGGCAGTCTAAGGTGCCGTGACCTGAGAGTAGCGGCACCTGCGCTTGCCGATGTGTGTCTGGTAGGTGTGTCTCGGAGACCGTGTCCTGCTCCTCTTGCTCTCCTTGGAGCGATTCTTGGAAGTGGAGTCCAGGAGCAGGACCATTGAGTCTGCGTCCGTCGGTAAGACCTTGGGTGTGTGGGCGACGCATGTTCGGTGTTGTCCGCCATATCCGCCGTCTTTGCTGAGGCGCCGGCGCGCGCGACCACCATAGGGCTGCGGATGGCCGGATGCCAGTGGTCGCCAGTACGCTGGAGGCCGTGCTGGTGAACTTAGCTGTCCTGGCGCTGTCGAAGATGAGCGGCTTGCCGAGCCGCGACGGCGCGTCTTCCGCGGCATCAACGCAGAACGGCACTTGCACCGTATCGTACAGGCGCCAATTCAGCACGGCGCGGCTCACGCAATCGATCGCAGGCATCCGATGAGCAAGTGGCGCCCCATCCAAGAGCTGACGCTTCGAGGTACGATCTGGTTGGGGGGCGCCTCGTAGCATAGCCCCAGATCGGTCATGCTCACTTGTTCGAGTAACGCCGCCAAGGCGATCGTCGCCTTCAGCACCGTGTCGATCTTCCGTCTCGTCTTCTTAGTTCTCGTCAGCTCCGTCTACCGAACGGAGAGAGTCAACGACACTGAGACCGAATTGTAGGGCAGTCGCAGACCGCAGGATACCTGCAAAGGTAGACAGCTCGAGTTGATGTAGCTGCCGGATAATGTCCAGCCTGACGGACGGGACGGGGACCCAGATGCTTCGAATTGTCACGAAAGACAATGCAGGACGCCACATCAGCAGCTTGTACCAAATGCATCGCCTTCGGAAGACGGTCTTCAAGGACCGCCTGGGTTGGGACGTCATCGTCAGCGGCGAACTTGAGGTCGACAAATATGACGCCTTGTCGCCCCGCTATCTGCTCTCGATGGACAGACACGGTATCCTGAACGGTTGTGTCCGCCTTCTGCCGACGACCGGTCCGAATATGCTTCGCGATATCTTCCCGTCCCTTGTGACCAGAGCAGCCGTACCTTGCGGAGGACGCGTGTGGGAAGCCAGCAGATTTGCGGTGAGCGGAAACACCGCCGTTACTCAATCGGGCATATCGCGAACGACCTACGAGTTGCTGATCGGGGTTCTGAAAGTCAGCCTGTCGAACGACATAAACACCATCGCCTGCGTCGTCGACGTGGGTATGGAGCGTGTCCTGCGGCGGTCCGGCTGGCGACTCGAGCGCCTCGGTCCCGCGCGCCGGATCGGCGACACCATCGCCATGGCTGGACAGCTTCACGTGTCCACACAAACCCTTCGACAGCTCGAAGCACGGTTGGGCGTCGCGCACGCGGCTGCAGCCTGATCGTCAGCATCGAACTGAGCGCAATCCCTCGCCGAAATCGGAGCACGAGACGTGAGCAATCCTTTCGACGATCAGGGCGGCAGCTTCGTCGTCCTGGTCAATGATCAAGGACAACATTCGCTGTGGCCCGCAGCAGCGGAGGTCCCGGCCGGCTGGTCTGCGGTCTGCGCACAGAACAGCCGCCAGGCCTGCATCGACTACATCGACACGAACTGGACGGACATGCGTCCGAGAGCCCGCGGTCACAACCGTACGGCATAGCCACAGCATCGATATTCGAACATTCTCTTAACTCATACATCGGTGGGGAAGTCGTGAACGCGATCAACGAGTTTTCACAGGTGTTGCCACTCTCCGCGGCTCAGACGGGCATGTGGTTTGCGCAGAAATTCGGCTCGTCGGATTCGATATTCAATCTTGCGGAGTCCATAGAGATCCACGGGCCGATTGATCCCGTGTTGTTCGAGGCAGCCTTGCGGCAAGCCGGGATGGAAGCGGACACCGTGCGAGTGCGGTTCATCGAGCAGCGAGACGGAATCCGCCAGACGGTCTCGCGCACCTTGAACACGACCTTTCCGTTCATCGATGTCAGCTCCGAACCTGACCCGCGGGCGGCGGCTGAAAGCTGGATGATGGCAGAGTTGACTCGGCCGGTCGATCTGCTGACAGGGCCGCTTTGGACCTGCGCCCTGTTCAAGGCCGCGGCGGATCATTATTTCTGGTATCATCGCAGCCATCATATCGTCATGGACGGTTTCACCGGCGGGCTGTTCGCCCGGCGCGTCGCCGAGATCTACACGGCGCTCACCGAGGGACGCTCTCCCGGACAAAGTACGTTCGGTCCCTTGGCGCTTCTCCTTGAGGAAGAGAACGCGTATCGAAGCTCCGAACGATTTGCACGCGACCGCGAGTACTGGCTGAAACAGTTCGCCGATCGCCCGGCTGCGTTTAGTCTCGCCGGTCAGCGGAGGCAGAATGTCGGTGGCCTTCTCCGTCAGACAATCCATCTCTCGGCGGAAAGTGTGGCGGCGCTGCGCGCAACGGCGCAGGCCAGCGGCGCAAGTCTTCCACAGATCATCATCGCCGCGACCGCAGCCTATCTTTATCGCGTGACCGGGATCGACGATCTGGTCATCGGCCTGCCAGTGACAGCCCGGCCCAAGGGACGGCTGCGGCGTGTTCCCGGCATGGTCGCCAACGCGGTGCCGCTCCGTTTGGCCATGAGTCCGGACATGAGCGCGACGTCTCTAATTCGCGACGTGGGGAGGCGAGTTCGCGACGCTATACGACACCAATGCTACAGATACGAGGACCTCAGACGGGACCTCAACCTGCTTTCCACGAACGGGCACCTTTTTACGACGGTCATCAATATCGAACCATTCGACTACGATCTCTGCTTCGGCGGCCATTCCGCAACGACGCACAACCTGTGCAATGGCTCCGGCGACGACCTTGCGATTTTCGTCTACGACCGCGGTGATGGGAAAGGGCTTCGAATTGATTTCGACGCCAATCCTGCTCTTTACACCGCGCAGGAGCTGGCCTGTCATCAGCAGCGTCTCGTGAGATTTGTCGAGGCGATTGCACAGGATCCCAGTCGGCCGATTGGCGCAATTGACATTCTTGATGCGGCGGAGCGGCGCCGGGTGCTGGTGGAGTGGAACGACACGGTCCGCGCGGTGTCGCCGACGACATTGCCGTCGCTGATCGAGGCTCAGGTCGCGCGGCGCGGTGACGCCACCGCGCTGGTGTGCGAGGATACCACGCTCAGCTACGCTGTCCTCAATGCGCGCGCCAACCGGCTGGCGCATCTGCTGATCGCACAAGGCGCTGGTCCCGAGCAGATCGTCGCGCTCGCCCTGCCGCGCTCGGCGGAGCTGATCGTCGGCCTGCTTGCCATCGCCAAGAGCGGCGCCGCCTATCTGCCGCTCGATCCGGACTATCCGGCTGACCGTCTGGCCTTCATGCTCGCCGACGCCAGGCCGGTGTGCCTGGTCACCAGCAATGCCATTGCCGAGCGCCTGCCCGAGGCGGGCCGGCGCCTGCTGCTGGATCATCCCGACACCGCCGACCTTCTTGCCCGCCAGCCCGACACCAACCCGCGGGACCAGGATCGCATCGCGCCGCTGACCCCGGTCAACTCCGCCTACGTCATCTACACCTCTGGCTCGACGGGAATCCCAAAAGGCGTCGTCGTCTCGCATACTGGCATCACGAGCCTTGTCGAAGCTCAGATCGAGCGGCTCGGCATCACGCCTGACTCGCGCGTCCTGCAATTCTCCTCATCCAGTTTCGACGCGTCGATCATGGAAGTGCTCATGGCGTTTCCCGCTGGAGCTGCGCTTGTCGTTCCGCAGGCTGGCCTCGTGGCCGGCAAGGTACTTGCCGATACGCTGACCCGCTACGCCGTCAGCCACGCGCTTATTCCGCCGGCGGTTCTGGCCGGCATGCCGACCGAGCAGCTCGCGCAGTTGCGCACGCTGATCGTTGGCGGCGATGCCTGTCCGCCCGATCTGGTCGCGCGCTGGTCGGAAGGGCGGCGGATGATCAACGCCTATGGGCCGACGGAAACGACGATCTGCGCCACGATGAGCATGCCGCTCTCCGGCGCGGCGGATCCGCCGATTGGGCATCCGATCTGGAATACGCGGGTCTATGTTCTGGACGATGGTTTGCAGCCTGTTCCGGTCGGGGTGGCGGGCGAGCTCTATATCGCCGGCAGCGGTCTGGCGCGCGGCTACCTCAACCGTCCGGGCCTGACCGCCGAGCGTTTCGTCGCCGATCCGTTCGGTCCGCCGGGCAGCCGCATGTACCGTACCGGCGACCGTGCGCGATGGCGGCCGGAAGGCACGCTGCATTTTCTTGGCCGTGCCGACCATCAGGTCAAGATTCGCGGCTTCCGGATCGAGCCCGGTGAGATCGAGGCCACGCTCGGTCAGCATGAGAGCGTCGCCCAGGCTGCCGTCATCGCTCGCGAAGATCGTGCCGGCGATAGGCGCCTCGTCGGCTATGTCGTTCCCGCTGCTGGTCATGCACCGCATGCCATGATGCTGCGCCAACATCTTACGCGCACCCTGCCGGACTACATGGTTCCCGCCGCGTTCGTCGTGCTCGACGCGCTGCCACTCACCCCCAACGGCAAGCTCGATCGCAACGCTTTGCCTGTTCCTGACCACCAGCCGGTGACCGAATACACCCCGCCGCGGACGGCACAGGAAGAGAAACTCTGCGCTCTGTTCGCCGAGACCCTCGGGCTCGAGCGCGTCGGGATTCATGACAGCTTTTTCGATCTCGGCGGCCATTCGCTGCTGGTGACGCATCTGGTCTCCAACATCCGGGCTGCGTTTGGAGTCGAGCTGCCGTTTGCGACGCTGTTTGAAGTGTCGACCATCGCCGGGCTCGCTGAACGGCTCGACCCTGATGGATCTTCGACGGGCGCCGTGGACTTGTCGCACGACATTCTCCTGCCGGCGCATGTCAGGCTGACCGGCGGGCGGGCGCCGCAGAACCCCAAACGCATTTTTCTGACGGGAGCGACCGGCTTTGTCGGTAGTCACCTTCTCTCCGCGCTGATCCAGGAGACGGATGCGCAGATCGTGTGTCACGTCCGCGCCGCTGATCGGCAATCCGGCGAAGCCCGTTTGCGGCAGGCGCTCGACAAGCGAAAGCTTTCGGTGAGCGGGGACGAGCATCGCATCGAGGTTCTGACCGGAAATCTCGGACATCCGGCGCTCGGACTCGATGAAAGGGGAATCCGCATTGTGCGTGACGAGTGCGAGGCGATCTATCATTGCGGCGCGAACGTCGATTTCCTCCGTCATTATGCGGCGCTCAAACCCGCCAATGTCGACAGCGTCCTCACGCTGCTCGATTGGACCGCGAGTGGACGACCAAAGCGGCTGCACTATGTGTCCACCCTTGCGGTGATCGACAAGTTTCAGGCCGGGCCGGTGTCGGAACTCACTGATCTGACCTCGTGGCAGGGACTCACGAGCGGCTATAGCCAAAGCAAGTGGGTCGGCGACACGCTTGTCCGGCAAGCGCAGCTTCGCGGCCTGCCGCTGGCGATCTATCGCCTGAGCAGCGTCACCGGTGATCGCGCCAATGGCATCTGCAACGAAACGGACCTGATGTGGCGCATTGTCCGGCTTTATGCGGAACTTGGCGCAATTCCCGACCTGGACTTCAGGCTGAACATGACGCCGGCCGATGACGTCGCGCGAGCGATCGTCCGGCTCGCGGGCAGCGAAGCGTCCTGGGGCAGTGTCTATCATCTCATGAACAGTCAACCCGTTGATGTACGCGAGGTCCCACGCATCTTCCGCCGGCTCGGCGTTCCGATCGAAATCGTGCCGCTTGATCAATGGATCGACATCGGGCGACGGCGGCTGGCCGAAACACAGGACAACGATCTGGCGGCCATCCTGTCGATCCTGTCAAAAGAGGATACGTCGCGATCGCACCCGGAAGTGACCTCGGACCTCACGCAGCAACAATTGGCTGCGGTGGGCGCGCCGATCGGTCCGGTCAGTTCGGCCCTTCTCGATCGCTATTTTGGCAATCTGCGGCTTGTGGAAACCGTGCCTGATGTTCGGTTGCCGGAAACAGCGGAATAAACGGCGATCGGTTGGTGGGTTAGGATAGGGGAGAGCACAACATGGCGCGGTTTCTCATCGCGGCTACGGCGCTACCTGGTCACGTCTTTCCTTTGTTGGCCGTATCCCAACTCCTCGTGAGTCGGGGCCACGAGGTCGTCGTCAATACCGGCAGTCTGTTCAGGGAGCGAGTGGAGGCGACCGGCGCACGATTCGTCGCGTTTCGCCCGGAGATCGATCACGATTATCGGAAACTCGACGAGCACTTTCCCGAACGCCGCAAGATTGCACCTGGTCCCGCGCTGCTCTCCTTCGGACTGAAGCACATCTTTGCGGATGCAATACCGCATCAGGCCGCCGGGATACGCGACTTGCACCGCGAGTTTCCTTTCGATGCGATCATCACCGATACGATGTTCTGCGGGACGTTTCCGCTTCTGCTGGGCCCGCCGGAAAAAAGAGTCCCGATCATCGGGCTTGGGATCACGGCGCTCGCTCTGTCGAGCGCAGACACCGCCTTCTTCGGCACCGCGCTCCCGCCATCCATCACGCCGGCCGATCGCGCGCGCAATGCTGCGATGAATAGCCACCTGCAGAAAGTGATGTTCGGCCCGGTGCAGCAATACTTCAACGATGTCCTCGTGAGGATCGGGGCGCGCCCTCTGCCGGCATTCCTGTTCGATAGCATGATCACGCTGCCTGACCTGTATTTGCAGCTGACGGCCTGGGAGTTCGAATATCCGCGTGGCACGATGCCAAGCAGCATCCGCTTCGTCGGCCCGCTGCTGCCGCCGCCATCGACCGGCTTCCGCCCGCCGCCTTGGTGGGACGAGATCGACAATGCCGGCCCGATCGTGCTGGTCACTCAAGGCACGCTCGCAAACGAGGATCTTGGGCAGCTTGTCGGGCCAACGCTGAGGGGCTTGGCGAACGAGGACCTGACGGTGATCGCGTGCACCGGCGGCCCACCAACCGAATCGATCCCGGTGGTGGTGCCGCCCAATGCGAGGGCGGCGACATTCCTGCCGTTCGACCGTCTGCTCCCGAAGGTGAGCGTCATGGTGACCAATGGCGGCTATGGCGGCGTCAATCACGCGCTCAGTCTCGGTGTGCCGTTGGTCGTCGCCGGGGATAGTGAGGAAAAGCCTGAAATTGCCGCGCGCGTCGCGTGGGCGGGCGCCGGCATCAATCTTGGGACCGGCCGGCCATCCGCCTCGCAGATTCGCGAGGCGGTCCGCGCCGTGCTCACCACGCCGCAATACCGACAGCGTGCACAGGCGCTGCGCGCCGCGTTCGCCAGCTACAACGCTCGTAACGAGATTGCGGAACGGGTCGAACAGCTCGCGGCCACCGGATTGCCAGCCAGCTCTCAGGGAGATCCACCTCGCAGGTTCGACCTTGTCGGGACTCCTGCGGAGCCTGCAAGTCGCTGAGCGCGATCGATTTCGACGCTGGCCTGAGGCGCGGGACGTCGGGAGCGGGTTGATTCGCCCCTATTTTCGAATCGGGCTTCGGGCTCGTCTCCGAACGCAGTCGATCGCGGATGCAGACTGCCGGAGTCGGGCGTCATGCCGACTTCGCGGTCGGATCCAAAGGAAGGTCGTCGCGTGAAAAGGCCGCTGTCGAGGTTCGCGTGGATCGCCTTCCCAATGCTCGCCGTAACAGTCTGCGTCGCCATGTTCGCTGTGAGCGGCGCGAGGCGCCAGCAGGTCGAAGCGGCCGCAGCGCAGATCTCCGATCCGCGACGGGACGCAGGCGAACGTTCGGGTGCGGCACCGATCGCGACGACGCTTGCCCGCGCCGAACGGCATTCGATCACCGAGACGCTGGCCGTGACCGGATCGCTCGTGGCCCGCGAGGAGAATGTTGTCGGTGCGGAGGTCGACGGGTTGCGCATCGTCGAACTGCTGGCCGACGTTGGCGATCGCGTGGAAGCAGGGCAGGTGCTCGCTCGCCTCGACGGCACGATGCTCCGGACACAGCTCGCGCAGAACACCGCGATGATCGCGATAGCCCAAGCGTCGGTCGCGCAGATGCAGGCCTCGATGGCGGAGATGCAAGCCAACGAAGCCGAAGCGGCCGACGCGTTGAATCGCACGCTGACCTTAAACTCCACCGGCACGATATCTCCAGCGCAACTCCTGGCGCGTGAGACCCAGGCCAAGGTCGCCGCGGCAAAGTCCACCGCAGCTGCGGAGAATTTGCGCATGGCCAAGGCCGAGGAAGCGTTTGCGGAGGCGCAACGTGGTGAGATCGAGCTGAAAATCGCGCGGACCGAACTGAAGGCGCCGACTGCGGGGATCATCTCGCACCGCGCCGCTCGCCTCGGCGCGGTGACCGGCACGGCGGGCGAACCTCTGTTCCGCCTCATACGTAACGGTCAGATCGAATTCGATGCCGAGGTTCCGGAAACCGTGCTGCCGCAGATCGAGCCGGCCCAGGACGTGGAAGTTTGGTTGCCCGGCGTCAGCCAGTCCATCCGCGGCCACGTGCGGCTGGTCGATCCCATTGTCGACAAAGCGAGCCGTCTCGGTCGCGTCGCGGTCGCGCTCTCTCCCCATGCGGCCATGAGGGCCGGTGTTTTTGCCCGCGGCAGCATTACACTCGGCAAGCGACAAGCCGTCACCGTGCCGCTGTCCGCCGTCAGCTTCAGCAAGAATGGCAGCTATGTTCAGCTCGCGACCAACAATGTCGTCGAACTCCGCAATGTCCAAACCGGACTTGCACGCGGCACCCGTGTCGAAATCGTAAGCGGGCTGATTGAAGGCCAGGAGGTCGTCGTTCGAGCCGCCGCTTTCGTCAGGCCGGGCGACCGGATCTTGCCGGTCCGCAGTGATGCCGGATCTGCGGGAGAAGACTGAGATGGCCCTCAACATCTCCGCCTGGTCGATTCGGAAGCCCATTCCATCGCTGGTGCTATTTGGCGTCCTGATTGTGCTCGGTGCGGTCAGCCTGAAGACCCTGCCGATCACGCAGATGCCCAATATCGACATCCCCATCGTCACCGTCACGATCGCCCAGACCGGTGCTGCGCCGAGCGAGCTGGAAACGCAGGTCACGAAGAACGTCGAAAATGCGGTCACCGGGGTCGTCGGGGCCAAGCACGTCACGTCGAGCATCTCTGACGGCGTGTCCGTGACGACAATCGAATTCCAACTGGGGACGCCGGCCGATCGTGCGGTCAATGACGTCCGGAACGCGATGGCGAATATCCGGTCGGAGCTGCCGCAGAGCATCGAGGAACCGTCGATACAGCGGGTCGAGGTCGGAGGGATGGCCATCGTCACCTATGCCGTGTCGTTTCCCGCTTGGACAGCCGAGCAGGTGTCCTGGTTCGTCGATGACGTCATCACGGGAGCTCTCCAGGGCGTTCGCGGCGTCGCGCAGGTGAAGCGCGCTGGCGGCGCCGATCGTGAAATCCGGGTATCGCTGCAACCCGACCGGCTGATCGCGCTCGGCATCACAGCGGCGGACGTGAACGCGCAGCTGCGAGCGACGAATGTCGATCTCTCCGGCGGGCGCGGTGAAGTGGGGGCGGGAGAGCAGACCATACGCATGCTCGCGGGGGCCGCGACGATCGACGGACTGGCCAATACCGCGATCGTGCTGCCCGGCGGCCGAAGGACTGCGTTGAAGGAGATTGCCACGGTCATCGATGGCGCGGCCGACGCCCGCAGCTTTGCTCGCCTCGATGGACGACCGGTGGTCACCTTTGGTGTCTTCCGTGCGAAGGGCTTCTCCGACGTGGCCGTCGCAGAGGCCGTCGGGAAGAGATTGGAGCTACTCGCCAACGAGCATCCCGATCTGTCCGTATCCGAGATCGACAGCACGGTGCGCTATACCAAGTCCGATTATAGAGCCACCATGCAGACGTTGACCGAAGGCGCCATCCTCGCGGTCGTCGTCGTGCTGATTTTTCTGCGCGACCTTCGCGCGACGGCAATTTCCGTGCTCGCGATACCGTTGTCGATCCTCCCGACGTTCTGGGTGATGGACATCATCGGGTTTTCGCTGAACGCCGTCAGCCTGCTCGCAATCACGCTGGTCACCGGCATCCTGGTCGATGATGCGATCGTCGAGATCGAGAACATCGTCCGCCACATCCGGATGGGCAAATCAGCCTATCGCGCCTCGCTCCAGGCGGCCGACGAGATCGGACTCGCGGTCGTCGCGACGACCATGACCATCGTCGCCATGTTCATGCCGGTCAGCCTCATGGACGGCATCGCCGGTCAATACTTCAAGCAGTTCGGCCTCACGGTCGCCATCGCAGTCACGTTTTCCTTGCTGGTCGCAAGGCTGATCACGCCGCTGCTTGCGGCATATTTCCTTCGCGCCCCTCGGCGCCATTCCGAAGGGCATGGAGTGCTCATGCGGCACTATCTCCGCATGCTCGAATGGTCGCTTCGCCACCGCTTCGTCACGCTCGCGTTTGCTGGCCTGGTCTTCCTGGGCTCGTTGATGGTCGCAGGTGCCTTGCCGCTCGGCTTTCTGCCAACCGATGACCTGTCGCGTTCGGTTCTCCTGATCGAGCTGCCACCGGGCTCGACGATCGCGGATACCGTGGCCGCCACGGACCGCATCACGGCCCTGCTCAAGAAGCGGCCGGAAGTCAGGAGCGTCTATGCGGTCGGCGGCACCGCCGGCGCCCACGGGCTGAGCGTCACCGCGGGTGACGTGCGCAAGGCCACCATCATCGTCGACCTCGTTGCGCGCAGCAACCGGTCGCACGGCCAGAAGGCCTTCGAGCACGACATGCGCGCGGCGCTCGGCGCGATCCCGGATCTTCGCTACAGCTTCGGCAACGGCGGCGGCGGACGCGAATTCACGCTGATCCTGTCCGGACGCGATGGCGCCGCGGTCGAGCAAGCGGCATTCGCGGTGGAGCGGGACGCCCGGCAGAACGTGTCCGTGCTCGCGAATGTCGTCTCGACCGTGGCTCTCGCCCGGCCGGAGATTCGCATCCTGCCGAGGCTGGAGGAGGCTGCCGATCTTGGAATCTCCGGGACGCAGATCGCCGAAGTGGCGCGGATTGCGACGATCGGCGATGTCTCCGCACGTCTGGCGAAGTTCTCGGCCGTCGACCGCCAAGTGCCAATCCGCGTGCAGCTCGACGAGCGAGCTCGAGGCGATCTATCGACTCTCGATATGCTGCGGATCAAAGCCAGGAGCGGCACCGTACCGCTGGCCACGGTCGCCGAAATCGGCTTCGGCGAGGGGCCGATGACCATCGAACGCTATGACGGCAGGCGTCGCGTCGCCATCGAGGCCGACCTCGTCGGAAGCACCCCGCTGGGCGAGGCCATCGCGCAAGTGATGGCGCTGCCCTCGGCACGCAACCTGCCCGCCGGCGTGACGATTGCGAGGTTCGGCGATTCAGAGATCATGGACGACGTGTTTTCGAGTTTTTCGTTCGCGATCGCTGCCGGGGTACTCATGGTGCTCGCCGTCCTCGTTCTGCTCTTCGCCGACGCGATGCATCCGATCACCATCATCTTCTCCATGCCGCTGTCGATCGGCGGAGCGCTGCTTGCGCTGCTGCTGGCCGGCCATGCCATCAACCTCTCGGCCATTATCGGATTCCTCATGCTCATGGGAATCGTGACGAAAAATGCGATCCTGCTCGTGGACTTCGCCATCACAGAGGTCGCGAGCGGTGTCGAACGCACGACGGCGTTGCTCGAAGCCGGCCGCAAGCGCGCTCAACCCGTGATCATGACGACGGCGGCCATGACGGCAGGGATGGTTCCTTCTGCATTGGGGCTCGGCGACGGCGGCGCGTTCCGTTCCCCCATGGCGGTCGCATTGATCGGTGGGCTGCTTGCCTCGACCTTTCTCAGCCTTGTCTTCGTGCCGGCCGCCTTTACGATCATGGACGATTTCGGCCGGCTTCTCGACAGCAAGCTCTCGCGCTTCGTCGGACCGAAGGACGACATCAAGCTCGTGGGCGATTCTCAGGTCTGAGCCGAGGAGAAAGAGTTCAAGGCGCTGATCGTCGGATGCGCGATGAGGTCGTGGCTCAGGATGGGCTCCTGCGGCACGACCTAGCGGTCGCCATCGCCGTGGAGACGCGCTGGGGGCCCCGGACTCCGATCAGGACTGGCGGAAGGGGTGGGATTCGAACCCACGGTACCCTTGCGGGCACGCCGGTTTTCAAGACCGGTGCCTTAAACCACTCGGCCACCCTTCCATCCTGTGCTGGTCCGGAACAGCGCGATCGCATGCGTCGCCGCGCACCAGCCTGACCACGCTTGTTTAGGGTGTTGCCTTGCGGCTCGTCAACGGCGCTGCATCAGAGATGCGCGCCATCATGCGTTGCGGAATTCGTTCTGAACCAGGCCCGGTCGAGGCTGATGGCGACCGGGGGCGATCATTCGGCCGATGTCAGGCCGGCAGGGCATGGCGCCGCTCTCGCGCGGGCCGTACCGAGGCCTCCTCACCTGAACGCAAGGGCGACCAGGCCAGAGCACAGGATTGCCGTGCTCACCGCTGCCAGGGCGAGAAATCCGCCCGAAAGCATATCTTGATGTTGCATCCGCCACCGCCTGCGTTCTGCCGCTGTCACGCGCGCGCTCGGCGGCTGGAGAAAGGCAATGTGCAAACGGCCAACTTGCAGAACTGCTGCTTCAAGCCGTCTCTGAAGCAGCGCGGCCCGTTACGCGGGCCCGTTCGACATCAGGCCCGGAAACGCACGCCCTCAAAGGCGTGAGCGAGGAAGATCCCGGCGCCAACCAAGCCCATCACTGCGGTAACTGCTTCGATCATAGCGAACACATCCTGTTGCGCCCCGCGAGAAGGAAACGACGTGCAGCCCTGCACAGTCAAAATGATTCAGGTCCCGGAAAATGAGATCAGACTGAGCTGAGGATTTCGAGCAACATATGTGACCAAAAAGGTGCACTCGAAACACGATCGTGCTGTCTGGGTGGGGGACGAGAGCGGCCTTCTCGTCTCAGTTGCAGTCGGAAAGCTCCGGTTAACCACGGCGAGCCCACCCCATTTCCGCCGTGTTCGGGTTGCGTTATCCTTACTTGATGAGTTGCGGGGATGCGACTCGGGGACAAGCCGGGACGATTCGAGCCTGATCGCGTGTTCAGGCGCTGCCGGCGAAGTGGTAATTGGGGTCGATGGGGATTGGTCAAACACATCCGGTCGAGAGAGCGGTGCGTAGCGCTGTCGCCGTCCTCGCCTGCCTGATGGTCGCGAATTGCGCCTCGTCGAACAAATTCGCCAGCAAGGTCGATCCGAAATACGGCGTGTCGTCGAGCCCGCGCGTGGTCGGCTTCGGCGAGCCGGTGCCGAAGGGCGGCGGTGTCTACCGGGTCGGCAAGCCCTATACCGTCGCCGGCAAGACCTATGTGCCCGAAGAAGACACCAATTATCGCGCCGAAGGCATGGCATCCTGGTATGGCGATGACTTCCACGGGCGCCTGACCGCCAATGGCGAGGTGTTCGACATGGCCTCGCTGACGGCGGCGCATCCGACCCTGCCGATGCCGAGCTATGCCCGGGTCACCAACCTCGCCAATGGCAAATCACTCATCGTCCGCGTCAACGATCGCGGCCCGTATCATGCCAACCGGCTGATCGACGTCTCCAACAAGGCGGCTGACCTGCTCGAGTTCAAGGGCACCGGCGTCGCCCGCGTGCGCGTCGAATATGTCGGCCGCGCCCCCCTGGAGGGGTCCGACGACGTCCAGCTGATGGCGACCTTGCGCACGGGCATCCCGGCGCCGGCTCCGTCCCTGGTCCGCGTTGCCTCGGCCAAGCCGTTCGTGCCGGACGTCGGCGCGGGCCGGCCGATTCGCGGCGAGGTCCCGCTGCCGGAGGGCCGTCCCTATACGCTGGGCAACGGCTCGGCCGACCTGGCCTCGATCGCCGCAACGTCGGAAATGTCGGCGTCCAGCAGGACGCGGGGGCGGAGCCTCGATAATCCGCGCGCCGTCTCCTATGATCAGAACGGCCGCTACGCCGCGCAGGGCAGGGCAGAGGCCAATGATGGCGCCGACGAAGCCCGAGACATCATGAGCGGTCGCGGGCTGTACTGATTAAGGTCCGCTGACATCGACGAAGCGCCTCGCGTCGGCTGACGCGGCCGGCTTGGCGCGACCAGTTGCGCCCCCATTGTCGAGGACATCCGCTGTCGAGCGCGGCCAGGGATAAACCGGCAGGGATAAACCGGCTCGCAAAAGGCCAGGGCTTCGCCCGCGCGCTCGATCCGGGATTCGGTGTTACCGTGCCGGCCTTCAGGCCGCATCGGGAGGCTGTGCATTCGTCGCTGAGTTCCACCGTGACGGCCCGCAGTCGATGTCATGTCGACGGCCGGCAGTGGATCGGCTAGCTAGGCATCCGCGATAGTCGCGGATGCACCGGCGTGATTCGCCATTGTTCAAAAGCCATCGGCGACCCCGACAATGTTTTCGAGCACATTATCGACCTATATGAACCTCGTGCGCGGGATCGCAGCCATGGCTGTGGTGCTGTACCATATCCGCGACAACGGACTGAGCCCCGTCTGGCTCCGCCCGTGGCTCCCGCCGAACGGCCAGGCCTATGTGATGATCTTCTTCGTCATCAGCGGCTTCGTCATCGCGCATCTGGCCGACCGCAAGACCGCCTCGGAGTTCGTCACCGATCGAGCGGTTCGGATCTTTTCGGTTGCGCTGCCGACATTGGTGATCTGCGCGCTGCTGTCGGTTCTGCTTCCGGGCGCCTCAACGAAATATCCTGAAGCGCTCGCGCATCCTTTCGCAAGCTTTGCGCTATGCGCCGTATTCCTCAACGAATCGGTGGCATTGGACATTCATCCATTTCTGGATGGACCATATTGGTCGCTGTCGTTTGAAGTGTTCTACTACCTGATTTTTGGCCTGTGGATCTATGCGGACCGTTTCAAGCTGCCGTTGACTGCGCTGGCCTGTGCGGCCGCCGGTCCGAAGATCCTCTTGCTGTTTCCGTGTTGGCTCGCCGGCGTCGCCGTCCACCGCGCGACGCGGATCAGCAATGACAACGCGCTGCTGACCTGGACCGCCGTCATCGTCGTTCCGCTGCTCTTGCTGGCCCTGCTTGGCATCAGCAAGCAATCCTTGAACGTCGTGTCGCGCGACCTGGTCGGCTATGTCGAGCACTCCGGAGAATTCCTGCGCAATTGGCTGGTCGCTGCCGCCTTTGCCGTTCACCTGTGGGGCGTCTCGCGTCTGCATGCCCGCATCCCGGCGTTTCTTGCCGACGCCGCGAACCGCTTTGCGGGCATGTCGTTCAGCCTGTACCTGCTTCACCTGCCGATTCTGCTCGCGGTGTTCGCGCTGCTGAGGGATCAACAACAAGCCGACCAACCGGGCATCGGCGTCGTCCTGATCGCACTGTCGGCCGCCGTGGCGGGCTCATTCATGTTTTCACAGGTGACCGAGCAGCGTCGCCATGTCGTCCTTGCGTTCGTCCGTCGGCAGTTGGTGCGCGTGCGCGCGACGTACGCTGCCGTTCCGAGCGGGAGTTGAGATGCCCCAACGGTGGGACCGGCTCGCGCCCCCATGACGAGCGTTAGCTCTGCGGCGCCACCTCGCGCAGGAATGCGATCAGCGCCGCGTTCACTTCGTCGGGCCGTTCCTGCTGGATCCAATGCCCCGCGCCGGCGACGATCAGCTTGCGCCGGAGATCGGGAAGCACGCGCTCCATGTCCTGGACGCGCTTGGCGCCGATCAGTCCGGTCACGACCGCGTCCTCGCCGCCTGCGATGAACAGCGACGGTTGTCGGATCTGCGCATCCTGCCAGGGCGCGGTGAGCTCCCAATTGCGATCGATATTGCGGTACCAGTTGAGGCCGCCGCGAAAGCCGGAGGCGCGATAGGCGTCGACAAAATAGGCCAGGTCGTCCGCGCTGAGCCACGCCGGCAAGGGCAGGTCGGGATCGACCTCGCCGAGGAAGCCTTTATCTGGCGTGACGAACAGCGACTGCGGATCGGAGAAGCCGCGGGCCAGCATCGTGCGCATCGTCAGCGCGATGTCGCGTTCGAGCTCCGCCTCGGCGACACCGGGCGCCTGAAAATACTGCCAGTAGAAGGTTTCGATGCCACCAGCCCGCAGCATGTCGAGCGGCCGGGCGCGGCCGCGGAACGGGGGAGGGACGCTCAGGCCTGCCACGGCCTTGAACAGGTCCGGCCGGAACAAGGCGGCGTGCCAGGCCACCGGCGCGCCCCAATCATGGCCGATGATCACCGCGTCCTGCGCTCCGAGCGCGCCCACCAGCGCGACCATGTCGCCGACGATGTCGAAGATCGAATAGGCGCCGATCTCGGCCGGCGCCTGCGAACCGCCGAAGCCGCGCATGTCCGGGGCCACGACGCGATAGCCCGCGGCGGCGAGCGCCGGGATCTGATGCCGCCAGGAATAGGACAGTTCGGGCCAGCCGTGGCACAGCAGCACGAGCGCACCTTCGCCTTGCTCGCGCACGCAGAGTTCGATGCCGTTGGCCTTGATCATCCGCGTCGATGACATCGCTTCCCCTCTCGATTGATTGATTTTTGATCGCGCTCCCGGAATGCTATCGCACCCTGCGCGAGGCGGCGCAAATTCCGGGACAGCGGCCGCCTCCGCAGGACTGCCGTGTTGTTTGCGCCGCAGCCAGCTGTTAGAAACGGCCCGCGCGCTCCAGGGCTTGGCCGATGGCTTTCATGACCTCACCGTTCCGCCGCTCCGGTTTCATGACCGGGCGGACAACCCGCGCGATCGTGGCCTTGACAGCGGCCGTGGCGATCGGCTGGAGCGGGATGCTCTACGCCGCCAATCAGAGCGTGCAGGGCGCGCGCAAGGAGGAGGGCGGCTTCGACGGCGACGCGCCGACCGCGATCCTGATGGAGGCCAATAGCGGCAGCGTGCTGTTCGAGAAGAATGCCGACGAGCTGCGCGCGCCGTCCAGCATGATGAAGCTGATGACCGCGGAGGTGGTGTTCAACGCCGTCAAGGAAGGTACGATCAAGCTCAACGACGAATACCGGATCAGCGAGAATGCCTGGCGCCGGGGCGGCGCGCCGTCCGGCGGCTCGACGATGTTCGCGGCCCTCAACAGCAAGGTCTCGGTCAGCGACCTCCTGCATGGCGCGATCATCCAGAGCGGCAACGACGCGTGTATTGCGCTGGCCGAGGGCATGGCGGGCAACGAGAAGATCTTCGCCGCCGACTACATGACCAAGCGGGCGCGCGAGCTCGGTCTCACCAAATCGACCTTCGCCAATTCCAACGGGCTGCCGGATCCCGGCAACAAGATGACCGTCCGCGAGCTGGCGATGCTCGCCCGCCACATCATCCTCGACTTTCCCGAATTCTATAAGATCTTCGGCGAGAAGGAATTCACCTGGAACAAGATCCGGCAGCAGAATCGCAATCCGCTGCTGAATGCGATGGAAGGGGCCGACGGCCTGAAGACCGGCTTCACCAAGGAGGGCGGCTACGGCATGGTCGGCTCTGCCGTGCAGAACGGCACCCGGCTGATCGTCGTGGTCAATGGCCTCGAGGATCCCGAGGACCGCGCCACCGAGGCCAAGAAGATGCTGGAATGGGGGTTCCGCAATTTCGAGACCCGGACCCTGTTCGCCGCCGACCAGCCGATCGGCTATGCCAAGGTGTTTGGCGGTGAGAGCCGCTCGGTCAAGCTGTCGAGCCCGGTGCCCGTCAAGGTCATGGTGCAGAAGAATGGCGGCGACAAGCTGATCGCGCGCATCGTCTATAGCGGGCCGGTGCGCGCGCCGGTCGAGCCCGGACAGAAGGTCGGGGTTGTCAGGGTCTGGCGCGGCCCCAATATCGCCATGGAGGCGCCCGTCTATGCCGCGGAGGCGGTGGAGAGAGGATCGACGATGCGGCGCGCGATCGATGGGGCCAGCGAGCTCGTGATCGGCATGTTCCGCGCCGGGGCCGAGAAGCTTTAGAGAGATGGCGGATGTAGCTTTGAAACGTGGTCCTGGCCGCGGCCGATTCGTCACCTTCGAGGGCGGCGAGGGCGCCGGAAAGTCGACCCAGATCAAGATGTTGGCGGCCCGCTTGGAGAGCGAGGGGATGCGCGTCGTGCTGACCCGCGAGCCCGGCGGATCGCCCGGCGCCGAGATCATGCGACACCTCGTTTTGTCGGGCATGGGCAAGCTGCTGGGCGCGGAAGCGGAGACCCTGCTGTTCGCCGCCGCGCGCGACGACCACGTCCGCAACGTGATTCTCCCGGCGCTGAGCCAGGGCAGCTGGGTGCTGTGCGACCGCTTCTTCGACTCGACGAGGGCCTATCAGGGTAGCCTGGGCAAGGTCGCCCCCGACGTGCTCAATGCGATGCAGCGGGTTACGATCGGCGACCTCAAGCCGGACCTGACCCTCATCCTGGATGTGCCGGTCGAGGTCGGCCTGAAGCGGGCCGCGGCGCGGCGCGGCGCCGGAGCGCCGGACCGGTTCGAAGCCGAGGACATCAAGTTCCACAAAGGGCTGCGCGACGCCTTCCACAAGATCGCCGCCGACGATCCCAAGCGTTGCGTGCTGATCGATGCGACCGCCGGCCCGGACCCGGTGTCGCTGCTCGTCTGGGACGCGGTCCGCGAACGCCTGTTCACGGCCGTGGCGGCGGCGTCATGAGCGCGCGCAAGGTCGAAGCCGAGCTCGCGGTCCGCCATCCGCGCGAGACCACCGCACTGTTCGGCCACCGCGACGCCGAAGCCGCGCTGCTGGCGGCCTATCGCAGCGGCCGGATGGCACATGCCTGGCTGATCGGCGGCCCGCAGGGGATCGGCAAGGCGACCTTGGCCTACCGCATGGCGCGGTTCGTGCTGACGCATCGCGATCCCAGCTCGCCTGCGGTGCGCGCGGCCACTTCGCTGCATGTCGAACCGGATGACCATGTCGCCCGCCTGATCGCCTCGGAAGCCCATGGCGGGCTGCTCACCTTGGAGCGCTCGGCCAACGACAAGGGCGTGCTGCGGACCGTCATTACCGTCGACGAAACCCGCGAGACCATCTCGTTCTTCGGCTCGACCGCGGCGGTCGAGGGCTGGCGCGTGTGCATTGTCGACACCGTCGACGAGCTCAATCCGAATGCGGCGAATGCCTTGCTCAAGATCCTCGAGGAGCCGCCGCAGCAGTCCCTGTTCCTGCTGGTCAGCCACGCGCCGGCACGCGTACTCGCCACCATCAAGTCGCGCTGCCGGCGGCTTGCGCTGCGGGCGCTGTCGACCGACGATGTGATCAGCGCCGCCGCCGAGGCCACCGGCATGGCGGCTGGAGATCCCGCGCTCCGCGACGCCGCCCGGGCGTCCGAAGGCAGCGTCGCGCGCACCCTGATGCTGATGGGCGGCGACGGGCTGCAACTGCAAAGCCGGACGACGGCGCTGCTGGCGAGCTTGCCGCGAATAGACCCCGGCGAGCTGCATGCGCTCGGCGATGCGCTCGGCACCAGCGACCGTGTGGCGCTTGCAAGCTTCCTCGACAGCATCGAGCGCTGGGTCGCGGAGCGGCTCCGGACTTCAGATCCCAATGCGGAACTGCCGCGCCTTGCACGGCTGGCGGAGGTATGGGAAAAGATCGTCCGCGCCGCGCGCGACACCGAATCCTATAATCTGGAACGAAAACCGCTGGTTTTCTCGGTGTTCGGGATGCTCGCCGAAGCCACGCGGTAACCGCGCCGACCATCATCCCGGGATCGCCAGGATCAATCCGTCGACCGACGTCGTCAAAGAGGAATTTGCCGTGGCCAAGGCCAGCAAGACCACCGTGAAGAAGGGCAAGCCCGCGAGCGCCGCGAAGAACAAGGCTGCCGCCAAGTCGCCCGCAAAAGCCAAGTCGCCCGTGAAGGCCGGCGCCAAGACCAAGGCGAAGGACAAGGACGCCAAGGACAAGGCCACCAAAGCAAAGGCTGCCAAAGGCAAGGCGGCCAAGACGGCGCCGGCCAAGGCCAAGACCAAGGCCAAGAGCAAAGCCCCGAAGGCCAAGGCGACCAAAGTCGTCGCCAAGCCGGCCGCAACTGCAGCCAAGAAGCCGGCCGCAACGAGCAAAGCCGCGCCTGCGAAGAAGCCCGCGGCCAGCAGACAGCCGGCCGCGCCGAAGGCGGCTGCGCCGGCCGTTGCAGACGTGCCGAAGCCGCAGCGCGCCGCCAAGCCGAAAGCGCCGCGCAAGCCGAAGGTCGAAGCTGCCGAGACCGTTGAGATCGAGACCGTTGAGATTGAGGTTTTTGAGATCGAGGCCCCTGAGAGCGAGGCTGCCGAGGGCGAAATCGCTGAGACCAGCGCACCGGAGGAGGTGAGCGCCGCGGCGCCCGCCGCAGTCGCGCCCGCAGACAACAACACGTTCTACGTCACGACCGCGATCGCCTATCCGAACGGCAATCCGCATATCGGCCACGCCTATGAGGCGATCGCGACTGATGCGATCGCGCGCTTTGCGCGGCTCGATGGCAAGGACGTGTTCTTCCTGACCGGCACCGACGAGCACGGCCTGAAGATGGTGCAGACCGCGCAGAACGAGGGCCTGACGCCAGGTGAGCTCGCGACCCGCAATGCCGGCCGCTTCCGCGACATGGACGAGCGGCTGAATGTCTCGTTCGACCGCTTCATCCGCACCACCGAGCCGGCACACCACAAATCGGTGCAGGCGATCTGGAATCGCATGCTCGAGAACGGCGACATCTACGCCGACACCTATGCCGGCTGGTACTCGGTGCGCGACGAGGCCTATTACGCCGAGGACGAGACGGTCGTCGGCGAGGACAATGTCCGCCGCGGTCCGCAGGGCACGCCGGTCGAATGGGTCGAGGAGAAGAGCTACTTCTTCCGCCTGTCGGCCTATCAGGACAGGCTGCTGGCGCTGTATGAGAGCCAGCCGGACTTCATCGGTCCGGATGCGCGGCGCAACGAGATCATCAGCTTCGTCAAGGGCGGTCTGAAGGACCTGTCGATCTCGCGCACGACGTTCGACTGGGGCGTCCGCGTGCCCCATGACGACGAGCACGTGATGTATGTCTGGGTCGACGCGCTGACCAACTACATCACCGGCGTCGGCTTCCCCGACGAGAACGATGCGAACTGGAAATACTGGCCGGCCGACGTCCACGTCATCGGCAAGGACATCATCCGCTTTCACGCGGTGTACTGGCCGGCCTTCCTGATGTCGGCGGGCGTGCCCGTGCCGAAGCGGGTCTATGCCCACGGCTTCCTGTTCAACAGGGGCGAGAAGATGTCGAAATCGGTCGGCAATGTCGTCGATCCGTTCAATCTCGCCGACCAGTATGGCGTCGACCAGCTGCGCTATTTCTTCCTGCGCGAGGTGCCGTTCGGCCAGGACGGCAACTACAATCACGAGGCGATCGTCGCGCGCATCAATGCCGACCTTGCCAATGACCTCGGCAATCTCGCGCAGCGCTCGCTGTCGATGATCGCAAAGCAGCTCGGAGGCCAGCTGCCGGAGCCCGGTGAGTTCTCGGCCAACGACAGAGCGATCCTGGCGGAGGCCGATGCGATGATCGGCGCCGCGCGGAAAGCCATGGCGACGCAGCAGATCCACCAATGGCTCAACGCCGTCTGGTCGGTCGTGGCCGAGGCCAACCGCTATTTCGCCGGCGAGGCGCCGTGGGCGTTGGCCAAGACCGATCCGAAGCGCCAGCACACCGTGCTCTACGTCACCGCGGAGGTGATCCGGCAGGTCGCGATCCTGACCCAGCCGGTGATGCCGACCGCGTCCGCAAAGCTGCTCGACAGCCTCGGCATCCCCGAGGATGAGCGCAACTTCGCGCGGCTCGGCGGCGAGATCCGGATTGCCGCCGGCACGCAGTTGCCGGCACCACAGGCGGTGTTCCCGCGCTACATCGAGCCGACGGCGGCGTGATGCTGGTCGACTCTCACTGCCATCTGGATTTTCCGGATTTCGCTGAGGATCTGGATGGCATCGTCGCGCGCGCCGCCGCTGCCGGCGTCGGCCGCCTGGTGACGATCTCGACCCGGGTACGCCGGCTGCCCGAGTTGCTCGCGATCGCCGAGCGGTTCGAGAACGTGTTCTGCTCGGTCGGCACCCATCCGCACAATGCGGATGAGGAGGACGGCATCCCGGCCGCGGAGCTGATCGCGCTGACCCGGCATCCCAAGGTGGTCGCGCTCGGCGAGGCCGGGCTCGACAATTTCTACGACCACGGCTCCAGGGACGCCCAGGAACGCGGGTTCCGCGCGCATATCGCAGCCGCGCGCGAGACCGGCCTGCCGCTGGTGATCCACACCCGCGAGGCCGATGACCAATGCAGCCGCATCCTTGAGGAGGAAATGGCGCGCGGACCTTTCAAGGCCGTGCTGCATTGCTACACCGGCGGACGCGAGCTGGCGATGAAGGCGATCGATCTCGGACTGCACATCTCGTTCACGGGCATCGTGACGTTCAAGAAGTCGGAGGCTTTGCGCGCGCTCGCCGCCGAGGTGCCGGCCGACCGCATCATGGTCGAGACCGACGCGCCGTATCTGGCGCCGGGCAAGTTTCGCGGCAAGCGCAACGAGCCGGCCTATGTGGTGGAGACCGCGAAGGTGCTGGCGGAAACCCGCGGCGTCTCGCTCGATGAATTCTCGCGCCAGACCACCGAGACCTTCTTCAAGCTGTTCTCCAAGGTGCCGCCGCCAAAGGAGGCTGCATGACGCTGACGCTCACCATCCTCGGCTGCGGCTCCTCGGCCGGCGTACCGCGCCCGGCGCTGGGGTGGGGCGCCTGCGATCCCAACAATCCCAAGAATCGCCGCCGGCGCTGCTCGCTGCTGGCCGAGCGCCGCGCGGCGCATGGCGTGACGCGGGTGGTCATCGACACCTCGCCCGATCTGCGCGAGCAGCTGATCGACACCCAGGTCGATCACATCGATGCGGTATTTCTCACCCATGAGCATGCCGACCAGACCCATGGCATCGACGATCTGCGTTCTGTCGTCATGCACCAGCGGCGGCGCATTCCGGTCTATTTGAACCAGTCGACCGCCAAGGACATCATGCACCGGTTCTCCTACTGCTTTGTCTCGCCACCGGGCAGCGACTATCCGCCGATCCTGACCCAGCATGCGATCGAGGCCGGCGAGACCCAGGCGGTGGAAGGCAAGGGCGGCGAGTTGAAGCTGACGGCCTTCCTGGTCCAGCACGGCAACATCCCCGCGCTCGGCTACCGCATCGGCAATGCCGCCTACACGCCTGACCTCAACGACATTCCCGAGGAAAGCTGGGGCGCGCTGGAGGACCTCGATGTCTGGATCGTCGACGGGCTGCGCCCGGCGTCGCATCCGAGCCATTTCTCGGTCAACGACGCGCTCGCCTGGATCGAGCGTTTCAAGCCGAGGCGCGCCGTCATCACCAACATGACCGCCGATCTCGACTACGAGGTGCTGCGCCAGAGCCTGCCCGACGGCGTGGTGCCGGCGTATGACGGCATGCGGCTGGAAGTCGGATAGGGCATTCGTCCGTCGGTCGGCCAAGGCCGTCATTGCGAGGAGCCAAAGGCGACGAAGCAATCCAGAGTCGTCGGAATGACTCTGGATTGCTTCCACCTTCGCTCTACGAGCTACGGCGGACAAGTCGCCGCGCTCGCAATGACCATCATGCGCGGCCGGCTGCGATGGCCACCGCGTTTGAAGTTCAGCCGACGTCCAATAATACGGAGACGCTGCCATGCTGTCGCTGTTCTTCGAGGTCGAGGTCAAGCCGGGCCGGCTCGATCAGTATCTGCAGCTCGCCGCCGCGCTGCGGCCGGAGCTCGATGCGCTCGGCGGCTGCCTGTTCCTCGACCGTTTCCGGAGCCTGTCGCGCGACAACCTGATCCTGTCCTATCAGATCTGGCAGGACGAGGGCGCCATGACCGCCTGGCGCGTCCACGCCCATCACCACGACATCCAGACGCTCGGCCGCGACAAGGTGTTCTCCGACTACCGCCTGCGCGTCGCCGAGATGGCCCACGAGGTAAAGCCAGGGCATGCGGCCTGGCAGCCGGAGCGGCGAGGCACCTACAATGATCCGAAGCGGCGTGCGCCGACCTATGTGCTGGCCGTCGAGACGGCGGCCCCGCAATTGAGCGGCGTGAAGGACCTGCCGGTCGCGAGCTTCTCCAGCGTCTACCGGGAAGGACGCTTCGCGCATCTCGTCGAATTGCCGGACGAGCCGACCGGCCTCGCGCTGAGCACGCAGCTGCTCGCCGAGCCCGACGTCGACAACATCCGCGTCGTCGAAGTCACCCGCGACTACGGCATGTACGACCGCCGCGAGGCGCCGCAATTTTATCCCGAGAAGAGCAGGGATATCTAATTTAGTCTCCGCCATTGCGAGCGCAGCGACTTGTCCGCCGTAGCTCGTAGAGCGACGGTGGAAGCAATCCAGGGGCTCAGCAAGGATTCTGGATTGCTTCGCTCCGCTCGCAATGACGGCTTGGCTGGTATCGCGCCCCGCTTAAGCCGAGATGGCCTTGGCCGAGTTCACTTCGTTGCGCAGCAGGAACTTCTGGATCTTGCCCGTCGACGTCTTCGGGATCGGGCCGAACACGACCACCTTCGGCGTCTTGAATCCGGACATGTGGCTGCGGCAATAGGCGATGATCTCGGCTTCGGTCGCTTGCGCGCCGTCCTTCAGCTCGATGAAGGCGCAGGGCACCTCGCCCCATTTCGGATCGGGTTTGGCGACGACGGCGGCGAACAGCACGGCGGGGTGCTTGTAGAGAATATCCTCGACCTCGACCGAGGAGATGTTCTCGCCGCCGGAGATGATGATGTCCTTGGAGCGGTCCTTGATGATGACGTAGCCGTGCGCGTCGAGCACGCCGAGATCGCCGGTGTGGAACCAGCCGCCGGCAAACGCGTCCTGCGTCGCCTTCTCATTCTTCAGATAGCCCTTCATGACGATGTTGCCGCGGAACATCACCTCGCCGATGGTCTCGCCGTCGCGCGGCACCTCCTGCATCGTCTCTGGATTGAGCACGGTGACGGCTTCCTGCAAGGGATAGGGCACGCCCTGGCGGCGCTTGAGCTGCGCGCGCTCGGCCGGCGGAAGATCATCCCAGCCAGGCTGCTCGGCGCAGACGGAGGCGGGGCCATAGACCTCGGTCAGGCCGTAGACATGGGTCAGCTTGATGCCGATGTCCTCGGCGCCTTCGAGCACCGCGACCGGCGGTGCGGCGCCGGCGATCAAGCCAATGACGGGGGTCTCGCGCTTGCCCTTGGGCGCATCGGGCGCGTTGATCAGCACGTTGTAGACGATCGGCGCGCCGCACATATGGGTCACGCCGTGGGTCTTGATCAGCTCGAAGATTTTCGTGGGGTCGACCTTGCGCAGGCAGACATTGATGCCGGCGGCGGCGGCCATGGTCCAGGGAAAGCACCAGCCGTTGCAGTGGAACATCGGCAGAGTCCAGAGATAGACCGGATGCTGACCGAGCCCTCCCGCAAGGATGTTGCTGACGGCGTTGAGATAGGCGCCGCGATGATGGGTGACGACGCCCTTGGGGTTGCCCGTGGTGCCGGACGTGTAGCTCATCGCGATCGCGTCCCACTCGTCAGCGGGACGGCGCGGCTCGAAGCCGGGATCGCCGGCGGCGACCGCGACCTCATATTCGATCTCGCCGATACGGCTGCCACCGGCATAGGAGGCATCGTCGACGTCGATGACGAACGGCTTGGGGCCGCTCATCAGCTTCAGCGCCTCGCTGATCACGCCGGAGAATTCCGGGTCGACCAGGATGATCTTGGCCTGGCCGTGATCGAGCTGGAACGCGATCGACGCCGCGTCGAGGCGGATGTTGAGCGTGTTGAGCACCGCGCCGGTCATCGGCACGGCAAAATGGGCCTCGTTCATCGCCGGGATGTTCGGCAGCATCGCCGCCACGGTGTCGCCCTCGCTGATGCCGCGGCCCGCGAGATAGGACGCGAAGCGCCGGCATCGCTCATAGGTCTGGCGCCAGGTGAAGCTGCGGCCCTCATAGACCGTGCTGACATGGTCCGGATAGACGGCCGCGCTGCGCGCCAGGAAGCTGAGCGGGGTCAGCGGCACGTAATTGGCCGCGTTCTTGTCGAGTCCGAGCTGATACTGGTTCGTGCTCATCGTCACCCTCCGTCATCGCCTGAAGAGTTTACAGGAACCCGATCGAAATCCACGGAAAAATCGCAACGATGATGAGGCCGATGAGAAGCGCCAGCAGGTAGCCCCAGATCGGGCGGATGCCCTCGGCGGGATCGACCCGGCCGATGGCGCAGGCGGCGTAATATCCGACCCCGAATGGCGGCGCGAACAGGCCGATTCCCATCGCCAGGATGATCACCATGGCATAATGCACCTCGTGTACGCCGACGGCCCGGGCGATCGGAAACAGCAGCGGCCCGAACAGCACGATCGCCGGAATGCCCTCCAGCACGCTGCCGAGGATGGTGAAGGCCACGATCGAGACCGCGATGAACGTCGCCGGGCCGCCCGGCAAGCCCGTCATGGCCGCTGCCAACGCGCGCGAGAAGCCGGACTGGGTCAGGCCCCAGGCCATGCCGGTCGCCGTGCCGATGATCAGCAGGATCGCGCCGGACAGCGCCGCCGTCTCGATCAGCATCGGCATCAGCCGACGCCAGTCGAAGCGGCGATAGACCAGGAGGCCGGCGAGCACGCCATAGACGATGCCGATGGTCGAGACTTCCGTCGCTGTGGCGATGCCCTCGACCACGGCGGCGCGGATCACGAAGGGCAGGGCCAGGGCAGGGAGCGAGATGATGAACGCCTTGCCGATCTCGGCGCCGGTCGCGCGGCGCACCCCGCTCATGTCCTCGTGGCGATAGCGCCACCACACCAGCGCGCACAGCGTGACGGCCAGAACCACGCCCGGCAGCAGGCCGCCGGTAAACAGCGCCGCGATCGACACGCCGGTGACCGAGCCGATCGTGATCAGCACCAGGCTCGGCGGAATCGTCTCGGTCTGCGCGCCGGTGGCCGCGAGCAGGGCGACGAGATCGCCGGGACGGGCGCCGCGCGCCTTCATCTCCGGAAACAGCACCGGCGCGACCGCCGCCATGTCGGCCGCCTTGGCGCCGGAAATCCCCGAGACGAGATACATCGCGCCGACCAGCACGTAGTGTAGCCCGCCGCGGACATGCCCCAGCAGGCTCGCCAGGAACGCGACCATCGCCCGCGCCATGCCGGTCATCTCGATCAACAGGCCCAGGAAGACGAACAGCGGCACCGACAGCAGGATGAGGTGACTCATGCCCTCGTCCATGCGCCCGACCAGCACCATCAGTGGCGTGCGCGTCGTCAGAGCCAGATAGCCGAAGATCGCGAGCCCGAAGGCAAAGGCGATCGGAACGCCGGCGAACACGCAGAAGCCGACCACGCCGACGAAGAAGATCACGAGATTGAGGTTGCCGAGCGGCTTCAGCACCGGCTGCGCCACCCAGAACAGCGCCACGATGGCCGCAATCGAAAACACCGCCAGCAGCATCGTGCTGGGACGCGCGGCGCGGGCGAGGCGGATCAGCGCGAACAGCGCCATCAACCCGACGCCGACCGGCAACGCCGCGGCGCGCCAGATGTTGGCGATCTGCAGCGCCGGCGTCGTGATGTAGCTTTCCTCGTAGGCATACTCCCATGACGGCCAGGCGATCATGACCAGGAAGGACAATGCGGCCGCCGTCGCGACGAGATCGAGAAAAGCGCGCAGGCCGGGACTCGCGCGCGCCACCAGTGCCGTCATGCGCATGTGCTCGCCGCGGCGGAACGCGACCGCCGCGCCGAGCATCGCGAGCCACAGGAACAGGATCGAGGCCAGTTCGTCCGACCAGATCAGCGGCTTGTGCAGCACATAGCGGGCAACGACGCCCGCGAACAGGATGACGATCTCGGCGACCACCAGCAGCGCGGCCGGAATCTCCACCAGGAGACCCAGCCCCGCCTCGAGCGTATCGAGAAAGGATCGGCGGCGAGGGGTCTCGATGACCACCTCGCTGATCGCAATTTCCGTGAACTCGGCATGCGCCATGACGTCACCCGAACGCGCCCTACGCAATCATTGTCCAGGTTACGACAGCTTGCCGACGGCCTTTTCGAGCAGCGCCCAGGCCTCGTCGCCATACTTGCCCTTCCACTCGGCGTAGAAGCCGGCGGTGCGCAGCTTGTCGCGGAATGGCGCCACGTTGGGCTGGTTGAAGGTCAGGCCCTTGGACGCGAGTTCCGCTTGCAGGCCGGCATTCAGCTTGGCGACGTCCTCGCGCTCCTTCACGGCGGCGGCGTTGATGTGTTTGGCGACGATCGCGCGCATGTCGGCCGGCACGGCCTCCCAGGCGCGACGGTTGGCCAGGAACCAGAAGCCGTCCCACATGTGGTTGGTCAGCGAGCAGTATTTCTGCACCTCGTAGAGCTTGGCGGTCGAGATGATCGCCAGCGGGTTTTCCTGGCCCTCGACGACCTTGGTCTGCAGCGCCGAATAGACCTCGCTGAAATTGATCGAGGCGGGCGCGGCCTCGAACGCCTTGAACATCGATGTCCACAGCGGCGAGACCGGCACGCGGATCTTGAAGCCCTTGAGATCGTCGGGACCATTGATCGGCTTGGTCGACGACGTCGTCTGGCGGAAGCCGTTGTCCCAGATCTTGTCCATGACCATCAGGCCGGCCTTGTTGATCTGGCCGCGCACATAGGCGCCGAGATCGCCGTCCATGGCCTTCCAGACCGTGTCGTAATCCGGGAAGGCGAAACCGATGCCGTTGATCGAAGCGGCCGGCACCAGCGTGGCCAGGATCAGCCCGGACAGCGTGAAGAACTCGACGCCGCCGGAGCGAATCTGGCTCAGCATGTCCGTGTCCGAGCCGAGCTGGTTGTTCGGGAAGATCTGCAGGTCGAACTTGCCGTTGGTCTCGGCCTTGATCGCTGCCGCCATTTCCTTGGCGCGGACGTTGAGCGGATGCGTGTCGGGCAGGTTGTTGGCGTATTTATAGGTGAACTCGGCGCTCTCAGCGCGCGCGACATGCGGGGCCGCAATCCCACCCAGGACGGCCGAAGCCGCTGACATCCTCAACAGCGCGCGTCGTGACAGGCTCATTCTCGTTTCTCCCTGAGAAGCTTCTTCTTGTTGCATCGGACGCCATGACAGCGCGGACGAATCCGGCGACGCTATCGACGTCATCTGCGCTTATTGCAGCGATGAGCCGCAGCAGCAATATCGGCGTTCGCTGCACGCGCTCCGGCACGGCCGTCCAGCGGGAGGGAGCAGCCGCATGGTCCGGGGCACAGGCCGCACCAACCTGAACCTGCCGCATATCCAATTCGCATAAGGTATATTATGGAATATTTATATGACCAGGAGAATCATGGGCTTGCGGCCAAATGTTCGGAATTCAATCCAGCCGTAAGCGTCCGGCCGCGAATCCAGCGCCATGCCGGCGGCGTCCCGGCCGCTGTGCCAAATCGCCTCTCGCTTGTCACCACCCAGTCTTGGTTTGGTCAAAGCCCTTGGGTCAAAGCGCTACCCGAGGTTTGGGCACGGGCGTATCGCGAATGGGACCGAGGACATGCCAGTTCAGTCGGCGCCGAAGGAAGTTGATCCGGGTGATGTCGCGCTGTCGCCCGATCATGAGATCTGCGAGGAGATCTATCAGCGCGTCCTGACCGAGGTGCGCGCCCGGATCGATCAGCGGATTGCCGATATCGAAGCCCAGGCGGTGTCGCTGCCCGTGGAAGCCGGCGATCCGGCCGAGGACGGCGAGCCCCGCGGCCTGCAACAGCCGCCCCGCCGACGGCCGTTGTTGCGAGCCGTCGTGACGCTGGTGGCGTCCGCCGGCCTGGTCGGGGCTGTCGTCACCTTGGCGCGAGACCATCGGGAGACCATCCATTCGGTCACCGAGCGGATCGATGCGGCTGTCCAGGCCGTGCGCGACAGCTTTCCCAAGGCGGCGTCAGGCGCCGGGCCGGAGGTCGCCACCAGCGCAACGACCGCCGCCGTCGTCGCGCAGCCGGCTGCGGTCGCGCTAGCACCATCGACAGCACCATCGACACCTGCCCCCGAGCCCCCGACGACGCGGTCGAGCGATCCATCCTCCGCGATGGCGGAGGCTCCTCCGGACCGAGACACGCCGCCTGCGCCGGAGCGCGATCTGGTGCCCCTGCTCGACAAGATCGCGCGTGACGTGACGGATCTGCAGACCGGGCTTCGCGAACTCAAGGCCAGCCAGGACCAGGCCAGCCGCGATCACAGCAAGGCGATCGAACAGCTGCAAGCCAGCCAGGATCAGCTCGCACGGGCGTTCCAGGCCGCGAAGAACGACGCCGTTGGTGCCGCGACCCCGGCACGCCTGCCACCGCGACCGCCTCCGCCGCGCTCGCCTCGATTTCCCTGAGGCCAGGGGCAGGGTGGCAGAGACTACCCTGCCCCCCTGGCCCGTCTCACTTGTCCTGCCTCACAGATAGGTCGCCGCGGCCTCGGCCTCGAACCGGTCTGGCGGCCCTTCCCAGACGATCTTGGCATGATCGAGCACGTAGACGCGGTCCGCGTGCGGCAGCGCGAAGGTGACGTTCTGCTCGCCGAGCAGCACCGTGATCTTGGTGGTCTCGCGCAGGCGATCGAGCGCCTTCGACAGCGTCTCCAGGATGACCGGCGCGAGGCCCAGCGTCGGCTCATCGAGGATCAACAGCTTCGGCTTCATCATCAGCGCCCGCGCGATCGCCAGCATCTGCTGCTCGCCGCCGGACAGCGTGCGCGCCAGTTGCGGCTGCCTGGTCCTGAGGATCGGAAACAGGCCGAACAGCCATTCGAGCCGCTCGGCGCGCTCGGCATCGGACAGCGCATTGCCGCCGAGCTCGAGATTTTCACGCACACTCATGTCGCCGAACAACTCGCGCGTCTCCGGGCATTGTACGATGCCCGCGCGCGCGATCGCCGCCGCCGTGCCGCCGGCGAGGCTGCGCCCTGCCCATTTCACGTCGCCTGAATAGGGCACGAGCCCGGAGATGGCGTTGAACAGCGTCGTCTTGCCGGCGCCGTTGAGGCCGACCACGGAGACGAACTCGCCCTCATGGACATGCAGCGAGACGTCCTGCAGCGCCTGCGCCTTGCCATAGAGCACGCCGACCTTGTCGACCTGCAGCGCCGGTGTCACGTCCTTGAAGCTCGCCTCGGGACGCGCGGTCGACACCAGGGCGCCGCCGAGATAGACGCGGCGCACCGTCTCGTCCTGCATCACCTCGCTCGCTTTGCCCTCGGCAATCCGTTCGCCGAGATACATTGCGAGCACGCGGTCGACCAGCGCCGACACGCTCTTGACGTTGTGGTCGACCAGCAGCACGGCGCGGCCGTCATCGCGGAATTCGCGGATCAGGTCGGAGAAGTCGGCGACTTCAGACGCCGTGAGGCCGGCGAAGGGCTCGTCGACCAGCACCAGTTTCGGGCTGCGCGCCACCGCCTTCGCAAGCTCGAGCCGGCGCAGATCGGCGAAGGCCAGCGTCGGCGGCCGCCGGTCGATCACGCCGCCGAGGCCTACGCGCTCGGCGATCGCCCGCGCTCTGGCGTCGACATCCTTGTCGGCGAACAGCCGCGTCAGCTTGTCCGGCAGCAGCGCGACCTTGATGTTCTCCAACACGGTCTGGCGCGCCAGCGGCCGCGAATGCTGAAACACGAGCCCGACGCCCATGCGTGCGATGCGGTGCGACGGCAGGCCGGCCAGCTCCACGCCGTCGAGCTTGACCGAGCCCGCGGTCGGCCGCTCCACGCCCATGACGCTTTTCATCGCCGTCGATTTGCCGGAGCCGTTCGGCCCGATCAGGCCGAGGATCTCGCCCGGCCGGATCGAGAAGCTCAGATTCTTCACGGCGACGAGGCCGCCGAAGCGCTTGGTGAGGCCGCTGACCTCCAGCATCGGCGCGCCGCTCATGGTCTCGCTCATGCTTTGGCCCCTCCCCTGATGATGCCGAGGAAACCGTCGGGGAAGAACAGGATGACCACGAGCGCGATCACCGACACGATCAGCGTGGCAAGCTCGCCGAGCGGCCGCAGCAGCTCGCCCATGCCGATCAGGAAGATGGCGCCGATCGCGGCGCCGATCACGGTGCGCCGGCCACCGAGCACCGCGGCGATGATGATCTGCACGCCGACGCCGACATCGACGAAGGTCGAGACCGAGGCGGTGCCCATGTAGAACACCATGAGCGCGCCGGCGAGGCCGGAGAAGAACGCGCTGACGACGAAGGCGGCGAGCTTGTGCTTCGTCACGTTGAAGCCGAGGGCGCCGGCCTGGATCTTGTCCTGCCCGCTCGCCTGCAGGATCAGGCCAATGGCGCTGCGCGACAGGCCGAACAGGATGGCTCCGCTCACCAGCATGAAGCCGAGCGCGATCCAGTAGTTGGTCTTGGCGTCGATCGAGATGACGTCAGGCACCGCGAGGCCGATCTCGCCGCCGGTCAGCCCTGCCGCGACGACGATGAAATTCTGCAGCATCAGCACCGCAACCAGGGTCGTCAGGCCGAAATACGGCCCGCTGACGCGGAGCGCTGGGAGCGCCAGCACGACACCGCCGACCACGGCCGCCAGCGCGCCGGCGGCGATGCACAGCCAGATCGACAGGCCCGGCGAGAAATGCGCGTCGAGAATGCCGGCCGTATAGGCGCCGACGCCGATCAGAAAGGTCGGCCCGAAATTGACCTCACCGGCAAAGCCGAACAGCAGGTCCCAGGACATCGCAAAGACGGCCGTGTAGTACGCGACCGTCAAGAGCCCCAGGACGTAGCCCGAGACGTAGGTCGGCAGCACCAAGGCGACGATCACGGTGAGAGCGCCGATCCAGAACAGCCGCGAGGTGACGAAGCTCGGCATGCTCACCTCCGCCCGAACAGCCCTTGCGGGCGCAGATACATGACGACCACGAGCAGCAGCAGCGCCGGGATCGTCCGGTAGGCCGGCGAGATCAGATAGGCCGTGCCGGTCTCGAGATAGCCCACCACATAGGCCGCGATCAGCGAGCCGGAGACGCTGCCGAGGCCGCCGAGCACGACGATCGAAAACGCGCTCGCCGTCAGCGGCCCGACGCTGTAGGAGCTGACGCCCAGGAACATCCCAAGCAGGATTCCCGCGACGCCGGCCAGCAGCCCGTAGATCGCCCAGACCGTGAGGTAGATCGACGACAATTCAATGCCGAGCAAGGTGACGCCACGTGGGTTCATCGAGGCGGCCATGACGGCCTTGCCGCGTCGCGTGCGGTTGACCAGGAACCACAACAGCCCGATCGCGACCCAGCAGATCACGGCGGTGAAGTACTCGTTCCGCGGCGTCCGCACCCCGAACACCGTGGTGACACCCTCGACGATCGGCAGCACGGTCTTGGCGTTGTTGGTGAACAGATAGGCGATCGCCTCCTGGATGATGATGCCCCAGAGCAGCGTCGCGGTCAGGATGAAGATCTCCTTCTCCGACTCGGCGATCGCCTTGGAGCGCTGGATCGGCCTGACGGCGATGAAGTAGGTGGCGAAGGCCAAGATGAAGCCGGCGAGGATGCCGATCAGCGCGCCGGTGTAGGGCCCGACGCCGAATTCGCTGGCGGCCGCCCAGGCTGCGACCGCGGCGCCCACCATGATGGCGCCGTGAGAGAGGTTGAGCACGCCCGAAACGCCGAAGATGAGCGTGAAGCCGGTCGCGCCGAGCGCATACAGCGCGCTGATGGCGAAGCCATCAATCAAGATCTGCCAGAACAGCATTGAAAACCCAAAACGTCGGACTGAGGCACCAGAAAAATGGGCCGCCCTTTCGAGCGGCCCCGCGATGCGTCAGTTGCTGGCCGCCTTGAGCTTGATGAAGGACGGCCAGGTGATCGTGCCGGCCGCGAGCTCCTTCGGCCAGACATTGACCTGCTTTCCGCTCTGCCATTGCAACATGAGACCGGTGATGTAGCCCTTGCCGGTGCGCAGCGCGTGCGGGTTTGGATCGCCCTTCGGCTTGAACGCGATGCGGCCGATCGTACCGACATAGTCGGTCGCCTCCATCGCCTCGACCATCTTGTCGGGATCGGTGCCGCCGGCCCGATGGATCGCGTCCGCAATCATGTAGACGTCATCATAGGACGTGTAGCCGGCATAGGACGGGAAGTTGCCGAACTTCTTCTGAAAGGCCTCGACGAAGGGCAGCGTCTTCGGCGTCACCGCAACGCCAGGGCCCGACACGGCATTGTAGAACACGCCTTCGACAGCGCCATTGGTGTCCTTCCAGAACGTCGAGTTGGTGGCCTGCGAGGAGATGCCGAACATCGGGATCGGCACTTGCTGGCTCTTCCATTGCACGGTCGGCTGGGTGCCGACATGGGAGATGCCGGTGATCATCACGTCCGGCTTCAGGCCCTCGATCTTGTTGAATATCGGCGTAAAGTCGGTGGTGTCGGGCGACATCCGGATGTGGTCGACGACCTTCAATCCGATCTCCGGCAGGCACTTCTCGTAGCCGGCATCGAGCGGCGTCGTCCATGCGGCGTCCTCGCTCATGATCACGGCTGTCTTCATCTTGTACGGCTCGACCAGCAGATCCTTGGCGGCGTCACAGACCAGTCCGGCCAGCGAGGTCGAGGTCAGATAGCCGTGGAAGGTGTATTTCAGCTGGTCGTAGTTCTTGGCGATGTTCTGGGTGATCACGTCGGACGCCGCACCCGGCGTGATCATCAGGGTCTTGAGGCGCCCTGCCCACGGCTCCAGCGCAAGCACGACTTCGGAGATGTAGCTGGCGATGACCGCATTGACCTTGTCTTCGCTCACCGCGCGCTGGAACGCACGCACCGATTCCGCCGAGGACGAATGATTGTCGTAGACGACGATCTCGATCTTGCGACCGTCGACACCGCCCTTGGCGTTGATCTCCTCAGCGGCGAGCTGCGCTGCAGGCGCGATCGACGAGCCGGCGACGGCTTGGGCCTCGGCGATGACCCCGATTTTGATCGGATCAGCAGCCCATGCGGCCGAAGACATGAGCGCAGTCGCGCAGCTCGCAAGCAAGAATGACTTGAGCGAAAACATGAGACCTCCCGATTCCTTATGCCTCTGACGGGCACCGGGACTTTGGTCTCCCACATGCCACGGAGCAAGGGCGCACTCCCACTCCTGCTCTGCGTTCAGTGCAATGTGATGGAGCGCCGCGCTCATGGCTGCATAAAGTCTCATGAGGCAGTGAGGTTCCTTGTTGCAACGCGTAACACACGCTGCATTGCAGCGGCACAGACACGCGCCTGCACTCATGCGTAGCATGCCAACTACGTCGAACTACGCGGAACCTGCTGAGGCTGGCGGTCGGCTGTGAGTCTTTGCGTTAGACAGCGCAGCTCGTCGTCATCAACGGATTGGCGGGAATCAGCGCGGCGCTGATCTTTCGACCCCGGTCGAGCAGTGGAATATTACCGCGAGCCCTCATCCCTCCAGCACGATCAAATCTGCGCCGGACGCTCGATCGCGGGCCGCGCCAACGGGGAAGATTGTCCGAAAAGGCCCCCTCCTCGTCACGACGCTGTCTTGCTTTCGGCCAAAGCGGCGGGTCGAGTCACGTTTGAAAATTCAAAGACAAAACAGCGTCGGCGGCGGGCGTTTAGGGTTTGGGGATCACCAATGCAGTCCACACAGAATGTGCAACAGATCGATCCGAGCGAAGTCGGTCTCGCCCCGGAGAAGCCGGGCAAGGCCAGCTACGATCAGCTGTATCGGCGGGTCCTGCGCGAGGTCCTGACACGGATCGACACGCGCTTGGCGGCGATCGAAAGGCCTGGCGTGGCGGCAGATGCTGCGGCGGCCGCCAGCACCGCGGAGGCGACCAGCGCCGAGGGCGGGCGCTGGGCCCGACTCAAGGTCAAGATTCCGCTGGGCAAGCTGCGCGGTCGCACCGGCGTGGGTCTCGCTCTGTTGGCCCTGTTGGTCGGCGGCTCCGTCGCGTGGTCGCAACGCGATGCCACCACGTCGTTGATGGATCGCTGGATGCCCTCCTCGGCCGAAGCCTCGCAGGATGAGGCCTCCGGCCAGGGCCATGAGGACGGTATGATGTCGAACGCCTCGTTGAGAGGATCGGATGACGGAGCCGCGAGCGGCGCGGGTGGCGCCACGATGATGCAACGCATGGCCCGCGACATCGCCGAGCTGCAGCAGGGCATCGAACAGATCAAGGCGACGCAGGACCAGGCCAGCCGAGACCACACCCGCGCCATCGAACAATTGCAGGCCGGCCAGGATCAACTGATGCGCCTGGTCTCGCGGATGTCGAACCAGGCCGCACAGGCGCGCGGCACGGCACCGCCGCAGCAGCAGATCATCGTCAACCCGCAGCGCACCACAACGGGGCTGGCGCGACCGCAGCCCGCTCAGCCGCAGCAGCAGGGATCGACGATCGGCACGTTCCTGACCCGCAACACGTCAGGCATCCAATCGCCGATGCCGCGCTGATCTGTCGACCAGTCGCGGCTGGCGACATCGCGCCACGATACGTCGCGCTATGAGCAGCTGTGGACGCGCCCGTCATAGCCGCGATAGGTGCCGCTCTCGGCATCATAGGTCCGGTAGGTCTTGCAGTTGCCGCTGCTCCGCCGCTTGCTGACGTGGTGCTTGCGCCGCGGGCGGTCGTCCTCATGCGCATGGTGCCGGTGCGCGTGAGCCTGTTTCTCGGGCTTGGCTTGGTCCCCGCCCGCTTTCGCGCTCGATTTGTCCTGCGCGGCAGCTGGCGCAGCGGCTGCAGCCGCCGGCTCGGTCGTCTTGGGCTCGGCGGGCGTCGGCTTCACGTCCGCCGCGGCGGGCGCGGCCATGGCAGGCTTGCTCTCGTCCGTCTTCCCTTCGGCCTTGTCCGGGGCCGGGGCGTCCTTGGCGACGACTGGCTGGGCCGCCGGCTCCGCTGGTTTCGTCTCGGTCACGGCCGGGGTCTGCGCCGCGGCGGCGTCGGACTTGGTGTCAGATTTCGCATCGGCCTTTGCCTCGGATTTGGCCTCCGATGGTGCGTCGGACGTCGCGCTCTCCTTGACCTCGGCCGGCTTGGTGTCGGCAGCCGGTTCCGCCGAAGCCTTGGCGGGGATCGCCGGCGTGTCCGGGGCCTGTGGCTTGGCCTCGGCTTCGCCCGGCTTGGCCTCCTCGGCGGCGGCAGGCTTCGGCTGGGGGTCGGCAGGCTTGTCGGCTGGCGCCGTGGCGGATTGTTCGGTGGCGGGCTTGGCCGCATCGCTTGCGGCGCTCTGGGCCCAGGCGCTTGGGCTCGCGATCGCGCCGACGACGCAGAACAGGATGCCGGCGCGCAGGACGACGGCAGACGGACGAACAACGAACAGGGGCATACGGAAGATCTCGATTGAGGGACCGGCAGATGGCCGTTTACGGCAAATCCCCGGGGCTTTCCGCTGCAAAACAGCGCGCGCGCAAAAGAGTCGCACGCGGTGTGCTTTCCTCACCATGCCCTTGCAATCGGCGGGTGAAGATCGGGCGAAATCAATCAAACCCGGCGCCGCATCCCACCACATCCGAGATCACGCACTCACGGCATTGCGCGTGATGACGTGACGATAATAGGACGCGCTGAGCTTGGGTGTACGCAGCTGGGTGTCGAAATCGACATGATAGACACCGAAGCGCTGCTTATAGCCGAACACCCATTCGAAATTGTCCATCAGGCTCCAGAGGAAATAGCCCTTCACCGGCACGCCTTCCGAGGTTGCGCGCTGCAGCTGCGCGAGATAGTTGCGCAGATACATCACGCGATCGAGGTCATGAACCTTGCCGTCCGCCGTCACCTTGTCATCCGACGAGGTGCCGTTCTCGGTAATGTAGATGGTCTTGAGGTTCCAGATCTTGGCCGCGAGCTTCGGCACCCAATAGGCGGTCTCGGGTCCGACCAGCAGCCAGGGCGAGCTCATATGCGGGAACGAGGACGGCATCGGCAACACGTCGAACCCCGGCGCGCGCTCAGACGCCACGACATAGGCCTGCGGCGCGTAGATGTTGAGGCCGACGAAATCGACCGGCGTGGAGATCGTCTTGAGTTCGTCCGCGGTGAATGTCGGCGCATCCTTGCCCGACCAGGCCAGGAACGCGTCGGTGTAGCGGCCCTCGAGGATCACGTTGAGGAAGCCCGCATTCATCTCGCGCGTGGCGATCTCGGCGGCACGGATGTTCTCCGGCGTATCGATCGCGGGCAGGCAGGCGGTGATGTTCTCGGCCATGCCGACGCGCGTACCTGCCCTCCCCTTGGCACGGATCGCCTGCACCGCGAGGCCATGCGCCAGCGCCACGTGATGGCGCGCCTGGTTGACCTCCTGCTGCGGCAGTTTCAGCCCGGGCGCATCGATGCCGAGACCATAGCCGAACGGAATGAACCGGCCGCATTCGTTGATCGTGAAGATGGTCTTGACCCGGTCGCTCAGAGTCTGGGCCACATATCCGGCATAATGCGCGAACGCCGCTGCGGTCTCCGCCGAGCGCCAGCCGCCGACGCGGTCCTGCAGCGCCTGCGGCAGATCCCAATGATACAATGTCGCATAGGGCTCGATGCCGTTCGCCAGGAGCTCGTCGACGAGGCGGCTGTAAAAGTCGAGCCCCTTCGGATTGGGGGTCAACCCGCCGTCGGGAAACAGCCGCGGCCACGCAATCGAGAAGCGATAGGCGCGGCAGCCAAGCTCCTTGATCAGCCGCACATCGTGCTTGTAGCGATCGTAATGATCGCAAGCGACGTCGCCGGTGCTGCCGTCCTCGATCTTGCCGGGGGTGTGGGTGAAGACATCCCAGATCGATGGTCCGCGGCCATCGGCGGTGGCGCCACCTTCGATCTGGTAGGACGAGGTGGCCGTCCCCCAAACGAAATCAGAGGGAAAACGACGCCCGGCATCATCCGTCACCGCAGCCTCCTCCGCGTGCGCGGGTCCGGCCGCCGCCCCCATGGCAGCCAGTCCGGCCAGCTTCGCAAGATCACGGCGGGAGACGTCGTTCGGCATTGATGGACCTCAATCATGTGGTGCTTTCGCCTCGCATTGGCAGGCGAGCGTCGCAGGGAACCATATCCGGGCGCCGATTTGAACAGGGGGAACCGGGCCGAATTGAAGCTCCGCCCAGGCCCACGCCGCGCCGTCCGCGGCCGGACCACACGCCTTGCTCGACAACCCCCCAGGGTCACCCTTATTTTGATCGGATGACCGACCACCACCACGATCATCATCACCACGATCACTCGGAATTGTCCGAGACCGACCTGCGCGTCCGCGCCCTCGAGAGCATCCTGACCGAAAAAGGGTATATCGATCCGGCCGCGCTCGACGTGCTGATCGAAACCTATGAAAGCAAGGTCGGCCCGCGCAACGGCGCCCGTGTCGTCGCGCGCGCCTGGACCGATCCGGCGTTCCGCGCGCGGCTGTTGTCCGACGCCACGCCCGCGATCGGCGAGCTCGGCTATGCCGGTCGCCAGGGCGAGCACATTGTCGCCGTCGAGAACACGCCGGAGCTGCACAACATGGTCGTGTGCACGCTGTGCTCCTGTTACCCCTGGCCCGTCCTCGGCCTCCCGCCGGTGTGGTACAAATCCGCGCCCTACCGCGCCAAGGCCGTCAAGGATCCGCGCGGCGTGCTGCAGGATTTCGGCTTTGCGCTGCCGGCGACGACAAAAATCCGGGTCTGGGATTCGACAGCCGAGATCCGCTATTTCGTGGTGCCGATGCGCCCCGACGGCACGGAAGGCTGGAGCGAGGATCAACTCGCCGAGTTGGTCACCCGCGACAGCATGATCGGCACTGGCCTGGCCAAGCGGCCCGACGAGGTGACGCGCTGATGGACGGAGCGCACGACATGGGCGGTGCCGCCGGATTCGGCCCGGTCCGTCCCGAGCCGAACGAGCCGGTGTTTCACGCGGCGTGGGAACGTCGTGCCTTGGCCATCACCTTGGCCATGGCGATGCCGGGCGGCTGGAACATCGACATGTCGCGCTTCGCGCGCGAGAATCGTCCGCCGGCCGACTATCTCGGCATGAGCTATTACCAGGTCTGGCTCGCCGGTCTGGAGCGCCTGATGCAGGAGCGTCATCTGGTCGAAGCGGATGAACTCGCCGCCGGCAATGCGCTGCATCCGGCCCGACCTGTCGCCAAGATCCTCACCGCCGACGGCGTCGCCCCGATGCTGCGCCGTGGCGGTCCGACCGAGCGAGCCCAGACCAGGCCGGCGCTGTTTGCGGTCGGCGATCGCGTGCGCGCCAAGACCATGCACCCGCCGACGCATACGCGACTGCCGCGCTATGTGCGCGGTCATGTCGGCCGCATTGACGCGATCAGGGGCATGCACGTGTTTCCCGACAGCAATGCGCATGGCCAGGGAGAAGACCCGCAATGGCTCTACACCGTGTCCTTCAGCGGCACGGAGCTGTGGGCCGATGCCCCCGATCCGCTCCTGGAAGTGACCGTCGATGCGTTCGAGCCGTATCTGGAGCGCGCATGACCGCTCCCGATCGGCACGCCGCCTTGGCAGCAACCCGCGCTTTGCCCGGCATTCCGGTCGACCAGGACGGGCCGGTGTTTCGCGAGCCTTGGGAAGCGCACGCCTTCGCGATGGCGGTGACGCTGCACGCGCGCGGCCTGTTCACCTGGCCCGAATGGGCGGCTGCGCTCGCCGAGGAGATTTCCCGCGCCCAGGAGGCAGGCGACGCGGATTGCGGCGACACCTATTACCGGCATTGGCTGGCGACATTAGAGCGGCTGGTGGCGGAAAAGGGCGTGACCACGCCGGCCCATCTCGCGCGCTACCGCGACGCCTGGGATCACGCCGCCGATCGCACCCCGCATGGCAAGCCGATCGAGCTGCGGCCTGAGGACTTCGGCGGTTGAGCGCCTGCGGCCAGTGACATCGTTAAATTCGCGTGACCGGTTTGCGAGGCATTCGATGATCCCGTCTTAACGGGCAGGTATTCATGATGCGAAGAGCCGTATTTGTTCGAAATTGAACGTTCATCAGTGCGCCCATAGCGTCCCGCATGCTTTCTGAGGAAGTTGAGGGGACGTCGTAATGCCTGCGCCTGAGTCTTTCGCTTCTATCGTCGACACGCTCGCCGGCGTGCGTCGGGACTATCACGAGAAGCTCAAATCGATCCCGCAATATGAGGCCTTCCTGCTGATCGAGAGCTCGACCGAGAAGGCCGCCGGCGCGCTGCACGGCACCGAGGCCTCAGGCTCCAGCATTGCCGCCGACGTGATCGACTCGCTGCAATATGCGCGCAACCGTTTCGAGCAGCACATGACCTCGATTCCGGAATACCGCGTGCTGATGGCCATCGACAAGGTGATCAAGGAGATCTCGCAGCATCTCGGACTGGCCACCAATGATGACGCGGCAGCCGAACCGAGCAGCGCGGCGGAATCGGAGTCACAAGCGCCGGAGACCGCGGCAGTCGCGCCCAGCGCACAAGCCGATGACGCCGAACTGGAGGCTCCGGCAGAAGAGCTCGCTTCCGCCGAGCCGGACATCGAGACCGCATCGGTGAGCGACGCGGACGCGGCCGTCGAGGCTGAGGTCGCGGATGAAGACGTCGCCGAGCCGGAAGAAGCTGGCGCACCGGCGCTGCGCGTCGTCGAAGCGGCCGTCGAGTCGCCCTCGATCGTTCCCGTCGATCATGACGCCGAGGCCGTCCATGACGATGACATCATCGTGCTCAACGCGCCGGCCTGGGAAAAGGCCGGCCGCGACGGCAATGACGACATCACGGCACGTCTCGCCGCGAAGGCCGCGTCCGCTGCTGCGAACGATGTCGACGATGGTCACGACGTTGCAGACAACGATCTCGTCATCGTCAGCCAGCGCGAGCCGTCGGACCACGAGGCAGCCTGAGTTCAACCGCCAATCACGCCTACGCTGGGCCTCCTGGCCCGCGTCGGGTCAGGACTGTGCGCTCCCTGCGATGTATTCGTGCCATCCTCTGGCGCGCAGATCGCAAGCGGGGCACGCACCGCAGCCATAGCCCCAATCGTGGCGCGCACCTCGCTCACCGAGATAGCAGGTGTGTGACTGATCCCGGATCAGGTCGACCAGATCTCTTCCGCCGAGATCATAGGCCAGCTGCCATGTCGCCGCCTTGGAGAGCCACATCAACGGCGTGTGCAGCTCGAAGGGGCGCGCCATGCCGAGGCTGAGCGCACCCTGCAGCGCCTTGATGGTCTCGTCGCGGCAGTCGGGATAGCCGGAATAATCCGTCTCGCACATGCCGCCGACAATGTGGCTGATGCCGCGCCGATAGGCCAAGGCGGCGGCGAAGGTCAGGAACACCAGGTTGCGGCCTGGGACGAACGTATTGGGCAGGCCATCGGCGCCCATCTCGATCGCGACATCGCGCGTCAGCGCGGTCTCGGAGATCGCTGACAGCGTTGGAATCTCCAGCGTGTGACCATCGCCGAGCTTACCGGCCCATTCCGGCCGCAGCTGCGCAAGTCCGTCCAGCAGACGGGCCCGGCAATCGAGCTCGATCGCATGGCGCTGACCGTAATCGAAGCCGATCGTCTCGATGCGTGCGAAGCGGTCGAGCGCCCAGGCCAGGCAGGTCGTGGAATCCTGCCCGCCCGAGAACAGCACCAGGGCCGTCATGTCATGCGTGTCGCTCATCTGCATCGCTTAGCACCATCGCCTGGTGCGGCCAACCCGCTGTCCTGCGGCGTTGCATCGCCTTTTCGCTGGGAGCTGCGGAAGGGTTGAGGCATACAGGAGCGGAACGACAGCTGCTTCAGGACCTGCCATGCCCCCTTCCCGCGACATCTCACGCCTGATCGAGATCATGGCGGCGCTGCGCACCCCCGTGACCGGCTGTCCATGGGACGTCGAGCAGACCTTCCAGACGATCGCACCCTACACGATCGAGGAAGCCTATGAGGTGGCGGACGCGATCACGCGCAACGATCTCGACGACCTCCGCGAGGAACTCGGCGACCTGCTGCTGCAGGTGGTCTATCACGCCCGCATCGCCGAGGAGCAAGGCGCGTTCGCGTTCGGCGACGTCGTCGAGGGCATCACCAAGAAGATGATCCGCCGCCATCCGCATGTCTTCCCGGACAAGGATGGCAACGTCACCCAACCGACCAAAGGCACCTGGGACCGCATCAAGGCCGAGGAGAAGGCCGAGCGCGCCGCGCGTCGGCCGCCCGAGGAGCAGACCGGCAAGGCCTCGCTGCTGTCGGGCATCAAGGCCGGACAGCCGGCGTTGGTGCGGGCGATGGAGCTGCAGCGCAAGGCGGCGACCGTCGGATTCGACTGGAAGGATCCGCGCGCCGTGCTGCAGAAGATCCGCGAGGAGGCCGACGAGATCGAGGCCGCGCTCGACAAGAGAGATGCGACGGAGCTGAGCGCAGAGACCGGTGATCTCCTGTTCGCCCTGGTCAATCTCGCCCGTCATGCCGACGTCGATCCCGAGACCGCCTTGCGGGGCACCAACGCCAAGTTCGAACGCCGCTTCGCCTTTATCGAGCAGACACTGGCCGCGAACGGCCGCACGCTGGAGGAAGCCTCGCTCGACGAGATGGACGAGCTGTGGAACGAGGCGAAGCGCCTGGAGACCTAGCGCCGCCGCTCCGCGGCGGCATCAGCCAGCCTTGTTCGAGAGGAGGTCTTTTGCGATCTCCACAAAGCGCTGTGCGGCCGGCGACAATCCAAAGTCGGCGCGGCTCAGCAAGGAGACGTGTCGATAGATCGTCGGCTGCGACAGGGGGACGGCGGCCAGCGTCGGGAATTGTGCCTTCGGCAGCATGTGCCCGGGCAGGATGCTGATGCCAGCCCCTTCGGCAGTGAGCGCCAGCGCGGTCGTGATCAGCGACACTTCCCACGCAGGCTTCAGCGCTCGCCCGGTCTGTGCCAGCGCCTCGTCGATCTGACGGCGGATTCGCGTGCCATGGCGCATCATGATCACGTCCGCGCTCATGATGCCGTCCCATGTCAGACGACGTTGCTGTTCGAACTCGCCATCCTTGATCCCGATGGCCGACAGCGGACTTCGCATCAGCGTTTCGACACGCGCCTCCGGCACCCCCTCGTCCTCGACGCTGCCGAGGCCGAATTCGGCACGCCCATCCATCACGACAGCGAGCAGTTCGTCGGGCGCGACGTCGAGCAGATCGATGCTGACCTCCGGATGGCGCGAGCGAAACGTCGAAAACACCCGGGGCAGCAGCGCCGAAGCGACGCCGGCTGATACGGCGATGGAAATCCGCCCGGCCTTGATCTCGGCAAGATCGCGCATCCTGCGCGACAATCCCTGCGCCCCCGCCAGGATGCGCTCGGCAGCCATGATCGCTTCCCGGCACGCTGCCGTCGGATGCAGGGCGCGCGTCGTCCGGTCGAACAGCTTGAGCTGAAAATTCTCCTCGATCTGCCGGATCAGCAGGCTGATGGCCGATTGCGTGACGCGCATTTCGGCGGCGGCCTTGGTGATGCTGCCGAGCCGATACACCAGGACCAGCGCCTCCAATTGCCGCAGGCTCGGGGGCATTAGCTTTCCTCATGAATGAATGAGAATTTTGTGGCTAATCGAAAGAGTTTGATCATGCAACATATTTGCAAAACCGCCTGTGCCGCGACGGGCGGGACGGTTGCAACAACAACGCAACGGGGGAGGAACACTTGACGCAAGGGATCAATCTCACGCGCTACGTCGACGAACGACCGCTGTCGGCATTTCAGATTCGTGTCGTCTGCCTGTGCGCGCTCGTGGTCGGGCTCGACGGCTTCGATGCCCAGGCGCTCGGCTTCGTCGCGCCCGCGCTCAGCAAGGACCTGCATCTCGCGCCGGGCGCGCTCGGTCCGGTGTTTGGCGCATCCCTGTTCGGCGTGATGATCGGCTCCTTGGTGTTCGGCGCCCTCGCCGACTATCTCGGGCGCAAATGGCTGGTGATCGCCGGCGTTCTCGTCTTCGCGCTCGGCTCGCTGGCGACGACCCAGGCGACCAGCGTGTCCGACCTCGTCATGATCAGGTTCGTCACCGGCATCGGGCTCGGCGGCGTCCTGCCCAATACGATCGCCCTGACCGGCGAGTATTCGCCGCAGCGTCGCCGGACCCTGTTGATCATGCTGATGTTCATGACGGTGTCGCTGGGGTCGGCGATCGGCGGCGCGGTGGCGGCCCGGCTCATCACCGCCTATGGCTGGCAGGTCATCTTCCTGATCGGCGGCGCTCTGCCACTCATTCTCTGTCCGATCCTGATCATCTGGCTTCCGGAATCGTTGTCGCTGCTCGCGCTCGACACCAGCAAGAGCGATCGCGTGCGCACCTTGCTGATGCGCATCGATCCGTCGGCAATGCTCCCCGCCGATGCGCGTTTCACGATCGTCGAAGAGAGCGGCAAGGGTTTTCTCCTGCCGCAGCTGTTCACCAAGCGGCGGCTGCTGCCGACCCTGCTGCTCTGGATCATGTTCTTCATGAACATGATGGACATCTATTTCCTCAACAGCTGGCTGCCGACGTTGACGCATGGTGTCGGGCTCGACGTCCAGGCGGCGATCGCCGTCGGCATCGCGTTCCAGCTCGGTGGGATGCTGGGCACGATCGGACTCGGCCTGCTGATCGAACGGTTCGGCTTCGATCGCGTGCTGTTCGCGACCTACGTCGCGGGCTTCCTCTCGATCGTCACCATTGGCATCGCGGGCGCATCATTGCCGATCCTCGTGCCGGCCGTCTTCATCGCCGGCGTGGCGGTGATCGGCGGACAGATCGGCTGCAACGCCTATGCCGCGCGCATCTACCCCACCTACATCCGCGGCACCGGCATCGGCTGGGCGCTGGGCATCGGCCGCTTTGGCTCCATCCTCGGCGTCACCCTGGGCGGCTTGATGCTCGCCGCGCATTGGGATGTTGCCGCGCTGTTCCAGGCCAGCGCGGTGCCGCAGCTATGTTCGGCGCTGGTGATCCTCGGCCTCGCCCTTCTCGGCATGCGCGGCCGTCTTCCATCCTCCGACGACGCGCAACCGGGTGTGCTCTCCACACCTGAGCGGGCCTAGATCCAAAGCAAGAGAGACTGACATGAAGACGATTCAAACCCAGGTCCTCATCGTGGGCGCCGGTCCGGTCGGACTGACCGCCGCCATGGACCTTGCCTCACGCGGCATCGACGTCGTGGTCGCCGAGATCAGGCGCGCCGGCGAGCCGCCCAACGTCAAATGCAACCACGTTTCCGCGCGTTCGATGGAAGTGTTCCGCCGTCTCGGCATCGTCCGGGAGGTCCGGGAGGGCGGCCTGCCGGCCGACTTTCCGAACGACTGTGCCTATCGCACCGCGGTCGTCGGCCGCGAACTGACGCGCATTCCGATCCCATCCCGCCAGGACCGCTACACGGCGACGGGAGGACCGGACACCGATTGGCCGACGCCGGAGCCGCCCCACCGCATCAACCAGATCTATCTCGAGCCCATCCTGTTCGCCTGTGCGCAGGCGCAACGCGAGATCCGAATTCTCAACCGGGTCCAGCTCGATCATTTCGACCAGCGCGACGACGGCGTGATCGCGCGGGCGCGCGATCTGGACGCCGATCAGGAGATCGTCATCGCCGCCGATTATCTGATCGGCTGCGATGGCGGCCGCTCCACCGTGCGCAAGCTGATCGGCTCACGCCTCAGCGGCACCGACGTGGTGCAGCGGGTGCAGTCGACCTACATTCACGCCCCGGCGCTCAAGGAGCTGATCACCCAGAAGCCGGCCTGGATGACGATGTCGCTCAATCCGCGTCGCTGCGGCACCACGGTCGCGATCGATGGCCGCGACAACTGGCTGATCCACAACCATCTCGCGGCGGAAGAGGTCGAGTTCGACAGCGTCGATCGCGATTGGGCGCTGCGCACCATCCTTGGCGTCGACGACCGCTTCCAATATGACATCATCAGCAAGGAGGACTGGATCGGCCGCCGCCTGGTCGCCGACCGCTTCCGGGATCGCCGCGCCTTCATCTGCGGCGATGCTGCACATCTGTGGATTCCCTATGCCGGCTACGGCATGAATGCCGGCATCGCCGATGCGGTCGATCTGTGCTGGATGCTCGCCGGCGTCATCAGCGGCTGGGCCAGCCCTGCCCTGCTCGACGCCTATGAAGCGGAGCGGCAGCCAATCACCGAACAGGTCTCGCATTTCGCGATGAACCACGCGCTCGCCGTCATGAGCCAGAGACGCTCCGTGCCGGCCGAAGTCGAGATCGATGGTCCGGTCGGCGATGCGGCGCGCAGCAAGGTCGGCCAGGCCGCCTATGATCTCAACGTGCAGCAATATTGCTGCGCCGGCTTGAACTTCGGCTACTACTACGACCGGTCACCGGCGATCTGCTACGACGGCGAAACGCCGCCGCCCTACGGCATGGGTCATTTCACCGCGTCGACGGCACCGGGCGCCCGCGCACCCCATGTCTGGCTGCCCGATGGGCGCTCGCTGCTGGACGCGCTGGGGCCGGCCTACACGCTGGTCCGGTTCGACCCGGCCGTCGATGTCGCAGGCCTGGTCGATGCGGCTGCCCGCCACGGCGTCCCGCTGGCGCTGGTCGACGTCGATCGCGCCAGAACTGGCTATGGCTTTGCGGAAAGCCTGCTCCTGATACGGCCGGATTCGCACATCGCCTGGCGCGGCATGACCGCACCGCATGCACCCGGACGCCTGTTCGATCGCCTGCGCGGCAATGCCAACGAACTGGGGACCACGCACCGTGACGAAGCTGCCCTTGCCTGATCCGCAGTCCCGCGCCACCACGCACCATCGCACCGCGCATTACTTCCTCGAAGCCCTCATCGATCTCGGCGTGGAGTACATCTTCGCCAATCTCGGCACCGATCATGTCTCGCTGATCGAGGAGATCGCGCGCTGGGACAGCGAAGGTCGACGGCACCCGGAGGTGATCCTGTGTCCTCATGAAGTGGTCGCGGTGCACATGGCGATGGGCTACGCGATGACGACCGGCCGCGGCCAGGCCGTCTTCGTTCACGTCGATGCCGGCACCGCGAATGCCTGCATGGCCATTCAGAATGCGTTCCGCTATCGGCTGCCGGTGCTGCTGATTGCGGGACGAGCCCCGTTCGCGATCCATGGCGAATTGCCGGGCGGACGCGACACCTATGTTCACTTCGTGCAGGACAGCTTCGACCAGGGCAGCATCGTGCGTCCCTACGTGAAGTGGGAGTACACGCTGCCCTCGGGCGTGGTCGTCAAGGAGGCGCTGACCCGCGCCGCCGCGTTCATGCACAGCGACCCGCCCGGGCCGGTCTCCATGATGCTGCCGCGCGAAGTGCTGGCCGAAGCCTGGGACGACGACGCGATGCCGGCCTATCCGCCCGCGCGCTATGGCAGCGTCAGGGCCGGCGGCGTGGAGCCGGAGCGCGCTCAGGCGATCGCTGACGCGCTCATGACTGCGGAGAACCCGATCGCCTTGACCGCCTATTTGGGCCGCAGCGCCGAAGCCGTTTCGGTACTGGATCGACTGGCGCTCGTCTGCGGCATTCGGGTCGTCGAGTTCAATCCCGTTACGATGAACATCTGCCAGGACTCGCCCTGCTTCGCCGGCTCCGACCCGGCGATGCTCGTCGCAGACGCCGACCTCGGGCTGCTTATCGACATCGACGTGCCGTTCATTCCACAGCTGCTGAAGTCAGCCGATCGGTTGCGCTGGATCCAGATCGACATCGACGCCCTCAAGGCCGACATCCCGATGTGGGGATTTGCGACCGACCTTCGCATTCAGGGCGATTCCGCGGTCATCCTGCGCCAAGTGCTGGAGATCGTCATCGCCCGAGGCAACGATTCCTACATGCGGAAGGTGCGTGATCGGATCGCCAGCTGGAGGCCTGCGCGCGAGGCCGCACAGGCCAAGCGGATGGCCGCCGCTGCAAACAAGGGATCCCCCGGCGCAATCAACCCGGCCTATCTGTTCGCGCGGCTGCAGGCATTGCTGTCGGAGGACGACATCGTGGTCAACGAGGCTGTCCGCAACGCGCCGGTGCTGCAACAGCAGCTGCGCCGCACCAAGCCCATGACCTATGTGGGCCTCGCCGGCGGCGGGCTCGGCTTCAGCGGCGGCATGGCGCTCGGATTGAAGCTCGCCAATCCCTCGCACCGCGTGGTGCAGATCGTCGGCGACGGCGCCTTCCATTTCGCTGCCCCGGATTCGGTTTATGCCGTGTCGCAGCAGTACCGGTTGCCGATCTTCTCCGTGATCCTCGACAACAAGGGTTGGCAGGCGGTGAAGGCGTCGGTGCAACGCGTCTATCCGGACGGCGTCGCGCAGCAGACGGATTCGTTCCTGTCCCGGCTCGCCACCGGCCGCCAGGACGAGCAGCGGCGGCTTGTCGACATCGCCCGCGCCTTCGGCGCCCATGGCGAGCGGGTCGACGATCCTGATGAGCTCGATGCTGCCATCCGGAGCTGCCTTGCAGCCTTGGACGATGGCCGCGCCGCGGTGCTGCACGTCAACATCACGCCGTTGTAGCTGCATCTGCAGGGAGAGCAGAAAAAAGGGCAGCTCACGCGACCCTGGGCACGCCGTGATAGCGCTCGACGACGATATCGCGCTTGGTCGCATCCACACGCACCGTCATGTCGTAATGCCCCTCGTGCAGCTCCTTGCTCAGCACCTCGGCGTTGCGATGGAGCCAGGAGATGCCGGCGCCGTCGGCGGCGTCGATGGTCAAATCGAGCGTGGTCCGGGCCGCGGCAAGCCGGTCCTCGATGGCCTGCAGCAGCGCGTCGACGCCCTCCCCGGTATGGGCAGACACCAGCAGGCATGGCCGCTCCGGCGGCCGGCGGCTCGCGATGTTGGCGAGGTTCTCGCGTGCCGCCTCGTCAAGCCGGTCGATCTTGTTCCAGACTTCGATGATGGTGTCGGTCGCTTCGGGATCGATGCCGAGCTGACCGAGCACCAGCTCGACATCATGCTGCTGCGCCTCGGCGTCCTCATGCGACATGTCGCGCACGTGCAGGATCACGTCGGCCTCCAGCACCTCCTCGAGCGTGGCGCGGAATGCCGCGACGAGCTGCGTCGGCAGATTCGAGATGAAGCCCACGGTGTCCGACAGCATCGCCTTGCCGCCATGGGGCAGCGTGATCGCCCGCAAGGTCGGATCGAGCGTTGCGAACAGCATGTCGGCGGCCTGCACGTCGGCGCGGGTGAGGCGGTTGAACAGCGTCGACTTGCCCGCATTGGTGTAGCCGACCAGCGCCACCACGCGATACGGCACGCGCTGCCGTCCGGCGCGGTGCAGCCGCCGCGTCGCTTGGACCTTCTTCAGCTCGTTCTCGAGCCGGGTGATGCGGTCGCCGATCAGCCGGCGGTCGGCCTCGATCTGGGTCTCGCCCGGACCGCCCATGAAGCCGAAACCGCCCCGCTGGCGTTCGAGATGGGTCCAGGACCGTACCAGGCGGCTGCGTTGATAGTTGAGATGCGCGAGCTCGACCTGCAGCGCGCCTTCTTTGGTCTTGGCGCGGCGGCCGAAGATCTCAAGGATCAGCCCGGTGCGATCGAGCACCTTGGTGTTCCAGGCCTTCTCCAGGTTGCGCTGCTGGATCGGCGACAGCGCGCAATCCATCACGACGAGCTCGGCCCCCTGCCCGGCGATCACGCCCGCGATCTCGTCAACCTTGCCTTTGCCGAGATAGGTCGCGGGGCGGATCTGTGCGATCGGCGCGAGGATCGCCTCCGTGACGGTGAGATCGATTGCTCGCGCCAGGCCGGCGGCCTCGTCGATTCGGGCTTCGAAATCACGCATGTCGGCGTGGCTCGCTTGCGCGCCATCGTCGCCGCGGCGCGCTCGCAAGTAAGGGCCGACCACGACGACCAGCCCGCTCCTCTTGTTGTCATCTGGCCTCGCGAGGCCGATGGTCCCTTCGCGATCGCGGGGTTCCAATCAGGTCACTCTCACGCAGAAGCGTCCTCGCCGCCCTCGAACAGCTGGATCGGCGCGCCGGGCATGATGGTGGAGATCGCATGCTTGTACACGAGCTGCGAGTGACCGTCGCGCCGGAGCAGCAGGCAGAAATTGTCGAACCATGTGACAATCCCCTGCAGTTTCACGCCATTGACCAGGAAGATCGTGAGCGGCGTCTTGGTTTTGCGAACATGGTTGAGAAAGGTGTCTTGAAGGTTCTGTGCGCGGTCTGCCGCCATCGTTGTTATCTCGCAGTCTTGTGCTTTTTCTTATTGATCCCATGACGCTCCGATTGCAGGTCTCGGAACCGCCGCGGTGGCCCATGATCCATTGAGATCCCCCTCGAGGGATCATGGGACGTTGGATTAGAAGACAGGCGAGCATATTAGGCAAGCCGAATGCAGGGAAACCGGTTCCAAAAGACCCGGATTCGTCCGTAAAACTTCGGGGCCGGACGATTTTTCCAACGTAAATTCGTCCCGCCCGGCAAGTTTGGCCGACCTGGAACCGTCAGCCCACCCCAAGGGCCTTGAGCTTGCGATGCAGCGCTGATCGCTCCATGCCCACGAACTCGGCAGTGCGCGAGATGTTGCCGGAGAACCGGCTGATCTGCGCGATCAGATAGTCGCGCTCGAACACTTCGCGCGCCTCACGCAGTGGAAGGCCCATAATGTGCTCGCCATTGTTGCTGGTGGGCATGGCCGGCACCATCGACCCCACATCCGGCGGCAGCATGTCGGCGGTGATGATCACCTCGGGCCCGCCGGCCGCGAGAATCATCACGCGCTCGACATTGTTGCGGAGCTGGCGGACATTGCCAGGCCAGACATGCGACTGCAGCACCGCCATCGCATCCTGGCCGATCTGCCGCTTCGGCAGTCCGGTCGTGACCGAAATCTGGTCCATGAAATAGTCGATCAGCTCGGGAATGTCCTCGCGCCGCTCGGACAGTGGCGGGACGCGGATCGGGACCACGGACAGGCGGTGATAGAGGTCCTCGCGGAAGCGGCCGGCGGCGATCTCCTCCTCGAGATTGCGCGCGGTCGACGAGATGATGCGCACGTCGACGTGCACTTTGGTGGTGCCGCCCGCACGCTGGAAGGTCTGGTCGACCAGCACGCGCAAGATCTTGTTCTGCGTCTCCCGCGGCATGTCGGCGATTTCGTCGACGAACAGCGTGCCGCCATGGGCTTCTTCGAGCGCGCCGGTCTTGCGCGACTGCTCGCCGTTCGACTGCTCGACGCCGAACAGCTCCTCCTCCATCCGCTCCGGCGTGATTGCCGCAGCGTTGATGACGACAAAGGGTCCCTCGGCGCGCGGCGATTGGGCATGCAACGTGCGCGCGGCGAGCTCCTTGCCGGAGCCGGGCGGACCGACGATCAGAATGCGGCTGTTGGCCTTCGCGGCGCGCTCGATGGTCTGGCGCAATTGGTTCATCGACGGCGAGCGGCCGGTCATCGTGCTCGCGGTCGGTGCCAGCTGCTTCAGCTCGCGCACCTCGCGCTTGAGCCGCGACGTCTCCAGCGCGCGTGTCGCGACCAGGATCAGGCGGTCGGACTTGAACGGCTTCTCGATGAAGTCATAGGCGCCGCGCTTGATCGCGGCGACTGCGGTCTCGATGTTGCCGTGACCCGAGATCATCACGACCGGCAGGTCCGGATGATCCTTCTTGATCTGCTCCAGCAGCTGCAGGCCGTCGAGCTTGGAGCCCTGCAGCCAGATGTCGAGAAACACGAGGTTGGGTCGGCGGCCGGCGATCTCGGCCAGTGCCGAATCGCTGTCGCGAGCGGTTCGCGTCGTGAAGCCCTCGTCATCCAGGATGCCGGCTACCAGCTCCCGGATATCGGCTTCATCGTCGACAATCAGAATATCACTCGCCATGGTCACGCCTGTCTCGTCAGCCGCGTGTTGCGGCCTGGATTTTTGGTTCGCTATTGGTCGTTTCAACCGGGCCCGCGGTTTCCCCCGCGGACTCATTTGTTGGTGCGCCGTCGGTTGCGGCGATTGCAGCGGGCTGCTCCTTGGCACCCGCCTTGGCGGCCTGTCCCGACACGGCAAAGCGCAGCCGCATCCACGCGCCGCGCTGGCCAGGACGGAAATCGGCGGCGTCCTTCAGCTCCAGCCGGCCGCCGTGATCCTCCAACACACGACCGACGATCGCGAGGCCGAGGCCGGTGCCCTTTGCCCGTGTCGTGACATAGGGCTCGAGCAAACGCTGCCGTGCCACTTTCGGCAGGCCGATGCCGTTGTCGATCACGTCGATCGTCACATCGTCGCCCTCGCGCGACGCGACGACGTCGATGCGGCCCTTGCCCAGCTCCTCTTCCGGCACCACCTCGATCGCCTCGGTCGCGTTCTTGATGATGTTGGTCAGAGCCTGCGAGATCAGGCGCCGATCGAATTGCGCGCGCAGCGGGTCCTGCTTGATCTCGGTCTCGATATCGATCTCGGGATGCGCGACCTTCATCAGGAAGACGGCCTGGCGCACCGTGTCGGCGACGTCCTCGCCCTCCATCACCGGCTTCGGCATCCGGGCGAAACGCGAGAACTCATCGACCATTCGCCTGATGTCGTCGACCTGCCGCACGATCGTCTCGGTGCACTGCTCGAATACGGCCTTGTCCTCGGTGATGACCTTGCCGAATTTGCGGCGAATCCGTTCTGCGGAAAGCTGAATTGGCGTGAGCGGATTCTTGATCTCATGGGCGATGCGCCGCGCGACGTCGCCCCAGGCGGACGTGCGCTGCGCCGAGACGAGTTCGGTGATGTCGTCGAGCGTGATGATATAGCTGTCGCGGGCCTGATTGGTCTGCTCGGCGGTGACACGCACCGACAGGTTCCGCTCATGGCCGTCCCGCTGGATGGTGATCTGCCCCTGCACCAGGCGCTGCTTGCCCTCGCGCGCGGTCTTCATCATGTCGTCGAGCTCGGGCAGCACCTCCGACAGCGGATGATCGAGCACCTCCTGCTCCGCATGTCCGATCAGCTTCTCGGCCGAGCGGTTGAGGATGCCGACACTGCCCGAGGCATCGACGCCGATGATGCCGGCCGAGGCCGACGACAGCACCGCCTCGATGAAGCGGCGCCGGCTGTCGATCAGCTCGCTGGCGCTGACCAGTTCGTCGCGCTGCGTGCGCAGCTCCTGCGTCATCTTGTTGAAGGTCTGGCCGAGCTGGGCGAGATCGCCTTCCGAGCGGTGCACGGGAACCTGGACGTTGAGATCGCCGGTCGAGATCACATGCGCGGCATTCATCAGCTGGCGAATCGGGGCGACCAGCCAATTGGCGAAGTTCAGGCCGATCAGCACCGAGGCCATCAGAATGGTCAGCGCGATCACCGCGAACATCAATGCGAAGGCGACCTGGATGCCGAACCGCCGCGCCTCGACCTGGGCATATTCGGCGACCGACAGCTCGGTCTGTTTGAGCTGGTCGACGACCTGCGGATCGAGCGGGCGCGCGACATAGAGGAAGGTATCGTTGAAGGCGCGCAGCCTGATCACCGCTGCGACGTAGTTGGACTCCGGCAGAACCGCGATCTCCGGCTCCTGCTCGCCGACATTGTTCAGGAATTCGGGCGCCGGCGGCGAATAAGCCAGCTGCACACCGCCGGTCTCCGCCCACACGATCGGGTTGGTGTTCTTGTCGATGATCATCGCGCCCGGCAGGTTGCGCGAGGCGGCGCTGGCGGTCAGCAGCTCGCGGAAGCTGGCGCGGTCCTGGTCGAACAGCGGCCGGGCCCGGGCGATGTCATTGGCCATGCCGAGAATGTCGCCGCGGATGAACTGCGCATGCTCCTGCATATAGGCGCGGGCGATGGTCAGCGAATTCTGGATCGCGACCTTGGCCGGCCCGGAAAACAGCCGATCCAGGCCGCGGTCGATGGTGACGTTGGCGACGACGGCGACCAGCACCGCCGGCAGCACGGCGATGACGGAGAACAGGCTGACGATCTGGACGTGCAGCCGCGCTGCCGCCCGGCCCCGCCGGCGGGCCTGCACGACCTGCCAGACCTCACGGATGATGATGCCGACCAGGATCAGGATCGTGCCGGCATCGATCAGATAGAAGGTTTTGACCACCTCGGTCGTCGGCTCGATCGGGCTCAAGCCCACCAGCACGATGAAGGTGAGGAAGCCTGAGGACAGCGCGACAGCCACCGCCACCGGCGCCAGCCAGGTGCGCCAGGTCCAGCGCCGCCCCTCAGGGGGCGAGGCATCGAAAGGGGTGGCCGAGGTGTCTGCGCTGGTCATTCCGGCAATTGGTGATGGTGGCACGTCCGAAGGAATCGGACTGATGCATTCCTACCACGCTGTTGCCAAATTGCGACAATTCCGCGGCGCACAGCCACGCCGCGGATTTGTCTACACAAATTCTCAAGTCCGGCGGTATCGCGGCCTGCCCGGAGGGCTATAATACCGCTCTAGCCGCCACTGCGGTAGACCTGGATATCGAGGTCGCGAATCTTCTTGCGCAGCGTATTGCGGTTCAGGCCAAGCAGATCGGCCGCGCGGATCTGATTGCCGCGGGTGGCCGCCAGGGCGGCCGTGAGCAGCGGGATCTCGATCTCCTTGAGAATGCGGTGATACAGGCCCGGCGGCGGCACGCCGTTCGGGAAGCCCTGGAAGTGCGAGGACAGATAGGCCTCCACGGCGCCGCCGAGATTGTCGATCGAGGTCGGCGTGCTGGACCCGGTCGTGACCGCCGGCGGCGCCAGCTCGCCATCGATCACCGAGGCCGTGATGACGTCCTGCGGATACAGCGCGGCGAGGCGGCGGGCGAGATTTTCCAGTTCGCGGACATTGCCCGGCCAACGGTGCTGCTTGAGCCGCTCGAGCGCGGCGGCGTCGAGCTTCTTGGGCGGCAGCCCGTCCTTCTCGGCGAGCGCGAAGAAGTGCCGGACCAGGTCCGGCAGGTCCTCGATGCGCTCGCGCAACGGCGGCAGCCGCAGCGGCACGACGTTGAGGCGGAAGAACAGGTCCTCGCGGAACAGCCCCTGCTGGATCAGGATGCGCAGGTCCTTGTTGGAGGCCGCGACGATGCGCACATCGGTCTTGATCGGGGTGCGGCCGCCCACGGTGGTGTATTCGCCCTGCTGCAGCACGCGCAGAAGCCGCGTCTGCGCCTCCATCGGCATGTCGCCGATCTCGTCCAGGAACAGGGTGCCGCCCTCGGCCTGCTCGAAGCGCCCGGAGGCTCTCGTGTTGGCGCCGGTGAAGGCGCCGCGTTCATGGCCGAACAGCTCGGATTCGATCAGGTCGCGCGGGATCGCCGCCATGTTGACCGCGACGAACGGGCCGTTGCGGCGCTTGCCGTAGTCGTGCAGCGCGCGCGCCACCAGCTCCTTGCCGGTGCCGCTCTCGCCCGAGATCATCACGGTGAGGTCGGTCTGCATCAGACGCGCCAGCACGCGGTAGATTTCCTGCATCGCCGGCGAGCGGCCGACCAGCGGGATCGATTCGAACTCGTTGTCGTCGGGTTGGCTCGCCGCCCGCTCCTTCGGCTCCGCCAAGGCGCGGCCGACGATCGCGATCAGCTCCTTCAGGTCGAACGGCTTCGGCAGATATTCATAGGCGCCACGCTCCGAGGCCCGGATCGCGGTCATGAAGGTGTTCTGCGCGCTCATGACGATGACCGGTAGGTTGGGCCGCATCTTCTTGATCCGCGGCAGCAGGTCGAACGCGTTCTCGTCCGGCATCACCACGTCGGTGATGACGAGATCGCCCTCGCCCTGACTCACCCAGCGCCACAGGGTGGCGGCATTGCCGGTCAGCCGCACCTCATAGCCGGCGCGTGACAGCGCCTGGTTCAGGACCGTGCGGATGGCCGTATCGTCGTCGGCAACGAGAATGCTACCTGCAGGCATAGATGGTCCTCAATTTGATCCCTGTGAGGCATGCAACGGCGTTCCCGAAACGTCATCGCCATGGCTGTTCTTTGGGCTTTGGTCTGGTTGTTTGGTTGCGCTGTACATCGGCATCAGCACCCGGAAGGTCGTCTTGCGCGGCTGCGACTCGCATTCGATGATCCCGCCATGGTCGCCGATGATCTTCGCGACCAATGCAAGACCGAGGCCGCTTCCGGTCGGCTTGGTGGTCACGAACGGATCGAACAGATTGGGCATCAGGTCTTCCGGCACGCCGGGGCCGTTATCCTTGACGCAGAACTCCAGCGGCAGCGATACGCGGGACTTCTTGCCGGGCACCGACAGCCGCACGCCCGGGCGGAACGCGGTGGTGAGCTGGATCTCGGCGTCGGCGCCGAGGTCGACGACCGCTTCCGCGGCGTTCTTGACCAGGTTCAGGAACACCTGAATCAGCTGATCCTGATTGGCGAGCACCGGCGGCAGCGACGGATCGTAATCCTCGATGAAGCGGATGTTGCGGGCAAAGCCGGACTGCGCCAGCCGCTTCACGTGATCGAGCACGGAATGGATATTGACCGGTCCGCGCGCCACCGGCCGGTCGTCGCCGAACACCTCCATGCGGTCGACCAGCGTGACGATGCGATCGGCCTCGTCGCAGATCAGCCGCGTGAGCATGCGGTCCTCGGAGGAGGCCTGTTGCTCAAGGAGCTGCGCGGCGCCGCGGATGCCCGACAGTGGGTTCTTGATCTCATGCGCGAGCATCGCGGCCAGCGCGATCACCGAGCGCGCGGCGCTGCGATGGGTCAGTTGGCGGTCCATCTTGTCGGCGATGGTGCGCTCCTGCAGCATCACGACGATGGCGCCGGGCCGTTCGGGAAGCGGAGCGACATGCAGGTCGACGAGGCGGTCGGCGCCGGTCCGCGGCGTCCCCAGGTCGACCTTGTACTCGTTGACCGGCGCGCTCGTGGTGCGGACCTGATCGATCAGCGCCAGCAGCGGCGAGCCGAACGGCACCAGCTTCTTGAGCGATTGCCGCTGCAGAAACTGGGTCGAGGAATCGAAGAACGATTCGGCCGCCATGTTGGCGTCCATGATCATGCCATCCGGGCCGATGACGAGGACCGGATTCGGCAAGGCGTTGAGGATGGCGTCGCCATCCGATGGAAGTCGCTTGCGCTGTTCTGCGGCTGAGCTCATGCGGCTGCACTCCAGGCAAAATCGTCGAACGCGTCTCGCAGCGCCCCCTGCACCAGAGCCGGCTGCTCCGACGTCAGGATACGCTCGCGCCAGGCCTTCAGTTTTTCAGCCGGCGCCTTGGCGTGCCGGGCGGCCACGTCCAGCCCCCAGCTGAGATGTTTGCGGGCGTGGCGCAGGCCGACACGCTCGCCATAGTGGCGGCAGATCTCGTCATAGAGGGCCGCCAAATAAGCGTGCTGCTGTGACAGCGCGGGCGCGCCCTCTTCCGCGCCGCCGTCGAGCCGACGGCCGATCTGGCCGGGCAGCCAGGGCTGCCCCTGCGCGCCGCGGCCGATCATGACGGCGTCAGCGCCGGAGGCGTCGAGCGCCTCGCGCGCATCCTCGTAGCTCGTGATGTCGCCATTGACGACGACCGGCAGGTCGACCGCCTGCTTGACGGCGCGCACCGCGCTCCAATCGGCCTCGCCCTTGTAGAACTGCTGCCGCGTGCGGCCATGCACCGTGATCAACTGCACCCCGGCCGCTTCCGCGCGGCGCGCCAGCTCCGGCGCGTTGAGGCTACGCTCGTCCCAGCCGAGGCGCATCTTCAAGGTCACCGGCACGTCGACAGCCTCGACCGTGGCCTCGATCAGCGCGAGCGCATGATCCAGGTCGCGCATCAGGGCCGAGCCGGACTGGCCGCCGGTGACGTGGCGCGCCGGGCAGCCCATATTGATGTCGATGACATCGGCGCCGCCATCCTCGGCGACCTTGGCACCCTCGGCCATCCAATGCGCCTCGCAGCCGGCCAGCTGAACCACATGCGGCCCGACGCCGCTGGCTTCGCAGCGCAAGCGAGATATCCACCGCCCTCTGACGAGATCGTCGCTCGCGGTCATCTCGGAGACGACGAGCCCGGCGCCGAGATCGGCTGCGAGTCGGCGGAACGGCGCGTCGGTGATCCCCGACATCGGCGCAAGAAGAGCCCGGTTGGCGAGAGAAACCTCACCTATTCTCAAGGACTTGGCGGTAGGCTTTACCGGACCGGTCACGGACGACTCATGATCTCATCAGACGCACCATTGCGCCGCCCTGCACTTTCGAGCACAATTCTTGGGCAGTCAAGCGTCATGCCTACACTTTAGACAAAACCGTCAACGTTTCAAGTGCAGTGCAGCAAAATATGCTTGTTCGGCAGTCATGGTAAACCCTTGAGCCGCTGGATTTTTGCATGGCTGAAGGCCGCGCGCCCCTGTCCCTCCCCGCTCTGTGGCGGATCGGCGCAGCGAGCCCCGGAGCGACGGGTTCTGCGACTGCGTCGGACTCGCGGTCACGATGCAAGCAACGTGTGATCCCGCTCGCTTAACCTTCGCTGCAGATGTAAGAAGCCGCCAAATCCCTCACCCGATCTTCTTCATCAGCATCGATACCCTGTTCCCATGACGATTTCTCAGCGGACTGCAGCCATTCTCGTCGCGGCCGGACGCGGCCTGCGCGCCGGCACCGGCGGTCCGAAGCAATATCGCGCGATCGGCGGCCGCACCGTCATCCACCGCGCGCTCGCCGCCTTTTCGGAGCATCCTGACGTCGCCGTCGTGCAGCCGGTGGTGAACCCCGATGACATCGACGTCTTCAATGCCGCGGTCAGTGGCCTGCGCCACGAGGTGCCCGCGCATGGCGGCGCGACACGGCAGGCGTCAGTGCTCGCAGGCCTGGAAGCGCTGGTGCCGCACCGACCGGACATCGTGCTGATCCACGACGCCGCGCGCCCGTTCGTGACATCGGCCGTGATCTCGCGCGCGATCCAAGCGGCCGGCAAGACCGGCGCGGCCATTCCCGTCGTGCCCGTCACCGACACGATCAAGGAGGTCACGGCGAGCGGCGACATCACCGCGACACCGGAGCGCGCGAAGCTGCGCATCGCGCAGACGCCGCAGACCTTCAAATTCGAGGTCATCCTGGAGGCGCATCGGCGCGCCGCGCGCGACGGCCTCACCGAGTTCACAGATGATGCGGCGATCGCCGAATGGGCGGGATTGACCGTCGCGACGTTTGAGGGCGATGTTGCCAATATGAAGCTCACCACACCCGAAGATTTCGTGCGCGAGGAAGCGCGGCTCGCCGCTCAGCTCGGCGACATCAGGACCGGCACCGGCTATGACGTGCATGCCTTCGGCGAGGGCGACCATGTCTGGCTGTGCGGCCTGCGCGTGCCGCATAGCAAGGGCTTCCTGGCCCACTCCGACGGCGACGTCGGATTGCACGCCCTGGTTGACGCAATTTTGGGCGCCCTGGCCGATGGTGACATCGGCTCGCATTTCCCGCCCTCGGACATGAAGTGGAAGGGCGCCTCGTCCGATCAGTTCCTGAAATACGCGATCGAGCGGGTCACGGCGCGCGGCGGACGGGTGGCCAATCTCGAGGTGACGATGATCTGCGAACGGCCGAAGATCGGTCCCCTGCGCGACCAGATGCGCGCACGCATCGCCGAGATGTCGGGAGTCGATATCTCGCGCATCGCGGTGAAAGCCACCACCAGCGAGCGCCTCGGCTTCACCGGCCGCGAGGAAGGCATCGCCGCGACCGCAAGCGCGACGATCAGGCTGCCGTGGGGCGCATGACGCCGGCGGCGTCGAGAATGTGAGATCGAAGCGATCGATACGCGAGGGGACGTCGACCGCTAAGTTGAAATACGAGATCGAACTGATCTCTGGAAGTTGGAATCGAGCTATCACCGCGAGCGCGGTGCGCTCCCTCGCCCCGCCTGCGGGGAGAGGGTTGGGATGAGGAGGACTCTCCACGAGCGCGGTGCGCGGAGAGTCCCCCTCACCCGGATTGCATCTTGCGATGCAATCCGGCCTCTCCCCGCGCGCGGGGGAGAGGCCGAGTTCGCGGCGCCATCTCGAACTCGTCAAAAGCCATCGCTTTGGTGGCGAATCCTGAAGTCTCGATCGGTATCGAGGGAACGCTGTTCATGGCGAGCGAACGTCAAATCGGCTCCACCAGCGCGCTGGCCCGCTCGCTGCTCGACCTCTGCCGGTCGCGCAAGCTGATGATCGCCACCGCCGAATCCTGCACCGGCGGCCTCGTCGCCGGCGCGCTGACCGAGATCCCCGGCTCCTCCGACGTCATCGACCGCGGCTTCGTCACCTATTCCAACGAGGCCAAGCGCGCGATGCTCGGCGTCGAAGCCTCGACCCTGCAGACCTTCGGCGCGGTGTCCAAGGAGACCGCGATCCAGATGGCGGTCGGCGCGCTGGAGCGGGCCGATGTCGACCTCGCGGTCGCCATCACCGGCATCGCCGGCCCCGGCGGCGCCACCCCCGGCAAGCCGGTCGGCCTGGTCCACTTCGCCGTCGCCGCCCGCGACGGCCGTATCACCCACCGCGAACACCGTTTTGGTGCCATCGGCCGCAGCGCCGTGCGCACGCGCTCCGTCCTCGAGGCCCTGCGCCTGCTGATGGAGCTGGCGCGGCCGCAAGGAGCCGTTAAGCCGAAGCGCGCCGCCGCGACGCGGCTGCGCCCGCGCGTCGCGCGGGCGCCCCGGCTGCATCCGGTGAAGCGCCCGAGGCGACCGCAGACGTAGTCGGAAGTGACGCGCGCGGCTCTCGCCGCATCGTCATCGCGAGCGCAGCGACACGATCCAGCCTCCTTCCAAAAAACGCGTTCTGGATTGCTTCGGCGCAACGGCGCCTCGCAATGACGGACGGATAGGTCTTGGTTCACTCCAAGACATGCAAACTACGCGCTATATGCTGCTTGGCATGACCGAGGCGAAGGACAAGCAGATGTCGCTGGCGCTCATCCCTTGCGCGCGCAGTTGCCACATTTTCCGCCGTCATCCCCGCGCATGCGGGGATCCATCACCACAGGGCGGCGCTGCACGGCACTTCGCGCCGCTCCAGCTTGCCCGGGACGACAGCGGTGGGTGCGACCGAGGCTTCTGTTTGGCCGCCGCGTTCGCTTCACGCTCGCCAGAACGGACGGCGGCACAGCCGGCGCGCCTCGTCGCGCGTGAGGCCGTAATCCGCCAGCACCTCATCGGCGATCCAGGGTAGCTCCCGGGCGAAACGGTGACGCTCGCGCCAGCGCTTCCACCACAGCCGCAGCAACGGCGTGGGCTTCGATTCGGCGTAGCGTCGGTCAGGGACCGAGCGCACCAAGTAGTAGACGTTCGCGCCGGGCTTGGACGGAATCGGATGGCTCGGGGAGCGTCCGCGCGCGAAGAGCCCAGGTGATCGCGAGGCGTCACGAAGTGTGCACGCCTCGATGGCGCTGATGCTCGGATCGTCGGTCGTGCTCGGCATATCGGGCTCCCCTGGAAACGAAGAACCTGCCGGCAACAAAAAAGCCGCCAGGTCCTGGCGGCTGTTCGGATCAGATGCTGCAAATCGTCAGATTGAGCGCGATCCTCCCGCCGCCAGCGAGCTACGGTGCGTGATGCGACCAAAACGATGAGTGGCGACGGTGATCATGGCCGGCTGTATAATCGATCCATCTGAGGTTGTCATCCGCAAACCGGGGCAGGCAAGCTCCATCCCCGAACCGATCAGGACGGAAAGGTCCCAACAGTTCGTGCGAGCTGCCGCGCCAACGGCCCGGGCAATGTCTGATCGAAGATGTGGCTCAGCGTGCGGTAGTACCAGATCGTGCCGTCCCGTCCGCCGCTGAAGCGCTGCCACACCGCATCGCCGATCTCATCATAGTCCTTCGCGATCGCCTCCGCATTGTCGACCTTGTCGGCGAGCGAGACCAGCAGCGACGTTGCTGGCTTGTGCGGCAGCTTGGCAAGGTAGGCGTCCTTGCGGGCCCGCCATGCCGGCTTCGGTTCGACCCAGGAATCCGTGCAGTCCGCCACGATCTCGGCAACGCCGTCGCCGAACCGCCGGCGGATCTCGTCCAGCGTGGCCTGTCCGCCCTGGTCCTCGGCGGCGTCGTGCAGCAGTCCGGCGATGGCCTGAACCTCGTTGCCGCCCGCCGTCAGCACGCGGCTGGAGACGCTGAGCAGATGCGCGATATAGGGCACCCGACTGCCCTTTCGCACCTGGCTCCGGTGCAGGTCCGCCGCATAGACCAGCGCTTCATCATAAAGAGAGGAGAGTGACATCGGCTTGCTTCCAAGCCGGCTGACCTGCGGTCACGCCGGCGACTTGTCATGAACTCAAGGGCATGATTCCGGACCCTGCGTCCGACATCGAGCGGCATGATAGCCGATCTCCTCGGCCGACCAGGCAGCAGGCGGCGCAACCGAGCGACCTTTTGCTATGCGGCGACGCCGGGGTCCGGAATTTTACGGGATTGAAAATTTACGTGGAGCTTAGAAACCGACTTTTAAGGTGCGGTGGTCCATCAGAAGCCGACACACAGCCGCGCGGGGACCATGCTGAACGAACTTCTCGTGATCGAAGATGCCGACGTTCATCTGTCGATCCTGCGCAAGATCGCCGTGCAGGCGGGCTTTGCGACGACCGGCGTGAACTCGGTGGACGGCGCCATCAACGTGCTGCGCCGGCGCAACTTCGAGTGCATCACCCTCGACCTCAACCTCGGTGAGCGCTCCGGCACGGAAGTGCTGCAGCTGCTGGCCGACATGAAATCCCGCACCCCCGTCCTGATCATCAGCGGGTCCGACGACCAGACCCGCGACGTCACGGTCCGTGCCGGCAAGATCCTCGGCCTGAACGTCTATCCGCCGTTCTGCAAACCGGTCGATCTCGCGCTGTTGCGCCAGACGCTGCGTCAGATCGCAGCCGACACCGACCGTCAGCGCCTCGTGAAGGCCAATATTCGCTAGCTGGCGTCTCCCACCTCGCCTCTGTGTACGCTCGCGTCCGGCAGCGCCACGCGGCCGCCATCGGCATTTCATCTTTGATGCAGATCAAGGCGGTGCGCTCCAGGCGACTATTGGCTGTGAGGCGCCCAGGGAAACGAGATGCGATGACGGCAGCCAATTCAGCCAGCGAAGCCCATTCAACCGACGCTATCGTGGTCGAAGCCACGCCATACGAGCTCATCGGCGGCGAAGCCGGCGTGCGGCGCCTCGCCGATCGGTTTTATGCGATCATGGACGAGGAGCCGGATGCCCGGAAGATCCGCGCCATGCACGATGCCGACCTCGGTCCGATCAGGCAATTGCTGTTCGAGTTCCTGAGCGGCTGGCTGGGCGGGCCTGCGCTCTATTTCGAGCGTGCCGAACATCGCTGCATCATGTCGGCGCACCGTCCCTATGCCATCGGAGACGCCGAGCGCGACGAGTGGATGACGTGCATGCGCCGGGCGATGTTCGATTGCGACATCACCGGCGACATGTACGATTTGCTGGATCGGGCGTTCCTGCGCATGGCGAACGCTTTCCGGACGCGTCCCGCAGGCTGAGCTGGGGGAGCCGGCAGCTCAGCGACGCTTTTCGGCGGCTTCGCGCGCCAAGCGCTCGGCCCGGAGTCGCTCGCGGTTTTTATAGAAGGCCCGCTGGGCCTCCTCATGTTCTCGCAAGGCCTGCTCGGCATCGGCCCTGCGCGTGGCATCGCGCGCCCGACGCTCTTCAGGCGTAAGGACGCGTGGCGGTCTGGCTGTGCTTTCGTAAGTCATGACCAGACAACGTCCGACCTCGCCAGATGTTCCACTTTCGGCTTCAATTACAGCCTGAATTGCAGGGCGTGAACGTCGGTGTCCCGATAAGATCATCGCTCGCGATGCCGGACAAGATCAGGGCGCGGCTCTCTGAACCGACATCTCGACCTAATCCGCTTTGCGCGGAAACAGACGGTCGCGAATATAGCGCGAGGTTGGTGTCAGGCTGAGCCCGTAGGGCTTTTGCCAGACGGCGCGGTCGATCTCATTTTTGTCGCCGATCTCCAGCCGCCCCCTGGCATTCTTGGCGATGAAGATCGCGTCGCTCATCTTGCGTCCCGACCGCTTGTTCTTCGCCGTGACTTCTTTCCACAGGCGAAGACGGCCGAGCTTGAGCTTCGGCAGCTCCTCCTTGATCTCGCGCTTCAGGCAGTCCTTCGCCGTCTCCCGTGCGCGTTTGCGGCCGCCCGGGAACATCCAGCGCCCGTCGATGCGGCGTCGGACCAGGAGGACTTTCCGCCCTTGGCGGCAACAAGCTTGGACGCCTTGGTCATCGCTCCAGAACTCTCACTGAGACCAGCACGGAAGAGGACCTTACCAGGATTCGTTCCAACTCCGGCTCCGGACCTTTGCGGAGCATCAATCGCAACGCACGGCCGGAGAGCGGAAACCCATGCACATCTCTGCGGACCGGCGTGAGCTAGTAACAGGAGCGCGGATCGACAGCGACATACTCTCCCGAGGGGTAACGGTAGTAGCAATTGCCCTGGGACAGATAATAGCCCGGCCGCGCCGCTGCCGTCGCACCGGCGATCGCGCCAGTCGCGCCGCCGATCACGGCCCCGGCGGCAGCGCCGCCCGCCTTGCCAGTCAGAATCCCGCCGAGCACGCCGCCGATGATGGCCCCGCCGAGCGCGCTGGCGCCTGGATCCGGGTCGGACGGCGGCGGTGGCGGAGCCGGCTCATAGGCGACCGGCGGCGGCGCCTGATAAGCAGCAGCCGGCGCGTAGACGACGTCGTCGGCGTAATCCTCGGAGACGTAGGTCGGCGGACCTTCCATCGGCTCAGGATAATAATACCAGACCCCGCCGACATCCCACCACCAGCCGGGCCGGCCATTGTGGACTTCGTGACGCCAGCGACCCCCTTCCCAGCCGACGCGGCCGCGATAACGCTGTCCGCCATAATCGCGCATTGCAATCGCGCCGCGGCTGTAGCGCGCGTCAGGCGCCCGGCCCGTGGCCGCAGGTCCGCGGTCATAGCCCGGTCCGGGCCCGCTTGGCTGTCCCGCAACCGGCCCCGACCCTTGGCGGGGGGGCTGAGCATGGGGCTGTCCGCCCGGTTGAACGGCGGCGGCCGGCGGCTGCCGGATGACGCTGGGCGGGCGCCCCTGCGGGGGGTGAGCGGCACCGGGACCAACCTGGTCCGGAGCCTGGGCCCGTACTTGGAGGGGCGAAGAGATCACCGACAAGACGGCCAGCGCCGGCAGCCAGAACCTGGTCTGATCGAACAATGCCATTCTCATCTTCCCCTCACTGGCCCGCCGTCCGCGCTGCCTACGGCCTTGGTCGGCGTGCGATGAAACCCGGTTCACTGGTCCCCACGATATGGCCAGAACGGGCATGAATTGCGGGACAGACTGGGACAAACCCGACAATTTTGCGGCACGCCAGCGACGCCCCGCAACATACAACCGAACGGCGGCGATTCGCCGCCATCATTCTTGCACCGCGATTCGCGGCGGAGCGTTGAGCGGATGACCCGCGGCCGGCCCCGGCGTCAGCGTGCGGGCTCGATCACGTTGCAATTGCTGCGGCCGGACATCAGGCAATCCTGCATCTTGCTCGCTGCCGTCAGGCTGTGGGCCAGCCACAGGCCGAAGCCGACCACGATCGCCGCAAACAGCAGCCCAGCAATCGCGCCTCTCCGGCCTTGGCCTGCGTCGCGCTCACTCATGAAACGGTGCCCCTAGACCGGCTGCGGATTTGCCGGGTCGTCGAAAGCCGGACCGAGGCGGCGGGAGGCCGGTGAAATCGGCGCGACACGCGTGCAGCTGGTCACCCAGAACAATTGACCGCACTCCCACTCCGAGCCGAGCAGCCGGCTCGGAGCCGCCGCCGGGTGGGCGAACACGGCAGTCATGACGAGCGCGCTCACGGCCGAGCCGAGAAGCACGAGCATGAGCGCAAGGCGTCCATGCCTCCGAAACACCGAGGTCATGCCGGTAAACTCCGCTGGAAGCAGGCCATCCTGGCCCGCCGATTCCCGCTGGTGTGAAGCAATTCACACCCGACTGACCTGTGTCAGCGTGGCGGGGGAGCTTACATAGCCAGCGGCGCGCGTCATGCAAGCGCCAAACGTGCGGCATGTGAAGGAATGGCGATAAAGCATTTGTCATCGACGCGTGCGATCCTATACACACGGCCTCGCGCTCGCCTCCGCCGATATTCACGACAACGTGGATGAATGTCGGGCAGCGCATGCAGCCTGATCGAACCACACCAATCCAAACCAGTAGCGAAGTGACGACGTCTCCATGAGAGGATTCAAGGAACCCGGATTTGCCGATCGGCAAAAGGCCGCGCAGCAGGCCCGCCAGGGCATTCTGCAGAAGTTCAAGGCGCAGCCGGGACCGGATGATCCCGAAGTCGTGAAGCGGCGGCAGGAGCGCGAAGCGGCCGCCGCCCGGCGCGAGCAGCAGCGTCTCGAGCGAGAGGCCGCCAAGGCCGAGCAGAAGCGCCTCGAGGAAGAGGCCAAGGCCGCCGAGGCCGCCCGGCTCGCCCGCGAGGCGGAAGAAGCAGCCGCTCGCCTGGCCGAGATGGAGGCCGAGCAGAAGGCCAAGCGCGATGCGCGTTATGCCGCGCGCAAGGCACGTGGCAAGAGGAAGTGATTGCTCCCGAGCGTCGCGTCCGCGCGACGACCTCGATGATCGCGCGATGATGTCATGAGATCTGCGACAGGGCGGCCTCGCCGCCCCATCGCATGACGACGATCAACGACGATAAGAAGCCTAGTTCTTCTTCATCATGCCGTCGTCCTTCTTCATCCCGTCCTTCGACATGGCATCGCCCTTCTTCATCTCGTCTTTGCCCATCGCGTCCTTCTTCATCGAGTCGTGGGACATCGCCCCCTTCTTCATCGCATCATCCTTGCCCATCTTGTCCTCGGCGAACGCCGCGGGCGCGATGGCGACGTTGAAGGCGAGAGCAGCGGCAGAGAGGCCGAGGACGAGACGATTACGATAGGTCATGATGATCGCTCCTTCGAGAGACGGGGTTGGACGGCGACCGATGCGCCGCTCCTCCATGTCGACGTTCCAATGAGGGAGATCGTTACGGCCCAACTGAAAATTTTCGGCTCGATCAAATTTGATTCGAGTTTTGCGGTGTTTGAACCTCGACACAATTTCGCCCGTCGGGCGAATGTTAGTACAACCCGCGCTAGGGATTCACAGGCATGTGCATCGCAGCAATATGTCGCGTCCCGTGCATTCGCCCTCGAACCAACTGTATTGTTCGGCTAGAGGTAATTCCTGCACTCCGGCTCCTATAAGGGCTGCTTACGAACCGGATCGGGAACCCAACCAGACGTTGTCCAGGGGAACTCTCATGCTTTCACGCCGCACTGTCCTCGCGTCCGCGCTCGCTGCGCCCGCCATTCTGCGTTTTGGAACCGGAACCGCTCGGGCGGCGACCACGCTGAAGATCTCCCATCAGTTCCCGGGGGGAACCATCGACAAGGGCGACTTCCGCGACCGGCTCTGCCGGATGTTCGCCGAGGAAGTGTCGAAGCGCTCTGGCGGCGAGATCGCGGCCGAGATCTATCCGAACTCGTCGCTGATCAAGACCGTTGCGCAGTTCTCGGCGATGCGGAAGGGCGCGCTCGACATCAGCCTCTATCCGATGCCCTATGCCGGCGGCGAGGTTCCCGAGACCAATATCGGACTGATGCCGGGCCTCGTCACCACGTACGATCAGGGCCTGCGCTGGAAGAACGAGCCGGTCGGCAAGGCGCTCAGCGACTTCCTCGCCGACAAGGGCATCATCCTGCTGACCTGGGTCTGGCAGGCCGGCGGCGTCGCCAGCCGCTCGCGGCCGCTGGTCACCCCCGACGACGCCAAGGGCATGAAGGTGCGCGGCGGCTCGCGCGAGATGGACATGGTGCTGCAGACCGCCGGTGCGTCGGTGCTGTCGGTGCCGTCGAACGAGATCTACACGGCGATGCAGACCGGGGCCTGCGATGCCGGCCTGACCTCCTCGACCAGCCTGATCTCGTTCCGCCTCGAAGAGGTCGCGAAGGCTCTGACCTCCGGCGCCAAGGCGTCCTATTGGTTCATGCTCGAGCCACTGATGATGTCGAAGGCGACGTTCGACAAGCTGCCGAAGAACCAGCAGGACGTCCTGCTCGCCGTCGGCGCCGAGCTCGAGGCCTTCGGGCGCAAGGGCGCGCAGGACGACGACATCGAGGTCGCCAAGGTCTATGAAAAGGCCGGCGCCAAGGTGGCCGAGCTCGACCTCGAGACCGTCAACAAGTGGCGCGACATTGCCCGTGATACCGCCTGGAAGGACTATGGCGGGAAGTCCGCGAACTGCGCCAAGCTCCTGAAGCTCGCCTCCGACGTGGCGGCCTGATTGATGCACGCGCCCGTCTCCGATAGCGAGGCCACGCCCACCGGCGCCAGCGGACCGCTGGCGCCGCTTCAGCGTGTGATCTCGATGCTCAACAGCATCATCGTCGTTCTCGCTGCGATCGCATTGATCGCGGCCTGTGTCATCCTCAGCTACAGCGTGGCGGGTCGCGCGCTGTTCAAGGCCGCCAACTACTGGCAGGACGAAGCCGCCGTGTTCCTGCTCGTCGGCGCCACCTTCATGACCGCCGCCTATGTGCAGGAGCATCGCGGCCACGTCAGCATCGAGGCCTTTGTCGGCCTGATGTCGCCCTTGGCGAACAAGATCAGGCTTTGGCTCGTCGACGTCGCCAGCTTTTTGTTTTGTGCCTTCTTCACCTGGAAATCCTGGACCCTCACCCATGAGGCCTGGGAGGACGGTCAGGTCTCGAACTCGATGTGGTCGCCACCGCTCGCCATTCCCTATGCCCTGATGGCCGCCGGCATGACCCTGCTCTGCCTGCAATTGCTGCTGCAGATCGTGGCGCCGCTGACCGGAGCGCGGCGATGAGCGTGTTCGGGATTGGGATTGCCTACGGGGCTGCCACCCTGTTTGCGATGTTCGCCGGCATGCCGATCGCGTTTGCGCTCGGCGCCGTCGCCGTGGTGTTCATGGCGATCTACATGCCCTCCGCGTCGCTCGATACGGTGACGCAGAACGTCTATGAGGAAATGGCGTCGATCACGCTGCTGTCGATCCCGCTGTTCATCCTCAAGGGCGCCGCGATCGGCCGCTCCCGCGCCGGCCAGGATCTCTACTCGGCGCTGCATGCCTGGCTGCATCGTGTGCCCGGGGGCCTCGGCGTCGCCAACGTGTTCGCCTGCGCGCTGTTCGCGGCGATGGCCGGCTCGTCGCCGGCGACCTGCTCGGCGATCGGCTCGGCCGGCATCCCGGAGATGCGCAAGCGCGGTTACTCCGGCGGGTTCGCCGCGGGCATCATCGCCGCCGGCGGCACGCTCGGCATCCTGCTGCCGCCCTCGATCACGATGATCCTGTTCGCGATCGCCGCGGAGAAGTCGCTCGGACGGCTGTTCCTGGCCGGGATCGGGCCGGGGCTGCTGCTGGTCACGCTGTTCGGCGTCTATGCGGTGGTGCGCTTCCGCCAGGAATACGCGCAGGCGAAAGCGGTCTACGAGAAGTCGGGCACCTGGTCGGACATCCTGATCAAGGACGAATACACGATGGCACAGCGCTTTTCGGTGCTGCCGCGCGTGATCCCGTTCGTGCTCTTGCTGACCGGCGTCATGGTGGCGCTCTATGGCGGGTTGGCGACGCCATCGGAGACCGCCGGTCTCGGGGGCATTCTCGCGCTCGCCTTGATCGCGCTCATCTACGGTGTCTGGCGTCCGACCGACCTCGCGCCGATCATGCGGGCGACCTTGCGTGAGTCGACGATGCTGATGCTGATCATCGGCATGTCGCTGCTCTACTCCTACGTGATGAGCTATCTGCACATCTCGCAGTCTGTCGCCGAATATATCGTGGCGATGCACCTGCCGCGCTGGGAGCTGCTGTTCGCGATCCTGCTGATGGTGGTCGTGCTCGGCTTCTTCCTGCCGCCGGTCTCGATCATCCTGATGACCGCGCCGATCATCCTGCCGCCGCTGCGTGCGGCGAATTTCGACATCATCTGGTTCGGCGTCGTCATGACGATCGTGATGGAGATGGGCCTGATCCACCCGCCGGTGGGCTTGAACATCTTCGTCATCCGCAACGTCGCACCGGACATCCCGCTGCGCGAGGTGATCTGGGGCACCCTGCCCTTCGTGCTGCTGATGATGGCCGCGGTGCTGCTGCTCTGCTTCGTGCCGCAGATCTCGACGGCGCTTCCGGACCTTGTGATGGGGCCGGATCTCAGCCGGTGACGCGGCGGCGAATAGACAATAGCGAGTTGCGAATAGGGATCCCGCGAATGGACCCCTACTCGCCATTTGCTACTCGCTATTCGCCCTCTTCGCTTTCGCATTCAGCGCGGCGGCAACGCGGCTGACCGGGGGGCGGCCGAGCAGCCGGCTGATCTCGTTGGTGGCCGCCAGCAGCCTGGTCATGTCGACGCCGGTGCGAATGCCCATGCCTTCGAGCATGTAGACGACATCCTCGGTCGCGACATTGCCGGTCGCGCCCGGCGCGAACGGGCAGCCGCCGAGACCGCCGGCGGCGGAATCGATGACGCGGACCCCCTCCTCCAGGCCGGCGTAGAGGTTCGCCAGCGCCTGCCCATAGGTGTCGTGAAAATGCATCGCCAGATGCGACACCGGCACGTCGTCGCAGACCGCGCGCAGCATCTGCTTGGCCTTGAGCGGCGTGCCGACGCCGATCGTATCGCCCAGCGAGACCTCGTAGCAGCCGAGATCCCACAGCGCCTTGGCCACGTCGGCCACCGCCTGCGGCTTGATCTCGCCCTCATAGGGACAGCCGAGAACGCAGGAGACGTAGCCGCGCACCTTGATGCCGTCGGTCCTGGCGTGCGCGACGACCGGCTTGAAGCGCTCCAGCGACTCCTCGATTCCGCAATTGATGTTGGCGCGGGAGAAGCTCTCCGAGGCCGCGGTGAACACCGAGATCACCTTGGCGCCGGCCGCGTGGGCGGCCTCGTAGCCCTTCACATTGGGCACCAGCACATGGAACTCGCCGGGCAGCGCGGCGACGCTGCGCATCACCTCATCCGAGCCCACCATTTGCGGGATCGCCTTGGGCGAGACGAACGCGCCGACCTCGACCGTGGTCAGGCCGGCCGCGACGAGCCCGCGGATGAAGGCGATGCGATCGGCGACGCTGACCTGGGTCTTCTCGTTCTGCAGGCCGTCGCGCGGGCCCATTTCGATGATGCGCACGCTCTCGCTCATGCTGCCCTCTGGGGTTGGAGGATCAGGCGGAGGGTTCGACTTCCGCCAGTTCGACACCTTCCTGCACGATGTCGCCGACCTTGCACTTGATCGCCTTGAGCACGCCCGCGAACGGCGCGCGCAGGGTCTGCTCCATCTTCATCACTTCCAGCGTCAGGATCGCCGCGCCCTTCTCGAGGACGGCGCCTTCCTGCGCCAGCAATGCCACCACGGTGCCCGGCAACGGCGCGACGATCTTGTCCTCGCCGGCCTGTTCCTCGTCATCGCCGCCGAACGGATCGATCCAATGCAGATCGAAGCGGCCGTTGCGGGAGCGCAGATACAGTTCGTGCCCCTCGATGACCGCCACCACATGGGATTTGACGCCGTCGCGCACAAGGTCGAAACCGCCATCCTCTGTCGGGATCGCCGAGAACGCCGTCACCCGGCCATCGATCGACAGCGTCTGCACGCCCGGTCCATAAGTCAGCGTCACCGTCCGCGGATCGCTGCTCCCGCTCTGGCGGAACGAGAAGACGCGCTCCCGCAAGCCGACCGGCATCCAGCCCTGGGCACGCCAGGGCGATCCCACCTCATGGGAAGCGGCCTTTTGCTCATCGATGAGGATGGCGGCGACCGCCGCGCAAAGCTCCACATCCCCGGCAGCAGCGCCCGCTTCTGTCAGACGCTCCAGATGGCGCTCGATGAAGCCGGTGTCGATGGCATTCGCCGCGACGTCGGGATGCGTCAACAGTGCCGACAGGAACGGAATGTTGCTGACGATGCCGCGGACATCCGTGTCCTCGAGGCCGCGGTTGAGCCGCTCGATGGCGACGTCGCGCGTCGGCGCCCAGGCGATCATCTTGGCCAGCATCGCGTCGTAATAGGGCGAGACGGCATCACCCTCGCGATAGCCGGCATCGATGCGCAGGCCGCCGGTCTCCGCCGGCAGCCGCCAGGTCTTGATCGTGCCGACCGAGGGCATGAAGTTCTTCGCGGGGTTTTCCGCGTAGACGCGTGCCTCGATCGCATGTCCATTGAGCTTGATCTGGTCCTGCGTCAGCGGCAGCGGTTCGCCGAAGGCGACACGCAGTTGCCATTCGACCAGGTCGACGCCGGTGATCAGCTCGGTGACGGGATGCTCGACCTGCAGGCGCGTGTTCATCTCGATGAAGAACACGTCGCGGCCGTCGGAGACGAACTCGATGGTGCCGGCGCCGACATAGTTGACCGCGCCCGCCGCGCGCCGCGCCGCGGCGCAGACCGTCTCGCGCTGGGCCGGCGACAGCGTCGGCGACGGCGCCTCCTCGATCACCTTCTGATGGCGGCGCTGCAGGGTGCATTCGCGCTCGAACAGCGAGACCAGATTGCCGTGGCTGTCGCCGACGATCTGCACCTCGATGTGGCGCGGATTCTCGACGAACTTCTCGATCAGCACGCGGTCGTCGCCGAACGCCGCCTTGGCCTCGCGCTTGGCGCTGGTGACGGCATCGGCGAGATCGCCGGCCGCATGGACCACGCGCATGCCGCGGCCGCCGCCGCCGGCGGAGGCCTTGATCAGCACGGGATAGCCGATCCGCGCCGCCTCATCGGCGAGCGTCGCCTCGTCCTGCGCCTCGCCGTGATAGCCGGGCACCAGCGGCACGCCGGCCTGCTCCATCAGGAATTTGGAGCCGGACTTCGAGCCCATCGCGGTGATCATCGCAGCCGTAGGGCCGACGAACACCAGCCCGGCATCGAGACAGGCCTGCGCAAACTCGGCGCTCTCAGACAGGAAGCCGTAGCCGGGATGCACCGCCTCGGCGCCGGTCTGCCGGGCGGCCTCGATCAGCCGTTCGATGTTGAGGTAGGAATCGCGGGCGCGCGCGGGGCCGAGCAGCACGGCTTCATCGGCGAGCGCGACATGCAGCGCATTGCGGTCGGCCTCGGAATAGACAGCGACGGTCTTCAATCCCATGGCCCGCGCAGTGCGGATGACACGCACGGCGATCTCGCCGCGGTTGGCGATCAGGAGCTTGCGAAAACGACGATACATTCCGGGATGGGCCATGATCACATCCTGAACAGGCCGAACTTGGTCGGCTCGACCGGGGCATTGGCGGCGGCGGACAATCCCAGCCCGAGCACGAGCCGGGTGTCGGCGGGGTCGATCACGCCGTCGTCCCATAGCCGCGCCGTCGCGTAATAGGGATTGCCCTGCGCCTCATATTGCGCGCGGATGGGGCTGCGGAATTTCTCTTCCTCTTCCGTCGACCAGCTCTCGCCCTTGGCCTCGATGCCGTCGCGGCGGACCTGGCTCAGCACCATCGCCGCCTGCTCGCCGCCCATCACCGAGATACGCGCATTCGGCCACATCCACAGGAAGCGCGGCGCATAGGCCCGGCCGCACATGCCGTAATTGCCGGCGCCGTAGGAGCCGCCGATCACGACGGTGAATTTCGGCACCGACGCGGTCGCGACCGCGGTCACCAGCTTGGCGCCGTCGCGAGCGATGCCGCCGGCCTCGTATTTCTTGCCGACCATGAAGCCGGTGATGTTCTGCAGGAACACCAGCGGAATGTTGCGCTGGCAGCACAGCTCGATGAAGTGCGCGCCCTTCAGCGAGCTCTCGCTGAACAGGATGCCGTTATTGGCGATGATGCCGACCGGATAGCCGAAGATGTGGGCGAAGCCGCACACCAGCGTCTGGCCGTACAGCTTCTTGAACTCGTCGAACTCCGAACCGTCGACCACGCGCGCAATGATGTCGCGCACGTCGAACGGCTTGCGGCCGTCGGCGGGCACCACGCCGTAGATCTCCTCCGCGGGATAGCGCGGCGCGCGGACCTCGCGCATGTTGAGCACCGCCCGCGCGCCGGGCGGCTTCAAGGTGCCGACAATGCGGCGCGCGATGCCGATCGCGTGCGCATCGTTCTGCGCGTAGTGGTCGGTGACGCCGGACTGCCGCGAATGCACGTCGGCGCCGCCGAGTTCCTCGGCACTGACGACCTCGCCGGTGGCGGCCTTCACCAGCGGCGGGCCGCCGAGGAAGATCGTGCCCTGATTGCGCACGATGATGCTCTCATCCGACATTGCCGGCACATAGGCACCGCCAGCGGTGCAGGAGCCCATCACGATCGCGATCTGCGGGATGCCTTGCGCCGACATCTGCGCCTGGTTGAAGAAGATGCGGCCGAAATGCCGTTCGTCCGGAAAGATCTCGTCCTGCAGCGGCAGGAACGCGCCGCCGGAATCGACCATGTAGACGCAGGGCAGATTGTTCTGCCGCGCGATGTCCTGGGCGCGCAGATGCTTCTTCACGGTCATCGGATAATAGGTGCCGCCCTTGATGGTCGCATCATTGGCGACGACCACGCATTCGCGGCCGGCGATGCGGCCGATGCCGGTGACGATGCTGGCCGAGTGCACGTCACCGCCGTACAGCCCGTGCGCCGCAAGCGGCGACAGCTCCAGGAACGCGGTGCCGGGGTCGAGCAGCAGATCGACCCGCTGACGCGCCAGCATCTTGCCGCGCGCGAGGTGGCGCTTGCGCGAGGCTTCGCCGCCGCCGGCAGCGACCTGCCCGAGCTTGGCCTTGAGATCTTCGACCAGCACGCGCATGGCCTCGGCGTTGCGCGCGAAATCGGCGGACGAGGGATCGATCGTGGAATGAAGCGTCATGATCGGCGTTTTCGTTGCTTGAGCCGGATGGGAAGCCGTGAACGCACGCGTCAGACCGCGCGCGGCCTGAGGAGCCGCGGCACAAGCGGGTGTATCATCTCTGCCGGCATGCTGTCCTCCCTGGCCGTTGGCAGCCTGGCGATATGGCCGCGTCCTTTGCTCTCGAATTAAACGATCATACGTTTTTAAATTCAATTCTCAAGCGGATTGTCGTACAGTTCGAAAGAGCGCCGTCCGCATTGAGAACATGACGCTTTCCGTGGTCCAGGGCGGTTGCTGGTGTCAGGTCGTCGGACCTGCAGCGTTCGGTGAGGATGAGATGGCGCGCACGATCGGGTCTCATGGTCCGACCACGATGGAGGCGATCCGCAAGGCCGGCTTGCGGCTGATCTTCGAGCATGGCTACGAGGCCATGAGCTTGCGCCAGCTGGCCGCCGAGGTCGGCATCCAGCCCGGCTCCCTCTATAATCACATCAACACCAAGCAGGAGCTGTTGTCGGACCTGATCCAGGACCACATCAACGATCTGCTGCGCGAGCTCGAAGAGGCGCTGCGCGACAAGCAAACTCCGGTGGAGCGGCTGCGGGCGTTCGTTGCCTTCCATGTCAGCTATCACATGACGCGGAAGCGCGAGGTGTTCATCGCCAATTCGGAGTTGCGCAGCCTGGAGCCGCGCAATTACGAAGCGGTCGTGGCCCTGCGCGGCGCCTATGAACGCCGGCTGGCCGACATTCTGAGCGACGGCATGTCAGACGGGGTGTTCGACGTGGTGGACCTCCAGGTCGCGACCTTTGCCATCATCGCGCTGCTGACCGGGTTGTGCAGCTGGTATCGTCCGGGGGGACGGCTGACCAAGGAGGCAATCATCGCGGCGCATGAGAAGCTCGTACTCTCCGGGGTGATGCCGCAGGGCGCGTCACCCGGCGGCGGCCATCCCGGCCAAGGTACAAGGGAATAGGGATCGCGGGGCCATGGCGGAGCGTCCCGACCTCGACGAGATCGACCGGAGGATCCTGGCGGAGTTGCAGGCAGACGGCCGAATCCGCGTCAATGAGCTCGCCGACCGGGTCGGCATCTCGCAACCAAACTGCCTGCGCCGGGTCCGCGCGCTGCGCAGCCGCGGCGTGATCAAATCGATCCGCGCCGCCATCGACGAGCGGGCGTTGGGCTATGAGGTGGTGTCGTTCGTCTCGATCCAGCTCGACAGCCAGCATCAGACGGCGCTGGAGGCGTTCGAGGCCGCGGTCATGCCGCTGCCCTGGGTCCAGCAATGCTGGCGGCTGTCGGGGGACGCGGATTTCCTGCTGAAATGCGTCTCGACCGGCGTGGACGGCATGAGCCGACAGCTCCGGCAGTTCGCGGCCCTGCCCGGCGTCCGGGCCATCCGCAGTTTTCCGGTGCTGGGCCTTTCGAAAGACGCGCCGCTCCCGATCCCCAGTGACCCGCGCGCCAACGGCTAGGTTCATGACCAGTCACCGTTCCTCGGCGGGGCCCGATCAAGGCCATCCGATCGGTGGACGCGATTCAAAGCGTCCGGATCAAGGCGTCCAGATCAATGCGTCCAAGGCTCGCCGCGGCGGAATGAGAAATTGTCGGCATAGGCGATCTGCCGCTTCACCGGCTCCTTCGGCTCGATCACCTGGTACGGAATGCCCTTGCGCTCGCAATAGGCGATGGCCTCTTCCTTCGAGTCGAAGCGCAAGGTGACCTGCTGCTTCATGTCCGACGAGGAGGTCCAGCCCATCAGCGGCTCGACCGCGCGGGGCTGCTCCGGCTCGTAATCCAGCTGCCAGTCCCGGGTCTTGGCCTTGCCCGATTGCATCGCGTTCTTGGCGGGCTTGAAAATGCGTGCGGTCATGGCTGAAAGAGCCCCTCGGAGCAGCGGTTCGTCATGCGTTTGGCGGAAACGGCCGGGATGGGGTACACGCACGCTTCAGCACGGAACGGTGATTCCCATCCTGGACATGACCGTCTATCGTGCACGGTATAGTCATTCTGCCGTCCCGTGACAATCTCGGTCGACTGCCACGGCGCCTTCCGCTCCCCGAACTTTCCTCATTCAAAAACAGTGCGTTGAAGCGGCCATGAAAATCAATGCGACGCTGCCCGAGAGAGGGCGCGACCTGCGGCTCGACCTGTTCCGCGGCATCGCCAATTGGGCGATATTTCTCGATCATATCCCCGACAATGTGGTGAACTGGATCACGACCCGGAATTACGGCTTCAGCGACGCCGCTGACCTGTTCGTGTTCATCTCCGGCTATACCGCGTCCTTCGTCTATGCCCGCATGATGATCGACCGCGGCTTCATCGTCGGCGCCACCCGCTTGTTCAAGCGGGTGTGGCAGCTCTACGTCGCTCACATCGTGCTGTTCGTCATATATATTGTGGCCATCAGCTATCTGGCGACACGCTTCGGCGTCTCCGAGATCATCGACGAGTTCAACGTTGCCGGACTGGTCGACCATGCCAGCGATACGCTGGCGCAGGGGCTCATCCTGAAGTTCAAGCCGGTCAATCTCGACGTGTTGCCGCTCTATATCGTGCTGATGGGTTTCTTTCCGCCGGTGCTGTGGCTCATGCTGCGGCAGCCGGATATCACGATGATCGCCTCGATCGTGCTGTGGCTCCTCGCGCGCCAGATGGGGTGGAATTTCGCCGCCTATCCGGCCGGCACTTGGTATTTCAATCCGTATTGCTGGCAGGTGCTGTTCGTGTTCGGCTCGTGGTGCGCGCTCGGCGGCGCGCGCCGCTCGATGGGCATCATCATGGCCCCGGCGACACTCTATTTCTGTCTGGGCTACCTGCTGCTCGCATTGATCATGACCATGGCCGGCCGCTTTCCGGACTATGGCACGATGTTGCCGCACTGGCTCTATTCGGCGTTCAATCCGAACGACAAGACCAATCTCGCGCCCTACCGTTTCCTGCATTTCGTGGTGATCGTCATCCTGGTGATCCGCTTCGTGCCGAAGGAATGGCCGGGCCTGGAATGGAAGGGCTTCGATCCGCTGGTGGTGTGCGGTCAGCAATCGCTCGCGGTATTCTGCGTCGGCGTCTTCCTGTCCTTCATCGGCCATTTCACGCTGATGCTGAGCTCGGGCTCGCTGCTGGCGCAGATCCTGGTGAGCGCCGCAGGGATCGCGATCATGACGACGGTGGCCTATTACATCTCGTGGTCGAAGCGCCAGGACAAGCCGCTGCCGAAGCCAGCCACACCCAAGACCGCCGCGGCGAAGTGAGGCGGTGCCGGGAGGCCGCCCGCACGCGGCGGCCTTCCCGTTGACCTGCATCAAGCCGGGCCTGGTCCGGGCTGGCTAAGGTCGTCAGCACAATGGTGCCGCGTGCCGCGGCGCGCGCTCCCTGAGCGCACGTGCCGCCTGCTCACGCGGCGATTTGCTGACAAGGACCAGATCATGCCGACTCATTTTCATGCCGTCGTGTGGCTCGATCACAGCGAGGCCAAGCTGTTCCATATCGGTCTCACCGGTTCCGACGAGCTGACGCTGCATCCGCATCTGCAGACCAAGCATCTGCACCACAAGGCGAACGCCATCGGCAGCGGCCATGCCGCGCCCGACAAGCATTTCCTGGAGGAGATCGCGGCCGCGCTCAACGATGCCGGCGAGATCCTGATCATCGGTCCAGCGAGCGCGAAGACGGAGCTTGCCAAGTACCTGCACGAGAAGCATCCTGCGGTCGGCAAGCGGATCGTCGCCGTCGAAGCCGCCGATCATCCAACCGATCGCCAGATCGTCGCCTATGCCAAGCAGCACTTCAAAATGGCGCCGCCTCGCGTTGCGACGGGCACCGCGGGCTGAATAGAAGCTGCCTTCCCGTCGCAGGGTCCAGTCGACCATGGACATGCTGACGCCGGATCGATCCAGCGCGATTGCCGCCAACCATCCACCTGCCCCGCCGGCCGCCGACCGCGGCCGGCGTCACTTTCCCTGGCCTGGCCTGCTCACGATGCTGCTGGCTCTCGCCGCGACGGCCGCGCTGGCGGCATGGTGGCTGCGCGGACCTGCGATCACGGTCGTTCGCATCACGCGCGGCACGGCCGCCGAGATCGTCTATGCCACCGGAGCGGTCGAGCCGGAGACATGGTCGCGCACCACGCCGCTGGTGCGCGGCCGCATCGTCGAGCGCTGTCGCTGCGAGGGCAAGGCGGTCAAGGCTGGTGACCTGCTGGCGCGGCTCGACGACAAGGAGGCGCTGGCCACCCTGAACGATCTGCGCGCGCAGGAGGAGTTTCAGCGGCACGAATTCGAGCGGCAGTCACAGCTGCTGGCGCGCGGCGCGTCCACGTCGCAGGCCTATCAGCGCTCCGAAAGCGACCTCGCCCGCATCCGCGCGCAGATCGCGGCGCAGAGCCAGCGCCTCGATTATTTCAGGCTGGTGTCGCCGATGGATGGCGTCGTGCTCAAGGAGGATGGCGAGGTCGGCGACATGGTCGACCCCGGCACCATCCTCTATCGCGTCGGCCTGGAGAAGCCGCTCTGGGTGATCGCCGACGTCAATGAAGAGGACATCCCCCGCGTCCAGGTCGGGCAGAAGGCGCTGCTGCGCAGCGATGCGTTCGGCAGCCAGGCGCTGCCCGGAACGGTGAAGCAGATCACGCCGGCGGGCGATCCCGTTGCCAAGACCTTCCGCGTCCGGATCGGCCTGCCCGACGACACGCCGCTGCGTGTCGGCATGAGCGTCGAGGCCAACATCGTCAGCCGCGAGAAGGCCGATGTGCTGCTCGTGCCGGCCAATGCCGTCGTGAATAACGGCCTGCTGGTCATTGACGACGGCCGTGTGCACCGTCGGAAGGTCCGCGTCGGCATCAGAGGCTCCGCGGCCGTGGAGATCCTCGAAGGCGCGCAGCAGGGCGAGATGGTGGCAGCCCCCGCGACTGCCGACATCAAAGACGGCGAACGGGTCCGGCCGATGGAGATCGAGACTGCAGCGCCATGAGCCTGGTCCTCACCATCGCCTGGACCCATGTGCGTCATCGCGCTCGGCAGACGCTGGTCGCGATCGCCGGGGTGATGACCGGCGTGGCGTTCTCGGTGATGATGGCGGCCATGATGGAGGGATCGCAGGACGATTTCATCCGCACCCTGGTCGACGCGCTGCCGCACATCTCGATCACCGACGAGCTGCGCGAGCCGAGCCGTCAACCGGCCGATCAGATCTACGCGGCCGCCGAATTCCACGGCCTGAAGCCGAATGTGCGGCGCCCCGGCATCAAGAACCCGATGGCGACGATCGCCTCACTGCAGGGCTGGGTGCCCGGTGCACTGACGGCGTCCGTGCAATCCAAGGCGGTGTTGCGCTTCGCCGGCCGCAATATCACCGTCGCGATCATCGGCATCGACCCGCGCACCGAAAGCGAGGTCTCGACCCTTGCCAGCCATATGCGCCAGGGCAGCCTCAATTCGCTGTATCGCTCGTCGCACGCAATCCTGCTCGGCGACCGGCTCACGGCCAAGCTCGGGGCGCGCGTGAACTCCAACATCACGCTCGCCTCCGCCCAGGGCATCAGCATGAACGCCACGGTCGTCGGCACCTTTCACTCCGGTTTCCGCGCCACCGACGAGACCACCGGCTATGTGCTGCTGCGCACCGCGCAGATCCTCGAGCGCCAGACCGGCATCATCAACGAGATCCGCATCCGGACCAACGATCCGATGCAGGCCCGGCTGATCAGCGAACGGATCGGAGAACAGACCGGCTACAAGGCGATCTCCTGGCAGGAGGCGCAGGAGGATCTGCTGTCGGCGATCACGCTGCGCAACGTGCTGATGTACACGATCGTCGGCGCCATCCTGCTGGTCGCGAGCTTCGGCACCTACAACATCATCTCGACGATCACGCATGAGAAGACCCGCGACATCGCGATCCTGAAATCGCTCGGCTTTCGCGACCGGACCATCCGCAGCATCTTCATCATCGAGGCGCTGTTCATCGGTCTGACCGGCGCGGCCTTCGGCTGGGTGCTCGGCTATCTCCTGACTCGCGGGCTTGCCTCGCTCGAGTTCAAGACGCCGTTCTCCGACTACAATCACCTGCCCGTCTTGTATTCGTTGAAGCACTATCTGCTCGCCACCGCCGTGGCGCTGCTGTCGAGCGTGGTGGCCGGCTACTTCCCGGCCGGCGCCGCGGCGCGGCTGCATCCCGTCGATATCATCCGGGGTGCGACGTGAGTCCGCCGCTGATCGAAGCGCGCCAGGTAACGAGGATCCTGCCCGGCGAGGTGCCGGTGACCCTGGTCGCCGACATCAACCTTGCGATCGGCGCGCGCGAATTTATCGCGATCACCGGCCCGTCCGGGTCGGGCAAATCCTCCCTGCTCTACCTTCTGGGTCTGCTCGATCTTCCAACCCGGGGCGACGTGCTGATCGATGGCCGCTCCACGACCGCCATGACCGAGGACGAACGCGCGGAGATGCGGCTGTCGCGTCTCGGCTTTGTCTTCCAGTTTCATTTCCTGCTGCCGGAATTTTCGATCACCGAGAATGTCGCGCTGCCGATGCGGGCACTGGGGCGGCTGTCGGCCCGGGGCATCACGCAGCGCGCCGAGGAGCTGCTCGCCTCGCTCGGCCTCGCCGACCATTTGCGCAAGACGCCGGACAAGCTGTCCGGCGGCCAGCGTCAGCGCGTGGCCGTGGCCCGTGCGCTCGCCAACGATCCACCGGTGATCCTCGCCGACGAGCCGACCGGCAGTCTCGACACCGCAGCGACGGCGCAGGTGTTCGGCATCCTGCGTGACCTCGTGATCATGCGCGGCAAGACGGTCGTCGCCGTGACCCACGACCTCAATCTCGCCGCGCAGATGCAGCGGCGCGTCCATATCGTGGACGGCCGCCTCGCGGACGATGCGCAGGCGCAACCGCCAGTGCGCTGACGGCCTGCGGCCGCCGGTCCGCCTGCCCTCTATGTATTTGATTTAGCGCAAAGACGCCCCAAGGCCTTTCCGCTGTTGTGCGGCTTGGCGGATGTTCCTTCCCCGGATTCACCCGCTCCACTTCGGATGCTCTCGAGTCTTGCCGCTGCGAGGGCATCCGAATTTTTTTTTGGGGGGGGGCGCCGCGCTCCGACGCGGCGAGCTCCGGCGCTTGCTCTGACGGGCATATCCGGATGAGGGAAACCCGGCGGCCGTACCGCCTGGGAAATGGTCGGGGCAGCTGGATTCGAACCAACGACCTGCAGTACCCAAAACTGCCGCGCTACCAGGCTGCGCTATACCCCGATCTCCTGGAAGGACCACGTCACTACACGCTCGCGGGCTCCGCAGCAAGACCGCGGACGGCCGGCTCCCGGCGGGCGGTCGAGAGACGGGTGGCCAAGACACGCTTCCGCAAGGCGCCGGCTGAGAACGCATCAGCCCCGGGAAGAGGTCTCCCCGGGGCTGCCGAATTCCGCAGTCGCTGCGTTCCGACCCTTGGCTCAGTGCGACGACAGCGCCGGAGAGCCAGTCTCGGGATGGATCTCTGCCGCCATCATGCCCTTGGAGCCCGGCCCATAGCGGACCAGCACCCACTGGCCGGGCCGCAGCTCGGTCATGCCGAAGCGGCGCAAGGTCTCCATATGGACGAAGATGTCCGGGGTCCCCTCGCCGCAGGTCACGAAGCCGAAGCCACGCAGCCGGTTGAACCATTTGACCTGCGCACGCTCCAACCCGCTGGTCGGCGTGACCGTCACATGGGTACGCGGCGGCAGCATCTGCGCCGGATGGATCGCGGTCGACTCGTCCATCGAGACGATGCGAAAGGCCTGGTAGCCCTTGGCGCGCTGAACGCACTCGACCACGAGTCGAGCGCCTTCATAAGCCGTCTGATAGCCGTCGCGCCTGAGCACCGTGACGTGCAGCAGCACGTCCGGCCAGCCATTGTCGGGAACGATGAAGCCGTATCCCTTCGACGCGTCGAACCATTTGATGACGCCGCTGATTTCGACGAGGTTCTCGCCAAGACCGGCTAGCGCATCGATCGCTGCGTCGCGCGCGACACCGCCTTGATAGTCTGCCCCGAGACGGTTGGGTGCGGACACACCAGCAACCGGTAACCCGAGCTTCTTGGACTCAAATCCGTCCGACCCCATAACCCCGGACCTCACAGATAAATTGTGAGCCGCCACCCCTGCAACGGCGTTCTTAACCGCATGATCACCACTTATACCCACGGCGAGCCACGCGAATCTCTCGAATCAAAGATAACATTCCCTCGTGCCGCGCATAGACAAAAATCGGTTTCAGTGAGGCATATGAACAGACATGCAGGCAAAAATGCATCAATTTCCGTTCAATTACGGAGGAACGGACCAAGCACTTCGCCGATGTCATCGTGAATGACGAGATCAGCAACGTCGTCCTGATCAGTCGGTTCCCGGTTGATGATGACAAGTCGTGCACCCGCCTGCTTTGCCATCAATGGAAAGCCCGCCGCCGGCCATACAACCAATGACGAGCCGATCGCGATGAAGAGATCGCAATGCTGCGCCAGCTCGGTCGCGCGCTGCATCTCCGCTTCCGGCATCGCCTGACCGAACGACACCGTCGCTGTCTTCACCGGCGCGGCACAGGCCGGGCAGTCGGGCGCAGCGTTGTCGGCGGCATAGCGCTGTTGCACCCAGCCGATCTCATAGCGTTGCCCGCATCCGATACAGCGCGCGTAAGTGGTGTTGCCGTGCAACTCGACGACGTGATCGGGGGCGAAGCCGGAGTCCTGGTGCAGATTGTCGATGTTCTGCGTGATCACCGCGGGGATCTTGCCGGCACGGTAGAGCGCGGCGAGTGCGCGGTGGCCCCGGCTTGGTCGCGCCGCCGCAAACGTTTCCTGCATCGCAAAGCGCCGGCGCCAAGCCTCATCGCGGGCATCCTGGCTGGCGACGAACTCCTGGAAGTCGATTGGCCGGTTGCGGGTCCATAGCCCTCCGGGCGAACGGAAGTCGGGGATGCCGGCCTCCGTCGAAATGCCGGCCCCCGTGAACGGCACGATCACCTTGGCGGCCGCGATCATATCGCCCAAGCGGTTCACGCCATCCTGCAGATCAGATCGGATCATCGCGGCTCACCCGAACCAGTCATTCATTGCTGCGAGTTTAGCACGGCCGGCGACCAAGTCTCATGCGCCCGAACCGAGGCTGGGTCGCCGCGATGCAAGCGATACGAGTCCGTGGCTGCGTGTTCTACTGGAGCCAGGCATGGCGGCGCTGCTGTCCCCAGCCAAATGGTGAGCGGGCATGTGATGGCGACCGGCGTCCGCAATCACGCCCCAATCGGGCACCCACATCACGACAGCGATTCGCCAGGAAGTTTGTCATGCGTCTCAGGGCGAGCCTCGTCGGATTTGACCAGAGCAGAGAACATCCGTGGGACACAAAGAGACGCAAGACGATCGGCGTGCGCAGGAGCGCGCCGAAATCACCGCCCGCATTGCGCGGTTCAGATCAACCCAGGAGAGGTTCGCGCGCGAACGCGAGGAATATGCGAGCCTTGCCTGGAAGCGAGCCGATCGCGGCGAAGCCGCCGAGTAGCGCGCTGCTGCACGGGCGCCGCTATCCCGCGCCGGGCCAAGGCCCGCGCCCACATCGCGCGCAAATCGAAGAGAGCCCGGGGGCCAGGCCTCCGGGCTCTCTCGCATTCATAGTTTTACCAATGGTGCCGCCAGTGGTGGTACCGATGGTAGTACGGTCCACCATAATAGGCGTAGGGACCGGGCCCGTAGACGTAGCGCGGGCCGTAATAGCCATAGCCCGGACCATAGTAGCCATAGCCTGGACCGTAATCATAAGCGCCGGAGGCTGCGAGCGCGCCTGCGGTCAGCGCGCCTGCGGCCAGACCGAATGCCAGACCAGGCCCGAGTCCACGCGCCTGCGCCGGGGCCGGCGCAGCGAGGGCGGTGGCGGCGACGGCGCCTGCAGTCGCCAGAGCGGCTAATGCGTTTCTCATCGTGTCCTCCAAATCATATGCGACCAAGCAACGCGGACGCCGGGACATTGGTTGCACTCCGCACACTGTCGTGAGGACCGGAACCCACGAGGCCGGTGGCAGGTTCACTCCCGGATATGGCCGGCCACGCGAACGCGGCCAAGGAATCTGAAATGGCAAGTTGGCTGGAACTTCTGTTCAACATCATCGGCTATGGCGGCTTCGTCGTGATCGCCTCCTGCCACCCAGGTGGCGAGCCGGCCGGCACAGAGAACGCCATCGACGACATCACGCGCCCGATCAATCGCTGAGCCGACCGCCCCAAGCCATCCACCGCTTGTCCGCAGCCTATCCACAAGGCTTGTCCGCAGCCTATCCACAAGCCCGGCTTGCCCGCATTGGCGCGCCGCTGGAACGGCTTGCTGCGCAGCATGCCACGATTTGTCCCCACCGGCCTGCGACCCTGCTGAGCTGCGGCGACGGACTGCCTCACGATGAGCCGTCAGCGTGTTGAACCTTTTGGCGGACCGCCGATACACATCAGCACTGGGGATTTCAGGGCCCAGTCTTCGAGGTGGCGCCAGGCGACGAAGATATTCCGTCGCGCTGGCGCTGCTGTCGTTCCGGCAGCACCGGCCATCGCGCGAGAAACCATCGCGCAACAAAAAGGCCCCCTTCTCAGGGGGCCTTGTCGCTCAGAATGTGGCGGGTCGGATCAGGCGACCGCATCCTTGGCGGCCTTGACCGGGCGCGCGCGCACGATCTTGCGGGCCGGCTTGGCCTTGAACATCATCTCTTCGCCGGTGAAGGGGTTGGTGCCCTTGCGCGCCTTCACGGCAGGCTTCTTGACGACGACGAACTTCGCGAAGCCCGGCACCAGGAACACGCCGTTCTTCTTCAGCTCCTTGTGGCCGACATCCGTGAGAGTCTCCATGACGTTCTTGACGTCACGCTTGGACAGCTCGGTGGTGGTCGCAATCTTCTCGATCAGCTGCGACTTCGAAAGTTGGGTAGCCATCGTATCTCCTTAGGATTGGTACCGGTGAATGACGAGACGACTGCGCGGCTATCAGCGCATTGCTGCGCAGACTGGTCGGGGCTTTCTGGCTGCATTGCACAGCCGTGACTTGAGTCGTCTGGTGGCGTATTACCCCGCGTTTTTTCGGGATTCTCCTGCATTTCAAGGGGCCCCGAAGCACCCACAGCGGCGCCAAAATTCCAACGGAGCGCCGAGAAGTCAAGCTGCGATGACGATCGAAGCGAGCGGTCGATTCATTTTCCCCTATATTTCCAGGCATTTTCGACCGTCATGCGTGATTTTGGCCGCACATCACAGCCAAAATGCCCTGAAATTCCTGGATATGGGCGCATCCCGCCCGTGCATCGCGGTCGCGAATCACTGCCAAAATAGGGATTCGCGGCGTGCCTGCCGGCGGCGCGAAACATCCTGCAACGAGCGCGATGCGCGGTGGTCGCGCGGAAGATCCGTGCGCAGTCGCAGCACCCACACGCCCTTGCCCTGCTGCGCCAGACAACGATTTGCTGCTATGGATCGACGTCCATGGGCGTTCGTTGAACATCCGCTTCAAGCTCGAAGGAGACCAGAACGATGCGTTATCTCCACACCATGCTGCGCGTGCGCAATCTCGACGCGGCGCTCAAATTCTATTCCGATGCGCTCGGCCTGAAGGAGGTGCGCCGGATCGACAACGACAAGGGACGATTCACCCTGGTGTTTCTCTGCGCGCCCGAGGATGAACACCTGCTGAAGAGCCTGCCGCCGACACGCGGCGCGCCGCTGGTCGAGCTCACCTATAATTGGGACGAAGAGAGCTATGGCGAGGATCGCTTCTTCGGCCATCTCGCTTATGAGGTCGACGACATCTATGCCACCTGCGATCGGCTGATGAAGCTCGGCATCACCATCAACCGTCCGCCGCGCGACGGCAACATGGCATTCGTCCGTTCGCCCGATCTGCACTCGATCGAGTTGTTGCAGAAGGGCGAGCCGAAGGCCCCTGCCGAGCCCTGGCTGTCGATGCCGAACACCGGGCATTGGTGACGCCCCCACTCGCTGAGGCCCCGCTCTGCGGCAGCCGCGCCACGCGCGGAACATCGCCGAGCCCCTCGCGTTGTCGCTTCGATTGACGAAGAGGACATGAGGAGGCCGAGATGGGTCGAGGAATTCTGCTGTGGCTGTTGGGCGTGCCGATCCCCGTGATCATTCTGCTGTGGCTGTTCTTCGGCCGCTGATCACCGCGCGCGACGCGCTCAACCGAAAAGCCCCGCCCGCAGCGGGGCTTTTTGCTTGAGATGCGCTATCAAGCTCGCCGACAGTGTCATGCGAGACAGGAGCCGATGATGCCCGCCGACAGCAAGCTCACCCTCTGGGGCCGCGCCAACTCGGTGAACGTCCAGAAGGTGCTGTGGTGCATGGCCGAGCTCGATCTCGCCTTCGAGCGGATCGATGCCGGCATGCAGTTCGGCCGCAACACCGAGGCGGACTATCTCGCCATGAATCCCAACGGCCGAATTCCCACCCTGCTCGATGGTGACCTCGTGCTCTGGGAGAGCAACGCGATCATGCGTTATCTCTGCCTGGCCTATGGCGGGACGACGCCGCTGTACCCGTCGCTGCCGCGCCAACGTGCGGCGGTCGAGCGCTGGCTGGATTGGACGCTGTCCACGGTGCAGCCGATCGAGCGTCCGCTGTTCTGGGGTCTCGTGCGCACCCCGCCGGCGCAGCGCGATATGATCGCGTTGCAGAAAGCCGCCGACGACGCCGCGGCGATGTGGCGCATCCTGGACGCCCATCTCGGCACGCGGAGCTATGTCGAGGCGGAGACGTTCACCCTCGCAGACATCGCGCTCGGTGCCTATGCGCGGCGGTGGTTCGGCGTCGAAGGCGTGGTCAAGCCGGAGCTGCCCCATCTCGACAGCTGGTATCAGCGGCTATCACAGCGTCCCGCCTTCATCCGCCACGTCGCGCCGCCGCTCTCGTAAGGCAGCCGCCAGATTCAACGGCCGAGTCCCGTGCCTGTCTCGACGCGCACGGCGCCGCCGACCTTCATGCACGTGTCGGTTCCCTCGATCCGCACGAAATTGGCGCCGTAGGACGCACAGGGATTGCGGCTGGCTTTGCTCGGCCGTGCTGCCGGCCGCTCCGCGTTGGGAACGCTCGGAGACAACAGGGACGGGCCGACGCTGCCGGCGCAGGCGACGGTCACCACCAGCATGGAGGTGATCGTTCCGCAAAGGATGGATCTGAACATGGCAGCTTGTTAGCGCATCTTCGCCGATTGCGCTGCGCGAAATCACCGCCCCCGCGCAGCCGCAATACGCTGGCTACTTGCCGATGAACTTGACGCCGACCGAGGCGCCGCGGCGCCACACCACCTGGCAGAGCCGGCCCGTGCGCGCATCGCGGGCAAAGGCGAGCCGGATCGTTCCCGGCAGGGCCGCCGCATCCTCAAGGGTCAGCTTGGCGCCGGCGCTGGAGATGTCTTGAACCAGGCAATGACGCACAGCGAAGCCACCATCCAGCGTGATCCACGCTGGCTGCTTCATCGACTTTCGGGCTTCCCGCTTCTTGGGCGCGGCCATCATCCTGCTCCTGCTTGCCCGCTGCAGTACGGCAAGGACCCTAATGGAGGGTTGACCGGATCGAACACAGCCAATGCGCCGATGGCCTGACAGGGCTGCGGGAGCCTCAAGGCCCACTGCGGGGAGGCACGAAACGATCGGAGGACAGATGCGGGGTGGCGCTCCCTAGCGAAGGAGCAGAATCTCTTTAAATCAGTGACTTAAATCCAACTTTGGGTTCGAGACGGAGCGTTGTCTCCAAATGTTTTTCCATCGCCTTCCCCAAACTGGCTCGAACTCGTTTGCGTGGAGACAGCCGTCGTGAATTGCTGGCTCGGCCCGCGGTTCTGGCCGCGAGAAGGGCCGCGATATGAACGTCGGGCAGCGTTCTTGGCGAGTCACCGACAATAAAGGCTTGAACTCGCTCTGGCCAAGAGCATTGAGACGGAGAGGCATTTTCTGCTTCGGATGGGCTTCAAGCCTTGCATACTCTCCGGGGTTGCGCAAAAGTCTTGAGACTCAACTGCCTTCACCTTAAGCATCCAGTTATGAATGCCCCAGAAATAGGCAGTAGTAATACTGGTATAACGTTTGCTTAACCATCGTGGGGGACGATTTTGTCCACGTCGGCTTCAATTGAGGCGTATGTCATTGGACTTGCGCAACACACGTACGTGCAGACCTCAGACGGTCGCTCATTCGCCTGCTTTGGGAGGCACCAAGGCGGCTCTTTTGTCGTCGGAGGCAGTGGAAGCGCTGATCAAGCGGACTGTATCGCTAATCACAAGATCGGGGGATCAGTTAAATGGCAAGGCATTGTGATTGGAACAATCGGAATGTCAGGAATTGTATATCTGATGAGTGGCGTCTGCCACCAAGCGGCAAACAGGATCTTGAGTGCCGCTGGCGCAGGCGTTCTCTTGCCATCGCAAGCATACCCGCTGATCAAGAGGAGCGTACAAAGCTACGGCGTATATGGCCTGGAGATTGATTGGCTGCCAATCGAAGCAAGTTGGCAGTTTCGTCAAGCCACCTGTTCAGCCCCGCTTCAGCGCGCGCCGTCTAATGTGGCGTCGCTGAACCTAAGCGGTGGAACGTACCGCTCTAGCGCCTGGATGAGCCAAATGCCCAAGTCTAACTTTGACCCAACACCTCAGCTAATCGAAGATCTTCATTTCCTGATTGATCAAGGCCTTGAGGGGAAACAGCTGGACGAACGAACCGTCCTACAACTTGCAGCGATCCAGCAGTCGCTACGGAACGATCAGCAGACTTTAGCGCTTCAGTATCGCATCGGAAAAATCGAGCGAGAAGATTACCTCCGCGGCATGAAAATGGCGATAAGGCGCGCCGACCAGGAGGGCGAAAAGCTGCTGGGCCCTGAAGACTACCACCGGATCTTTGGCGATCCAAGCACCGTCGATCAATTCGTAGACCAGTACTGCTCCAACGCTCGGCCCATATGAGTTTGCATGATGCCGAGGAGCAGTGAGCATCCCGCTGCCGGCCCAAATTATGCGAGCCGGCTATGTGGGCTTTTTTTGGCGGATCGCCGCATTTCGGAGCAAACGGGCTCAACTGGCTGAATAGCCGACGTAGCCGATCAGGAGCGCCGCGAGGCGACATTCAAGACGCCCACCTTTGACCGGAAGGAGTTGGCTCTAACCGGTCTCGTACCGCTGACCGAACTCTTGTTCTGGTGACCTTGCGCCTGGGGCGTAAGCCCTTGGTGACGGCCGCCTTGCGTCGGCAGTGAGGCTTCGCGAAGCCATAGGACTAGTCCTGGAGCTAGTCCTATGGCCAGAACGGAAGTGGAAGTGATCACGTCGGAGCGGCGACGGCGGCATTGGTCGCGGGCTGACAAGGAGCGCATCGTCGCTGCAGCGTTGCAGCCGGGTGCGACGATCCTGGGCGTGGCGCGCACCTTCGGGGTGCATTCCAGCCAGGTATTCCGCTGGCGCCAGGCTGTGCGGCAAGGAGGCTGCCGTGCCCGGCTTCGCCGCTGTGACGATTGCAGCCGATCCCGATCTTCATGCAGCGGCAGCTCCGCCTCAGGGGTTAATCGAGGTCGAGATCGGAACTGAGACCAAGATCCGGATCAGCGGCGCGGCGGATGCCGCGACGGTGACGGCGATGATCGCGGCGCTGCGGGCGGGCTCGCGATGACCATCCCGATCCCCTCCGGCACCCAGGTTTGGCTGGCGACCGGCCATACCGACATGCGCAAGGGCTTCGACGGTCTGGCGCTGCTGGTCCAGGAGACCTTGAAGCGCGATCCGCATGGCGGCCATCTGTTTGTGTTCCGCGGCCGCAGCGGCGGCCTGATCAAGGTGCTGTGGCACGACGGCCAGGGCATGTGCCTGTTCGCGAAGCGGCTGGAGCGCGGCCGCTTCATCTGGCCACAGGCTGTGGACGGAGCGGTGACGATAACGCCGGCCCAACTCGGCTATCTGCGTGAAGGCATCGACTGGCGGCATCCGCAGCGGACGTGGCGCCCGGAAGCTGTTGGTTGAGCGCTCGAACGTAACGGCACTGATGCGTGCCGGGCGGAGCTGTGATTCCATCCCTGTCGATGATCACAGCCGATTCGCTCCCCGATGATGTCGCAACGCTGAAGGCGCTGGTGCTCGCCGGCCAGGCGGCGCAGCTCGCGGCGGAAGCCAAGGCGCGCAATCTCGAAGCCGAGGTCCGCGCCCGCACGCTGCTGATCGAGCAGATGAAGTTCACGATCGCCAAGCTCAAGCACGAGCAATATGGGCCGTCGTCGGAGCGCGCCTCGGTGCTTGAACAGCTCGAGCTCGAACTCGCCGATCTCGAGGAGGATGCATCAGAGGCCGAAGCCGATGCGCAGCTGTCCGCCGAACGCGCCAAGGCCGCGAAGATGGACGTGCAGCCATTCGAGCGGCGGCGTCCGGCGCGGCGGCCGCTGCCCGAAGACCTGCTGCGAGAGCGCGTCGTGCATCCGGCGCCGACCAATTGCTCATGTTGCGGCGGCGACAGGCTGCGCAAGATCGGCGAGGACGTGACCGAGACGCTGGAGCTTGTGCCGCGGCAGTGGAAGGTGATCCAGCATGTCCGTGAGAAGTTCTCCTGCCGCGCCTGCGAGGCGATCACGCAGCCGCCGGCACCGTTCCATCCGACCTCACGCGGACGTGCCGGACCGCGTTTGCTGGCGCATATTCTGTTCGCCAAATACGGGCTGCATCTGCCGCTCAACCGACAGAGCACGACGTATGCGCATGATGGCGTGGCGCTCGACGTCTCGACGCTGGCCGACTGGGTTGGCGCGGCGGCTGCGACGTTGATGCCGCTGGTCGAGGCGATCAAGGCGCATGTCCTCGCTGCCGAGCGCATCCACGCCGACGACACCACCGTGCCGGTTCTGGCCAAGGGCAAAACGCGCACGGGGTGCGTCTGGACCTATGTCCGCGACGATCGTCCTTTCGCCGGGCACGCGCCGCCGGACGCCTTGTTCTTCTACTCGCCCGACCGCACCGGTGCGCATCTCGAGACGCATCTTGCCGGCTATGCCGGACCGATGCAGGCGGACGCCTATGCCGGCTTCAACCGCCTCTACGAGGCCGCGCGCAAGCCGGGCCCGATCATCGAGGTCGGCTGCTGGGCGCATGCACGGCGCAAGTTCTTCGAGATTGCACGGCTGAAGAAGGCACCGATCGCGATCGAGGCGATCGCGAAGATCGACGCCCTGTTTGCGATCGAGCGCGAGATCAACGGTCTGCCGGCCCACGAGCGCAAAGCCGCGCGCCATGCGCGCAGCCGCCCGCTGGTCGATGAGCTTCATGCCTTCCTGCACGAGCGCCGCGCCAAGCTCTCCGGCAAGAGCGAGACCGCCAAGGCGATCGACTACAGCCTCAAGCGCTGGCAGGTGTTCACGCGCTTCATCGACGATGGCCGGCTGTGCATGACCAACAACGCCGCCGAACGCGAGCTGCGCGCCGTGGCCGTCGGCCGCAAGAACTGGACCTTCGCCGGCTCCGACGAGGGCGGCCGCCGTGCCGCCGCCATCTACACACTGATCCAGACCGCCAAGCTCAACGACGTCGACCCGCAAGCATGGCTCGCCGAAGTCCTCGCCAGGCTGCCCGATCATCCGGCCAGCAGGATCGCAGACCTGCTGCCCTGGAGCTGGAAGCACACCGCCATCCCTGCCGCTGCCTGATCGCTCCGATCAAGCGTGCATCCGCGCGGGCCGCTCCGCCTGTGGTCTTCACCGGAAGCGTACCCTGGGGCCTAATCCATGAATGCGGTCAGCGATCACTCCAAGCGCGACCAAGCTTCGTCCTTTTGCGAGAGAGGATGATAGAAGACGAACTCAACGCGCTCGGGCGCGTAGACGAGATCGAGATAGACGAAACAGCTGCGGTTATCGTCGAGCAGATCGAGGACGAGATCACCGTCTCGATCGCGAGCGTTGTTTCTGTTTATCTTCAGCTCACGCCCGAACAGGCAATCAAGCTGTCCCGTGCTCTGGCCGTTGCAGCGGAGAGGGCTGCCGAATTCCTGGCATCAGGAGAGCCCTAGCTTCGCCATTGCCCCGCCGCCAACCAGACTTTTACACAACTGCATTGGTTGACTAACATGGGCAGGGCTTCGGCCCCCGCGCTTCTGTCATGCTGCCACTCAGGGACACGAAGCAAAATTTCTTGCGAAAAAGTACCGTCGGCTGGCTCTTCGGAGCTGTTCGTTGAGGAGTCCCATGGCGGCGCGATCTAGTCGTTGATGGGCGCTATTATTTACCAGCGCAAGCGTCGGGCTAACAGGAACGAACGCGTGATCAAACGGCCAATCGGGAACGACGAATTCGCCACCTGACGCATGAATCATCCCCCAATCAGCCGTTGGATTGATCTGGCGGAGGTGTCGACCCACGAGGGTTCGAATGGCCGCGCCGTTTATCATCCGAGCCGGGAAAACATTGCCTCGTGAAAAGGCATAGCCGTTTTTTTCCAGTCTCTCCTCTTGGTCCTTTGTCCGAGCTTCATCGGGCCAAATGCCCGGCATGACCTGATCTTGCTCGGGTTGCTCACGAATTTGAGCCCGGGCCAACCAGAGCGCATAGAAGGAGCTGATGACGTGCGTCATCTGTTGGCTAAAGCGCGTGACCAAGCCGCCGACGACCAATCCAGCCAGCCGTTGGAAATCATCTTCGATCCGCTTGCAAAACAGAGTCTCTGCGGCATGATCCCACAGCCGCCGTGCGCAAAAGATACTGTCAGTCGGCTTGGCCAACCGGACCGATCCATCAGCCTTCATTTGCAGCTGGATCCTTCCAGAAGCATCAGCAAACCTCGCTATGCTCCTGGCAGGGAACGTGTGCTGGTTGATCGCAAGCTGATGAGGGTTTCCCTTTTGTGGCTTGTCAAATTTTGTCATTCGGATTGGCTAGTTACCACACCGCTCTCCTCCTGACCACGCCTGGTCCAAATATTCATGGACCTCTGCCTGCGTCGGCCCACGCTCGGTCAGGGCCACCGTCTGGTGGGCTGGCGCCGAGCGGCCCAACGCGCTTGCCCTCCTCAAAGGCGACGACCTTGCTCGACAATGCCATCAAGGCAGGACCGCACCTCTGGCTGCGTCTAGCAGGTCGATGCATTAGCCCTCGAAAACGGTCACTGCGCCCAGCGGATCATCCCATTTTGAGTTGTCCGACGCAGCATCATTCCACGCGGCAGGCGGCTTCGCAATGACTTGGCTTTGTTTCAATTTCCTCAAGCCGTCCGGGTGCCGTCCGGAATTTGGTTGGAATTCGCTGAGGCGCGTCTCCGGGTAGCATGAAGTTATCGTTTCAGGCGGCAAGGTCAATCGGCTGGTCGATGGGTTTTGTGGCGAGGGTTTGCCAACCGTC
>Ga0272443_10000226_pt1 | contig 107501 bp, 86 predicted proteins | sample SSMAcet12_FD_193581 | JGI IMG/M metagenome (GOLD analysis project Ga0272443, IMG submission 193581) | Marine sediment archaeal communities from Little Sippewissett salt marsh, Falmouth, MA, United States - SSM-Acet-12 | ecosystem: Environmental > Aquatic > Marine > Wetlands > Sediment ... | reverse complement strand
GGTCTCATTACCTACCTGCTTCTGTCCATCTATTGTCACAAGCAGTATAATGAAAGGGTCAGCATCAAGCGGGTCAGGCAGCTCAGGAACCAGATTCGCAATGAGACTCGTCAAATGTGTCAGCCCGACCCGAAGCCGAAAGATGGAAACACTAAAATTTCGGGCCATTATGCAAGATGTTAACCGGAAATTACTGACTTTGGCTAATCTTTTTTTCAAGGACTATTTTTCTGATAGACGGCTCAATCTCCTTTTTCGCGTGCAAGGCCAGTTCATTTTTGTAACCAGATGCGGAGATAAGCCATCCCCAAGGTTCAAAGTACTCCTGCGCGAGAGATTTGGCCCGTTCCTCGGCCTCGCCGGGGTTTTTCCACATGTATTCAAAGTAGCCCGACGACTTTGAGGCTATCTGGTCTCTAATAAAGGCATGGCCGGTTAAATCCTTGCCAAGGAGATTATTAACCGGGTGGAGAAGGACGATACCGTCCGGTGAGAGAACGTAGATATAGCCTGACTCGCCAATTTTTTTCGAAAGCAAAAAATCAGAGGCTTGTTTTTTGGCTTCATCCTCAGTAATAAGTCCATTACGAAATTGATCGTAATAATACTGAATTTTTTCTTTAGCGTTCTTTACAGTTGAAATGCAGATCTGCTTAATAGTAGAATCAACTGCTTGATCTATCGTTTCATATATACCGGTTGAAATATCAGTTATTGAATCATCTCCCATTTTGTATATTTCTGTGTTTACAACTTCAGCCATTTTATTTCCAGTAATTAATACAAACGAAAGAATAATTATTGTTGGTATTATAATACTCCCCACACCTAATCCAATTATTTTACTTTTTATATTCGATTTTTTAAACATAATCATACTCCTTTCTGTTAATAATATTTATATAAATAAAAATTTAATGAACTTGCATCCCCTTTGTTCAACAAATATGCCAATGGTAATAATTGCGAATAACTATTTGATTTAACGATGTATTTGTCGGGATGCGCCTTCTCTTTATCAACGCGCATTGATCCATATTGATAGGTGGGCCTCAAAAAGGCTCTCAATTTGAATGTGTTTTTCCGGGGGTCGGTCGAATGGCGGAAAAGGGATGCTGGGTCGGTTTGCGAAATTACACGGGCCGACCCCATGTCGGTCTCTTTTTGTGAAAGCCCCAGGGAAGGGGGTCTGGGGCAATCAGGATGGAATCAGGGCGCCGAGGAGGCGCTCGGGTGTTATCGGGAGTTCCCGCACCCTCACCCCGACGGCATTGTGGATGGCGTTTGCAATGGCCGGCGCAATGCCCACCATGCCCGGCTCCCCCACTCCCTTGGCCCCGAAGGGGCCCTTTGGGTCGGGCTTATTCACGATATACACCTCGCTGGCAGGCATGTCCGGCGCGGTGGGCACCTTGTAGGAATCGTAATTCGTGGTCTCGACAACCCCCGTCTCACGGTTGATCACATAGTTTTCCGTGAGGGCGAGCCCAATCCCCTGCTGGAGCCCGCCCTCGAGCTGGCCTTCCACGGCCATGGGGTTGACGGCCGTGCCGCAGTCGATCACAGTCACGAACCTCGGAACCGTGACCCGCCCTGTCTCGGTGTTCACTTCGACCTCGGCGAAATAGGCGCCGTAGTTCGGGGAATTCCACACAGGCTCGAAGGACTGCTTTCCTGAAAAATTCTCGGCTTTTCCCCCAAAACTGTATATGGCCTCGTAGCAGACCCGTGCAATGGAAAGGCTCCTGTCCGGATTGGTCCTGGAAAACACGGTCCTGTCTCTCAGATAGAGGTCCCCGGCCGGCACCCCGAGCATCCCGGCGGCCCGTGCCAGGAGTTGCTCCTTGGCCTGCCTCGCCGCCCGCAGGGTGGCCCCGCCCACGGCATAGGTTGAGCGGCTGGCGTCCGACCCGTACTCGAACAGGGTCACGTCCGTGTCCCCGGTGACGATGTGTACGTCTTCGGCCTCGATTCCCAGCTCCTCGGCGCATATCTGCGACAGGGCCCCCCAGATGTGCTGGCCCACGGGTGCGGGATGCACCGTGAGGTCCACGGATCCGTCCTCGTTGAATTTCACCAAGGCGTTGGAGTGCTCCAGGTACAGGGGTGCGGCGCCCGTGCAATGGCTCATGGTGGCCATGCCGTAGCCGCGTTTGATCTTGCCTTCTTCAGATCGAGGCGTCTCCCTTTTCTCTTTCCACCCGAATTTCTCCACCCCGACCCTGAGGCAGTCCTCGAAATAGGTGCTTTCCAGTTTCAAACCCAAGGCGGCCGTGTCCCCGGCCTTTTTGGCGTTTTTGAGCCGAATGTCCACCGGGTCCATGCCCAGCTTTTCAGCGGCCTCGTCCATGAGTTGCTCCATGCCGAAGGTCATGAACTCGTTGCCGAACCCCCGCATGGCGCCCGAGGGGGGGGTGTTGGTCAAAACCATGTCCGCGGATCCCGCGCGATTGGGGCATCTGTAATGCCCCATGGAAAGAGTCATGCCGATGACCGATGCCATGGGGCCGCACCCCATGTACCCGCCCAGGCGGCCCAGCATGTTTGTCTTGAAGGCCGTGAGCGTCCCGTCTTTTTTGAAGCCCAGGCTGATGGTGATGTCGTCAAAACCGGTCCGGCTTTCAAGACCCACGAAATTCTCCTCCCTGGAAAACACCAGCTTGACCGGCCTTTTGGTCCTGAGCGCCAGGGCCGCGGCAATGGGCTCGGCGCACAGGGCGCCCCTTTGGCCGAAGCTCCCACCCACGAAAGGGGTCATGAGCTTGATCTTACGCACCGGTATTTTAAATATGTGGGAGAGCTCTCGCCTTGCGAGGTGGGCCAGCTGGCACTGGGACCAGACATTCAGCCTTCCGCCGGCATCCACGAAAGCCACGCAGGCCGCGGTCTCCTGTGTGCAGTGCTCCTGCTTGCCGGACCTGAAAGACCCCTCCACCACCAGGTCGGCCTCTGCCAGGGCCTTTTCCACGTCTCCTTCCGGAAAGGGATAGGTCAGGTGCTTGGCAATGTTGCGCTCGGCGTGGGGGCTGATCCCGGGCGCCCCGGCTCGCATGGACTCCGCCGCATCCGTGACAAAAGGCAGCTCCCTGTAATCGACATCTATCAGGGAGACGGCCTCCTCGGCCGTTCGCTCGTCCGTCGCGGCCACGGCCGCCACGGGGTCGCCGAAGTGGCGGGCCCGCCTGTTGACGACCCCTTCCTCCGGGGGGACGCGATAGCCCTCTACCAGGGGCATGTCCTTCATGCCCCTGTCGAACGTGTTCCAATCACCCAATTCCCAGGGGGTCAGGATGTATGCAACACCCGGGATTTCTTTCGCACGCGATGTGTCCATGCTCACGACCTCCGCATGCGGATAGGGGCTCCTCAGGACCTTGGCCGTGAGCATGCCCGGCAGGTGTATGTCGCCCGCGAACCGTGCCTGCCCCGTGGCTTTTGCGGCTGCATCCGGCTGGACAATGCGCGTCCCCACGACATGATAGTCCTCACTCATCGGTCCAAACTCCTTTCATTCCCCCGTGCCGCCGCCAGGACGGCCTCCACGATTTTGACATAACCCGTGCACCGGCAGATATTGCCCGAGACCGCCTCCCGCACCTGTTCTTCCGACGGGTCTGGGAACTTTTCGAGCAGGGCCTCGGCGGACAGGATCATGCCCGGGGTGCAGTAGCCGCACTGAATCGCCCCATACTCCACAAAGGCCTTTTGCAGGGGATGGAGTTCCCCCCCCCTCGCCAGTCCTTCAATGGTGGTGATCTGCTTGTCTCGTGCCGTTACGGCGAGGGTCATGCAGGAAAGCACAGGTTTCCCATCCACCAGCACGGTGCAGGCGCCGCAATTTCCCACGCCGCAGCTGTGCTTGGTGCCCGTGAGCCCGAGCTGCTCCCTCAGCACTTCGATGAGGAGTTGAAAGGGTTCCACGGCAAGTTCATAAGGTTCGCCGTTCACGACATAACGGGCGATGGTCTTCATCGCTTCTTTCCCTCCAAACGAGATACGATATCCCTGTGAAGCTCGGTGATCGCGTCCCGGACCAGCACGCGGATCATGTGGCGTCTATACCCGGCCCTTGACCTGGGCTCGGCCTCCATGGACGCCGTTGACGCGGCCTCCGCGATCCGGGCGGCATCGATCGTCTTTCCGCGAAGGGCCTCCTCGGCCGCGCGGGCCCGAATGGCCATGGGGGCTACCGAGCCGAGGCCGATCCTCAAGTCCCCGCAGGTGTGGGCGTCCTCGCAAATCAGGACCACGCCGGCCCCCGCGAGGGTTTCATCCACTTCGGTGATTTTGGTGCACCACTTGTAACAACCCGCGCTTTCAGGAGGAAGCGGAGGCACCTGGATGTCCACGACCAGTTCATTGGGTTCGAGGATGGTGCAGAAAGGTCCCGTGCAGAACCCATCCAGCGGGACCACCCGTTCCCCATGGGGTCCCAGGAGCCGGAGTCGAGCCTCCAGAGCCGCCAGGACAGGCGGGGTGTCCTGCGAAGGGCCGGCCTTGCAGACATTTCCCCCAATGGTGCCCATGTTACGGACCTGGGGGGTGCCGACCTTGTTGCAGGCCGTGGCAAGCATGGGAAAACGCTCCTGGACCAGGGGGGAATCCGCAATGGCGGCATGCGTGGCGAGCGGCCCCATGCGAAGACCTCCATCTGCGGTCCCATCTATGTAGTTCAGCTCGGCGAGTCTGCCGATGGAAACGACGTGTTCCGGGTGTATCTCCCGCTTTTTCATGGAGATCAAGAGATCTGTTCCACCGGCAAAAACCACCGCCCCGGTATTGTACCGGGAAAGCAGCTCAACGGCCTCCTCGACGCTGTCGGGCTCGTGGAACTCAAAAGGCCTCAAAAGTCTGAACACTGGACTCTCTCCTGTTCTGAATAATAAAGGTGTGCCTAGAATTATTGTGCCCTCGGAGTTGTTGTCAATTAAAATCAGGATTCGACCACGCAGCCCGACCAAGTGTTCCGTATCTCTATCAAAATAACGCCGGTTTTCTATTTGATCTCTCAGTCTGAGAGCGGTCGCACGCGCCTCAAAAAGGCTCGAAACTATTTTTATGTATAATTTCAATAAGTTTTTCTCACATGCATCCCTGGCATGGATGTTGATTTATGTCGACGATGCAAGGCACCGGCAACCCATCTCTTGAGAAAGCGGCTTTCCGGGTGGGATGCCCACAAAACGAAACAACCAGAATTACCAATCAGAGAAGAGGATGGAGGAAACCATGAACGAAACATTTGAAAGATCTGATCAACCCGCGGGGCCGGCGTTCGAAGAGGAAGGGAAATATCTCACTTTTCGGCTGGCGGAAGAGGAATACGGGCTGGGTATCCTGAAAGTGAAAGAGATCATCGGCAGGATGCCTGTGACCAGGGTCCCTGAAATTCCCCAGTATTTCATGGGGGTCATCAACCTGAGGGGTCGTGTGATCCCGGTGATGGACCTGAGACTCCGCCTCGGCATGAGTGAGGCGGTGGACGATGAGCGGGCCTGCATCGTGGTGGTTGAAATGGAGGGGGATTCCGGGCGCATCACAGTGGGGGTTGCGGTGGATGCTGTTTCGGACGTCGCGGTCATCAGGCGTGAAGAGATCGAAGACGCGCCGGATTTCGGCTCAAAAGTGGACACCCGGTACATCCTCGGCATGGCGAAAAAGGAAGAGAAGGTCAAGATCCTCCTGGACATCGACCGGGTTATCGATGGGGATGGGAAAAATTTCATGACGCACGCGGCATGAAGCCCGCACCTCCGACTCGGGTGCGGACCCGGGACGGCGGTCTCTCCGGATTCTTTGCAATTGATGAACTCAGATCGTAATGTTTTGAAACACTTCGAGTAACCGGTGATCGGTAAACCGATGTTTCCCGGCGGCCCCCGGCGCCTTGCACGCGGCCTCGAGGCCTCGCGCAAAAAACCATGCGGCCCCTGGGTCGAGTACGATCCGGAGATTTTTGAGCCCGTCCACGCGGGTATCCTGGTCATTGATGAACATTTCCGGATCGAGTCGACAAATCGAGCGGCCCGGGACCTGTTGGAGGCGGATCAGGCCCCCCTGGGGCCGGATGAGACATGTCACTACCGGTTCCACCAATTGAAAGAACCCTGTCCCGATTGCCCGGTCGGGTCGGCCGGTGAATCGCCCTTTGCGCAGAAGGCGCTCAGGTTCAAGCGCCCGTCGGGCGAGGACTGTTACCTGAAAGAATACATATCCTCCGTGGGTGGAAAGACCGTTGTCACCCTGCAGGATGTGACCCGGGAAATATGGGCGCTTCGGAAAACCGAGTTCGCACGAAAAGAACTGCAGGCAAAAAACGTGCTTGTCGAAAGGCATCGGCGGGAAAACGCGGCTGAAAAAACCAAACTGAACCACCTTCTGAACCACCTGCCCGACGCCCTGGTTCTGGTGGACGATCAGTTTCGCATTCTGCACAAAAACACCACGGCCCTGGAGAGTCTGCCCGCGGGGCATGCAGGCACCTGCTACGGGCTCTTCGGCCGGGCGGAGCCATGCGATTCATGCCCGGCGAAAAACGGCTTTTCGGGGATTCGGGACACCAAGAACAACCACTCTGCAAAGGGCGAGTGCTACACCGAAATTATAGCCGCCCCCCCAGGAGACGGGGGCGGCCTGCTGGTGTTTCGAAACACGACCCAGCAGATTCGGTTGATCGAAAAGATCCGCGACCAGCAGGAAACCATCACACACAATAACGAAATACTCTCCAGGCTGGTGCGGTTGGGCACCCTCATGCAAAAGGAGACGGACCCGAAGGTGGTTGTGGACCTGTTTCTGGACCTTTTCATCCCCGTCTGCCATGCCGAGGCCGCGGCGGTGCTCATCAGCGACATGCGGCCCGGAAGCCTGTGGTTCACGGCCCAGCGGGGTTTCGAGGATGATCAGATGGCGCGGCTTGTTCGCGCCGTCTTTTCCACACGCGTCCTCGATTTTGACAGGATTTCTCACATTCGGAGCAGGTTTGTGGAAGAGGGAATCACAACGATTGAAATCAACGGTGCCGACGGGCAGCCTGTTGGACTGACTTTTGTAGTGAATATGGCAGAAAAAAGTAGCGATAATTTAATTCCCTTGTTTTTTGAGCCGCTCGGTGCGTATATTCATAATCGCATACTCACTCGCCAATTGGAGGATAGGGCCAACAGGGACCACTTGACGGGCTTGTACAACAGAGGATATCTCGAAAAAGCGCTGGAACAGGAGGAAAAGAAACATGCCCAGTCCAATCTGCCCTATGCCGTGGTGGTCGCCGATGTCAACGGCCTGAAACCAGTCAATGACATTTATGGCCATGAGGCGGGCGATGCCATGATAAGGACCGCTGCCAGGCATCTATCTTCGGTGACCCGTGAAACAGATTGCCTGGCAAGGACCGGCGGCGACGAGTTTGTGATTTTAATGAGCCACACAACGGATGCGTGTGCTCAACAGGCGGTGAAAAGACTGGCCGAGGACTTTTGCGGCAGTGTGAGCTTTGAGGTTTCTGGTGGCGAGCGGATTCCTGTTTCCGTGAGCTTCGGCGCTTGTGGCGTGGACAAGACGGCCCCTGCCGAAATGCTCCAGGAGGCGGATCGCCGGATGTACCGGGACAAGGAAAACTATTATAAGGAGCATCCGCGTTATCGATAGGTGTTTGGGTCATGTGGCGACCGATCGCCGAAAACAAGGATATTCTGTGAACCGACAGCTGGAGGTGGAGAATGCCCGCGGCAGGGAAAAAGCTTGAAAAGCACATTGAACGACTTATCCATGCCACGGAGTCCATCTTGAACGGTGAGTTCGAACAGTGCGATTCCGAAATCGATGCAGAGGGTATGCTGTTTGTCCTGGCGCAAAAGATCAATGCATTGGTTGTCACCATGAAACACGTTGAATCCCCGCTTACAAGCGCGGGACAACACGCCCCTTCGGCGGTCATCAGCGCCAGGAGTGTGATCGAGCTGATGGCGCAGGCCACCGGCCGGGTGCTTGACACTTCCGATCAACTGACCGCCGACATCGACACCCTCGGCAGGGCCGCCCGGGACAGGCTCCCGACGGATTTTAACGACCGGCTGACCACCTTGAAATCCCATGTTTTTGACATCATAGCCTCTCAATCCTACCAGGATGTGGCACGCCAAAAGATGGAATCGCTGATCAATGATCTCGATCGAATCCGTGATTGGCTGGTGGAAGTCCTGGTCATCCTGAATATCCAGGAGAACGGTTCCCGTGAGAACATGGAACAAAAGGCCAGGATCCTGCGCGAGGTCAACGAACCCTCCACCACCGAGGAGATGAAACAGGACCTGGTCGACGACCTTTTAGCCGAGTTTGGTTTTTGAATTCTGAATGGATATGAGCATGACGAATGAAAGCCTCGACCGGTTTTCTCTCTTACTCGTCGACGATGAGACTTCAACCCTCTCTTCACTCAAGAGGGTTTTCGGGGATGAACCGTATCGGATCCACATTGCGGATTCCGGGCGATCGGCTCTCGCGCATGTTGATAACAACAAGATCGACGCCGCCCTTGTCGACCTCAGGATGCCTGAAATGGACGGGCTCACCCTGCTGAAAGAAATAAAAAGGCGGGAGCCCGGCGTGATGGTCCTCATGATGACGGGGCACGGCGGAATAGAAGATGCGGTCCAAGCGATCCGGGCAGGGGCGGAGGATTTCCTGGAAAAGCCCTTTTCTACAGACGGGATCTTGAACAGGGTGGCCAGGTTTTACGAAGTCTGGTCCCTGAAGAGAGAAAACCGAAGGCTTCAGGACCAGAACAAAGGGCACTTTAATTTTGATTCACTGGTGGGCGATTCCATCCCCATGGTGTCCCTCAAGAAGATGATCGCCCGCCTCGGGCCTTCGGATGCGTCCGTTCTGATCCAGGGGGAGACCGGCACGGGAAAGGAGTTGGTCGCAAAGGCGGTTCACGCGCACAGCCTTCGTTCAGAGAACCCTTTTGTGCCGGTGGATTGCGCGGCGATCAGCGAAACCGTCATAGAGAGTGAGTTGTTCGGCCACTTGAAAGGCTCTTTCACGGGGGCCCACGCCAACACCATCGGCCTGATTCGATCGGCGGACAGCGGGACCCTGTTTTTGGATGAGATCGGAGAATTGCCTCAATCCATGCAGGCCAAACTCTTGAGAACCATACAGGAACTGGAAGTGAGGCCGGTGGGAGGCAACAAGACCTTTCCGGTGAATGTCAGGGTGTTGTCGGCGACAAACCGCGAGTTGACCATGGAGGCCGCGGAAGGCCGTTTTCGAGAGGACCTCCTCTTTCGTTTGAACGTGGTGACCCTGAATCTGCCTCCCCTCAGGGAGAGAAAGGGCGACCTCCCACTGCTCACGCGGTATTTCCTGGACCGGTACGTAAATGAAACGTCGCCCGTAAAAGAAGTGACGGAAGAGGTCCTCAGGATCCTGGAGGGGTATTCGTGGCCCGGCAATGTCCGGGAACTCCAGAATGTGATCATGCGCGCGGTCGCCCTGGGTTCCGGAGATCAGATAAGGCCCGAGGATCTTCCCCAGTCCCTCCTTTCAGCTCCCGATCCCGAGGGAGCCCTCCTTTCCGAAGCTGGTGAAACCATGACCTCCTATGAGATAGAAGCCATTCGGAACGCACTTCAGAAAAGCGGAAAAAACCGAAAGGAGGCGGCTCGGATTCTCGACATCGGGGAGGCCACGCTTTATCGGAAGCTGAAAAAATACAACCTGGAATAACACTTCAAAAATAATAACGCACCCAGAATTCGGGCCGCAACGCATCCGGCTTCTCACCGAACTCGGTGCCCGGGGGGCCGATGGGGATCCCCACCCTGAAATTGATCTCCAGGTTGGTCACAGGCACCCAGGTCATGCCGGGCTGGACGTTGAAACTCAGGTCCTGAAGATTGACCACGGCCGCCGCCCAGGGGTTGAAATACAAAATGTCAAAAGGCTCCTTCTGTGAAACCCTGACATAAAGGTAATCCGTCCCGAGATTGCGCCCCATGGACAACGGGCGGGTGACGAGGTTTGCCCGCTGAAGGATCTCGTTCCGGCCGGTTCTGTCCCACTCCTCGAGCGCCGCCGTCTGATAGGCGAAAAAGTCCTCGAGTTCGTTCTCGTTGAGGCCGCCGTCATTGTGGTAGTATTCCACGATGAAGGTGGTTTCGATCGCATTGAGGTAGCGAAGCCCCAGCAGAAAGCTCATCTGGTCTTCCCGTGTTTCCCGCGCGAGACCGCCGGGATCGAGGGCCCTGCGCGCCGCATCCTGCTGAAAGGCGAACTCCCCGTGCACCTCGAAATTCTCGGCCAGGTTCTTTGCGAAGTCCAAGCCCAGGCTTCGCGGCTGGTCCGGGCCGTCGAAATAAATGAAATCGATATCCGTGTCGTACCACAACAGGTATATCTTGAGGGCCGCGTAGAGATCCCCTTCGCCCCCCAGGTCCTCGTTGGCCCAGTCCCCCAGGACCGGCAGCACCAGGGCTGTTATTCCGATGTTCGACAGCGGCCCGGCCGGCAAGCTCTTGATCAGGTCCGCGCCCGCAAAGACCCGCCCCTCCAGGTTCAGGGCCGGGTCGTCGGGGTCCTTGGGCCGGTTGAGAAATCCGGCGGGGTTCCACGCGTATCCCTTGCCCCACAGGATCCGTTTCTTGCCAGCGTCCAGGGTCAGGTGCGCCGAGGGGGTCAGGGAGACAAAACCCTCGTAAATGTCGTGGTCCCACCCGTCGTCTTCCTCCGTATCGACGAACTCGTGGTGGGTGAGCAGGAAGGCCCGCCACACCTCCCTGCCGTAGCTGCCCGAGAGCTCCACCAGCCCGCGCCACTCGGTGTGTGCGTTCCCCGGATCCTTCCCGTAATAGGTGAGAGCGTTCCGCGCCGAATCGTCATTCAGGCGGTGGTGGATAACCCTGGTCTCCAGCCGTCCCCCTAGGTCATAAGACTTTTTTTCCGCCTCCGGGATGGCGAAGTCGTATTCTCCTGCATGGAGGACCAGGGCGCGGCCCAGCAAGACCAGCATCAATGTAAGGCTGATCCGGGTTCGCATGGCTCACCGCAGATCCTTGACCCTGGGGAGGTAGTTGAGGGTGAAGACCTCATCCGGAAGGCTCCGTTTTTTCAGGTTCGCCGAGATCATGATGGACTTGTACCCCTTGTAGAGCGGACTGTCCGTCTCCATCACGGCCGGTCGCACCACGCCGTCCCCGATGTCCCGGATCTCCTTGAAGTGAAGCGTCTTGATGAGCATCCCCGTGGCCGCATAGCACTCGATCCGGGTGGGCACCAGCTCCTCCTCGAGGACCCACATCTTCAACCTGTCGTACGCCACGGCCCCGCTCTTGGCCTTGAGGTCCAGGAGATATTCCCCCTGGTCCCCGGTGAGGCCGGCCACGTCGTACTCCACGCCGTAGTCCAGGCGCATGATGTCCGCGTTGTTGAAAACGCCCCCCACCACCGACTGCATGCTGGTGATGCGGATGGGTTTTCCCACATTGGGAATGTAGAGCCACATGTTGTCGCCCAGGCGGAGGGTGGCGCGCCCCTCTTCGCTGGCCGGGGAGATGAACAGGGTCACCACCTTGTCCCTGTCCTTTTTCAGAAACCAGAGGACGAACTCCTTTTGCTTTCCGTCCGGCTCGATGTTGATGATCTTCCGGTACATCTCCAGGTCCCCCGGCTGCAGGTTCCGGTCAACCTGCCTGAGTATCTCCCCGCCGCTCAGGGGTTCGGCGGGCGCGGCGGACGGCATGGGAAGCAGCACCAGCAGGCACAGGGCCGTCAGGGTGATCGGTCGATTCATTGAGATTCTCCTATTGAGGATTTCAGACATGGCGCAGGGCATCCACGGGTTCCAGCCTGGCGGCCTTGGCCGCGGGTTGAAGACCGGCGAGTATGGAAACCCCCAGCACGGTCAGGCAGGCCGAGATCACCTCGCCGGGTTCGACCGCCGGGGCCAGGGTAAAAACCTGATTGGCGCCTCCAAAGGCGACATCCACGCCTGTCATGCGCAGCACCCGAAGCGCCCCGAGACCGACGGCCGCCCCGGCAAAGGCCCCTGCAAGCCCCAGGCAGAAACCCTCGGCCACGAACAAGGCCATGATCTGCCCCGGTCGGGTGCCCATGGCGGCCAGGGTGCCGATTTCACGCACCCTTTCATAAACGCTCATCATCATGACGTTGAGCACGCTGATGAGGACGACGGCGATGAGGATGACCTTGATGCCCAGGGTCATGATGTCAATCATTCGCACCACATTGTAAAACGGGGTGAGTCGATCCCAGGAGTGGATCTCGAACAAGGGCGTGTTCTGCTTGTTGGTGATCGCCCCCAGGGATGTGCGCAGGCGTTCCTCGACGGCCGGGACCTGCTCGAAATTCTTTATGCGAACGGCTACCTCGCTTATCTCCGGCGCTTCCATGCGCAGCAGGGCGGCGGCTTCCTCGATGTGCAGATAACCGTCCCGCCCGCCCGGCCCCATGAGGCTTTCGACCACCCCGGCCACCTCAAAGGTCATCCCGTTGACAGAGCCGTCCTTGTTGTTGGCCACCACCACCACGGTGTCCCCTGTCTTGATCCCCATGCCCCTGGCGACCGTTTCGGGCAGCAGGATCTCACCCTTTTTGAGGAGGGTGTCGCCGCGGACGGCGCCCTTGACCCGGGATGAAAGGAGCGGCACGACCTGCCGCGCCTTTTCAGGGTCCACGCCGTTGAGGCGGACGGTGGTGGTCTGTGCGTAATTGCTGAGCATGGCACCGAATTTGATTCTGGGTGAAAAGGCCTCGACGCCGTCCGCACGTGACAGAATGTCCGCAAGCTTACCGTAGGCCCCGGGAGGAATCATGCGGTCCAGCGGCAGGTTGTCCACGCTCGCCATGTAGCCCTTTCGGTGCACCTGGATGTGGCTGATCACGGAATCGGTGATCTGGCCCACGATGGCGCGCTGGAAGGACCCACTCAGGCCGGTGAACATGATGACCGCCACCACCCCCACGGCTATGAGAAGTCCAGTGAGCAGGGTTCGGCGCTTGGTGCGCAGGAGATTTTTCATTGCCAGCCGCAACACCTTGATCATATCGTGCCCTCCCCCGCGGTTTGAAGCCCCTGGATCAGCCGCCCGTCTTCCAGGTGAAAGGTGACCTCGGCCTGGTCCATGATCCGGGGATCGTGGGTGGAAAAAACAAAGGTCGTGCCGAACTCGTCCCGCATGCGCTTCATCAGCTCCACAACCTTGTGGGCGGTTGCGCCGTCCAGGTTGGCCGTGGGTTCATCGGCCAGGACCAGGATGGGCTCGCCCACAAGCGCCCTCGCTATGGCGACGCGCTGCTTCTGCCCGCCGGAGAGCTGGGCCGGGTACTTGCCGGCCTGGGATCCCATGTCCACCGCGGAAAGCACCCTCTCCACCGCAGGCCGCCTTTTGTCCGCGGGGAGGTTCCGGATCATCAGCAGCGGGTATTCCACATTTTCGTAGACCGTGAGCACCGGCAGCAGGTTGAAGTCCTGAAACACAAAGCCCAGGTTTTCGCCCCTGAAGGCCGCCCCCTCGCTCCGACCCATACGCCCGACCGAGCGGCCCGCCACCGTGACCTCGCCCCTGGTTGGCCGGTCCAGGCAGCCGATAAGGTTGAGCGCGGTTGTCTTACCGCTCCCGGAGGGGCCCACCAGGGCGGTGAAGGCCCCCTGCGGAATATCAAGGCTGACATCGCCCAGGGCGGTGACCTCCACCTCGCCCATGCGGTAGATTTTCGAGACATCCCTGAAGCTCACAATATCAACAATGTCCATTTCCTGCACCCATTGCACTCGTTGTGGAAAACGGCCGGCCCTCCTATGGCAAAGCACATGATACCCCGATTCGAGGCGTTGTGCACCACTTTCTGTCCAGAAAAGGCTTGGTGCGTTTTACACCAAGGCTGCTGTATTTCGAAGCACATTTGCCTATCTTGTTGTTTCTCCTGGAAAACACGCCGCTTTCGCAGCATTCGGCCCATTCACCATGAATCAGACGGCAACCCCTTTCCATGCCTTCGCATGAAAGCCCCCAGAGGTCTCGCTAGACAAATAACCTTTCTTATCAGCAGGTTATATGCATACGAGGAGAGGAGGCGCACTTTGGCCCGCTCTTTGCCATTCAGTATGTCAAATGGAAAGAAATTTTCATACCGAAAGGAGGTGCGCCATGAAAAGCACTGCAAAGAGGTCGGCCAAAGGGAAGCAGGCCGTAGTCTACGACATGACGAGCAACCTGTGTGTCTGGAGCCGTGCGGGCGTGATCAAACCGACACCCTGTATCAACGCCTTCGACTGCCTGGGGTGCCCCATGGACCGGAAACTCAAGGAGGACATCGCCAAGGGCAGGCTGAAGGACGGACGCGTGCCCGCCAGTTGGCGGTTGAACTCGGACCTCCCGCGACGACCTGTCGAGGAGAAGAAATGCCGCCACATGCTGTCCGGCCGGGTCTCGGTCAAGTACTGTGTCAACGACTACGATTGCGCGCACTGCGTCTATCACCAGATGATGGAGGAGTCCACGCTCCGGGACCCGCCGGTCTGTGCCGATCAGACCCTGGTGAACGGATTTTCAGTGGCCCGTAACTATTACTACCACTCCGGGCATTCCTGGGCGCGGGTGGAATACGGGGGACGGGTGCGTGTCGGGCTGGACGATTTTGCGTCGCGAGTTTTCGCGCCCGCAGGCTTCAAGCTTCCCGGACTCGGCGCCGCCGTGGGACAGGGTGACCCCGGTTTCGGTCTGCTCAGGGGGGATCTCACGGCGGAATGCCTGAGCCCGGTGGAAGGGGTGGTCGTGGCCGTGAACCCCAAGGCGCGAGGAAACGGCGCCCCCCGGACGGACATGCCTTATGATGATGGATGGCTCATGGTGATCGAGCCCGTGCGCCTGAGGAACAGCCTCGGAAACCTGTTCTTTGAAGAGGAAAGCCTGGCCTGGATGGAGGAGGAATCCGGACGCCTGACCTCCATGGTTGCCGAGGAGACGGGCCATGAGCTGGCCGCCACCGGCGGTCGAGCCGTTGCCGATATTTACGGGCAGGTGCCGGAGCTGGGCTGGGATCGACTGAGGGATTCCTTTCTTCACACCTGAACGCGGGGCGATCCGGGTCCTGGACGCCGGGGCGGGTTTCGCACAAAGAAATATTGTGAAATATGGGGGCAATCTGTTACCCTGCACACGGACTTTTGAGGATGTTTTGAATCCTATCCCCGGAGGGTAGCAATGGATAAACGCTTTGTTTTCGTGAAGGACGTGCAGGACTGGATCGCCCAGGGAAAAACAGAGATGGATCTTCCCGAGGGAGCCTGCGTCACGGCGGCGGCAGCGGATCTTGCCAAGGAAAAGGGGATCCGCCTGGGTCACTCTGGAGCGGCCGCTGTCCAACAGGCCCCCCCCGGTGCGGAGCAAATCGCGGACGCCCCCGATCTGCGGAATCCAGGGGGACTCCTTGCCGTCGCATCCCGAGGGCGGACCCCCTCGGACCCCGTGGGCAGCGTGGCCGCGCGAAGCCCTTATTTCCTCTTTTTCGACACAGAAGGGGCGTTTTTAAAGGCCGTGGAAAACCCACATGCGGACGTTGGTGGAGGCGCGGGTGGCCTGGTGGCTGATTTCATGGGTGAAAAGGGCGTCCGCACCCTTGTGGCGGGAAACTTTGGAAAGAACATCAAGGCGGACCTTGACGGGAAAGGGATCCGTTACGTTGAATTCTCGGGAAGCGTCGAGGAGGCCGTCAAGGCCCTGCGATCCTGAGGCCCGCGAAAAGGACCTGCCGATCGATGCAAAGATTGCGGAAAAGGGCCGTTCGAGCATGGAAACGGGTTAGAGCCACTCCATAAGCCCTTCCCTGATCGCGAGCATCTTTTCAGGATCCTCCACCCGCCGCCCTTCCATGTCGCGGACGTAAAATGTGTCCGCCGCCTGATCCGCCTTTGTGGAGATCTTGGCGATGCGGATGTCCAGGCCCATCCCGGTGAGGGCCCGGGTGATCTCAAAGAGCAGGCCCACGCGGTCGTGTGCAAAAACCTCAATGACTGTGAAGAAATCGGACGTCCTGCTGTCCACGATCACCTCCGGAGGCCTCCTGGGGCCCCCCCGGGGGTCCAGTATGGAGGGCGCCTGCCTGGCCCTCAGGTTTTCGGCCGGGGAGAGCCTGTTCTCAAAGACCTCACGCAGATCCCCGGCAACCTTGTCCCAGACCTCTCGTGGAATCCGGCCCGGCCCGGGTTTTTCCAGCATGAAGACATCCACGGCCGTGCCGTCGCGCCAGGTGTATATCTCCGCTGTGAGGATGTTGATGGCGTTGAGAGCCAGGACCCCGGCAATGGAGGAGAAAAGCCCGGGACGGTCCCGGGTCAGGAGTGTCAGTTCCCAGCACCCGGCGGCCTCCTTTTCCTGTATGTCCAGGACGAATGTGCTCCCGGCATCTCCCCGCCCCTTGAGCTTCCCGGCCAGCGAAAGGTGCGCCGCCAGGGCCGGGGGCGATGTGTTCAGAAGATACCTCGGAGACATCACTTCAAATCCCTGCTCCACCGCCTCCCGCCCCATTGTGTCCCCCACCAGGGAGAGAACCTCTTTTCTCTTGTGGGCAGCGGACCTGCTGGCCCGGGGCGTCGCAAGCTCACCCTGGTCTATCATGTGCAGCACCTTGAAAAAGAGTTCCTGGACCAGGTTGGCGATCCATTCGTTCCACGCCCGCGGCCCCGTGGCCTCCGCATCGGCCCATGTGAGGAGATAAAGGCTTTTCAGCCTGTCGGCCGTCCCAATCTTTCGGGCGCACTGGACCACGACCTTCTCATCCCCCAGGTCCCTCCGGGTGGCGGTTTCGTACATGAGAAGATGGTTCCGAACCAGAAAGGCCGTCCCCTCGATTCTCGATTTTTCAAGACCCAGGCGCTTGAGAATGCGCTTGCACACGGCCGCGCCCTTTCTCGCATGGTCCTTGTGCTTTTTCCCAATGTCGTGCAAAAGGGCCGCGAGCAGGAGGACCTCCAGGTCCTTTATTTCTGAAAAAACGGTGGAAAGGAGAATCTCCTTTCCCGCGCCGACGCACTTGATGCGGTTGACCGTCTCCAGACTGTGCCGGCCCACGGGGTAGATGTGATAGGTGTCGAACTGGACCCGCCCCCTTATTTCTCTGAACTCCGGGAGGAGGGCCTCCAGGAAACCCGATTCGATCATGGAGTCCAGGGCCATGTCGGCGTGGCCGCCCGTGAGCACCCCCAGAAGCCCCTGAAGGGCTGCCTCCGATGAGCGAAAGGTGTCGTCCAGGAGGTGAATAAAATCCCTCACCAGTCTCACGGCCTCGGTGGAGAGACGCGCGCCGCTCTGCGCGGCCTGTTCGAAGATGCGCATCATGAGGGCGGGCTCCCCGACAAGCTTCTCGGCGGAGGAAAAGCAGAGTTCACCTCCCTGGAGGGAAAGACCGCTGGGTAAGGCACCGCCGGTCCCCGCGGATCCCTTCCGTTCCTCCGCGCACGCACGAACCACGAGGCTCCGCAGCATTTTGACTTCGGTCATGGCCTCGTGCAGGTCTCCCAGAAAGCGCTCGACAGCCTCATGCCCGCCGGTGGGCCCATAACCCAGGCGCTCCGCGATCCTGGTCTGGTAATCGTAGGTGAGCCGATCGTTTTTCCTCGAGGAGAGGAAGTGGAGGTGGTTCCGGACAAGACGGATCATGGCCAAGCTCTCGTGGAGTATACCGTACTCCGCATGGGAGAGGATGCCGGAGGTCTCGAGCTCCCTCGGGCTCCGGATGCCGAGCCGCGCGCGAGCGAGCCACATCATGTGATGCACGTCCCTCAAGCCCCCTATGCCCCTCTTGAGATCCGGCTCCAGCATGTGGCTTGCGTCCCCGAAGGCCTCCAACCGGAGGGCATCCGTCTCACGGAGCCATTCCGCAAAGGGCGCCCTCGCCTTTTTGAGGACCCTGTCGTCAATGAGCCCGGCAAGCCTCAGGAACAGGGGGGAGTCTCCACAGATAAAACGAGCATCCAGAAGGGAGGTGAGGACCTCATAGTCCTTTCCAGCCAGGGAAAGGCACTCCTTGAGGCTTCGAACCGCATACCCCAGGTCGAATCTCAAGTCCCAGAGGGGGTAGAGGATTTCCTCAACAAACGTCTTGGCTAGAGCCGGGACGCGTGATTCGAAAAGAATCAAGAGGTCGATGTCCGACTCCAGGCAAAGCTCCTCCCTGCCATAGCCGCCCACGGCAAGGATGGTAAAGTGTACACGCCTTCTGAAGAGCTCCCTACCCGTGAAGCTCTCCTCCAGCGCGCCCCGGAAGTATTGATCCAGCATGGCCGAGCGCGCCTGCTCCGCCCTGTCCACCCCTTCCCCATCCCGAAAAGACCTTGAAAGGGCTTTCTTGAGATCGGCTAGCGCCCGAAGGACTGGAGCTATGGACACATTGGAAGGCATCTTCAGAGGGCATCCTCGCCCATTTCCCCGGTGCGGATTCTCACGGCCTCCTCCACGGGCAGGACGAAGATCTTTCCGTCGCCTATCTGACCGGTCCAGGCCTTTTCCCTGAGCACGTTCACCGCTTGGGTCAGTAAGGAGGACGGGACAACGACCTCAATTTTAAGCTTGGAAACGAAATCCACCTGGTATTCAGCCCCCCGGTAGACCTCCCGGTGCCCCTTCTGCCGGCCGAACCCTCTCACCTCGCTCACCGTGAGCCCTTGAACTCCCATGTTGAGCAATCCTTCCTTGACGTCGTCCAGCTTGAAAGGCTTTATGATGGCCTCAATCTTCTTCATTTTCAATCTCCTTCCACTCGAGGAACAGTGCCCCCCGAGGCCCTTCCAGCCCGCCCGCGGCATACCCCGGGACTGCTCCCTCCCGGGTGATTTTGCGTGACCTGTTCTTCTCACTCAGGTATGAAACAGGAAACGGTTTCGCGCCTTTGCGCCCGGATCCACAGACTGTGAGAGAGCAAGGGGCATGCCACGGGGTTGAATCACAGTATTTTCCAAAGATTTTAAAGAGTTGACGACAAAAACATCCAAGAATGACGCCTTTAATGGCGACAACTTTGTAGGTTTATAATATTGGATTGACACAATTGTGTTTTATTGCTTGGATGGGTGCAGGCCGGGTGAACGCCTCGATGGGGGTACCCGGATGCCGAAATATCCATGACATTGAGAGGACACGGATGAAAAAGCTCGAAATCATCATCAAGCCGTTCAAACTCGAGGAAGTGCAGCGGGCGGTCCTGGAGCTCGGGGTAGGAGGAATGAACGTCCTGGAAATCAAGGGGTTTGGAAGACAGAAGGGCCACAAGGAAGTATACCGGGGGGCGGAATACGTCGTTGACTTCGTTCCCAAGATAAAAATTGAAATGGTGGTCCAGGACGATCTTGTCCAGCGCGTTGTGGACGAGGTCGTCAAAACCGCGCGGACCGGAGAGATAGGGGACGGGAAGATATTCATACTGCCGGTCGAAAACGCCGTTCGGATCAGGACCGGAGAAAAGGACGAGGACGCCGTATAAATAAGCATGGCTCCACCGACACGGAAAGATCTGGTCAGAGACTTCCTCGGAAAAAGAGAAGCGCTCATCGGCAATGAACAGAGGTGGGATTTCGGCGTCCACACAACGCGCCGCTACACGGCCCTGGTGGATGAATTCATAAGGAGCCTGCTGTGTTGCGCGGACCTGGTCGGTCCCGGGAGGGGTCCCTGTGGAGCGTTTGCCGTGGCGGCCACCGGCAGCTACGGGCGGAGGGAATTGTGTTTCGGTTCGGACATTGACCTCCTCATCGTCCACAACGACGGTTTGCCTGAAGAGACCCGAAAGAGGATCGTCAAGGCCTTTTACCCCATGTGGGACGCCCATCTGGACCTCGCTTACAGCTTCATGACAGCGGAGGAGTGTCTCCAGCTTGTCAGGCTGGAGTTGTCGGTCCTCACCGCCGTGATGGAGCTTCGCTATATCGTGGGCTCCAACGGGCTTTTTCGCGCCTTTGAAAAGGACCTCAACCGGGGGATGCAGAAGGACAAAAAAGGCACCCTTGACAGGCTTCTACAGTACAACGAAGCGCGGACAAAAAAATACGGGAAGGTGGATTATTTTCTTGAGCCGGACATCAAGGAGGGTCTGGGCGGACTCAGGGACCTTCACTTCATGTGCTGGATAACCCGGCATTTCCTCGGGGTGCCCAAATTGGGTCACCTCAAGCAGATGCCCGACTTCTCGCATTTTGCACTCTCCCAGCTGATCTATTCGAAACACTTCCTCCTCAAAATCAGAAACAACGTTCACCTGCTGCGCGGCCGGCGCGAGGACCGACTGACCGTCGCCAACCAGAGGGATATCGCCAGGCTTCTGGGTTACAACGACAGGCCGTACAGTACAGGGCCGGAACGGTTCATGAGGAATCTCTACCTCCACTTGAACCGCGTACGGTACGGGCGGGAGGAGTTTCTGAATAAGGCCCTGGACCTCATCCTGCCCCTTTCTCCGGTCCCGAAATCGGGGCGGCTGAAAAACGGATTTCACATCCACAAGGGACACATCATCCTGGCCCGGGAGGGCCTCATGGACGACGACCCGCTCCTGGTCCTCAAGGGCTTCAAGGAGGCGAACCAGAGAGGCCTTTTTCTGGGGTCCGGTTTCATCTGGGAGGCCCGCAGGAAACTCCTCTACAAGGGGCGGGAGCTCGCCGAAAGCCCGGAAGGCAAAAGGCTCTTTCTGGATCTCGTCCTTCACCCACGCAACCCCAAGGTCATCAGGCTTGCGCTGGAGGTCGGACTCATAGGGCTCTTCATACCCGAGTTCAAGCGCATTAGAAATCTTGCACAGTTCGGATACTACCACGTGGAGACAATCGATCTCCACGCCCTCACCACCCTGCAGGTCCTCAACGAGCTGTCCTCGGGGCATTACGACGACCAATGGCAGGGTTTCAGCAAGGTGTTCAAAAAGGCGGGAGACAGGGAATCCCTTTACCTCGCCGCATTGATTCACGATATCGGAAAGGCCTATCGAGGGGAGCACTCCCGGAAGGGCACCCGGATCGTCCCCCGTATCCTGGGCCGTCTGGGGATCACTGGAGAGAAGAAAATACGCAATGTCTCCTTTCTGGTGGACAACCACCACCTCCTGGTGAACACGAGCCAGAGGAGGGATCTCAACGACGAGAAAACCGCGGTCCAGGTTGCGCAGGCCATCCAGAGCGAGGAACTTTTAAACCTCCTTTTTCTCCTCACCGTGGCGGATTGCTATTCCACGGGCCCCTTCGCCTCCAGCGAGTGGAAGATCATGCTCCTCGTGGAACTCTTCACCAAGGTCAAGCACATCCTGGGACGCGGGAGGCTGGCCACGCCCGATGCGACCACCACGGTGGAAAAGAGGAAAGGGAAGCTCTATAAAAAAATGGTTCACGACTTTCCCAAAAAGGACGTCCTCCACCTCATGGAGCAGGCATCCACGTGGTATTACCTCAACACGCCCCAGGAGGACATGGAGCGCCACTTCAGGCTGGCGCTCCGAATGGGTGACAAAAAGCTGAACTGGCACCTTACCAAGCTCAAGACGGCCCCCGTGACGAAAGTAAACCTCTGCACCAGGGATCGCCCCGGCCTCTTCAGCCGCATGGTGGGGGTCTTCACATGCAACAACATCAAGGTCCTGCACGCCGTTATCAGCACCTTGAAAAACGGAATGGTTTTCGACAACTACTGGGTGACAAACCCCTTGGACCCCTTGAGGGAAAAGGAGATCTGGGCCGAAACAAAGGAGGACGCGCTGCGGGCCATCGAGGGCGGCGAGGAATTCGACGCGCTGATCGAGAAAAGGCTCCTGCACAAACTGGAAACCGCCTCCAGGGCTTCCCACCCACACCAGAGGGTGCGCATCGACAACGAGGTATCGGATTTTTTCACGTGCATCGAGGTCACGGCGCAACGGAGAAAGGGCCTCCTGTACCTGCTGGCCAAGGAAATGTTCGCCCTGGATCTGAACATCCGGTTTGCCTCCATCAACAGCGAAAGAGAGAGGACAACCGGGATCTTCCACGTCCGGGACAACAGGGGGCAAAAGGTTTACGACAAGGACTGCCTCCAGGACATTAGCAAGGCCCTTGCCCATGTCATCAGGTAAAGGGTTCCCCTGGCGCGCGGAACGCCCCTGTTTTCCAGGGAGGTTATCATGGCAAAGAAAAGGCAGGTGAGCTCAGGGGTTCCCCAGTTGGACGCACTGCTCGACGGCCTCTACATAGGGGACAACGTGGTCTGGCACGATGATGCGGGCAGCCTCGCAGCCGTGTTCTGCCTGAACTTCATAAGGAGTTCCCAGGCCCACAAGAAGCCCTTCGTCTATGTGACCTTCGACAGGTCCCCCAGGAACCTTCTCGACAAACTCGGGCCGTTCGGCGCCGACCCCCGGATGACAATCCTGGACTGCTTCACCCAGGGGAAAGGGGCGGGTTCCGGTGTTTTCACGAAGTTCTATCGGAGCAGAAGATCAAAAAACGGCTGCGAAGTGCTGCAGGTGGAGAACCCGAGAGATCCCGAAAACCTCATGGAGGCGCTCTCCGCGGTCCATGGCTCCATGAAAGGGGACGTCCGCTACGTTTTCGAGAGCATCACCGGCATGCAGGAGCTCTGGGGAGGCGAGGACCAGGTCATTTCTTTCTATTCCCATTCGTGCCCGCGCCTTTATGAGCTCAACACGATCGCCTACTGGATCCTGGAAAAACGCGCCCACTCGCCGAGGCTCAGGGCGCAGATCAATCAAATCGCGCAGGTCGCCATCGACATGCACGTCAAGCGGGGCACGACCACCCTGTCCATCCTCAAGGCCGAGAACCGCGGTCTCGAGACCCTCAACAAGCCTCACAGGTACTGGAGCAAGAACCTCACAGTGACCTTTGACCCGGAACGGGGCACAACCGGCCGGCTGGACCTCGGGATGCGTCTGAAAACATTCCGCACCAAAAGGGGTTTCAGCCAGAAGGACCTCGCAAAACTGGTGGGGGTCACGCCCAGCACCATCTCCCAGATCGAGAGCAATCTCATCTACCCGTCCCTGCCAGCCCTCTTGAAAATATCCGAGGTGCTCTCGGTCCAGGCGGGCGCCTTTCTTGAAAGCGACGGGGACATCCAGGGGCGGGTCGTCTTCCCCGGATCCGAGGCCGTGGAGACCAACATATATGACCTCCCCGAGGGCGCGGTGAAGGCGCGGCACCTCACCCCCCTGGACTACAAGAGCAAGGGAGAGCCTTACCTCATCGAGATTCCCCCCAGGCAGGACATTTCCTCCCACTTCCTGACCCACAAGGGCGAGGAAATGGGATACGTCCTCGAAGGGCGGGTCCAGCTGAAGACGAAAAACGGCCTTCACACGGCCGAGAGTGGAGATCTCATCTGCCTGACCACGGAAATACCCCTCCAGTGGAAAAATACCGGGAAGGGAACGGCAAGACTTTTGTGGATCAAGATACGCTAAGACCAGTGAAAAGAAAAAAATAAAAAAAGCATTACCACGAAGAGCACGAAGAAGACACGAAGAGCACGAAGAAAAAACAAAAATTTTATTCGGCGCCATGTATTTTAATCGAAATCGAAATCGATTGCGATAACGATAGAACCTCGCAATGGCGGGTTGTGATTGCCGGGAACCGGGGACTTTGCTTTTGCGAAGGCCGCTGCCATTGCGACACAGTCTCGAAGGCCGGGATCCAGCGGCCTTCGTTCACGCCGATTTTTTCAACCGCGCCCGCATCCTCCGATTGATCTCGAGCTTCTCCAGGGCAAGCGGGAGGACGTCCCTCAGCCTTCCACTCACGTGCCCCCTGTCCTCGCTGAAGAAATCATGCACATCATCCTCCCGGCCGAGGCCTCCCAGGGGCACCGTGTAGGTGATGATCCTCTCGTGGTGGAGCGGATGAAAACCGTTTATCTCGTCGATGTTCTCCGTATACCAGTCCCAGAGGCACGCCAGCGCCGTGGGGTTGACGGCCATCTGGGCGAAGGGGACAAACTTGTTGCGGGCGGGAACGCGGTCGATCACATAGGACAGTGTCCTGCGGATCGTCTCTTCGCCGCCAAAGCATCCCATGGCCTCGAGGACCATTGTCCGTTCGAATTCGCTCTCCGAGCCCGCCAGTCTTTCCTCGAACCACCTGAATGCCCGGTCTCCCAGCTCGAGGGCGGCGATTCTCAAGACAGGGTTCAAAATATCCGGATGAACAGGTCCATTTTTCTCCAGCCTCTCAAAGGCCTCCAGGCCAAAATTCAAGGCCCGGGGGCTTTGGAAGCGGGCTGCCAGCCAGAGGACCTGTTCCCTGAGCCGGCAGGTCCCCAGGTCCTCGTCGCGGCCGGGTTCCATCCCGATCTTGAGAAGACATTTCTCGAAAATATCCCTCCCCAGGGCCTCCAGGACGGCCCTCCGCCCGGGGTCGTCATGGACCAGCCAGGAGTGGAGGAGGTTCTCGCCCATGCCCGTGAGCGGAAGAAAGGCCCTATCCCCACGGTAGAACTCCACAAAACCCAGATAATCGTCAAGGGACGCATCCCCCCTCATGACCAGCGCATAGAGGTCGTCCTGGACGCCCCACCGGTCCGCAGGCGGGAGCAGACCATCCGCCGCGGCTGCTCCCAGTCCCTTCAGGTCTTCCGGGTCCTCGTACAGGACCCGGAAGAACCCCTCCTGGCCGTAATTCAGCTTGAACCCCGCAATACCGGGCTCAAGGTCCAGGACCTCGCTCCGATTCGTGAGCGTGGTGCTCAAAAGCCGGGTCCCGCCTTCTTCCAGAAAGGCAAGGATCTTGACTGGGATGTGCCATCTTTCCCCGTAGTCCCGGTGGAGGTACGAAAAACGCTCCTGACTCAGGAGAAGCCTGTTCTTTTCCCTGCGGACGCGCACCAGGGGAAACCCCGGCTGCGACACCCAGCTCCTGATCATGGGCTCCACCGGACGGCTCGACTCCCTTTCGAGGGCCTCCCAGGCGGAACTGCTGTTCGCACACGTGTAGGCATATTCGGAGAGATAGGATCGAACACCCGCCTGAAAATCCTGCTCCCCCATAAACGCCTGGAGCTGCCTCAGAACGGCGCCCCCCTTGTTGTAGATGATGGGGGCGGTGCTGGCGTTTATGACCACCTCCTCCTTCTCCGATATTTCAATGGCAAGGGTGTCTCGCAGGGCGTCCCTCTCAAGGGCCGCGCGCAGGTGGCCCTTGAGAAAACGGTCCCACTCCAGCCACTCCGGGTGATAGGCTTCCAGCACGCGAAATGCAAAGTATGTGGCGAAGCTTTCGTTCAGCCACAGTTCATTCCATGAGAACGGGGTGACAAGGTTCCCGAACCACTGGTGCGCCATCTCGTGGGCAATGACCTCGCAGATGCGCTCCTCACCGGTCCTGGAGGTGCTCGCCGGATCCCGAAGCAGCAGGTTCTCCCTGAAGGTTATGGCCCCCCAGTTTTCCATGGCGCCGAATGCAAAATCAGGTACCCCGATGAGGTCCAGTTTGGGCATCGGAAAATCATGACCCGTGTACTCCTCGAGATAGTCCAGGGACTTCCTCCCGAAGTCCAGTCCGAACCGGGCCCTCTCAATATTGCGGGTCACGGCCATGGCGCGCATGGTGACCCGCCCTGGATCCGTGATCGTCTCGAAGGGCCCCACCCCGAAAAAGACGAGGTAAGTGGACATGGGTGGGGTGCGGGAGAAGCGAACGGCTTTTCTCCCGTTTTCAATGAAACGCTCCTCCTTGACCGGTGCGTTGGAGACGGCCAGGAGGTCCCCGTCGACCACCAGGAGGATATCGAAGGTGGCCTTCATGGAAGGATGGTCCACGCACGGGAACGCCTTGCGGGCCTCGTTTTCCTCGAACTGGGTGACCGCGAGGTAGGCGGCCTTTTCTTCGGCGGAATGCCTGCTTCGATAAAAGCCGGTCATGCCGTCCCGAAGCATGCCCATGTAATCGATGTGACAGGACAGTTCACCCTTGGTTTCTTTCGGGAGGAAGATCCTGATTCTTTCCTGCTCCGGCAACAGCTCGAATTCGCAGGATTCCAGGTCACCCCTCCCCACGCAACAGCTCGACACCTCCAGGTCGACCAGATTCAACTCGATCACACGAGTCGGATCCAGGGCCTCCAGGCGGATGATGACCGAGCCTTGAAAACGCGATGCGGCCAGATCCACATCCAGGCGGATATCATAGTTGAGGGGTTTTATTTTATTCAGCACGTCTTGCTCCTGATGTTTGCCATTTTCGGCCCTGCCGTACGAGAGGCTTGACCGTTCCCTGAGAAAGGTTTTTTTGACCCATATCAGGACTCGGGGAAAAATCAAACCATTCTTTTATCGGCCGCGTTTTCACAGCCGCCGGGCTTGACTGTTCCTGATAAATCTGAAAGAGTTGTTTACCTTGAAAAAACCCCTGATATGTGCATCATCAGCACTGTAATCACTGCACAATGGATGAGGACGGATAATGAAATATGCGCTTTTTCTTGGATGCACCATTCCCGCACGATCAAGGAACTACGAACTTTCTTCAAGAAAAACGGGAGCAAAACTCGGCCTGGAACTTGTGGACATAGAAAATTTCGTGTGCTGCGGTTTTCCGGTGAGAAACGCCGACATAAGGTCCGCCCTCCTTCTCGGGGCCTACAATCTGGCACTCGCACGGAAGCAGGGCCTCGATGTGTGCGCCCTGTGCAGTTCCTGCACCTCGGCGCTCACAGAAACGGCCCACCGCCTGGAGCATGATGCGCCCCTGAGGGAAGAGATCAACAAGGATCTGGAGAAGGTCGGTCTCAGGTATGAACCAGGCACGCGCGTCAGGCATTTTGCCCGTATCCTCTATGAGGAGATCGGCAAGGAAGAGATCCAAAGACATTTTGTGAAAAACCTTGAGGGGCTCAAAATTGCGGCCCATTACGGGTGCCACTATTTGAAGCCTTCGGAAATCTATGACGGCTTCGACGACCCGGAAAACCCCCGGACCCTTGACGAGCTCATAGCCCTCACCGGGGCCCAGCCCATGAATTACAGGGAAAAGAAAAGGTGCTGCGGCGGCCCGCTCCTGCCCGTGGACGAGAAGACTTCCCTGGCCGTTGCCAGGGAAAAACTCGAGGACATCACCGCGGCCGGCGCGGATGCCATTTCCCTTGTCTGTCCTTTCTGCGCGGTCATGTACGACAGCAACCAGAAGGGGATCGCCGCCGAATTCGATGTGAAACTCGATCTCCCCGTGCTCTTCCTGCCCCAGGTCCTGGGTCTGGCCATGGGATTCGACCGTAAGGAACTGGGGCTGAATATGAATGTGGTGAAGACAAAGAAGCTCTTGGAAAGGTTTTTCGACTGATGTGAATCTCCCTCATTGGGGGCCATCATGGTGAAGAAGACTCTGGCGGCCGCTGCGGTCGCGATCCTCTGTGCTCTTGCCGGAACCACGCCCTGCCGGGGGGAAAAAGACACACTCGTGGTGGGCGTGAAGATGAACCTCTGCTCCCTGGCCACGACGGACTCCAGCACCCGGCAGGCCCTGGTACTCTCCCATAACTGGGCCGACACCCTCGTTTACAGGGATCCTGCCACCCAAAAAATCGTTCCCTGCCTTGCGAAGTCCTTTCGGGTCATTGAACCCAATCTGCTGGAATTCACGCTGCGAAAGGGAGTGCGCTTTCACAACGGCGAACCGCTGGATGCCGAGGCTGTGCGCTTCTCCATGGGTGTCTTTCAGGCGCCCGATTCATTGGGCCCAAACCTTCTCGCCTCATTCAAGGGTGTCTCAGTGGTGGACGGCCATACCGTCCGCATGGAAACGACCCTGCACCCGCGGCCCGCCCTCGAGGCCCTTGCCAATATGTTTTTCATTTATGCCCCCGACTACTACAAAAGGGTAGGAAGGCAGGCATTCGGAAAAAGCCCTGTGGGGACCGGGCCCTATCGCTTTGTCTCCTGGGCACAACCGGATGAGATCCGGTTTGAGGCGAACCCGGATCACTTCGGCGCACCCAAGTGTCGCCCCCGCATACAAAAACTCATTGTCAAAACAATTCCCGAGCAGATGCTGCGCCTGGAGTCGCTCCTCACCGGTAAGGTGGATCTCCTGCGGGGGGGTTCCGTTTCCCCGGAACACATCGAGTACCTGGAGAACAGCAAGGGCATTGTGGTCAAGCGGGCAGACATCATCCGGAACAATTTCCTGATCATGGACGCCCGGGGTCGGAGCGGTGTTGATTTCTTTACGGACCGGAGGGTCCGCCGGGCCGTCAATCACGCCATCAACAGGCAACACATCGTCGAGGATGTCCTCGCGGGGTGTGTCACCATGAACCACGGGACGACCACACCCCGGCATTTCGGCCACGAGCCGGGCATCACCGTGTACCCGCATGACCCACGTAAGGCGAGGGCACTCCTCGCCCAGGCGGGATACCCCCGCGGCCTCGGCGTGGACCTCTATGCAGCCCGGGATGAATCCGTCGCGGAGGCCGTTGCCGAGGATCTGGGCGCTGTGGGCATCGAGGTCAACATCCACTGGATGGGTGGACACTGGGACGCCCTTTTTCGGAAACTGCGGGCCGGCCGGCTCCCGCTGGCCCTTCTCACCTGGGGAAGTTATTCCATCATGGATGCAAGCGCCATTCTCAACCCATTCTTTCTGGAGGGTGATCCCTTGTGCCAGGGAACAACCCCGGCGATCGAGGAGGCCCTGCACGAGGCGGACAGGTGCGGATCCGAAGAAAGGAGAAGGGGACTCCTTTCAGAGGCCCAGAAACATATCGCAGAGGAAGCCTTTTGGGCGCCTCTCTATTTCGGAAATTCCATCGCCGCCATGCGGGAGGATCTCGATTTCAGTCCCGCGCATGATGAAATCGATCGCTATTTTCTCGCTGCGTGGAGAACGAAATGATCGTCCAGGCCGACCGGACTTTCCGCTCCCGGCACTGCCGACAATCTTTCGGCACCGGGCATTGACCGGCTGAACGACTCAGGGGGGTGAATGTTTTCAGGGTCGAAAATTATTTTCTCTCTTGCCGCGGCCGTGCTTCTCGTAGCCGGTTTTCCCGGGGCGGCCCACACGGACCCGCGAAACCCCGCTCCATCGGATGACAGGCTCATCAGCCTCTATGTCTACAACTTTCTCCTTTTCGTGGACTGGCCGCCCAGCGTATCCAAGGATGGTCACACCATAAAAATCGTCGTGCTCGGCCGCGGCGCGCAGTCGAATTTTCTAGACCACCTCAAGGGGAAAAACATCAGGCGGAACAAGCTTGTCATCGACCATGTGGATGACCTGGACCAGCTGGATGCGGGCTGCCACGTCCTTTTTGTCCGGGAGGGCGGTATGCGGGGCGCCCCCGCCGCACTCGAGAAGCTGAGAGGGCAACCCTGCCTGACCATGAGCGATGTCCCGAAATTCACGGACATTGGAGGGATGGTGGCCTTCATGAACACGGCGGGGGAGGACGGCGAGCCTTCAGAGGATGGCTTGAAACCGGTGAGCAAGAGGTTCCGCATCCGTCTTGCGGCGGTTCATGAGGCCGGGCTCAAGATCCGCTCCAGGCTGCTCCGGTTGTCGGAGATCGTCGGGCACGTGCCTCGCGGGACCCGGACGATAACAAGTGCCCAGCCATAGACTGCTTTCGGGCAATGCCAGGTTTCCTGAACACGAATGAGAAGTCAAGGTATGCGGCGGATCCTCCGGAATATCCCCATAAACAGGAAACTCCTCCTGATTTCCATGATCATCAACACGATCGTGTTGATGATCGTCTTCGCAGGGGTGGTTGTTATCGAAAGCCGCTCGTTCAAACGTTCCATGGTCAGGGACCTGGGCACCTTTGCCAGCGTCATCGGCCATTACTGCGGTGCCTCCCTCGTGTTCCAGGACAGGGCGGACGCAAAGGAGACCCTCGACTCCCTCAGCAGCAAGAACTCCATCATATCCGCCTTCCTTTACACAAGCGGGGGCGTTGTTCTGGCGGGCTACACGCGAGAAGGCGACTCCCGAGGGAAGCCTCCCGCCATGCCTGGAAGAGAATTCGACCGTTTCGATAAAGGCAGCCTGGTGTTGTATCGGGACATCCTCCTTAATGATGAAAAAATCGGCGGTCTTTACGTGGAATCCGATCTCGAAGGGCTTCAGGACATCCTGAATCGCAATATGGTGATGCTGGGGGTGCTCCTCGTTGCCTCTTTCCTGGTCGTCTATGTTCTGTCCGATCTGCTCCAGAGGTTTATCACCGTCCCCATGGCCGCGCTCTCTCGCGCCGCCCGAAAAATCTCCAAGGAGAAGGACTACCGCGTGCGGGTAAAAAAACACGGGGAGGACGAGTTGGGGGCCCTCTTCGACGCCTTCAACGAGATGCTCGACGAGATATTGAAGAGGGACAATGAATTGGTCGCCGCAATGCAGAGGACCGAGTCGGCCAAGCAGAAATCCGAGAAACTGCTCGAATCCATGGAGAAAATCAACAAGGCGCTTGAAAGAGAGGTGAGGGAAAGAAAGAGTATCGAGCAGGAGCTCCTGCAGCACAAGAACACCCTGGAAGACCTTGTCGATAAGCGCACCCGTCAGCTGAGGGAGGCGAACGTTCACCTCCGGCAGGAGATCGAGGAGAAGCGCCTGGCGGAAGAGAGCATCCGCCGGGCGCTCGATGAAAAGGTCATTCTGCTGCATGAAATACACCATCGAGTGAAAAACAATCTCCAGATCGTCGCGAGCCTCCTGGAAATGAGCAAAAACAGGGTGCGGTCCCGGGAAGCGTCGGACCAGCTTTCGGAGGCCCACGCCAAGATTTTCACCATGGCGATCATTCACAACCAGCTCTATCAAAACGACCGGTTCGATCAGGTCAATATGGAACGTCATGTGAGGGAACTCTACTCGCACCTTTCGAACCTTTACTCGAAAAACAGGCAGATCACCCCCCGAATCGAGGTCTCCAATCTGAGGCTTCCCATCACCCAGGCCATCCCATGTGCCCTCATACTCAACGAGCTGCTGTCCAATGCGTTCAAATATGCCTATGACGGCAGGCCGGACGGTATGATAGCAATCTCCATGCAAAGATATCCCGACAAAAAAATGCACATGGAGATCAGGGACGACGGGAGCGGGATACCCGAGCACATCGACATCGAAAAGACCAACAGCCTGGGTCTGAAACTCGTGCGCAATCTCGTCACTCGACAGCTCAACGGGGAATTGCACATCGGCCGGGACAAGGGCACCGTCGTCCATATCTCGTTCACTGTCGCTGAATAAGGTCGCTTCGATGAACAAACTCCTCATAGTGGATGATGAAATCGTCATCGCAATGGATCTTGAAGAGAGGCTCTCTGAAATCGGCTATCAGGTCGTGGGCACGGCCTCTTCAGGAAGGGAAGCCGTAAGCCTTTCCCACGAACTGGCACCCGACCTGGTTCTGATGGACATCGTCATGCCGGGTGAGATGGACGGGATCGCCGCGGCCGAGCGCATTCGGGACGAGACGGACATCCCGTTCATCTTCACGACCGCCTATGCCGACAGGGAGTTGATAGACAGGGCGAAAAGCGTGCTGCCCCTGGGTTATATCATCAAGCCTTTCTGCAACGCCCAGATAACGGCAGCGGTTGAGGTCGCGCTGCACAACAGCATGATCGCCCGGAAATTGAGGGAGAGCGAGGACAGATACAGGGAACTTGTGGAGCTCGTGCCTCACGGCATCCTGGAGGTGGACTTGAACTCCAGGATCACCTTTGCCAACAGTGCCCTCCATTACATATTCGAATGCCCCCATGGAGAAATGAAGGGCAGGAGTATCTCAGATATCCTGCACAGGGAAGAAACTCCTGAGAGACACACGATTGGTCGAATCCATGACCTGAATGAAGAGTCCATGCCTTGCACGTGGGTCAGAAAGGGAGTCACCCTGAAAGGAAAAACGCTCGACATCCAGATCGACTGGAATTACAAAAAAGACTCATGCGGAAATGTTATCGGATTTATAGGCGTTGTAACAGACATTAAAGATAGAATAAATTCTGAATTATTACTCTGTAAAACCAATGAAAAATTAGAAAAAAATGTCATAGAGAGAACTAAAGATCTTTTAAAAGCGAATTTAATGCTAAAAAAAGAAATAGAGGAAAGGAGGAAAGCGGAAGAAGAGCTTCGGGTAAAAAGATCGAACCTTGAAGAAGTGAACACCGCACTCAAGGTGTTGCTGAAAAAGAGGGAGGAGACCAAAAAAGACCTGGAAGATCGGGTTCTCCTGAACATGAAGGAACTCGCCTTCCCCTACATGCAGAAACTCCGCCTGACCGAATTGAATCCCGTGCAGGAGGCACTCATTGGGATCATCGAGTCAAACCTGCAGGATATTATTTCACCCTTTTCACAGCGTCTCTCTTCCAGATTCTGGAATTTCACGCCCACCGAGTTGAAAATAGCAAACTTGATAAGACAAGGCATAACAACTAAAGAGATATCTTCAGCATTGAATTTATCACCTAAGACAGTTGAGACACATAGAAAAAACATCCGCTCAAAACTAGGAATCAGCGGTAAAAAATTAAATTTGCGATCACACCTGTTATCCATCCAATAGCAGGTATATTATTTACCTATTTTTTACCCATTAATCAAGGGTTGCCATTCACAGTCAATCCCTGCGAAAATAATCCATTTCCTTCGGACAACTTCGCCGGCCATGGGGGGGCACCGTCCGGCCCCGACAAGAAACAAATGACACACACAAAATCCGACAGCATCGAGTCACTCTCGAAAAACGGGATCAATAGAATCCGTTCCGTGGAACTCGTGAATTCCCTTTTCGAGATCATCAAAAAAACCCTTGAGGAGGGTGGCGAGGTGGGGATCAGGGGATTCGGCAAATTCAGGGTGTGCAACAAGACCGGATTCACCTCCAAGTCACTGAAAAACAGCTCCTTTGTTCCCGCGGATGCAAAGCGGGTCGTTATCTTCAGGTGTTCCCCCGCTTTCGAGGACAAGATCAACAAGACCGACCGCGATTCATAGACCCGCTACCCCGAGCCGGCAATCGAGTGCCGATCGAGATCAAGCGAGGTCCCCTCTTTTTTCCCCTGGGATTTTCTCCGGAAACGGGTTAAATTCTCGAATTCGAGTTTACCGGCAAGGCCCGAAAGGAATGCATCCACGGATGGAGAGATACATCTGTATACACGGGCATTTTTACCAGCCCCCGAGAGAAAACCCTTGGCTTGAAATCATAGAAATTCAAGATGACGCCTTCCCATATCACGACTGGAACAAGCGCATAACCGCTGAATGCTATGCCGCAAACGCCGCGTCCAGGATACTGGACGATCGTGGAAAAATTCTCAGCATAGTGAACAACTACGCCGGGATCAGCTTCAATTTCGGGCCGACACTCCTGTCCTGGCTGGAGAAACACTCACCAGACGTGTACCAGGACATCCTGCGCGCGGACAAGGAAAGCGCGCGGCGCTTTTTCGGTCACGGATCGGCCATGGCGCAGGCGTACAATCACATGATCATGCCTCTGGCCAACAAAAGAGACAAGGAAACCCAGATCCTTTGGGGCATCAGGGATTTTGAGCACCGTTTCGGCAGGCACCCCGAAGGCATGTGGCTCCCGGAGACCGCTGTTGACCTGGAAACCCTCGAAATCCTGGCTGACCACGGGATAAAGTTCACGGTTCTGGCCCCGGGCCAGGCACGAATGATCCGCGTGAACGGCCGCCGGGACTGGATAGACGTTCAGGCGGGGGGACTCGACCCCAGGATACCTTACAGGATAGACCTCCCCTCGGGCAAACCCCTCGCCCTCTTTTTCTATGACGGCAACACCTCCAGGGCCGTCGCCTTCGAGAAACTCCTGTCCAGCGGAGAGGCCTTCGCCCTCAGGCTCGCGGCAAATTTCGACAAAAACCCGTCCGAGGCCCAGCTCGTCCACATTGCCACGGACGGCGAGAGTTACGGCCACCACCACCAGTTCGGGGACATGGCCCTCGCTTACGCGCTCCATTACATCGAGGCCCAGGGGCTCGCCCGCCTCACGAATTACGGCGAGTTTCTGGAAAGGCATCCCCCTGAACGCGAGGCCCTCATCTTTGAAGGTTCCTCCTGGAGCTGCGCCCACGGCGTGGAACGGTGGCGTTCCGACTGCGGCTGCAACACGGGAGCGCACCCGACGTGGAACCAGTCCTGGCGCGCCCCCCTGAGGGGGGCGCTGGACGCCCTCAGGGACTCTCTCACCAATGTGTTCCAGGAGGTCGGCCCCGGCTGTCTAAAGGACATCTGGGCGGCCAGGAACGGATACATCGACGTCATCCTCGACCGAACGGAAGGCGGCAGAAGAACATTTTTGGAAAGCCACGCACTGGAGCCCTCCCGCATGGAGGCCGCCCGCGTTTGCCTGAAACTCATGGAACTCCAGAGGCAGTCCATGCTCATGTATACCAGCTGCGGGTGGTTCTTTGACGACATCTCGGGCATCGAGACCCTTCAGATCCTCCAGTACGCCGCCCGGGCCATCGAGCTCGCCCGCGAAATCCGAGGAAAGGATCTCGAGCCCGAATTCATGAACACCCTTGCCCGGGCGAAAAGCAACAAGGAAAACGAAGGCACGGGGCGGGACATCTATCTCAATCACGCGCGGCGCGGTATGGTCGACATACCCAAGATCGCCGCCCATTATGCCATGTCGTCGCTTTTCGACGACACCGCCGCACAGGACGGATATTACTGTTTTCTGAGTGACGAAGAGGAGAAGGAGATCAGGGTCGCGGGAAAGGCCAAACTGCTCCTGGGACATTCCCGGTTCATTTCACAGATCACACTGGACGATCGGCGCCTGACCTACGGGGCGCTCCACCTTGGAGACCACAACCTCTCCGGCGGGGTGGGCGAGTTTTCAGGGCCGGCCGGGTTCAGCGAAATGGTGGAGGACATCACGCGCCCGTTCGAACGCGGGGATTTTCACGAGACCCTCCGGAGATTCGACAGGCATTTCGGAAAAGGCACTCTGGGAATAAAATCTCTTTTCAGGGATGAGCGGAGACGGATACTGAACCGCATCCTGGGGGCCACCCTCCTGGACGTGGAAGGTGTCTACGGCAGACTCTACGAAGACCACGTGCCCCTGCTGAGATTTCTCCGGGACGCCGAGGCCCCCGCGCCCAAGCAGCTCCAGATGGCCGCGGAATTCGTTTTGCAGAACCGCTTGAAAAGGGCGCTTGAAGAAGAAAATCCCGAACCCAAACGCATCAACGCCCTCACCCTGGACGCGCGCAGCGCGGGCGTCGCCCTGGATCCCACCCCCCTGGAGTTCTCTTTCCGGAAGAGCCTGGAGCACATGGCCCGGCAGCTCCGCGACCGGCCCATGGATCCGGGGGCGATCCAAAGGATATCCCAGGTGCTGGAGGTCCTTGCCGTTCTGCCCTTCACGGTAAACCTCCGAACGGTCCAGAATATCTGTTATGAGATCAAGGAAACCACCCTGCCCCTCATGCTGGGGCGGGTCGAGCACGGTGAGTTGAACTCCCGCGAATGGGTTCAGGCCCTCAGGGAAATGTGCGAAAAATTGTGGGTCAAAATGGATTGAGCAGGAGAAGTGATGACTGAAAGAAGTTGCGGGATACTGTTGCCCGTCTTTTCACTGCCCCACGGATATGGTGTAGGGGACTTGGGTCCGGGCGCCCGTTTTTTTGTGGATTTTTTGGAGAAATCGGGGCAAAGGCTCTGGCAGATCCTGCCCCTGAACCCCACGGAACCGTGCTATGGGAACTCGCCCTACCACAGCATCTCCTCATTCGCGTTGAGTCCCCTGCTGATAAGCCCCGACATCCTGGTCGAACAGGGCCTGCTCCAGCCGGGTGAGCTTCCCGGGAAAGACTCCTTTCCGGAACACGCGGCCTACGAACAGGCCTGGGAGTGGAAGAGCAGGCTTTTTCGAATGGCCCACGAGAGGTTCCAGGCCCGGGGGGATCTCGACGAGTTCCTCGTGTTTTGTGAAGAGCAGTCCACCTGGCTTCGTGACTTCGCCCTGTTCATGGCCCTCAAGGCGCGCTACGGCATGCGCCCGTGGCACGAGTGGCCCGAGGAGATCCGCGACCGCCACCCGGATTCCCTGGCATCGGCTGAAAAAGATCTCGAGGGTGAAATAGATTACATCCGATTTCTCCAGTTCGTTTTTTTCCGCCAATGGCAGGACCTTCGTGCGTACTGCGGGGGAAAAGGCGTGCAAATCATCGGCGACATGCCCATTTACGTGGTCCTGGACAGCGCCGACGTGTGGAGTTCGCCTCGCCTCTTCAAACTGGACAAGGACAGGCGGCCGTCGGCGGTGGCAGGGGTTCCGCCCGATTATTTCAGTGAAACGGGCCAGCGCTGGGGCAATCCCGTGTATCGCTGGGACGTGCTCCGGGAGGAAAACTACGCATGGTGGCTGCGGAGGATCGGGCACAACCTCAGGCTGGTCGACATGATAAGGCTGGACCACTTTCGGGGGTTTGTGGGATATTGGGAAATTCCCGCCGAGGAGAAGACGGCGGTCAATGGAAAGTGGGTGGAAGCGCCCGCCCGCGACTTTTTCAGCAAGGTGCTGCAGGAATTTCCAAGGGGGTCGATCATCGCCGAGGATTTGGGCTACATCACCCCGGATGTGAAGGCAGTGTTGGAAGATTTCCAGTTTCCGGGAATGAAGGTGCTCCTGTTTGCATTTGGACCGGATGTTGCAGTTAATCCATACGCACCCCACAACCTCGAAAGAAACTGCGTGGTTTACACCGGGACCCACGACAACAACACGGCCCGGGGCTGGTTCGATCAGGAGACCACCCCGGAGGACCGTGAGCGGCTGGAGGCCTATCTCGGGAAGCGGGTCTCCAGCGAGACCATCGCGTGGGACCTCGTGAGACTCGCCATGGGGTCCGTGGCCCAGACCTCCCTCCTCTCCATGGTGGATGTCCTGGGCATGGGGGCCGATCACAGGATAAACCGCCCGGCCGTGAGCAATGGAAACTGGAAGTGGCGTGTGCCGGCCACGAGCCTGACGGACGAGCTTGCCGAAAACCTCATGAAACTGGTCCAGACCTTCGGGAGGTGAACACAGGACCATGATTTCCATAGCAATCCTCCGGGATCTCAGGTTCCAGGACGTCCTGGACATCCTTTTCCTTTCAGCCTTTTCCTATCACCTCTACATATGGTTTCGGGGCACCAAGGCGTTCAAGGCCCTGGTGGGCCTCCTGGTCTTCGGACTCGTCTTCACGGCGGCCCGCGTGTGGGGCATGTTTCTGACCACCTGGGTGTTTCAGATATTGTGGCAGGTGGTGGTCATCCTCCTCATCATCCTCTTTCAGAAGGAAATCCGTCAGGTCCTCGAACGCGTCAACCCCCTCCACTCCATCGGTGTTCATCGCACCGGGACCCATGTGGAGTGGGCCCAAAAGCTCGCCCAGGCGGTTTATCACCTCGCCTCCCGAAAAATAGGGGCGCTTCTTGTCATGGAAAGGTCCGACCTTGTGGAAGAGCACGTGACCGAAGGGCAGCCCCTGGAGGCCGAGCCCACGCAGGAGGTCCTCCTGAGCATTTTTCAAAAGGACTCCCCTCTGCATGACGGTGCCGCCATCCTCAGGAAGGGCAGGATCTCCCAGGTGTCCTGTTACCTCCCCCTGACCTCGGAGACGGGACTGCCCCAGGAGTGGGGAACGAGGCACCGTGCCGCAAAAGGACTCACCGAGCGGAGCGACGCCTGGATCGTTGTGGTCTCCGAGGAGAGAGGCGACGTCTCGCTGGCCCGGGAAGGCGGGATGGAAAAGGTAGAGGGGCCCGAAAGGCTCTCGAATCTGCTGGAAGGGGCCTACAAGCCCTCGGGGGAAGGCACGTGGGTCCAGAAGGCGAAGCTGCTTGTCACCAGGAGATGGCGTATCAAGGGCGCCGTGTTCGTTCTGATTTTTGTCGTCTGGATGGCCCTTGCCGGCCAGCAGGATTACGAAGTGGCGGTCAGTGTGCCCCTGAAGGTCCGGGATATCCCCACCCGCATTGAACTGTTGGACCCACCCACCCAGAGAATCCTCATCAGGGTGCAGGGCCTGCGAAAGCACGCGGGCATTCTCAACGAGAACAATGTGGAGGCCGTCCTGGATGCCTCGGCGGCCGATGCGGGGAGGGAGATCTTCCGGCTGTCAAGGTCCAACATACTGCTTCCCAACGAAGAACTCAGGATCATAAAAATAGAACCCGCCTTTGTCGAGCTCACATTCAAGGAAACCGCGGGGAATCCGCATCTGGAAAGGAACTGAAAATGGCAAAACCGCTCCGAACGCTCAGTGTAAGGCCGAAACTCCCCGAGGCGCTCAAATCCATCCTGCCCCTGAGCAACAACCTGTGGTTCGTCTGGAATCACGAGGCCGAGGGCCTCTTTCGGTGGAACCACCCGGAACTCTGGGCCGAGACCCGCATGAATCCCATGGAGTACCTGGGGCGCCTGAGGCAAAATGAAATCGAGGAGCTTGCCAAAGACGAGGCCTTTCTTGCCAACCTGAGACGGGTGCGGCAGGAGTTCGACAGATACGTGTCCGCCCGACCGGATCCACGCGTTTTCGGCGAAGACGTGGAGCCGTTCCAGGTGGCCTACTTCACGGCCGAGTGCGGGGTGGCGGACTGCCTGCCCATATACTCCGGGGGCCTCGGCATACTTTCCGGGGACCACCTCAAGTCCGCGAGCGACCTCAACCTGCCGGTTATCGGCATCTCCCTCGCCTACCAGAAGGGATACTTCAGGCAGTATCTGACCCAGGACGGCTGGCAGATGGAGACCTACCCCGTGAACCAGTTCAGCACCATGCCCATGCACCTGGTGCGGGACGAGGGCGGATCCGTGGTGAAAATCGGGCTGCATCTCCGGGACCAACAAATATTCGTCCAGGCATGGCGGGTGGACATCGGCAGGACATGCCTCTATCTCCTGGACACGAACCTTCAGGAAAATCCCGAGTGGGTCCGGAACATCACCTCCGAGCTTTACGGCGGCGACCGCGAGATGAGGATACAGCAGGAGATTGTCCTCGGGATAGGCGGTATCCGCATGCTCCACGCCCTGGGGATACACCCGGCTGTCTACCACATGAACGAGGGGCATTCGGGTTTTGCCGCTTTTGAACGAATCCGGGAGCTCCACGAGGACAAGGGCATGACATTCAACGAGGCCCTGGAGCTCGTCCGCATGACGAATGTCTTCACGACACACACCCCGGTTCCGGCCGGCATCGACACATTCGATCCGGGGCTCATGCAGAGCTACTTCGACGGCTTCGCCCGCTCCATGGGCATCAGCTTCGACGTGCTCATGGGTTACGGAAGGCAGGATCCACGGGACCGGAGGGAGCACTTCAGCATGGCCGTCCTGGCCCTGAGACTCTCCAACTGGAACAACGCCGTAAGCCGCCTTCACTGCAAGGTGAGCCGAAAGATGTGGCAGCGGCTCTGGCCCGGGCTTCCCGAAGTGGACTTCCCCATCACTTACGTGACCAACGGGGTTCACATACCCTCCTGGATCTCCAGGGGGATGGCCGAAAACCTGGACCGGTACCTCGGTCCCCGCTGGATAGAGGACCCGGACAGCCAGAGCGTCTGGGAGCGCGTGGACAAGATCCCGGACACCGAGGTGTGGCGGACCCATGAGAGGGGCAGGGAGCGCCTGGTCTCTTTTGCCCGCAGGAGACTCCGGGATCAGCTGGCCAACCGTGGGCAGTCCAACCGGGACCTGGAGCTAGCCTCGGAGGTGCTGAACTCGGAGGTGCTGACCATCGGATTCGCCCGCCGGTTCGCCCCCTACAAGCGGGCCCACCTCATCATTCAGGACATCCCGAGGCTCGAAAAAATACTCACAAACCCGGACTGTCCGGTCCAGCTGGTCTTCGCGGGCAAGGCGCACCCACAGGACGAAACCGGGAAAAAGCTCATCAAGGAGCTCATCCAGATCACCGCCAGGGAAAATCTTCGGAGGCACATGGTGTTTCTGGAGGACTATGACATGGAGATCGGCAGGGCCATGGTCCAGGGCGTGGACGTGTGGCTGAACACGCCGAGAAGACCCATGGAGGCCTGCGGCACGAGCGGGATGAAGGCTGCGGCCAATGGGGCCCTCCAGCTGAGCATCCTGGATGGCTGGTGGGACGAGGGGTACCACCGGGAACTCGGGTGGGCCATCGGGAGCGGCGAGATGTACAACGACCCGGTTTTTCAAGACGACATCGAAAGCAGGACCCTTTACGACATCCTGGAAAAAGACATCGTTCCACTCTTTTACGAGCGCGGCAAGGACGGCCTCCCCAGGAGGTGGATCAACATGATGAAGGCATCCCTTTTCAGGCTGTGCCCCGTCTTCAACAGCCATCGCATGGTGGAGGAGTACTGGGACCGGTTTTACAGGCCCGCGGCCGAACGCGGCCTGCAGATCCGGAAAGACGACTGGGCCGGGCTCCGCCGGCTCGCGAAGTGGCGCGAAAGCATCATGTACAACTGGTCAGCCATCGAATTCCGCGGGATAAGGATCCCAGAGCTCGAGGACATTGAAGTCGGAGTCCCCTACGCCGTCGAGGCTGAGATTTATCTGGGGGAGTTAAAACCAGAAGACGTGGTGGTGGAGGTCTACGGCGGGCGGGTGGACCCCTCCCAGGAGTTCCTGGACAAATTCGTCCAGCCCATGGCCGTGGACAGGGCCCTTGGCGGGAACGTCTACCTCTTCCGGGGCGAGTTCGCCTTCGAGGAGACAGGGGAGTTCGGCCTGAATGTCCGCATCATCCCCAATCACCCCAACCCGGAGAGCAGGCACGCCATGGGGCTCGTGAAGTGGGGCGGGTAAAAGCATCACCGCTAAGCACGAAGCTCGCGAAGTATTCACTGAGAGCACGAAGAGTTACTCTTCGCTTTCCTCGCCAGCCGGCTCTTCCTTCCGGTGCAACGGAAACGTCACCGTGAAAGTCGTCCCGCCCGACTGGAGGCACGTCTCCCTGCCGGCGGCGCAGTCCTCGCACTCGCTGATTCGCCCCGGGCAGACATCCGTTTCGAGTGGGATACAACGGCACCTCTCGGATGACATCTCTATCTTGAAGCCATACTTCTCCGAAAAGATGCGCATCCTCAACAGATCCGCCCCCTTTCCGCCGGCATTGAAGTCGTACGGCCGCTTGGACGAATAGTGCAGGGTGTCCTGAGTGGCGAAAAAACCTTCGAATATCCTCCTCCGGGCATCCTCGGTGATCCCCACGCCGTAGTCGCGCACCATAAAAACGGCCGCATCCATTTTCCTCCTGAGGAGCACCTCGATCCTTCCTTCATCCGGTGTGTTTTCTATGGCGTTCTTGATCAGGCCGTCTATGACCTTGCGCAGGATATCTCTCGGAAGGAAGACATCCAACCCCGGGGCCAGATCGACGTAAAGGTCGACATCCCTGTGGGCAAACAATTCGGCGCGCTCCTCAAGCCTTTGTTTGACAAAATCATCCATGGCAATGGTCTCGGACACCAGATCCCTGGGGCCGTATATCTCGTCGATGCGGGCCCTGACCCTTTCGATCGCCTGGTTCTCGCCCATTTCGGTGGCAAGAATTGTTTCGATCTGATCCCGGCACTGATCGATGAGGGTGAACAGCATCTCCCTCTTCTGGGAACTCCGTTCCTGAATGATGTCGTCCACCTCCTCCTGGATCTCCACGATCCGCCTGAGGTTTCTGCGCACCCTTTCCATGGTGGGTTGCCATTTTTCGCTCGCCAGGTCCTCCAGCCTTTTAGACAGGATGTCCAGGGACCCCACAAGCACGGAGACCGGGGTCTTGAGCTCATGGCTCAGGTGATTGATGGCCTTGTCCTTTGCCCGATTGAGGCTCCGGACCTCCAGGTAGGCCTTTTTGAGTTCCTCGGAAAAACGGGCGTTTTCTATGGAAATGGCAACCGTACCGCCGATGAGGCTCAACAGATTGATGTCCTTCTCATCGAATTTACCCTCTCTCTTGTTGATGGCGCAGAGGACGCCTATGATCCGATCACTGCTCTTGAGCGGGACCTCGATGAAGTTGCGGGTGGTGTAGCCGAGCTTGTTGTCCCTGTCGGGGTAGAGCGCCTGATCGAGCGCGGGATCGTTGGCGATAATCGGGGCGCCCGTCCGGATGACCTTGCCCGCGGCCACTTCGTCGAGGCCCACACGCAGACGTTTCATCCGGTTCTGAACGTGTTTGTCGAGGTAGCTCACCCCGGGGAAGAAAAGCCTTTCATTGTCCTCCAGGAGACCGATCAGAGCGCCCTCCGAATCCATGATGCGCTGCACTTCCCCGCTGATGAAGTCGAGGAGATCCTCAAGGTCCGGGTACATGGGCAGGGCCTTGCTGATGCGAAGCAGGGTTTCGTTGATCCTGTAAGCCTCCTTGAGATCTTCCGAAAACCTCGCGTTCTCCACGCTCAAGGCAACCGTGGTGGCAATCATCCCGAGGAATTCCTGGTCCGCCTTGTCGAAAACCCCCTCCTTCTTGTTGATGCTGGCAATGACACCGATGGTCCTGTCGCTGCTTTTCAGGGGCACAAGGAGGAGGTTCCTCGTTGTGTACCCGAACTTTCTGTCGCGCTCCCTGTGGATTTCCTCGTTTTCCGTCACGTCGGAGACGATGCGCGGCTCACCGCTTTTGATGACCTGCCCGGCGACCAGCCGATCCACGGGGAAGCGGAATCCCTTGACCCGGTCGCTCGTCACCTCGTCGTCAAAGGCCGCTCCCATGAAGTAGAGCACCTGGTTTTCCTCATCCAGCAGGATGACCAGCGCGCCCTCGGAGTTTATCAAGCGCTTGACCTCGCTGCTGATGAAATCCAGGAGGTCCTCCATGTCCGGATACGCCGGAAGCGCCAGGCTTATGCGCCGCAGGGCCTCGTTGTTCCTGGCGTTTCTCTTCTCCTGGGTGATATCGCGCAGCATCACGAGCTCCCCCAGGAGGTTCCCCCTCGAGTCCTGGTAAAAAGAGGCGCTCATGACCACGTCAAGGAGCCGCCCGTCCCGCGTCAGCCGTTTGGTCTCATAACCCACGACCGCGTTTTCCAGAAAGAGACGGTCGATGGCCTCTTTGGTCTCGCTCTCGAGCCCCGGGGGTACATAGGGGATGTTCTTTCCACGCAGTTCGTCCAGGGTCCAGCCGAACGTCTCGGTAAACGCCGGATTCAAGTAGTAGACGCGCCCGTTCACGGAAAACACCACGATGGGGTGGGGCAGAAACTCCAGGAGTCCCCGCATGCGCCTCTCCGAGTCACGGAGTTTTTCCTCGGCGATCTTTCTCTCCGTGACGTCCTGGAGTGTCTCCACCGCGCCTGTGATCTCGCCGTTTTCGTCCCGAATGGGCGAGGCCGTGAAGAATAGCCATTTCCCGCTTTCCCCCAGGCTGGGGAAGAACTTTTCCGCCTCATAGGCCCCCTTGATAACGGCGGATTTGCGATAGTGGTCCTTGTAAAACTTTTTGAACTCCTCTTCCGAGGCCTTGTCCACGATCAAGTCGGCCATGACGGGCCGACTGGTGGGATAAAATGTCTTCCACTGGTTTCGAGTGCCGATGAGTTCCGAGGCGGATATTCCCGTGAGCTTCTCCCAGGCGCGATTGCAGTGGGTTATCCGGTGTTTCCTGTCGATGACAAAGGTGGCGATGGGGGTTCCTTCGACAATCTGCGAAAACAGCTTATCTTCCGCGGCAAAGGCCTCGCTTGCGGCCAGAAGCCTGGCGTTTTCCACTTCCAGTTCCCTGATGCGGTCTTTGAGTTCCTCATGGGCTTGTTTGCTGGTCATTCGGTCATGCCTCCGGGGTGGTCCGCGCTGGTTGGTGGTTTCGGGTCCATGGTACGGTATGGAAAAACAAATCTCAATGCGAATCTTTTCACACTCGCAGCCCGTGACGGGCCGGTTTGACCGGCACTCTCATTATCTGGTATGGTATTCTGTCCAGTCGACCGGAGCCTGGTAGTGGGCATGGTTTCCGGGATGGACGCCGTAAGTCACACGTGATTCATTGAAGACATGTCATCAGAGGAAGAGCCCCATGCGCAAGTGGATGAAAGACGCAAACCGCTTCGAGATTCAGAAATACAAACCACCCAGGGATCCAAAGGGCATCAAGAACACCCACGTGGGTTTCTCGGGATCGCTTTTCAAGCACCCGAGGGATGGGAACCTGGCCCTTCTTGTCGTGGACCCCGGCAGTTCCAACACGTCCTGGCTGGAGTTCAGAGTGGAAGACATCTCCTATTTCGAGTCCCTCCCGAGCGTGGTGGGGCCCGAGGGGGAGGTTATCCCGTTTGTCCGCATCTGGGTGAAGAAAATGAGCGTGGGGGTGCGCCACACCCCTTTTCTCGTGGAAGACATGCAGGCGCGCGAAAACAAGGAGTGAGTGGTGACCGCAGATCGTGGACAGACCTTTGAAACAGAAAGCACGGAATTTCGAGAGGCCGTTGAGCATTCCAGAACTGTTTTTCAGGAATACCCCTTCCGGTGCGTCTTGAGCTTCGAACCCCTCATCGCCTCACTGGAAGCGGACATGGAGGAGAGGGAGGACTCGGGCGTCCATAACCGTAAGGCCCTGGAGGAGATACTCTCGCAGGCCCCACAGCTGGGAGGCCCCATCCGGGACCGCGCCGTGCTCCGCCGCCTGGGCCCTTCCCTTGAAAAGCTGATGTCCATGGTTTTCCCCTCTGTTTATTGGGAAACGGAACCCATCGCCGCGGTTGTCCCATTCACCATGGAGCCGGTCTTTGTCTCCGGCACGTTCCGCTCGCTTTTCCTGAACAAGGACGGCAGATTTGCCGGGAGCCGGAACGTCCCCGCGGAATCCTTCGACCGAGGGCGTTTGATCCGGGCCTACCTGCTGGTCCTGGACAAGTTCTACGGAATACACCACAGATTTGACTACCCCCTCATTCACATCGTCCAGGACGGCCAGACCGGCCTGGAGAGGCACTACAAGATGGATCTGGACTTCAGGTTTGTCGGAGTGCGCCACACCAGGGATGAAGGCAACCACCTGGAGCCCGAAAAGCACCGGAGCGTGCATGAAAACCTGAACAATCCGGAAAAGCTGCGGGACGTTCTTCCCCCGGAAAACTTCGAAATCTACGGGTTCACCCTGCTCCGCGCCGTGGATGTCACCGTAACGGCGGTGCTCTCCGCCCTCGAAAGGGACCTCGTGGACCAGGAATCCATGGTGTCCACGGAGGGGTTTCTAAGGCTTCAGGAAAGACTGCGGGTGCTTTACCAGCGAAAGGACCTCAGGGCGGGCATCGCCGCCCTGCAGGACGATCAGGTGCTGCTGCTCAGCACCGGGGGTGAGCTGAACAGAAACTGCGTGTTTCAGAGTTCCAGGCACATCCCGATTTCCGAATTCCAAGGCACCCCCTACGAGCGGGCGGTCCGGGAGAGGTCGGCACTCAGCATACCGGATGCCCTGGAGGAGCCCTGGCCTGAAAATCTGAGACAGGACATCGAAGAACGCGGCGTCCGCTCCCTGATCATCGCCCCGCTGTATTACAAAGGCGATTGCATCGGCAACCTGGACCTTTCCGCGGATGAACCTGGCGCCTTCGGCCCCATGGACCTCCTGGTCACGGAGCAACTCCAGCCCCTCTTCGCGGTTGCGGTCCAGCGATCCTTGAGCGACCTCCACAGCCGGATCGAGGGATTGATAAAACAGGAGTGCACCGCAATCCACCCCACGGTCGAGTGGCGGTTCCGGAAGGCGGCCCTCAACTATCTGGAGGCCGCCCGGCAGGGAAAGACGCCCGAGTTGGAGCCCATCGTCTTCAAAAACGTCTACCCGCTCTATGCCGTTTCGGACATCCGCGGCTCGGCAGGGGCCCGCAACCAGGCCATCCAAAAGGACCTGGCACGACACCTGGAACTCGCGTCCACGGTCATTCAAAAGGCCTGCGAGGAAAAGCCTCTGCTTTTCCTGCGCGAGCTGGCCCGCAGGGTCGAAGGCACCCGGGAGCGGGTCCTGACCGAACTCGGGTCCGGAGACGAGGTCTCGGTCCTCCACTTCCTCAAAACGGAGGTGGAACGCTTCTTCGGGGAGCTGGCGGAGATGGCTCCGAGGGTGAGGGGGGCCGTGGAGGACTATTACCGGGAGGTGGACGCCAGGACAGGCACGGTCTACAGCCTGCGAACGGCCTTTGAGGAGAGCGTCACTCTCCTGAATGACCGCCTGGTCACTTACCTCGACGGCGAAGAGCTAAAGGCCCAGGGGCTTTTCCCGCACTATTTCGAGCGGCACCGCACCGACGGCGTGGACTACATCCTCTACATCGGCGATGCCCTGAACGAAACCCCCGGGTTCAGTGAGCTGTACCTCAGGGACCTCAGATTGTGGCAACTCCGTGTGTCCTGCGGCATGGCCTGGCACACGGAGGATCTCAAAAAAAGGCTGAAGGTTCCGCTGGACACGGCCCACTTGATCCTGGTGCAGAACGCTCCTCTTTCCATACGCTTCCGCTACGATGAAAAACGCTTCGACGTGGACGGCTCCTATGACGTGCGCCACGAGATCCTGAAATCACGGGTCGACAAGGCCCGAATCAAGGGGAACAACGAGAGGCTGACCCAGCCAGGCAAGGTCGCGGTGGTCTACTCCCAGCTCGACGAGGCCAGGGAGATGCGCAGGCACATGGAGTTCCTCATGGAAGCAGGGTACTTGACGGGTGAAATCGAACGGCACGACCTGGGCGACCTGCCAGGCGTCCAGGGGCTCAAGGCTCTTCGGGTCGCCGTGGATTTGGATTCGCAGGAGCTGGCCCGGGCGGCGGGAGCATCCCCTAAATCCATGCCCTGAGCCTCGACGCGGCTTCCTCCAGCGTCTCATCCCGCTTGCAGAAGCAGAACCGGACGAGATTTCGGCCGGCCCGCCTGTCCATCCAGAAACAGGAGCACGGGATGGCCGCGACCCCCGCCTTTTCCGGGAGATCCCTGCAGAATTCGAGATCGTCCCCAAAGCCCAGGGGCGAAATATCCGCGACAATATAATAGGTGCCCTGGGTCTGCGTGACGCCGAAACCCAGTTCCCTGAGATTTCCGGCGAGGAAATCCCTCTTCCGCGTGTAGTCCTCCAGGAAGGTCTTGAAATAGTCATCCGGTAGATCCAGGGCATGGGCCATGGCCCCCTGGAGAAAGCCCTGGCCGCAGAAGGTGATGAACTGGTGGCTCATCCTCACCGCACGACTGAGGGCCGGGGAAGCGACCGTGTACCCGACCTTCCACCCGGTCATGGAAAAGGCCTTTGCCGTGGAGTTGACGACCAGGCAGCGCTCCTTCAGGGTCGGGATATCCAGGAGCGGCACGTGCCTGCAGCCATCATACACCAAGTGTTCGTAAACCTCGTCACCGATGGCAATTGCGCCGAATCGGGCGCACAGATCACCGATCCTCGACAGCTCCTCCCGCGTGAACACCTTACCACAGGGGTTCTGGGGATTGTTGATCACCACGGCGCGTGTCGCGGGGTTGAATGCCGAGGTCAATTCGTCGAAGGGAATCTCGAATTCGGGCCCCTGGAGGGAAACATAACGCACCCGGGCCCCGGCAAGCGCGGCAAGGGGCGGGTAGGCGTCATAGGTGGGCTCGAAGAGGATGACCTCGTCGCCCGGTTCCAAAAGCCCCAAAAAGGCGGCGCAGAGCCCTTCCGTCGCGCCGGATGTGATCGTCACCTCCTCGTCCGGGTCGACATCCAGGTCGTAAAACCGCTTCATCTTGCGGGTCACCGCCTGCCTCAACTCGGGAATCCCCACGGACGAGACGTACTGGTTGGGGCCCCGCATGACGGCCTCGGCGGCTAGGGATCGGATTTCTTCGGGTCCGTCGAAGTCCGGAAAGCCCTGGGAGAGGTTGACGGCCCCGCACCTGACGGCGAGGGCGGTCATCTCCGTAAAAATCGATGTACCAAAGGGCCTGAGGGCCCTGACCACGGGTTCTTCTCGTCTCTCGTAATCTGCATCCTTCACCTGAGGGGCTCCTCTCGTGTGGTGGATAGTTTTTTGAGGTTTGCCGTCACGTGTTCGAAAATTTCGATGTATTTCCCCGCGGAACGATCCCAGGAGTAATCCGCCTCCATTCCCGCGCGCCGTATCCTTTCCCAGCCCGGCGGCTCGCCGTAAAGGTCCACGGCCCTTTGGAGGGCCTCCAGCAGCGCTCCCGGGGCGGCCTCCTTGAATTTGAACCCGTTTCCCCGGCCCGTCGCCGGTTCGTAGTCCTGGATGGTGTCCTCCAGACCTCCGGTGGCCCTGACAAGGGGCACGGTTCCGTACTTGAGCGCGTAAATCTGTGTCAGACCGCACGGCTCGTATCGGGATGGCACCCCGAGAATATCCGCGCCGGCCATGATCCTGTGCGCGAGTGCATCGTCGAATCCCAGCTTGACGGCCATTTTCCCTGCATATCGCGCCTGCATCTCCCGGAGATTGTCTTCGACGGCCCTGTCTCCAGAACCCAGGAGCGCAAGGCCCACGTCCATTTCCATGATCCCTGGAAGGGCTTCCAGGACCAGGTCCAGCCCTTTTTGGGTGTCCAGCCTTGAAACCACTCCCAGGAGGGGTCGCTCCCGTAGGCTCCTGCTCAATCCCATTTCGGCGAGAAGCGATTCCTTGCACAGCGACTTGCCCGCCGAATTTTCCAAATCGTAACGGGCGGGGAGATGCGGGTCGTTTGCGGGGTTCCACCGTTCGTAGTCCCCCCCGTTGAGTATGCCGTGGAGGGACCTTGCCCGTTTATTGAGGACCCCCTCCATTCCCATTCCATACTCCCGGGTCCTGATCTCCCGCGCATAGGTGGGGCTTACAGTGGTCACCGCATCCGCGTAAAGGATCCCGGATTTCAGGAGGCTGATATTCCCCCAGAACTCCAGCCCCTCCGGGTGAAGAAATTCTCCGGGATCCAGTCCGGTCAACGGGAATTTTTGAAGAGGAAACAGCCCCTGGTAACCCAGGTTGTGGATCGTGAACACGACGGCCGCCCGGCCGGGCAATCCCGCATAAGGCCCCTTGAGAAGGGCGGGGATAAGCCCGGTCTGCCAGTCGTGGCAGTGGACGATGTCGGGCCTTTGATCCAGAGCCGCGGCCCCCATAAGGACGGCGTGGCAGAAAACCGTGAACCTCTCCAGATTGTCGTAATAGTCCTCCCCTCCCGCACCATACAGGTTGGGCCTGTCGAAAAGATCCTCCCTTTCCACCAGATACACGGGCGTCCCCCGGTCGGCCCACCCCTCCAGGAGGTTCACCCGTATTTCCGCGTCACCCAGGGGAACCTTCAGCCCTGAGAGGACCGTTCTCGGGGATTCCACGCCACTCATGGCCGTGCGGTAGCAGGGGAGGTATGTGACAACCCTGGCGCCCGCGCGCGCGAGGGCCGGCGGAAGGGCTCCAGTCACATCGCCAAGCCCCCCTGTCTTTGCAAGAGGGACCATTTCAGAAGCGACGCAGAGGATCCTCATGCGTTGTCCGCCTCCACAGCGGCGAGCAGGTCCCCCTGTATCTCCGGAATGGAGAAGAGGACCCGGTTCCAGGAGGGTATCAATGCGGTCTCGTGCGGGCCTTTTATCTGGTCCCAGGCCGTCCACAGGAATCCCCGGAAGTGCTGAACCGTCTGCTCTTCCAGGTACCTGTCGTAGGACAGACCGTTGACATCGGCATCATCGCTGTAGGCCTTTATGAAATCCTGGCTTCGCTGGTAATACGTGTGGAGGAGCATATCCACGAAGGCATCGTCCAGGGGGAAATTGTGGGATCTGATATAGTTGAGATAGAACTTGGCAATGTCCACCACCATCCTGTGCAGCCCCCTTGCGGCGTCTTCGGGCGACAGGTCCTGGTGCTTATGTTCGTAATTGGCTGCGAGGTCGATCTGGGCTATCTTTCTCATGATGACCCTTTTGTACGTCTCGGACAGGGTGCTGACCTCCAGTCCCCAGTCGTAGGCGATGTTCACACCCCGGATCATGCGCGTCACAAAACTGAATTCCCCGGCCAGGGGATATTTAAACGACCGATGGTAGTTGAAGAACGCACCAAGGTCATTGTAACCCATGCCGTACATGATGGACTGCATGGCATCCACGAAAGGGGTGACGAAAAGACGGGTAACCCGCCCTTTCATGGCCCTTTCCGTGGGCGAAATCCGGGCGTAATAGCCCTTGCAGAACTCGTAATCATTGTAAGGATTCGCCACCGGCTCGATGAGCCTGGCCAGGAGCGTCCGGTCGTAAGTCACGATGTCACAGTCGTGGAGAGCCACCACCTCGCAATCCTCCCGCGCCAGCATGTATCCGAGGGCCACCCACACGGATTGGCCTTTGCCCTGCATGCCCACCGGGATTTCACGCTCCTTGATCTTGCCCAGGATCCCCTGCACCCTGGGGCCTTCCACCCACACGATCTTGACGTCCCGTTCACCCGTCCGCAGTCTTTTAAAAAAGTCCCTGGCCTTGAAGAAATCGGATTCCTCATTGGCCCCCCCAAGGGCCACGATCACGCTCTTCAGATACCGGACCCTGCTGATCTGTGTCAGGATATTATTCAGCACTTCGGGATTTTCGATCTCGGAAAAGAGTGAAGGAAGCATGAGGCCGATTCCCGTGGTGGCGGACCATCTTTCCAGGCGGGCCTCCAGTGCCTTCAAATATGCCTTTTCATCAAATGCCCCATAAAGGGCGTGGAGGGTTGTGATATCCCCGCCCTGGTGAAAATCAGTCATGATGTCCTCCACTGCCTCCATTGGGAGATGAATGTTTCACTGAACCTCTGGATTCGCCGATACTCTGAGTAACAAAGCATACCAATCCCCATCGAATCCGGCCAGCGGAAAACGCGCGGACGCCCGCATGCGACGGCGGCTGATTCCATAGAGACACTCGGGGGGCGCATGAACCGGATGACAAGCCGCCGAAGGTGTGTTATGAGGTAAAAGTCTTTTTTCTTCACACCGCTGTGCGGTGCTCAGTACAAATCGTCTTAAATACCATGACAAATGAATTCCACCACAGAGGGCGCGATTTGCCGTTTTATCGTGGACACAAGTACCTGGTGATGTGAATGGAGTGAGGGGCCCATGCAGATCGGCCAAGAAAAATCATCCCGAATGGGCAGGTCCGTCACCCTTGCGGGCCTGGGAGTGAACGTCGGCCTGGTGGTCCTGAAATTCATGGCCGGGTGGTTCGGGAAGAGCCAGGCCCTGATTGCGGACGCGGTTCATTCCCTGTCGGACCTCGTGACGGACGGTGCCGTCCTTTTAGGGCTTCATTTCGGACGAAAGGCGCCCGATGCCACGCATCACTTCGGCCATGCCCGCATCGAGACGCTGGCATCCACCTTCGTGGGGTTGGCCCTTGTTGGGACAGGGGTCTACATAGGGGTGGACTCGGGCATCAATATTCATGAACACACAGAATATCACCCCACAAAACTGGCTCTCATAGGTGCGGCCCTCTCCATTGTGCTGAAGGAGGCCCTTTATCAATACACGGTCTACGTTGGGAAACGCATCCAGAGTCCGTTGATTCTTGCCAATGCCTGGCACCACCGCTCGGATGCGCTCTCGTCAGTGGCCGTTTTTCTGGGGGTGATCGGGACGTGGATAAAACCCGAGTGGCACATACTGGATGCCTATGCCGCGCTTCTGGTCTCTTTCTTTATCATTAAGGTCGGCCTGGACACCCTGAAGGCCTCTCTGCGCGAGTTCACCGACACGGCTCCAGGCGATGAAGAGATTGCCCTGATAAAGGGATGTGTCCTGAGCACAAAGGGAGTCCTTGGAATGCACGACCTCCGGGTCCGGACTTCGGGCGGTCTCTATCAAATGGAGGCCCACATCGAGGTGGACGGAAGCCTCTCGTTAAAGGAAGGACACGAGATTGCAAAAGATGTCGAATATTGCCTGAAGAGGGATCTTGATAAAATCGAGCGGCTCATCATCCATGTGGACCCAAAGGAAGAAACGACCTCATGAGGAGATCGCCTGCCCTGTCAGACGACACCACCCATGAGATCGTTCAGTTTCATCGAGAGGTCCTTCAACTCAAAAGGTTTTCTCAAGAACCTGGTGTTACCCGATTCGAGGTCTTTTTTCAGGTCGTCGTCAAGGTCAGCCCCGCTAATAAAAATGACTCCCATGTTGGGGTCCAGGTCGGTTATTTGCCCATAAACCTCCGCCCCTCCCATGCCCGGCATGTTGAGATCAAGAATGACAATGCCGAGAGAATTTATCTGATCCCGATAAATTTCCATGGCCTCTTCGCCGCTTTCGGCCGTGAGGACATCGTAGCCGAGTGCCTGAAGCATCCCGGCCCCCACGTACAGGACATCCTTTTGGTCGTCTATGAGAAGAACCGACGGGCCCCTGGCATCCGTCCGCGCCAACCCTTTTCTTAAATAATTCCCGCAAAGACAGCTGATCCTCGAGCTTGCCGATGTTTTGACCCCCACCCTATTCTTCATCTCGACCTCCGTCAAAATTTTTTCCATTTCCTATCTCCCTTCCTCTTGTTCGGCCTGGGAGAGAAAACAGATGAATCCATGTTCGGTTTGAAGTGATCCTGCGTTGCCCTGTTTTCTCTCCCGTCAACACACCTCACATCCTATTGGACCGTCAGGCTGTCCTTGATCTTGTTGAGACTCGCTTCGCCAATCCCCTTGATATTCACCAGGTCTTCTACTGCCTTGAAGGCGCCGTGCTCGGTTCTGTACTGTATGATCTTTTCAGCAAGCTTCGGGCCGATCCCCTTGATCTGTGACAACTCCTCCACGGAGGCCGAGTTAATGTTGATCTTTCCGCTTTCTCCCGCCTGGATACACGGGACAAGGAAAGCTGCTGCGAACAGGATAGCCATCAGAATAGAACAAAATCGTCTGCTTTTTATCATTAAAAATTTCTCCTTCCTTGTAATTTAAAATCTTAAAATAACCTAATTAGATAACCTTGAAACATCTTCAAACCGAAACAAATGGATTTATTAGATTATTTTAGTATCAATATATGTGCCAATTTATCCTACTAAAAATGTATATATATACATACCATGTTAAATCAGGACGACTTGTATCAAACAAAGGCCTAACACGCCTGGTTCCTTCACACTGTGATAAAATCAGTATTCCACTGGAGCGGATGGGCCCGGTGCGTCTCCGGTAAGGCCTTTTCGCACTGATAAATGTGCATTGACGCATAACAGGATATGCATTGAGTAATTTATTAACGATAAATTCAAATTATTAATATTATAATGGATTATTTTGGATAAACAGAATGCAATAAAGTTTTTGGATCGGATGTGCATCGCCTCAGGCAAATGCGAGAAAAAGGGATCTACCCTCATCAAGAGATTGAAATTCCATCTTTAGCGGACCCCTTTCTCAAAGGGAAAGGTGCACATGATTTAGTGCATTCATTATCAAGGGTGCGGAGTACTCGCGCAAATAAATGAACAAACCGGGCCCAGATTTGTCATCCCCTGTCTTGACACCCGCTGAATTCTGTCCCTATAATTTTTCACGTGTTATGGAATTTTTAACGGCAAGGCTTCGGCGGAATCCGGGCCTTCCCCCCGAATTTCCCGGGTGAACACGGAAAACCGGAAACAGGAAAGGCCGATCAGATGAAAAACACACTGGCGTTCGTCATGGCCGGCGGGAGGGGGGAGCGTCTGATGCCTCTGACCGCTGACCGGAGCAAGCCGGCGGTGCCGTTCGGCGGTATTTACCGGCTCATTGATTTCACCCTCAGCAACTGTGTCAATTCCCAGATCTACAAAATAATCGTTCTACCCCAGTACAAGTCCCAGTCCCTGACCGAGCACCTTGAGAACGGCTGGAATATCTTCAGCCGACAGATCGGCCACTTTCTCAAGGTCGCGCCGCCCCAGCAGAGGACCGGCAAGGACTGGTATCGCGGCACGGCGGATTCCATAAGGCAGAACCTCTACCTCATTGAACGGTACATACCGGAAAATATCCTCATCCTGTCCGGCGATCACATCTACAAAATGGATTTTTCCCGCTTTCTCGAATACCACCAGGAGAGGAAGGCGGACGTCACCATCTCCCTCCTCGAAGTCGGCACGGAGCTGGCCCACCAGTTCGGGGTCGCGGTGGTGGATTCGGATTTCCGCATTCAAGGCTTCCAGGAGAAGCCGAAGACAAACCCCAGAACCATACCGGGGGACCCGAACCACGTCCTAGCCTCCATGGGCATCTATCTGTTTCGCACCGAGACCCTCATCAACGCCCTGGAGTTTATCGAAGGGGACGATTTCGGCAACGACATCATTCCGAACCTCGTGGACACACACAGGGTGCACGCTTATCCCTACAGGAAGAACAACCGGATCGAGGATTTCGTCCACACCACCACGGAACAGGGGGAGCGCGTCCTGACCCTGGAGTCCAACACGCGCGATTCAGCCTACTGGCGGGATGTGGGCACACTGGATGCCTACTGGAACGCGAACATGGACCTGACCGGAGTGGACCCCTTTTTCAACCTCTACGGCCGCAAGTGGCCCATGCACACCTATCAGGTCCCCGCCCCCCCTGCGAAGTTTGTTTTTGCCAACGAGAGGCCCGAGGGATACCGGGCAGGGAAGGCGCTGGACTCCCTTGTGGCGCCGGGATGCATCGTGAGCGGTGTGGTCCGAAACTGCGTGCTCGGCTACAACGTGATTGTTCGAAGCTGGGCCTCGGTGGACGAATCCGTCATTCTGGACGGGGTTACCGTAGGCAGGAAATGCACCATCAGAAAGGCCATCATCGACAAGGGGAATCAGATCCCGGAAGGGATCGAGATCGGCTGCAATCCCCAACTGGACAGGAAGCGCTTTACCGTGACCTCAAGGGGAATCGTGGTGGTCCCGAAGAATTACTTCCGGGCACACTGAGAAATCATTTTTTCAAGGACCGTTCCAGCGCGGCTGCCATTTTTTCCTTCTGCCGCAGATAATATTCCCGCCTTTCCCCGGCCAGGGACAGGGCTTCCTCAATGAGTTCCAGGGCCTTTTCATACTCGCCCCGGATGAAATGGGCCTCGGCCAGGGTATCCAGAAAGGCGGGGTTGCGGTCCCCGGCCACGGCCAGCTCGGCCAGTGAAAGGCCCCGCAAATAATCCCTGTAGGATTCGTCCTCCGCCGTCAAGAGCAGCCATGCCAGGTTGTTGAGGATGTTGGGATTCCCGGGGTCCAGGGCGAGGGATTTTTCATACGAGTCCACGGCCTTCCCGTAGTCCTTGTTCTCGTGATAGAGCATGCCAAGGCTCCCGTAAAGGGCTGCCTGTTGGGATGCGCCGTGTTCCTGCCGCTCTATCCGCTTCTCCAGGAAAGACATGGCCACGGAATCCTTGAAATCGCTGAAGTTCACCAGCCATCCGATTCCGATCACCGCCGCGACATAGACACCGAACGAGAACCCCAGAAACCTGTTGTGCCTGTTGACCACGGACGGGTCCCGCGCGGCCTTCAACAGACAGTCCACCCGCTCCCGGATGCTGTAGTGATGCCAGCTGGGAAGGTCGCGTATCTTCCCGCCGGCCAGGGCGATTTTTTCGAGGGAGTTTATGATGGGCGCCGCGTCCTTCATGGTCACGGCCGCGTAAAGATCCGCCTGACGTTCGAAATTCCTCATGAAAAAACCCATGACGAACCTGAAATAGAGCACCATCATGAGAATGATGGGAACGGCTATGCCGATGGAAAAGAGAGTGCTCAGCTCGTCCGCCCCGTCAAGCATGCCGGCAAAAGGGGGCAGCGACAGCATGTAATAGAATATGAGATCGATGAGTCCATAAGAGAGACCCATAAAACCCACAAAAAACAGGATGTAAAAAAACAGGTGCTTGTAACGGGCGTGGCCCATCTCATGGGCCAGCACGGCCTTTAATTCGTCCAGGGTTAGAAGATCCATCAGGCCTTTTGTCATGAGGATGTAGCGGAACCTGGGCACTATGCCCATGATCCCGGCGGTGACCATCCGTCCCCCGAACAGGGGCCAGTCCAGGAGACCCCGGTACTTGAAATTCTTGTCTGTTAGAAAATTCTCCAGTTCCTTTACCCTCCCGGTTCGGGGCAGGGGTTCGCAGCCCCACCAGTACTGGATCATCCCGGGCATGAAGATCATCAACACGAAGAGGAACACGGCGAAGAAAATCATGTTTCCGGAGGCGCTTTCCAGGAACCCTCCGGCCCGCCCCCACGCGGACATATGTGCCAGGTCGTACAGAAAGGTCAGGGAGAGCCAGGGAAAGACGATGGGCACGTTGAGCCGCAGGTTCCCGATGACAAAGGATCGCCTTGTCTTGACGGTGCCGTATACGGAGTCGTAAGCCGGATAGGCGTGGTGCCAGATGGTGGCCAGGTAGACGAAGAAAACCCCAATGGCCAGGGCGCCCGGCAGGACCGTGAGGTCCTTCCCCCCGGGGACGAGCTCGAGCCAGTATCGGAGATGAAAGATGTAGACGTTGACGGCAAACAGGAAGACTGAAAGGATGGAGAGCCTCGTCAGGGCCCCCTGGTAGCGGGCCGCGCTCTCACTCTCCCGGCCACCGGGAGCCGGCCGCCGGGAAAAATCACTGAAAACCTTTTTACAGTAAAGGGCGAAGGCCAGCCATGCGGACAGGTGCATCAGGAGTGCCTGGACGGCGGATTCTTCCACGTCGGCGCCGGGGAAGCTCACGTTGAAGAGGAGGAGGACGACTATGAGGTATATGATGTTGTTGAACATTTACATCACCAATCCCAACCACACGAAATATGTGACCGATGAAAAAAGAGTGCTCAGGGAAACCGCCGCGGAGGCCTGGTCAGGGGCACCGTGAAACTCGACGGCCATGACATAGCTCACCGTCGCGGAAGGAGCGCCGAGCAGGATGAGTGCCGGGAGGAATTCCACCGGGTTGAGCCCCAAGAATCGGAACACCACGAACCCGGTCCCGGGCAGGAGAAGCAGTTTCATAAATGAAGAAGGCAGCACGAGGCGCAGGTTGTCTTTCACGAGGCCGAACGACAAAGAGGCCCCTATGACGAGGAGGGCCAAAGGAAGCGCCATGGCGCTCACAATTCCCAGGGTCCTCTCCGCGAGAAGTGGGAGGGGAAGACCCGTGAGATTGAAACCGACCCCCAGGAGGGAGGAAAGAATCACGGGATTGACGATCACGGCCCGCACCGAGGACCCAAAACCCTTTCCAGGCCCCTCTTCCCCTGAAAAAAGCTCCAGCCCGATGACCGAGAGCAGGTTCTGCAGGAACAGCAGGAATCCCGCAATGATCGTGGCCCTGGTGAGCCCCTCCTCCCCCAGGAGGTAAAAGGACACGGCAAATCCGATATAGCCCAGGTTTCCGTGGCAGGACGTCTGGATGAAAGTTCCCATCTCCCGCCTTTGAAAGGAAAAAAGAAGCCCCGCGCAAATGGCCGCGCCGAAAATGAGGATGACGGGGATCGCCGTTGCCACCATGAGCCGCAGGTTGAACTGGGTTTCGAAGGCCGCTTCTGCCAGGGCACGAAATATCATTGCGGGAATGGCCACATAGAACACGAGCCTGTTCAAGGGGCCGGTCAGGGTTCCCGGAAGGTAGCCGTGCTTCCTTATGAACATGCCGACGAGAATGACCAGGAATATCGGCACGATGGTGTTAAGAATGTCGATCATCTCATGCTTGGGGAAAATCACCTCCAGGTTATGGGAGGCGCCTTCCTCGTGGGAATCCGGTGATAGGCGTACACGGGGTATCCGAGCATCATGGACCCAAAGTTCGCATGCCCCTCGGGCAGGTTCAAGGCCTCCTTCATGGGGGGCCAGAGCGATGCGGCCCCATTGAAAAAACCGGCCCAGCATGCCCCCAGCCCCAGGGAGGGCGCCAGTATCTCCAGGGAGGCCAGGGCGAGGGTGCAGGCCGGAGGCGCGGTCCTGTCGTTTTTATCGGCATGGACCACAACGATGTGCGGGGCGCCCCGGCACACCTTGTCCTGCCCCATCTCCCATGCCGCGACAATTCTGTCCATGTTGAGGCCCCGGGCAAAACCGGGGTCCTTCTCGAGCATATAGCGCATCCAGTCCACGGTGAGCCCGGCCATGACGCGGACATCCTCGGAGTCATGGATCACGAGCCAGTGGACCGGCTGGCTGTTGTGGCCGGAAGGCGCGTACCTGGCGGTCTCTATCAGGCGGGTGATGATCCCACGGTCCACGGGCTTTTTCCTGTATGTCCGAATGGAGCGCCTTGCCCGTAGATGATTTTCCAGGACCCGCGGGTCCACCTCTGGGACGCGCGCGATTTCAGGGCAGTCGTCCAGGCGCATATCGCGGTGGGTCAACGCCCCGGTCGGGCACACGGCCACGCAGTGCCCGCACCTGATGCAGTATTCTTCCGCATCCCGTGCGGGAGATGGGACATCCCCCTTTTCCTTCAATCGAATGATTCCCGACGGACACTCAGCCGCACAGGCGCCGTCTCTCGTGCACTTTTCCACGTCTATCTCGAAAAGACTCATCATCCCATTCTCCTCTCCGGTTCACTTCCGCATACATGGACTATAGGACAAGCCCTTGGACAGTGTCAAAAGATATGCAGGCTCCGGCATCAAACATATTGACTTGCTTGAAAGGTTTGAGTATTAAGGTAATCCCCGATATTCCTCCAGGGAAGCGCATGGTCGTTAACAGCACCCACCCAAATGCCTCGGCTGGAGCCGCGGGGAGAGAATGTTCGAGACCACGAAGGGAGTTACGCCGATGGAAGGCGATGGCAATGTCTCAAAAGAAAAGCTCATAACCATACTTCAGAATGTTTTGAAAACCGATCTCGATCTCAGTTTTCTCAGTGCATTGAAAAAGCCGGAATTGGAAACTCTCGTGGCCTGTGTCCGTACCCGAGTGGACGAACCGCTCAAATGACGGCAAGGGATTCCGTGATCTTCCTATTTTGATGGACACTTACCCGGTTCTATGCTAGGAAGCCAGCGTGTAGAGTGCGGGCGACTGGATTATCCTGGATCGAGATGTCCGTGCCCCCACATCCCGAAAACAGGAAGGGGTTTCAAAGATCATTTGAATTAAACCAACAGGAGAATCCATGGACGCCGTAAGAAAGATCGCCATCCTGATCGTCATGATTGTGCCCACCTTCGTCGGGGCAGGCGCTGTTTGGAGCCTTGTGGAGAGTTGGATCGCCGTACTGATCTGGATAGCCGTCATGGCTTTTGTCGCCGTCCGGGTCGTCACGGGGAAATTCCCAACCCCGCAAGGATCCGGCACATCAAATACGCAATCGGGCCCACACTCCGGACACGAAGGCCACTCCGGGGCGGCAGACATGCGCAGTGTGTCCGGAGAGGCCGCATAACACACAACAACCTGCTACGTGCGAAACTTCCTCAGGGCGCCCTCCTTCCTGTCATAGAGGAGGCATTCCATGCCCGAGTGTTTCAAAACTTCCACGGAGGGGATGTGCCGTGCCTTGAACTTCATGGCCCGGCACCCGTGTGGAAATTTTTTGTCCCATGTCACATAGTAATGCCTGCAGTGAAAGCAGTCCTTCATTTCTTCTTCAGAGACTGATCAAATCCCGTAATATTCCCTGTACCAGGCCAGAAAAGCCTTTATCCCTTCCCGAATGGAGGTCCTTGGGCTGAAGCCCAGCATCTCCCTGGACTTGCTGATGTCCGCGGAGGTCTCCGGCACATCGCCCGGCTGCATGGGAAGATAGTTCTTTCGGGCCTCCCGGCCCAGCTCTTCCTCGATGATCCTGATGAATTCCATCAACTCAACGGTGCTCGAATTTCCCAGGTTGAAGACCTCGCAGGGAAAAGGTTTCCAGAGAGCCGACACGGTCCCGTCCACCACATCGTCGATATACGTAAAATCGCGTCTCATCCTGCCGTGGTTAAAGACATCTATGGGGCGGTCGTGAAGAATCGCATCCGTAAAAAGAAAGAGGGCCATGTCAGGCCTTCCCCAGGGGCCGTATACGGTGAAAAACCTCAACCCTGTGGAGGGTATCTCAAAGAGATGACTGTATGCGTGGGCCATCAGCTCGTTGGCCTTCTTGGTGGCCGCGTACAGGGAAATGGGGCGGTCCACCCGGTCCTTTTCACTGAAGGGGACCTTCGTGTTCCCGCCGTAGACCGAGGATGAAGATGCATAGACAAAGTTCTCGAGGCGGAATTCCCGGGCCAGCTCCAACAGGTTCAGAAAGCCCTGGAGGTTGCTGGTTTGATAGGCAAAGGGATCCTGCAGCGAATACCGCACCCCGGCCTGTGCCGCGAGGTTGCACACCCTGTGGATGTCGTGGGCCTCGAAAATTCTCCTCAAGGCGGGCAGATCGGCGATATCCTCCTCGTGGAAGGAAAAAGCGTCAAAGGCCGCGAGCTTTTCAAGCCGCGCCCTTTTCAGGGAAGCATCGTAATAGGGGTTCATATTGTCCACCCCGACAACACGGGTCCCCTCCCCTAAGAGCCTCCGGCAGACGTGATAACCGATAAAACCCGCCGCGCCCGTTACAAGAATCGCCCCGGCACCCTGTTCTTTATTCATGGCATCCTATCCCCCAGCCCTGTCGTGAATTGAAATCGCCGCCAGCATGAATGATAACCGGCCAAATTAAAAAGCAAGAACCATACCATTACTCTTGGGCCGCCACAAGTCATTAAAAAAAAGCTGCCGAGGGAACGCGGTCCCCCCGGCAGCTCTATATCATTTAATCAATCAGCGAACGGCTTCCGGTCTGATCAGGCTGTTACATCATGCCGCCCATGCCGCCCATGCCTCCCATGCCTCCTGGAGGCATCCCGGGCATCTCATCCTTCTCCTTTGGAATCTCGGCGATCATGGCCTCGGTGGTGAGGAGCAGTGCCGCGACTGAGGCCGCATTCTGAAGTGCAAACCGGGTGACCTTGGTGGGATCGATAATACCCGCCTTGAGCATGTCTTCGTAGGCACCGGTTTCCGCATTGAAACCTATGGCGTCCTTGGATTCCTTGACCTTCTCAACCACGACGGAACCCTCGTTGCCGGCGTTGTTGGCGATCTGCCTGACCGGCTCTTCCAGGGCCCGCACGACCAGGTTCACACCGTTCTGCTGCTCGCCGTCAAGCTTCAACTTGGAAACGGCCTTGATGCAGCGAAGCAGTGCCACGCCTCCACCCGGCACGATGCCTTCTTCAACCGCGGCACGGGTCGCGTTGAGGGCATCTTCAACCCTGGCCTTCTTTTCCTTCATCTCGGGTTCCGTTGCCGCGCCCACGTTGATCACGGCCACGCCGCCGATCAGTTTGGCCAGCCTCTCCTGGAGTTTCTCGCGATCGTAGTCGGAGGTTGTCTCATCGATCTGGGCGCGGATCTGCTTCACCCGGCCCTCCAGGGCCTTTCGGGTCCCGCCGCCGTCCACGATGGTCGTGTTGTCCTTGTCTATGGTAACCGTTTTGGCTGTCCCGAGGTCGTTCAGCGTCACATTTTCAAGCTTGACGCCCAGATCTTCTGAAACGACCTGTCCGCCGGTCAAAATGGCTATGTCCTCGAGCATGGCCTTTCTTCTGTCGCCGAATCCAGGGGCCTTGACCGCCGCACACTGCAGGGTCCCTCTCAGCCTGTTGACAACCAGCGTGGCCAGCGCCTCGCCTTCAACGTCCTCCGCCACAATGAGGAGCGGCCGGTTCATCTTGGCGATCTGCTCCAGGATGGGGATGAGATCCTTCATGTTGCTGATCTTTTTTTCGTTAAGCAGGATGTACGGCTCGTTCAGGGTGGTGGTCATCTTCTCGGCGTCCGTGACGAAATAAGGGGAAAGGTACCCACGGTCAAACTGCATGCCCTCGACCACCTCTAGGGTTGTCTCCATGCTCTTGGCCTCTTCCACCGTGATCACGCCCTCTTTCCCGACCTTGTTCATGGCCTCCGCGATGATGTTTCCGATGGTGGAGTCGTTGTTTGCCGAAATGGTGCCGACCTGGGCAATTTCTTCCTGGTCCTTGGTGGGCTTGGAGATCTTCTTCAGTTCATCCACGGCCGCTTCCACGGCCTTTTCAATCCCGCGTTTGATCGCCATGGGGTTCACACCGGCGGTTACCAGTTTGGAGCCTTCCTTATAAATGGCCTGGGCCAGAACAGTCGCGGTTGTGGTCCCGTCACCGGCGACATCCGAAGTCTTGGAGGCGACTTCCTTAACCATCTGGGCGCCCATATTGGCGAATTTGTCATCGAGCTCTATTTCCTTGGCTACGGTCACACCGTCCTTGGTGATATTTGGCGAGCCGAATGTCTTTTCCAGCACGACGTTCCGGCCCTTGGGGCCCAGTGTCACTTTGACCGCATCTGCTAGGGTGTCCACGCCTTTCAGAATGGATTCCCTGGCCTTCACGCTGTACTTGATGTCCTTTGCCATTACTTATATCCTCCTCCTTCGCATGAATATATTCAAGATAATCGTCCGGCCTTTATTCCACGATGGCTATGATATCATCCTCACGCATGATCAGATGTTCCTCACCTTCGATTTTGACATCCGTTCCCGCATACTTTCCAAACAACACCCGATCTCCCTCTTTGACTTCCAAAGGCTGTTTCTGACCGTTATCGAGAACCTTGCCGGGACCCACGGCCATGACTCGCCCCTCCACGGGTTTCTCTTTCGCGGTGTCCGGGATGATAATTCCGCCCTTGGTCGTTTCGGTTTCCTCGATACGCTTGACAATAACACGATCATGCAACGGTTTAATCTTCATTTTCCGAATCTCCTCCCATCTTCAATAGATAATAAAGTCAGAATACAACCTCGAAAGGTAATCGCTGTACGGCTTACCCGGGAATTCCTCCCCGAAAAACAGGATTATAATAAACGTCTTGATTTTTTATTTCAGGGACTTACCGGGGCGACCGAAAACCAAATGGCCGGGATTTAGCGGCACCCTCCGTTCAAAACTGCACAAAGATAATTCCCTTAATCCTCTTGTCAAGCCCTTTGGCGATATTTTTTGCGAGCCCCCGCCCATTGACACTTTTCCAACGAAAACACATAATGCACCTCTCCGCGAATCCATTAAAATACACACCCTGGAGAAAAAACATGGGAACACCACCGATCCTTGGAATCACCATGGGGGACCCCGCCGGCATCGGGCCGGAGATCGCAATAAAGGCCTTCGACGACCCGGAGCTTTACAAGGTCTCGCGTCCCCTTATCCTGGGGGATCCAAACTGTCTCGCCCAATACAAGCCCTTGGGCGTCACCCTGAAGGAAATCGAGGGTCCCGGCGAGGCGTCGGGGAGACCCGGCATCGTGGAAGTGCTCGCCGTGTCGCGGCTTGACCCCGTACTCCTGCGGCCCGCCAGGCCCTCCATCGAGGGGGGCAAGGCCATGATCACGGCCGTCACCAGGGGAATCGATCTTGCACTCCGGGGTGAGATCCACGGCCTGGTGACAGGTCCCATCAGCAAGGTCCTCATGCAGCGGGCGGGCTATTCCTATGAAGGACACACGGAGCTGCTGGCGGACCTCACCCGCGCCCCCGATTACGCCATGATGCTTGCAGGGGAGAACCTCCGGGTGGTCCTTGCCACTGTCCACTGTCCCTTGAGCCTGGTACCTGTCCGGCTAAAAAGAGAGGGGATTCTTCGGATCCTCGCCCTGGTCCACAGATCCCTTCTTGCGGATTTCGCCGTCGATGATCCCGTCATCGGCGTCGCCGCCCTGAACCCCCACGCCGGTGAGGACGGGCTGTTCGGGGATGAGGAAAAGCGCGTCATCGCCCCCGCCGTGGCAGACGCCCGCGCACTGGGCATTGACGCCGTCGGGCCGCTCCCGGCGGACACCATCTTCCACAAGGCCGTTTCGGGCGAGTTCGACGCGGTCCTCTGCATGTACCACGACCAGGGCCTGATCCCGCTCAAGCTCCTCCACTTCTCGGACGGGGTGAACATCACCCTGGGGCTCCCCATTGTCAGGACCTCCGTGGATCATGGTACGGCTTATGACATAGCGGGGAAAGGTCTTGCGGATCCTTCCAGCCTCAAGGCGGCCGTCCGGGCGGCTTCGACCATCGCCTCCAACAGGGCAAAGGCCCGCGGGGGAAAAACCCCGTGAAGGAGCCTGCGATCAAGATAAGGGGGGCGAGGGTCCACAACCTCAGGAACATCTCCCTGGACATCCCCAGGGACCGCCTGGTGGTGATCACCGGGCTGTCCGGCTCGGGAAAGTCCTCGCTCGCCTTTGACACCATCTATGCCGAAGGCCAGCGCAGGTACGTGGAGTCCCTCTCCGCCTATGCCCGGCAGTTCCTCGAGCAGATGGACAAGCCCGATGTGGACGCCATCGAGGGGCTCTCGCCCGCCATCTCCATAGAACAGCGTTCACGAAACACCAATCCCCGCTCCACGGTGGGCACGGCGACCGAGATACACGACTACCTCCGGCTCCTCTTTGCCCGCATAGGCAGGCCGTACTGCCCGAACTGCGACATTCCCATCTCTTCGCAGACCCCGCAGCAGATGGTGGACAGGATCCTGGCCCTGGATCCCGGGATGCGGATCCAGGTCATGGCCCCTCTGGTGGAGGGGAAAAAAGGGGGGCATCAGGAGATCCTCAATCGGCTGAGAAGGGACGGTTTCACGAGGGTGCGCATCGACTCGGAAATGCAGCTCCTCGAGGACGTGGGGACCAGCCTGGACAAAAACCGGGCTCACACCATCGAGGTGATCGTGGACAGGCTGGTGGTCGCGGACTCCATCCAGCGGCGCCTGACCGATTCCCTGGAACTCGCGCTGAGCCTCTCCGGGGGCTCCGTGATCGTGGACGTCCAGGGAGGGGATGAAATCTTCATGAGCCAGAAGTCCGCCTGCGTCCAGTGCGGCACAAGCCTCCCCGAGCTCACGCCCCAGATGTTCTCCTTCAACAGTCCCAGAGGGGCCTGCCCCACGTGCACGGGGCTCGGCACCAGACGGGATTTCGACCCTGATCTCGTTGTGCCCGACCCATCTCTCAGCCTTCTGGAAGGGGCCCTCGCCCCCTGGTCCAAAAGGCAGTCCGCCTACTTCCAGCAGATGGTCAACGCGATCTGCTCCCACTATCAGGTGGACCCTTTCACCCCCTTCGAGGGCCTTCCCCAAAAAGTGCAGGAGGTCTTTCTTTACGGGTCCGGGGATGAAATCATTCACTTCCGCTATGAGGGGGAGGGGCGGAGGCATGTCTACGACCGGCCTTTCGAAGGAATATTGCCCAATCTCGAAAGGCGTTACCGGGAGACGGACTCCGACCAGATTCGCGAAGAACTGGGCCGGTACATGAGTGTCGGGCGGTGCCAGGACTGCAAGGGGGCGCGCCTCGGCCCGGCAAGCCGGGCGGTGCGGGTCGGTGGTTCGGGGATCCACGAGGTCACCGCCCTTTCCGTCGAGGCAGCGTCCCGTTTTTTTGATGAACTGGACCTCCTGCCGTCGGAGGAGACGATCGCCCGACGGGTCATCCGCGAGATCCGTGAAAGGCTCGGTTTCCTGTTGAGCGTGGGGCTCGATTACCTGACCCTGGACAGGGCCTCCGCGACACTTTCAGGGGGTGAGGACCAGCGCATCCGCCTGGCGACCCAGATCGGCTCGGGCCTCGCTGGAGTGCTCTATGTCCTGGACGAGCCGAGCATCGGCCTCCACCAGAGAGACAACCTGCGCCTCCTGGAAAACCTCAAGCGCCTGAGGGAGCTGGGAAACACGGTCCTGGTGGTGGAGCATGACGAGGAGACCATCCTCTCCGCCGACCACGTGATCGACATGGGCCCGGGCGCGGGCGTCCACGGCGGGGAAGTGGTCTTCAGCGGACCGCCCGACGGGCTCCTGGAATGCTCTCGATCGATCACGGGAAAGTACCTCGCCGGCAGGCTCTCCATCCCGGTCCCTGCGAGGAGACGAAAGGGGAACGGAAAGAGGCTCCGGATCGAGGGCGCCCGCCAGAACAACCTGAAGGACATCTCGGTGGAAATACCCCTGGGGACCTTTACGTGTGTGACGGGTGTCTCGGGATCGGGCAAGAGCAGCCTCATCAACGAGATCCTCCATCCCGCCCTGGCCCATGCCCTTTATCGATCAAGGGCGCAGGCAGGGCTCGTCAAGGACGTCCAGGGCGCCCATCACCTGGACAAGGTCATCAACATAGACCAGAGTCCCATCGGGAGGACCCCCCGCTCCAACCCGGCCACCTACACCGGGGTCTTCGGCGCCGTTAGGGATCTCTTCGCCATGCTGCCCGAGTCCAAGGTGCGGGGGTACAAGCCGGGGAGATTCAGCTTCAACGTCAGGGGGGGGCGCTGCGAGGTATGCCGCGGCGACGGCATTCGGAAGATCGAAATGCACTTCCTCCCGGACGTCTACGTCACATGCGAGTCTTGCGGCGGCCTGCGTTTCAACAGGGACACCCTCGAAGTCCGCTACCGGGGGATGAGCATCGCGGATGTCCTGAACATGACCGTCAACCAGGCATTTACCTTTTTCGAAAACATCCCGGCGGTGATTACGCGTCTCAAGACCATCGTGGACGTGGGGCTCGGGTACATCAAGCTCGGTCAGTCGGCCGTCACCCTCTCCGGTGGCGAGGCCCAGCGGATCAAACTCTCCAGGGAGCTGGGGAAACGCGCCACGGGAAAGACCCTCTACCTCCTGGACGAGCCTACGACCGGGCTCCATTTCGCGGACGTCCACAAGCTCCTGGAGGTCCTCCTGAGTCTCGTGGGCAGGGGCAACACGGTGATCGTCATCGAGCACAACCTGGATGTGATCAAGTCGGCGGATTACGTGATCGACCTGGGTCCGGAAGGGGGCGACAGGGGAGGGTTTCTGGTGGGGGCCGGGACGCCCGAGGAGCTGGCGCGCGTGGAGGCGAGCCACACGGGCGTGTTCCTGAGAAAAGCTCTGGGAATCTCCTGATCAAGGAGTCCTCACCCTGCCAAAGTTCGCGGCAGCTTCTCGCCGTACCCGGAGGGCGAGGGCCATGGACGGCCCAAAGCCAAGATCAAGGGATCACGCGGAGGCCTACTTTATAGTGGGCCGCACAAGGAATCCAGCGGATCGACGCCGAGATTGCGGGAAAGGGCCGCTTATGAGCGGTTCCTGCTCAGATGATAGGCAAGGTTGTCCAGGCTCACGGTGAAGTCCACGTTCTCCACGTGACAGCACTCGGGCTCCCTGAGCTGGATGGAAGAATAATTCAAGACCGCCTTGACACCCCCCTCAAAGAAACGATCGGCCACGGCCTGGGCCTCCAGGGGCGGGACCGCGAGCACGGCCATCTGAATTCCCAAAAGGAGGCTGATCCGGGTGATTTCAGAGGCCGGCTGCACTATGAGACCGGGAACCGCTTCCTTTCCCACCTTTTCAGGGTCCGAGTCAAAGGCGGCCACCACACGGTAGGATCGTTCGGTGAAATGGTAATCCTCGAGAAGCGCCACGCCCAGGTTTCCCAGTCCGGCGACAGCCACCTTCCAGTCCTTGTCGACACCCAGGATTCTGTGGATTTCCCGAATGAGATCCCTCACGTCGTAACCGACCCCCCTCACGCCGAATTCGCCGAAGTAGGAGAGATCCTTTCGAACCTGTGCGGAGCGTACCTTGCAGATCTGCGCCAGCCTTCTGGAGGAAATCACGTCCGTCCCCTCTTGGAGGAGCCTTTCCAATGGCCTCAGATAAATGGCGATCCTCTCGATGGTCGAACTCGGGATTCTCGTTTCCTTGGTCGTGGGTTGGTTTGCCAAATCAGCGTCTCTCCGGGGTCAACTGTAAATCGGAAGCCTGTCTCCCTCTCCCTGCGGGGCAAAAACGGCATAGGGAATAACGGGATCACATGAGCGGCCGCCTTTGGACAGGACGATGTCTCCTGGGTTGATGCGCACGGATTGTGAAGAAATGCACATAATTGTTCATTAAATTGGGGAGACCCGCACGGGTCTCCCCCGGGATTCTCTCTAGCCTATTGCGTTGACCACGGCCTGCAGGTCGGGGATCTTGAAGACCAGGATGAAACAGATGAGCAGTGCGTAAATACACAGGGACTCGATCAGGGCCAGACCGATGATCATGGTGGTCATGATCTTACCGCCTGCCTCGGGGTTCCGTGCCGTCCCCTGGAGCGCGCCGTTGATCGCATGGCCCATGCCGAGACCGGTTCCGAAAGCGGCCACACCGATTCCAAAACCACAGGCAATGGCGATTCCGAAGAAGGTCCAGAAACCCGCTGAAACCGCCCCGCCGTCCGCTGCCAGGGCATTGGACACAACGCCCAGCACCAAGATCCCGGTAAGAACACCAATAATTCGCTTCATCGACAAGTTACCTCCTTTTTTTTTAATGAATGTGCTTTGCCTTCTTCCAAAAAGCCTCGCCCCCGGCGAAGCGGGGACGTAAAATGCCTTTCTAATGGGCTTCTTCCATGGCGCCGGTAAAATAGACAATGGCCAGCAGCATGAAGACGACCGCCTGGATAAAGCTCACGAGAATCCCGAGGAAAAGGATCGGGAGCGGGACCAGGTAAAACCCTGCCAGGGCGAAGAGGATTCCCAGGATTTTTTCCTTGCCGAAAATATTTCCAAAGAGCCGCACACTCAGGGACATGACACGTGCCAGATGCCCAATTCCCTCGATCACAAGCATCAGGGGAGCGAGCGCCCAGATGGGTCCGAGGAAGTGCTTGACGTATTTCACCCCGTGGAACCGGATCCCGATGTAGTGTGTCAGGACAAAGGTGCAGAGCGCCATGGAAAGGGTCGTGTTGAGGCTCGCGGTGGGCGAGAAAAAGCCGGGGATGAGGCCCAGGAGATTGCACACGAAAATGTAAAGGAAGATGGTGGCGATGAACGGGAAAAAGGCCTTGCCCTCCGGTCCGGTTATCTCCACCATGAAGTTCTCGAGACCGCCGATAATGACTTCCAGGACGTTCTGCCCTTTTTCCGGCAAAAGCTTGACACTCTTTGTCAGGAGAACCGCCCCAATGATCATGAGGGTCATGACGAACCACGTGTGAGTTGCAGCCTGGTAATGGTGTGCAAAACCGCCAAGGCCTATGGCGCTTAATATCTCGTTGATGAAGAAATAGTGATGCTCCATTCTCTAGGTCGCCTCCCTTTCAAAATCCACGGGGTCACCCCGTTGTGGTGAATCTCCTCGTCACTGTCATGCGCAGGGCCCGCCTGAGGCCGAAAACAAATATGCTCAGGACGACTGTTGAAAGCCCGACCGCGAGCCCTATGGGGTCCGCCCACCCGACTCCGACGAGCACGAAAATGATAACGGCCAATCCGAGGAGCCGCGCGTAATACTTGACGACAACGGCCGCCTTTCCGGCGGTCATTGCCCCATCACTTGAGAAAGCCCGGCGTATGGTCTTCTGGAGCAGCGCAAAATTGGCGATGATCGTCAGACCGCCGAGCAGGATTCCCGCGGCGACCGTGCGCCCGAACGCCAGTCCGGAGAGCGTCATCACCGGGAGAATAATCCAGTTGAGCAGCTTTATCTCACGATAGGCGGATCTCCAGTCCAGTTCAACCGACATGTTTTCTCCGCGCGACCGAGGGAATCACTGCATGTTCCGGCCGCGTTTGTACATCAAATAAAGGTTCCTGAAGGCGGCTACGATTCCGAACCCGAGAAAGACAAAAAAAAGCCATGGTGCCGTCCCGAATTTTTTATCCAGCCAGTAACCCAGTCCAGCACCAATCCCTATGGAAAATGCCATTGCGAGCCCCACGGTACTCAGGTAACCGAGGGTTTTGAACATTTTCCTGGTTTCCTTATCCATGAAAAACAGCCGAACCTCGACTTTGGGAAAAAAGGAACAACCGGCAGTCGTGTAACACGGTGGCTCTGGAAAAGTCAACCTATTTTTGCCCCCTTGCGAGGTCCTCAAAGGCCCTTGCAGCGCACGCGAGCGTGGTTTCCAGGATGTCCTCGCCGTGGGCCAGGGAGAGGAACATGGCCTCGAAGGCCGAAGGCGCGATGTAGACCCCCTGATCCAGCATTTTCCGGTAATACCCGCCGAAAAGGGCGGTGTCGCTCCGGGCCGCGGCCGCAAAATCCGTGACCGGCTTGTCCGTGAAAAAAAGCGACCCCATGGACCCCACCCAATTGACGGTCGCGCGGAGGCCCGCCGACCGCGCCGAGGCCTCCAAACCTTCGAAAATGCGTTTTCCGTTCTTTTCCAGGGTTTCGTAAACCCCTTCCCGGCGCACCAGCTTGAGGGTGGCGATGCCGGCCGCCATGGCGAGGGGATTGCCGGAAAGGGTTCCGGCCTGGTAGATGTCGCCCTGGGGGGCCATTCTGTCCATCAGGTCCCTGCGGCCGCCGTAGGCCCCGACCGGGAGCCCGCCGCCGATGATCTTGCCCAGGCAGGTGAGGTCCGGAACCACCCCGTAAAGTTCCTGGGCGCCGCCGGGCGCCACACGGAAGCCGCTGATCACCTCGTCGAAGATGAGGAGGGACCCGTTTTCCCGCGTGATTCTTCTCAGTTGTTCGAGATATCCCCTTCCCACGGGAATCACACCGGCGTTTGCCGGGATGGGCTCGATGATGACCGCCGCGATCTCCCCGGCGTAGCGATCGAAGGCCGTCTTCAACGCCTCGGGATCGTTGAGGGGCAAGGCTACGGTCAAGGCGGCGATACCCTGGGGAACCCCTGGGGAGCCCGGGATGGCGAGGGTTGCCACACCCGAACCGGCGGAAACCAGCAGGCTGTCCGCATGGCCGTGATAGCACCCGACGAACTTGACGATCTTGTCCCGCCCGGTGGCGCCGCGCGCAAGACGGATGGCGCTCATGGCGGCCTCGGTGCCCGAGTTGACCATGCGAACGGATTCGATGGACGGCACCAGTGCGCAGATGATCTCCGCCATCTCGACCTCGAGCTCCGTGGGTGCCCCGAAGCTCGTCCCCTTGCGCGCCTGGGCCTCGACGGCCTCCACCACTTCAGGGTGGCCGTGGCCGAACAGCATCGGCCCCCAGGACCCGATATAATCGATATAGCGACGGCCGTCCGCATCCCAGAGGAAGCAGCCCTCGGCCCGTTCGATGAAGGCGGGATCCACGCCCACGGATCTGCCCGCCCTCACGGGGCTGTTCACGCCGCCTGGGATAAGACGTTGCGCCCTCTCAAAAAGCTCTCTGGATCTATTTCCCATAATCCCCCCGGTTCTAGAAATACTGCATGCTCGTCTTCTTAAACTCCCTCTCGCTGAAAAGCAGCACGTAGTCATCCAGCCCCACTTCCCGGGACATGACCGCGGCTGTTTCAAAGCAGTCTTCATGGGTTTCCCCGTGAATCATGGTGTACAGGTTGTATTTCCAATCCTTCTGCGGTCTCCGGTGATAGCAGTGGGTGACCTCTCGAAAAACCGACAGTGTCCTGCCGACCTCCTCTATCCTCTCCTCGGGCACGAACCAGGCGACCATGGCGTTGGAGTTGAAACCCGCCTCCTGATGCCGCAGGGTGGCCCCGAATCTCCGGATGATCCCCCTGTTCTTGAGCGACAGGATTCGTTCGAGAAACTCCCGTTCGGTCAGGCCGGCCTTTTCGGCCAGGACGGCGAACGGTCTGGGGTCCAGGGGGATATCACCCTGGATGAGGCTGATCACCTTCTTGTCCATGTCGTCGATCACAACACACATCTCCCGATTCCCTGGGTGGCAGGAATTTACGAGGAAAAAATTTACGTTGTCAAGCACGAAACCATGATTCCAAGGGCTTGCAAAGCGATTCAAAATCGGATATCGTGCGGCCACATATATCAAGGGCGATTACACCGGGCGGAATGCGAAGATCACCTTCAGGCCGCTTTTCCACCCAAATAACCGGGCTTTTCACTATGCGGGCGGGCCCTGATCCGCTCTGCTTTACATAAAGAGAATATTGTCTTGCTGCCTGGATTTCAAGATATTGTCGAGCGTCGCATACGCGAGGCCCAGGAAAAAGGCGCCTTCAACAATCTGCCGGGGAGGGGGGAACCGCTCCAATTGGAAGTGGACAGCCACGTCCCGGAGGACCTTCGACTTGCTTACAAGATACTGAAAAACGCCGACTGCGTCCCCCCGGAAGTGGAGCTGCGAAAAGAGATCTTCCAGATGAAAGACATGCTGGCCTCCCTTCCCGATGAAAAAGAGAAGGTCGAGGCCATCAGGAGGCTGAATTTCAAGATAAGCAAGCTCAACGCCATGGGGCGCAGGTCCTGCCTTCTGGAGGAAAAGGAGATTTATTACTCCAAAATCGTGGACAAACTGACTTCGAAATGAGCATCTATGCGGCCGCCGACCTGTAATTGGGGAGATGCCCCATGGACATGAAAAGAAACTATTACGAGGACGTCCAGCTTTTCACCTCGGGGGTAGTCGTCTTCTGGTTCGCTGTCCTCATCCTGTTTCTCGCGTTTTTTCCCTTCCTCTTCAAAAATTATTACGTCTATCTGGCAAACTACATGGCCATCAACGTGATCGTGGCCGTGGGGCTCAACCTGCTGGTGGGCTACACCGGGCAGGTTTCCCTGGGTCACGCCGGTTTTTTCGCCATCGGCGCTTACGGCACCATCACCCTCATGAGCGAGGCCCACCTCCCTTTTCTGCTGGCCCTGCCCTTATCGGCCCTGGCCGCCGCCCTCTTCGGTTTCCTCCTGGGCCTTCCCGCGCTCCGCCTGGAAGGGCCCTACCTGGCCATCGCCACCCTGGGTTTCGGGCTCACCATCACCAAGATCATCGGCCGGATCGAACTTTTCGGGGGGCGCCAGGGGCTCCACGCACCCGATCTCGTCATCGGCCCCTGGCACCTGGACAACGACCGTGCCTTCTACTACCTGGCCGTGACCTTGACCGTGATCCTCACCCTGGCGGCCCGGAACCTCATCAAGACCAAGGTGGGGAGGGCCTTCGTCGCCCTGCGGGACGCGGACATCGCGGCCGAGTCCATGGGCGTCCACCTCACCTATTACAAGACCCTCGCCTTTGCCGTGAGCGCCTTTTACACGGGCATCGGGGGCGGCCTCTACGCCTTTGTCCTGAGGTTCATCGAGCCCGAGATCTTCACCCTCATGATGTCCATCATGTTTCTGGCCATGGTGGTCGTCGGGGGCCTTGGCTCCATCATGGGGTCCATCGCGGGGGCCTGCCTCCTGAGTTGGCTCGACCTCCAGCTCCGGAACATTCTCGACATTCCCTATTTCGGGGAGTGGCTCGACGTGCTGTCCAAGACCTGGTTTTCCATCACCGGCGTGAGCAACATTCAGTTCATCGTGTTCGGGCTCATCATGATACTCATCATGGTGTTCGAGCCCCTGGGCATCTTCGGCTTCTGGATCAGGACGAAAAAGTACTGGAAGACCTGGCCCTTTTAGAGAGAGCTATGACCGATTTCATTCAGATGATCGTCAGCGGCATCGCCGTGGGCAGCTCCTACGCGCTCATGGGGATCGCCATGGTCATCATTTACAAGACGTCCGAGGTCCTCAACTTCGCCCAGGGCGAGATGGCCCTCATCTCCACGTTCTTCGCCTACATGATCCTGGAGACCCACGGTGTCCCGTTCACCCTGGCCTTTCCAGGAGCGCTCCTCTTTGCCGCCGTTCTGGGTGCCTTTCTGGAATTCTCCGTGCTCCGCCGGGCCAAGAACCCCACGGTCCTGGGCATGATCGTCATCACCCTGGGCCTCGAGATGGTGCTCATGGGGATCGTCTCCTGGAAGTTCGGGGCGGACCCCAAGACCATGCCCTTCCCCATCTCGCCGTACAGCAGTGTGATGATCGGCGACGTGTTCATCAGCACCCTGGAGGTGCTCACCATGGGCGTCGCCCTTGCGGTCATGGTCATCCTCTTTCTTTTCCTCAGGTACTCCAAGCTGGGAGTGGCCATGAAAGCCACCCAGCAGAATGCCGTGGCGGCCCGGATCATGGGGATCCGGACAAAACGGATCCTCATGTTCACGTGGGCCATATCCTCCGTGGTGGGGGCCCTGGCGGGCCTCCTGATCTCCCCGGTGATCATGCAGCCTTACATGATGTGGGACCCCCTGCTCAAGGGTTTTGCAGCGGCCGTCATGGGCGGCATGACGTCGCTTCCCGGGGCCGCTTTCGGGGCTTATCTCCTCGGGATCATCGAGAACCTTTTCGGCGGATACGTGTCCATCGAGTTCAAATCCGTCGTGGCGTTTGTTATCATAGTCCTCGTGCTCTGCGTAAAGCCGAGCGGCCTCTTCGCCCGGCATTACGTCAAAAAGGTCTGACCCTCAAACTCCTTCTGGATCGCCACTGGACGGGACCCCGTTGGAAAGCAGGTCGGACACTCTGGATTCATTGGTCTGGAGGGCCGAAGCCAGGCGTTTCAAGGCGGCCCATCCAAGAAACCGAAACCTTTCATGAAAGACGAGGAGGGGTGTCATGAGAAAGACCGGTTACCTTTTTCTGATGGCTGCGGCAATTCTGTTCGGGTGTGTCTCGGGCGTTTCGGCCGAGGAAGGCGTGACGGACACGGAAATCCACATCGGCCAGTTTGGACCCCAGACTGGACCCGCAGCGCCCTGGGGCGCCGTGGCCCGGGGGACCGATGCCTACTTCAAGATGATCAACGCGGAGGGCGGAATCCACGGCAGGAAGCTCGTCCACCACATGTTCGACGACGCCTACAACCCTGCCAAGACCAAGGCCGGGGTCAAGGAGCTCCAGGAGGGGGTCGGGATGTTCGCCTGGGTGTCCGGGGTGGGGACAGCCTGCGGGCTTGCGGTCAAGGACTACCTCATGGAGAGGAAGATCCCGTGGGTCGGACCCTCGGCCGGGTCGCTCCACTGGATCGACCCGCCGGAAAAGTACCTCTTCCCCGTGTATCCCCTCTATTACATAGAGGCCAAGGCCCTGGTTCGTTATGCCATCGAAGAGCTTGGGAAGAAAAAGATAGCCATTGCCTACCAGAACGACGACTATGGCAAGAACGGCGTCAAAGGGGCTGTCGTGGAGCTCGAAAAGCACGGTCTCGAGCTGGTGGAGCAGGTCCCTGTGGAGATCACGGACACGGACATGAAACCCCACGTGATGGCCCTCAGGAAAGCGGATCCCGATGTGGTCCTTCTGTGGACAGGACCTGTGCACGCGGCCCGAATCGTGGGCACGAGCGCGGCCATGAAGTTCGCGCCCCAGTGGATGAGCACCAGCACGGTCTCGGACTTCCCGCTGATGATGCACCTCAGCAAGGGCCTCTGGAAAGGCCTGATCGCGGCCACCTTCGGGGAGCTTCCGGACTCGGACGCCCCCCTGATGAAGAAGTACAGGGAAGAGGCCTTTGGGAAGTTCGCCGCCAAGGATGAAAGATGGGGACTTTTCTTCTATGCCGGGATTCTCTTTTCGGAACCCCTGGTGGAGGGCATCAAGCGCTGCGGCCGGGATCTCACCCGGGAGCGGCTCGTGGCCGAGCTTGAAAAAATGCGCGGCTTCCAGGGGATTTCCGGTGAGGTCTCCTACAAGCCCCTGGGAACGGACACGCCTTACATGTGCAGGCAGGGTGTCAAGGAAACCTACCTCGTCCAGTGCCTGGAAGACGGCAAGGCCAAGAAGCTGACGGACTGGACCTGGATCGAGTACCCGTAACCCATTGTGACCCGGGCCCGGAGGGCGCAGCTCCCCCGGGCCCGGGCGGCGCGCAAGAACCTCAAGGAGTGACATTCGATTGGCCCTTCTGACTATTGAAAACCTCTCCATCACTTTCGGCGGGCTGGAGGCCCTGAGGGACATCGGCCTGTCCGTGGAGGCGGGGTCCGTCTTTGCCATCATCGGCCCCAACGGCGCGGGCAAGACCACGCTCTTCAACTGCATCAACGGCCTCTACAAGCCCGACCGGGGGAGCATCTCGTTCAAGGGCACGGAGATCCAGGGCAAGCGCCCGGACCAGATAGCCAGGATAGGTATTGCGCGCACCTTTCAGAACATCGAGCTTTTCAATCACATGAACACCATGGAGAACCTGATGCTGGGGCGCCACCTCCACATGAAGACGGGGCTTTTCAGAGGGGCCCTCATGTGGGGCAAGCGCTCTTTCGCGGGCCGTGAGGAGATCGACCATCGGAGGAAGGTGGAGCGGATCATCGACCTCCTGGACCTCCAGGCCGTGAGAAACAGCTTCGTGGGGGCCCTGCCCTACGGGACCCAGAAACAGGTGGAGCTGGGGCGCGCGCTCGCCCTGGAGCCCGAGCTCCTCCTCCTGGACGAGCCCTGCGCGGGCATGAATTCCGAAGAAAAACAGGACATGATCTTCTGGATAAAGGACATCCAGGACGAGCTCGGGGTGACCATCCTGCTCATTGAGCACGACATGAAGATGGTCATGGACATCTCGGACCGCGTGCTGGTCATCAACTTCGGGAGCCCCATTGCGGAGGGCACGCCGGAGGAGGTCCAGAAGCACCCCGAGGTCCTCAAGGCCTACCTGGGGGAGGACGAGGGATCGACGGACGAAACGACCCGGACCGTCGTGAGTTGAGGTTTTTCAGGTTGATACTCGAAATAAAAAATATTGAGACCTACTACGACCTCATCTACGCGCTCCGGGGGGTCTCCCTGGCCGTGGAAGAGGGATCCATCACCACCATCCTCGGCAACAACGGCGCGGGCAAGTCCACCGTGCTCAAAACGGTCATGGGCCTCATCGAGGACCAGCCCGACAAGGGGACGATCGAATTTCAGGAGAGGCGCATCGACGGCAAGGACACCGAGGACATCGTGCGCCTGGGTATCTCCTACGTGCCCGAGGGCAGGGAGGTCTTCGAGGAGCTCACCACCCGGGAAAACCTCCTCATGGGTGCCTACTCCAGGAAGGACTGGATTCTCGTCAAGGAGGACTTTCAGCGCATCTACGAGACCTTCCCGGTCCTCAAGAGCCGCCGGGACCAGTGGGCGGGGACCCTCTCGGGAGGGGAGCAGCAGATGCTCGCCATCGGCCGGGCCCTCATGGGCAGGCCTGCGCTCCTGCTCCTGGACGAGCCCAGCCTGGGGCTGAGCCCCCTGCTGGTCAAGGAGATCTTCCGGATCATAAAGACCATCAACAAAAACGGCACCACCATCCTCCTGGTGGAGCAGAACGCCCGCATGGCGCTTTCCATCTCGCACTTCGGCCTGATCCTCGAGAACGGCCGGTTCGTCATGAAGGGGCCCTCCAGGGAGCTCATGAACGACAAGGACGTGCAGGAGTTCTACATGGGCATCCGCAGCGAGGAATCGGCCAAGGGTTACCAGCGCTGGAAGCGCAAGAAGCGGTGGAGGTAAATGGAATCAGCCCCAGCCATATTCAGGGAGACCGTCCGCAAGCGCGGGGACGCGGTCGCCGTGCGCCGCAAGGAGTTCGGCCTTTGGCACGACATCTCGTGGAACGACTACTACGGGCAGGCATCACGGATCGGGGCCGCCCTGGTGTCCATGGGGCTTGAAAAAGGCCGGTGCGTGTCCATCATCGGGGACAACTGCCCGGAGTGGGTGCTCATCGACATGGGTGTTCAGTGCGTCGGCGGGGTCTCGGTCGGGGTTTACGCCACCAACGCCTGGCCACAGGTGGAACACGTGATCGAGAACTCCGAGTCCGCGTTCTTCTTTGTGGAAAACGAGGAGCAGCTGGACAAGTGGCTCCAGTTCCGCGACAATGTCCCCAAACTCAAGAAGGTCATTGTCTGGGACCTGGAGGGGCTTCGGCACTTCAGCGACCCCATGGTCATGAGCCTCGAGGAGCTCCTGGAGATCGGGCAAAAGGTCCTGGAGCGGGAACCGGGGATCGTCGAAAAACGCATCGATGACATCGGGCCCGAGGACCTGGCCGTCCTCATCTACACCTCCGGCACCACGGGGGCCCCCAAGGGCGCCATGCTGACCCACCGGAACGTCTGCTGGATGGGCCGGGCCATCACCTCGGACAACCCCATGTTCGAAACGGACGAGGTGCTCTCCTTTCTGCCCCTCTGCCACATCTTCGAACGGATCTTCTCCGTCTTCGCCCACCTGAGCCACGGGTACGTGGTGAACTTCATCGAGAGCCTGGAGACCGTGACCGAGAACATGATGGAGGTGAGCCCCACGGTGGGGTACGCGGTCCCCCGGATCTGGGAGAAGTACCTCTCAACGGTCATGATCAAAATGTCCGACGCCACCCTTTTCAAGAGGCTCGTCTTCGGCATGGGCCTCAAGGTCGGGAAGAAGAGGGCCACCCTCCGCATGAACTTCAAGGAGGTGCCCTTCCTTCTGGAAGCGGCCTACCGGCTGGCCTACTTCGCGGTCTTTCGAAAACTCAAGGAGCGCCTGGGGTTCGACCGCATGCGGATCGCTTACAGTGGCGCCGCGCCCATCTCCCCGGACGTGCTCCACTTCTTCCAGTCCATCGGCGTCAACCTTGTCGAGGGCTACGGCCAGACCGAGGGCACGGGCGTCACGTGCGTCTCCCGGGTGGGCCGGGTGAAGTTCGGGACCGTGGGTCCCCCCCTGACCGGCACCGAGCTTCGGATCGCGGAGGACGGGGAAATCCTCGTGCGGTCCCCGAGCGTCTTCAAGGGCTACTACGGGGACGAGAAATCCTCCAGGGAGACATTGAAGGACGGCTGGCTACACTCGGGCGACGTGGGGGAGATCGACGAGGACGGATACCTTCGCATCACGGACCGGAAAAAGGACATCATCGTCACGGCGGGCGGCAAGAACATCACCCCCCAGTACATCGAGAACAAGCTCAAGTTCAGCCCTTACATCAACGACGCCGTGGTCATCGGGGACCGCAGGAAGTTCATCACCTCCCTCGTCATGATCGACGAGGACAACGTGGTCAAGTACGCCCAGGACCACAAGGTGCAGTTTTCGACCTACAGGGACCTCACCCAGGACCCTGAAATCATCCGCCTCATCCAGGGCGAAGTGGACAAGGTGAACGAGACCCTCGCAAGGGTCGAGCAGATCAAGAAGTTCACCATCCTCCCCAAGAAGCTCTACGAAGAGGACGGGGAGGTCACCCCCACCATGAAGGTCAAGAGGAAGTACGTGAACGAGGCCTTCAGCGATCTCATCGAGGCCATGTACGGACGCCGGTGAAGCACCGCCCGCGCATGGCCCTTCCGGTTTCCATACTTCCAAAGGGTCCCAGAATTATCACAGATCGGGGCATCGTTTTCAGGGCAGCGCTCATGGCGCTGTCGGACCACTCGCTTCGTCGCCGGGGCCCTGGCCGGACCACGTTTTGTTTGTCTTCCCGGCTCTTCCTGTTGTATGAATAGACCGGTTTGACCAAACCGGATTTTTCCACCGACCGCCAGATAAAAAAAGGAGGACACATGCCTGTTATAAAGATCATGCCGTGCCTGGACATGAAAGAAGGCCGGGTCGTCAAGGGAATCCATTTTGTCGACCTCAAGGACGCGGGGAACCTCGTGGAGAACGCGGCGTTCTATCAGGAGGAGGGCGCGGACGAGCTCGCCATGCTCGACATCGCGGCCACCCTGGAAAACCGCAAGACCAGGCTCCAGTGGGTCAAGGACGTCTCGTCCCTGCTGGACATCCCTCTCACCATGGGCGGGGGCATCTCGACGCTGGGGGACATCGAGATGGTCCTGGAGGCGGGAGCGGACAAGGTTTCCATGAACAGCGCCGCTGTAAAGGACCCCGACCTCGTAAGGCGCGCCTCGGAGAAGTTCGGGCCGGACATCGTCACCGTGGCCATCGACGCCAGGAGAAACAGGGAAATGCCCTCGGGTTTCGAGCTCGTGGTCTCGGGCGGCACCCAACCCGTGGGCAGGGATGCCGTCGCCTGGGCGGCCCGGTGCCAGGAGCTTGGGGCGGGCGCCCTCCTGCCGACCAGCATGGACGGGGACGGGACCCGGAAAGGGTATGACCTGGAGTTTACCAGGGCCATCGCGGATGCCGCGACCCTCCCGGTCATTGCCTCCGGGGGCGCCGGCACCCTGGAGCACTTCCACGAGGCGGTCGTGGAGGGCCGGGCGACCACCCTTCTCGCGGCCTCGGTGTTTCACTACAGGACCCTGAAGATCCGGGAGGTCAAGGAGTACCTCAGGGACAAAGGTCTGGAAGTCCGTCTCTGATCAGGCCGCGGGCCCGGTCTTTTCCTTGCCGGCCGCTCTGGGAGTGCACAGGTTACCAGGAGGAGAACTTTACAGCATGGGTTCTTTTCGAGGAAAAATCATCGTCCCCATTCTTCTGTTGTCGGTGTTAGCGGCGGCGGGATCCTGCCGCAGCACTTATTACGCAGCCTGGGAAAAACTCGGGAAGGAAAAGCGCCACCTCCTGAGGGGCAACATCGAGGAGGCCAAAGAAGAGCAGGAGGCGGCCCAGGAGAGCTTCAAGGACGTGCTCACGCGCATGAAGGAGATCTACGGGTTCGAGGGCGGGGAGCTTGAAGACTTCTACAACCGCCTCAAGGGCGACTATGAGACAAGCGCAAGGCGCGCCGCGGCCGTCGAAGAGCGGATCCAGGCCGTGGAACGGATCGCGGCGGACCTCTTCGCCGAGTGGGAGGCGGAGATTGATGAGATAACCAACGCCCGGCTCAAGAGCGCCAGCCGGGCCTCCCTCACGGACGCCCGGGGACGATACGCCAAGCTCGAGAGGGCCATGAAGCAGGCCCGGGCCAGGATGGACCCCGTCCTCGATCAGCTCAACGACTACGTCCTCTTCCTCAAGCACAACCTCAACGCCCGGGCCGTGGGCGCGCTCCAGGAGGAGGTGGGAGACATCCAGGTGGAGGTGGAGCGCCTCATCGGAGACATCCGGAAGTCCATCGTCGAGGCAGAGTCGTTCCTCAGGAACTTCGAATAATCCCCCGGTCAGTCCAGTTAGAGGATTATTTGCTTTTCCGGTTTTCGTGGGATATCCTGCGCCCTCTTCAACAAAATCAATGAACCGGCAGGACTCGTCAGAGGTCGAACAGGTTCAAAAAACGGAGGTGTTAAAGTGACTTATTTACTGGCTTCAATCTTTCTCATGGCCGCGCAGGCATCCGGTGACGGCTCGTCCGAGCCTGCGTTTCGGAACCCGCGGGTGAGCCTGGAGACCTCCGAGGGCACCATCGTCCTGGAACTCCTTTCGGAAAAGGCCCCTGTCACCGTCAAGAACTTTCTCGAATACGTCAAATCCGGATACTTTGACGGGACCATCTTTCACCGGGTGATCCCGGGCTTCATGATCCAGGGCGGCGGCCTGGGACCGGACATGGACACCAAGCCGTCCAAGAATCCCCCCATCACCAACGAGGCGGACAACGGGCTCAAAAACGACCGGGGCACGGTGGCCATGGCCCGCACGCAGGACCCGCACAGCGCGACCTCCCAGTTTTTCATCAACCTGGTGGACAACACCTTCCTGAATCACACGGGCAAAAACCCATCCGGGTGGGGTTACGCGGTCTTCGGGAAGGTCGTCGAAGGCATGGACGTGGTGGATGCCGTGGCCAAGACACCCACTGGATCCCGAGGCCCTTACCAGGACGTGCCCAAGAAGACGATCCTCATTCAAGAGGCCAAGGTTTTGGAATAGTTGAGTTCTATTTTCACGGGGAAGGATCCCTTTGAAGGATACGGATGAACTGAAAGCCTCCGTGGAGAGGAAGGCCCTGCTCGAACTGCACAACGAATGGGAGAACATCAACTACAACCTCTTCGGGGACGCCCTGGACCCTCCGGTCATGCTCCTGGGCGACGCGGCGACGGTCCTCGGAGCCTGGCGTCGGGAAACACGGGAACTCGAAATCTCCCGACGCATTGTCTGGGACATGCCGTGGACGGCGGTCATCGAGATCCTAAAGCACGAAACAGCCCACCAGTACGTGGATGAAATCCTAGGGGTGACGGACGAGACCGCCCACGGGCCCACCTTTCGAAGGGTGTGCGCGGAAAGGGGGATCGACGCCAAAAGGGGCATGGACTCGGGACCGCCCCCGGGAAACGTATCAGGGGTTCCCGAAAATCGGCGGATCGCGGCCAGGATCTCGGCCCTCCTGGCCCTTGCGGGCAGCGCCAACAGGCACGAGGCACAGGCCGCCATGAACGCCGCCCAGAGGCTGATGCTCAAACACAACGTCGAAGCGGACCGTTTCACACGGCGGTCCGGCTATACCTTCTGCCATCTGGGCGAACCCACCGGCAGGGTCCCCGAGAGCCACAGGACACTCGCATACATCCTGTCGCGTTTTTTCTTTGTCAAGGCCATCTGGATCCCCGTGTACCGCCCGAGAACGGGAAAGCGCGGAACCGTCCTCGAGATCTGCGGGGAACCCCACAACTTGGAGATCGCTGCCTTCGTCCACGGATTCCTGATCGAAACCGCGGAAAGGCTGTGGAAACGGCACAAGGAAAAACACCACATCACATCCAACCGTGACCGGCTCCGTTTCCACGCCGGGGTGATGAGCGGTTTTCAACAAAAGCTTGATCAGCAGGAAAAAAAGCATCAGGAACAGGGCCTCGTGTGGGTCGGCGACGGCGGGCTGCAGGCCTACTACAGGAGCCGGTATCCCCGGATTACCACGACACACGGACGCCAGAAGAAGATCCACGCCGCCTTTGCAAGCGGGCGCGAGGCAGGGAAAGGCATCATCCTCCACAGGACGATCCATGATTCGAGAAAATCAGGGAGGTTCCTGGGGCCGCCGGAATGACGGCTCGGGTATTTGGGTCCCCTCCTGACATTTTTCCGGCCTGACTGCTCGAGCTTCCCCCATACGCCACCCCGGCCCAGGATCAGGATCGCCTACGACGCAGCCCGCGGCCCGGGTCGGATTCTTCGATTACGATTTCGATTTCGATTTCGACAAATCCCGAACCGTAATAAAATACTTTCAGCTGCGGCCGGCATCCTCCTGTTCGCGAAGGCCGCTGGATCCCGGCCTTCGCCGGGATGACGATAAAGAGGGCCGGGATGACGATAAAGTTTTACGGGTTCGCACCCCCAGGTATGAAAAGCGGTTTAAGCCATTATGGCGCCGGGGTTCGCAAAGGCTCCAGAATCCCGAGGCCCGGGAGGCGTGGGATCCCTGAGCGACCTAGCGGGAGGCCTTCGTGATTGCGGCAGGTTGCGGCTGGGGGAAACCCGGCCATCCCATGTACGGGTCTCCTTAAAACCGAAAGTTCTCCTGCGCAGCTGAGTGTCGAAAAAAGATTGGAAATGGACAGGATGTGCCGGGAGGGGGCAGGCATGCCCCCGGCCGCAACCACCAGCAATCACCAGGCCGGGAGGTTTGGGAGCGAAGGGAGCGCCGCGCTTCCGGGCGGGCTGCGGCCTGGCCGGCATCCCCCTGTTCGCGAAGGCCGCTGGACCCCGACCTTCGCCTGGATGACGATAAAGAGAAGCCGAATGACAATGGGTTGTGTCTCTGGGTAACGGGGTGGACTGAAGAAAAAATCCGATACCGACAGCGATACCGATACCGATGAAGACAAAGGTTGAGCCAGTCAACATGGGTATCGAAATCGTCATCGTCATCGCAATGGAGCCCTTGCCGGGGTTCAGGCGCCGCTGCCGTATGGAGACCATCCCGCAGGATTGAAGGGCTCCACAACTCGAAAACACGGAAGGAAAAAGGACATGTCCCCCAAAAAAGGCACCTGCCTCGCAGCGCTTTTTTTTCTCCTGATCCTCTTGGGAGTAAAGGATAACCCCGGACCCCAAGCCCACGCATCACCCCAGGGCAAGGCGGCCTCTGCGGCAAAGACGGAGCGGTTCATCGCAGCTCACACCTCCGGGACCGTGTCCGCCCGCGACACCCTCAGCGTCCGCTTCCTCGGCGACATCAAGGCTGGGACGGACGACAAAGTCCCCCTGAAATTCCCGCCCTTCGCCTTCAAGCCGCCCCTGAAGGGCACTTCATACTGGATACATGGGAACACCCTGGTCTTCGAGCCCGAATCCCCCATGCCTTCGGGCGCTCACTTCAAGGCAACCCTGGACGTCGGGGCGGTGCTCGAGGAGGCGGCCGGCGCCGAGCCCTTTGCCTTCGATTTCGACGTGATCAGGCAGGATTTCGAGATCCACCTCTCCGGGATCCAGGCAACAGCGGGCGAAGGCCGCCGAACAGCCGTGCTCCCAGGGAGCATCACGCTCGCGGATTCTGCGGATCTTTCCGAGGTAAAACACGTGCTCTCCGCCCGCCAGGGGGAGCGGGCACTGGCCGCCAGGTGGTCCGCGGGCCGATCCCCCCGGGAATTCCTCTTCACACTGGAAGGCATCACCCGCGAAGACGCACCCTCCAGAGTGGATGTAGCGTGGGACGGGAGCGCCCTGGGGTCGGACCGGAAAGGAAGCCGCAGCCTGGAGGTCCCCGCGGCTCACGACTTTTCCGTGGTCGGGGCCCGGGCCGTTCGAGGCGACCGGCAGGTCATCGAGGTCCGATTTTCAGATCCCCTGGACCCGGCACAGAACCTCGCGGGGCTCATCCGAGCAGAGGATCTGGGGGACCTCCGGTTCACAATAGACCGGGCCGTGGTCAAGGTGTTCAGCTCGAGCACCTGGCCCAGGCAACTGGACCTCCACGTCTCCCCCGGCATCAGGAACACCGAGGGGCATCGCCTGACCGGGGGGAGAGAGCTCACGGTGTTTTTCGAAGACCTCAAGCCGGAGGTGAACTTTGCGGGAAAGGGGGTCATTCTCCCGACCGGCTCGGGGCTCACCCTGCCCGTGGAGGCGGTCAACATCCGGGCCGTGAAGATCCGGGTCATCAAAATCCCCGAGTCGAACATCCCGCAGTTCCTCCAGGTGAACGAGCTGGACGGCTCCAGCCAGCTCACCCGCGTGGGCCGGCCCGCCTGGGAGAAGATCATCCCCCTGACCGATCCGGCGCCCGCGCTGAACGAGCGGCAGCGCTTCGGACTCGACCTCAGGCCCCTCCTGGAGACCCAGGCCCACGGCCTGTTCAGGGTCGAGATCTCCTTTGACGGACGCCACATCCTCTACCCCTGCGCGGCGGGGGCCGGCCCCGAGGAGAGCGGGTCCATTCCCGGATCCCGTGAAAACTGGGACGCGGAGACCCAGGCGAGCAGCTGGGGCGGTTACGAAGAGTTCTCCGGGACCAGCTGGAGGGAGTGCTGGGAAGAAAGGCTCAATCCCTGTCACCCCTGTTTTTACAGAGAGTTTCACGATCACAACGTCGTCAAGTCCCGAAACGTCCTCATCTCGGACATCGGCATCCTTGCAAAAAAAGGGGAAGGCAACAGAGTCACGGTCTTTGTCACGGACCTCAAGAGCGCCCGCCCCCTCGGGGAGGCCCAGGTGACCGCCTTGGACTACCAGCAACAGGCGCTTGCCTCGGCCCTGTCCGACGGCGATGGGCGGGTGGTGCTGGAGACGACCAGGGGGCCGTTTCTGCTCACCGTCCGCAAGGGTGCCCAGGTGGGCTATCTGCGACTGGATGACGGGAGCGCCCTGTCCGTGAGTCACTTCGACGTGTCCGGCCGGACCGTGAAGCAGGGGCTCAAGGGGTGTTTCTACGGGGAACGGGGCGTGTGGCGGCCCGGGAACCCCATCCACATGACCTTTATCCTGGTGGACGAATCGGGGAAGCTGCCGGAGGACCACCCCGTCCGGTTCGAGTTCCTGGACCCCAGGGGCCGGCTCGTAGAGACCGTGACCGACGCAAGGAAACTCGGCGATTTCCACTGCTTCACCCTGACGACCGCACAGGACGGGCCCACGGGCGCATACAACGTGCGGGCGAGAATCGGCAACACATTCTTTGAAATGCCCGTCCGCATCGAGACCATCATGCCCAACAGGCTCAAGATCGCCCTGGACCTGGGCCCGGATCAAAAGGCCCTGTCCAGGGGACGTCTCAAGGGCGTCTTAGAGGCCGCGTGGCTCCACGGCGCCGCGGCGAAAAACCTGAAGGCCCGTGTGGACCTGACTTTCACCTCCGCCCGAACCGTCTTCCCGGCTTACAGGGAGTTCACATTCGACGATCCCGTCCGCGAGTACCAGCCCGAGAGCCTCCAGGTCTACGAGGGCGGGCTTGACCGAGACGGGCGTGCCGATTTCAAAACCGATCTCAAGACCGCGAATCTCTCCCCGGGCATGCTCAGCGCCCGGTTCGACACCCGGGTCTACGAACCCGGCGGGGCCTTCAGCCGCGATCAGCTCTCGGTACCCTACCACCCTTACGAACGCTACGTGGGGGTCGCCCTTCCCACAGGGGACGAGGCCCGCGGCATGCTCCTCACCGACACGCTCCACAAGGCCCGCATCGTCATGGTGACGCGACATGGGAAACCGGTCAAGGACGCCCGGGTCGAGGTCGAACTCTATAAAATCCAGTGGCGCTGGTGGTGGGAAACAGGGCGGGAGAACCTGGCGAGCTACCTGGGGACGAACGATTTCACCAGCATCCAAAAAGAGGTCGTGGAGATCCGCGACGGGAAGGCCGAGTGGCCCTTTGAAATCAAGCACCCTTCATGGGGCCGGTACCTCCTCCGGGTAAAGGATCTCGGCGGCGATCACGTGACCGGGGATATCTTTTACGTGGACTGGCCCGGCTGGGCGGGGAGATCCGGGGCGGACGCCCCCGGGGGGGCCGTGGTCCTGAGCCTTTCAGCAGACAAGGAGAAGGTCTCCGTCGGGGAGATTGTCCGCCTGACGCTGCCCGAGGCGCGGAACGGACGGGCCCTCCTGAGCCTGGAAAACGGCTCCCGGGTCCTCCGGGCCGACTGGGTGGAACCAGCGGACGGCCGGCTGAAGTACGAGTTCACGGCCACACCCGACATGGCGCCCAATGTTTACGTCCACGCGACCCTGCTCCAGCCCCACGGCCAGACCGCCAATGATCTCCCCATCCGGATGTACGGGGTCGTGTCCATCGAGGTGGAGGATCCGGGGACCCGGCTCGAGCCCCTGATCGAGTGCGAGGACGTGCTCCGGCCCGAGTCCCGGGCCGTTTTCAAGGTCACCGAGGAAAACGGCCGCGCCATGACCTACACGCTGGCCCTTGTGGACGAAGGGCTCCTGGACCTCACCCGGTTCGCCACTCCGGACCCGTGGAAGCACTTCTATCACCGGGAGAGCCTGGGCGTGAAGACCTGGGACGTGTACGACCACGTGCTGGGGGCTTACGGCATACAGCTGGAGCGTCTCCTGGCCATAGGCGGCGGCGGGCGGATCCTGGCCGAGGGCGGCCACAAGGCCAACCGGTTCCCGCCCATGGTGCGCTTTTTAGGGCCCTTCTCGCTCGAGGCCGGGGCCGCGGCCTTGCACGAAGTGGACATACCCATCTATGTGGGCTCCGTCCGGGCCATGGTGGTCGCCGGTCATGGCAAGGCCTTCGGCTCTTCGGAAAAGGCCGTGGCCGTGCGAAGGCCCCTCATGGTCCTGGGCACCCTGCCGAGGGTCCTGGGGCCCGGGGAGGAGGTCCGGCTGCCCGTGTCGGTCTTCGCCCTGGAGGACTCCATCACGGGTGTGACGGTCACGGTTTCCACCGAGGGCCCCCTCCAGGTGGATGGCGAAAGCCACCGAATCCTCGAGTTCACCCAAACCGGAGACGAGCTCGTTGAATTCGCTCTTTCTGCCGGACCGCGGCCGGGGATGGCCCGGGTGGACATCCGGGCCGCGAGCGGCCGGGAGACCGCCAGGCACGTCGTGGAGCTGGACGTCCGCTCCCCCATGGAGAGTGTGACCGACGTGGCGGCCATGAACCTCGATCCCGGGGAAAGCCGGACCGAGGTCCTCCGCTTTCCCGGGGTCCCGGGCACCAACAAAGTCACCCTCGAGGTCTCGAGAATTCCGCCCCTCAACCTGACCAAGCGGCTGGATTATCTCGTCCACTACCCCCACGGCTGCGTGGAGCAGATCACCTCCACGGCCTTTCCCCAGCTCTTTTTGAACCGGCTCGTGGACCTTTCGCCGGACAGGCGGGAGGCCGTGGAAAACCACGTCAAGCGCGCGATCCAGAGGCTCTCCTCATTCCAGACGGCGGACGGGGGCTTTGCCTACTGGCCGGGGCAGGGAGGCGCCCAGCCGTGGGCCACGTCCTATGCGGGGAATTTTCTCCTGGAGGCCCGGCAGACGGGTTACTTCGTCCCGGCCCACGTCCTGAACCGCTGGGTGGGATTCCAGAAGGAGCAGGCGCTTTCCTGGACCGCCGGTCCGGAGCGCTCCGAGCTCGATCAGGCCTATCGCCTCTACACGCTCTCTCTTGCCGGGGAGCCGGAACTCTCTTCCATGAACCGGCTGCGGGAGTCCCTGGACCTGCCTACCGCGGCCCGCTGGCGGCTCGCCGCCGCCTACGTGCTCGCCGGGCAGCCCGAGGCGGCCGCGGCGCTTGCGGCCGGGGCCACGACAGAGGTCCCCCCCTACAAAGAGCTTTCCAACACCTTCGGCTCACACCTGAGGGACAAGGCCATGATCCTCGAGACCCTGACACTCATGAAGCGCCACGACGAGGCCCAAAGGCTCCTGCGGGAGCTCTCGGACGCCCTGGGATCCAGCAGGGCCCTCTCGACCCAGACCACGGCCTGCGCCCTGACGGCCCTTGCGAGGCTTGCGGGCGTCACGGGCGCCGGGGAAGAGATGGCCGTCTCCTGCCGGTGGAACGGAACACAAATGGAGATCCAGTCCTCCAGGGCCCCTGTCGCGCGCCTCTCCCTGGATCCATGCGCAGGGTCGAGCGGTGAGATCCGGGTGACCAACCCCAACGGCTTTGCCGTCTATCCCAGGGTCGTCCTCACCGGCACGCCGGAGGCGGGATCCGAGACAGCCGCATCCAACGGCCTCGAACTCCGGATTCTCTACACGGACGGCGAGGGCAAGGAGCTGGACCCAGCGCGGCTGGGCCAGGGAAGGAATGTGACCGTCGAGGTCTCGGTCACCAACACGGGCAGGGGCGGCACCTGTGAAGAGATAGCCCTGACCTGCCTCCTGCCCTCGGGCTGGGAGATCCTGGGCACAGATGGCGGTTCCCGCGATTACGAATTCCAGGACGTGCGGGACGACAGGATCCACACATACTTCGACCTCGCCCAGGGCGGCACCAAGACTTTCCGGTTCCTCCTCCACGCGAGCTACCTGGGACGTTTCTACCTGCCCATGACCGTGGTGGAAACCATGTACGACGCGGACATCCATGCCAGGGAGCCCGGGAGGTGGGTGGAGGTGGTCAGACCCGGCACCTAGACGAGAATGGAAACGGAATCAACAAAACGGGCTCGGTTCAGAAACGGGATCCTGGGGGCCGCCTGCATCCCCCTGATCGCGGCGCTCTGCCTTTTTTACACGTGCCTCCAGGACCCTCTCTTCGACAGGCCTTACTCCAGCGTGCTCCTGGACCGGAACGGGGATCTTTTGGGGGCCACGATCGCCGGTGACGAGCAGTGGCGCTTCCCGCCCGGCGACGCCGTCCCCGAAAAGTTCGCCAAGGCGCTCATCACCTTCGAGGACAAACGGTTCCGCAGCCACCCGGGCGTCGACCCCCTGGCCGTCCTGCGGGCCTTGTGGCTGAACCTCAAAGAGGGCCGGGTAGTTTCCGGGGCGTCCACGCTGACCATGCAGGTGATCAGGCTCAGCCGCGCGGGGCGCCCCCGCTCCCCGGTCGAGAAGGTCATCGAGGCGGTCCTGGCCCTGAGGCTGGAGATGTCCGCGAGCAAGGACGACATCCTGGCCCTCTTCGCCGCCCACGCCCCCTTCGGCGGCAATGTCGTGGGGCTCGAGGCCGCGGCGTGGCGCACCTTCAGCCGGAGTCCCGACCGGCTCTCCTGGGCTGAAACCGCGCTCCTGGCGGTCCTGCCGAACAGCCCCGCCCTCATCCACCCCGGACGGAACCGCACGCTCCTGCTCCACAAGCGAAACGGCCTGCTGGACCGCCTGGCCCAAAGAGGCCTCATGGACGAGCTCACCCTGAAGCTCTCCAAGGCCGAACCCCTGCCCAAGAGTCCCCGCCCCCTGCCCCGGCTCGCACCGCACCTCCTGGCGAGGCTCCGTTGCCGGCCCGGGGGCGGGTCCGCGGGAGAGAGCTTCTCCACGACCCTTGACAAGGGGCTCCAGTCCCAAGCCGTCCGGGTGCTCGAGCGCCACCACCGGAGGCTCGCCGAGAGCCGAATACGGAACGCCGCGGCGCTCATCCTGAGGACGGACACCCATGAAGTGCTGGCCTATGTGGGGAACGTGGGGGCGTTCGACACGGGAAAGGACGGAAACCAGGTGGACTGCGTCACCGCCCGTCGAAGCACCGGCAGCATCCTCAAACCCCTCCTGTACGCCGCCCTGATCGAGGCGGGGGAGCTCCTCCCCAAGGAGCTGGTGCCGGACGTGCCAAGCCACTGGGGAGGGTTCGCACCACAGAACTTCAACCGCGAGTACCGGGGCGCGGTCCCCGCGGACCAGGCCCTGAGCCGGTCCCTCAACGTGCCTGCGGCCCACATGCTCTCAAGGTACGGGGTGGACAGGTTCCAGGACTTTCTCAAACGCCTGGGCATGACCACCCTCTTCCGATCCTCCAGGGACTACGGCCTCTCCCTGATCCTGGGCGGGGCCGAGGGATCCCTGTGGGAGATCACGGGCATCTACGCCGGCCTGGGCAAACTGATGCTCACGCAATTCGGGTCCGCGGACGCGCCCGGCCTTCCGTTCCGGAAACCGCGCCTCTTCGAAGACCCGCCGGAAGAACCCGGGCCCTCCCCCTCCCTGTCCCCCGTGTCGGCGGGTGCGAGCTGGCTGACCCTTGAGGCCATGACCCGCCTCACCCGGCCTGGCATTGAAAGCTCCCTTCAGGACATCGGATCCTCCCCCCGGATCGCCTGGAAGACCGGCACCAGCTACGGCTTTCGCGATGCGTGGGCCGTCGGGGTCACACCCTGTTTCACCATCGGGGTATGGGCAGGCAATGCCGACGGCGAAGGAAGGCCCGAACTCGTTGGGATCCGGGCTGCGGCCCCCATCCTCTTCGACTTGGCCGGTCTCCTGGACACGGGACCCTGGTTCGAGCCGCCCGAGGACGGGCTTGTGGAGATCGAGGTGTGCGCCAGGAGCGGGCTTCGAAGGGGCCCCCACTGCCCCGAGTGGAGGAAGTGCCTCGCGCCGCCAGCGGGGCTCAAGACCGGCCCCTGCACCTACTGCCGGACCATCCACCTGGACCCCGAAACCCTATTGCGGGCGGACAGCGCCTGCCGGCCCGTCTCGGGGCTCGTCCAGGCGAGGTGGTTTGTCCTGCCCCCTCGCATGGCGTGGTTTTACCGGCGCTTCCACGCGGACTATGAGCCCCTGCCGCCCTTCACACCCGGGTGTGGGGAGTCGGCCGGCACGGAAAGGTCCACCTTTTCCCTGCTCTACCCGAACAGGAACAGCCTCATCTACGTGCCCGTGGAGTTGAGCGGCCTGCCCGGCCGCGCTGTTTTCCAGGCGGCCCACACCCGCCCCGAAGCAAGAATTTTCTGGCACCTGGACGAGGAGTACCTCGGGGTTACCCGGGAGATCCACCAGATGGCCGCGGCCCCCGGGCCGGGGCCACACACACTCACGCTGGTGGACGACGCCGGGGAAATCCTCACCGTCCCGTTTGCCGTCATCACCAAAACAGCGGCCCGTCACCCGTGATGACGGAGGGTCAGCCCTTCCCTCTCAAAGTCCTCCAGGGTCCACAGGGGCCTTCCGGACTCCCGCGAACGCGCCGGCCACGGCCAGCCTTTCGGCAGGGGCGTCGAAAAGCGGAGGGGCTCCACGCGGGTTGGGTGACGGCAGGCCAACTCCCGCGCCAGGAGGGCAATGCGGCCGTCCCTCATGGGACGCGGGGCGCCGTAGGAGACGTCCCCGGCCACCGGCAGGCCCGCGGAAGCCAGCTGAGCCCGGATCTGGTGGCGGCGTCCGGTCTCCAGGTTCACCTCCAGAAGGCTCCTTTTCCCGCGGGTCTCGAAGACCCTGTAGGACAGACGCGCCTCCTGGCTCCCGGGGGTTCCCCCCGGCACCACTATGCTGAGTCGCCCCCTCCGGACCAGGTGATGGGTGAGCGCGCCGCTCTGACTCTCGGGCCGCCCCTCCACCACGGCGAGGTATGTCTTCACGACCTGATTTTCACGAAACTGCGAGCTCAAGCGGGAGGCCGCCTTGGAGGTCTTTGGCAGGACCATGACGCCGGCCACGGGCGCGTCCAGCCGGTGGACCATGCCCACGAAGACGTTCCCCGGCTTGCCGTGGCGGTCCTTCAACCAGACTCTTGCCAGGTCCACGAAATTGATTTTGCCCTTCGGACCCCGTTGCATTATGAGGCCCGCCGGTTTATAGAGGACGAGCACGTGGTTGTCCTCGTAAAAGACCGGCCACCGGGGGTGAAAAAAAAACATGCCGGGATCGCCTCTCGTCTGTGCCATAATGATTTCCAAGGCCCACGGCCCGGAGTGAACACGTTTTTAAAAGGAAACTATGCCGTCGTCGCGCCCTGAGAAACCCGAACCCGGACCCGAGGAGCTGGCAGCCATCTTTTCCAGCTGCGGTGTGGAGCTCTCCCCAATGCAGAAGAGACAGTTCTGGGTCTACCACAACCTCCTCCGCCGCCACAACGCCCTCTTGAATCTTACACGCATTCACAATTTTGACAACATGGTGCTCAAGCTCTATGTGGACTCCGTGCTGCCGGCACGCCTCACAGAGCTCCCATCCCCCTTGATGGACCTGGGCACCGGGCCGGGCATGCCGGGGATCCCGCTCAAGATCATGAACCCGGGCCTGGAGGTCCTGTTGGCGGAAAGCCGGGCCAAAAGGGCCGCTTTTCTGGAAGAGGCCGTGGAGGAGCTCGGGCTTGGGGAGGTTCACGTGGTGCGGCGCACCATCACGCCTGCCTTTGACCGGCCCGTGGCGGGTGTCATCACCCGGGCCGTGGAGGCCATGGCAAAAACCCTGGAACGGGTCCAGGGCTGTCTCCGGCAGAACGGCCGGGTCGTTTTCATGAAGGGGCCGGAGTGCGGCCGGGAGATCGAGGAGGCCCTCGCCGCCCTCGGGGACCGGTTTTCACTGGTCCAGGACCAACGCTATCGCATCGGCGGCACGACGAACCTCAGGCGCATCGTGGTCTTCGAGCGCCAGGACGCCCCCCCGAGCGTCAAGGTGGATCGGGCCCGCGGCCGCCATCGGGTCCTGACGATCGAGAGCGAAGCCAATGCCCGATTCAAGTCGCTCAGGAAGCTCCTGACCGGCAGGGGCGTCAAAAAGGCCTCCGAGGCGGTCATGTCGGGAAAACGGCAGATCCTGGAAGCTCTCGCCCGCCATCCGGACCGGTGCCTGGCCTGGATCTCCAGCGGCCCGAAGTCTCCCCCGCCGGAGGAAAGCCCCGAGGGCATGCAGTGGCTCCAGTTGAGCGGCCCGCTGTTCGAACAACTGGACGTCTTCGGCACGCGCAGTCCCCTCCTGGTCCTCCGAGTGCCCCCCATCCCGGCCTGGACTCCCGAGCAGGGTTTTGAGCCCGGGTGCAACCTCCTGATCCCCTTCCAGGACCCCGAGAACGTGGGATCGGTGCTGAGATCCGCGGCGGCCTTCGGCGTGGCCCAGGTGATCCTCCTGGCCGAGAGCGCGCACCCCTATCACCCCAAGTCTCTGAGGACCTCCGGCGGCGCGGCGACGACCTTGAAGCTCAAGACCGGCCCTGCCCTGGACAGCCTGCCCGGGGATCTCCCTGTTCTAGCGCTTTCCTCAGATGGCTCGGACATCGGCGCGGCCCGTTTTCCCGGGGCCTTCGGCCTTCTGGCCGGGATGGAGGGCCGGGGGCTCCCCGAAAGGTGGCGTTCCAGGGCGCTCCGGATCCCCATCCAGCCCGCGGTGGAATCCCTGAACGCTGCTGCGGCCGTGGCCGTCGCCTTGTACGAGTGGTCGCGGTCCGCGGGAAGAGACCAGGCACGGTCTCCTTGACAGGAGTGATTTCTGGCCGCTGGTATTTGAGAAATTCTTCAGAATGCTTATTTTATGAAAATAATGGAATCGACCGAAGCGAGGAAAAAACGCGGCAACGGGCTCGTCATCCGTCCCATGGAGGTGGATGACATCGCGCCTGTTTTTCACCTGGGGGAGAAGCTTTTCACCGCCCGCACCGTGCCCAACCTCTATCGCACCTGGGATGAATACGAGGTGGTCGGGCTCTTTCAGAGCGACACGGACAACTGCTTTGTGGCGGAAATAGACGAGCGGATCGTGGGGTTCACCCTCGGGACCGTCATCAGCAAATCCAGATCCGCTTGGAAATACGGCCATCTCATATGGATGGGCGTGGACCCCTCGGTCGCCCGCAGGGGCATCGCGGAGAGAATGTACAGACAATTCCGGGAGCGCATGCTGGAAGAGGGCGTGCGCATGCTCATCGTGGACACGGAGGCTGACAACCTGCCCGCCCTGCATTTTTTCAGAAAAATGGGTTTCGGCAGCCCCGAGGAGCACATATACCTGAGCCTGAACCTCTCCGGCCTACAGTCTTCCGGGGAAAGGAAACAAAACGGCCGTTCCGGCCGGCCATGAGGGCTTCATGACACCGGACTCCCCAGACAGCCTCATACAACCCGAGCGCCTTCACCGACTGTTCCAGAGGATGGTCGACATCTACAGCCCCTCGGGGAAGGAGATCGAGCTCCTGGACTACCTCTACGGCTACCTGAAAAGGCAGGGCCTGCCGGTGGAGCGCCAGCGGCTGGAGGACGGCCGGTACAACATTGTTTCCATGGATGCGGAAAAGCCGATCGAACTGGCCCTCATCGGGCATGTGGACACGGTGAACGCCTTTGACATAGAAGAAATCGGGTTCCGGGAGGAAGGGGACACCATCAGGGGCCTGGGAACCGCCGACATGAAGGGAGGCTGCGCCGCCCTCATGGAGGCCTTTCTGGCCTCGCGGCAGGCCGGGCGTGCCGATTCCTCCATTGCGCTGATGCTTGTGGTGGGGGAGGAAGAGAACGGGGACGGAACGGCCCGTCTGATGGAAGACCTGCACTTCCCCTGGGCGCTCATCGCCGAGCCGACCATGCTGGCCCCGTGCTTCGAGCATTACGGCTACATAGAGATCCAGCTCACCACCCGCGGGCGCCGCCGCCACGCCTCCCTCGTGGAAAGAAACGCAAACCCCGTGGAAAACCTGCTCACCTCCCTCCTGACCGTGACCCGGTGGCTGACGGAAAACCGGCCGGAAAGCGTTTACAACATCCGGGATCTCCTCACGTCCCAGTCGGGGTTCGCCGTGCCGGACTGGTGCGAGGCCTGGATCGATCTGCACATACCGCCGCACAGCCCCACGGGGGATTTCTGCACGGAAATAGAGGAAATATTCGAGCCCAGCCCGCCGGGATCCTCGGAAAACGTCAAGGAAATCCGTTTCCACACCATCCAGGACGGCTACTACCTCCCCGAACGGGGGCGGCTCATTCAGGTGCTGCGCGGGATCTTCGAGGAGCGCGGCCTTGAATGGAAACCCACCGCCTTTCAGAGCCATTCCGACGCCAACCTCCTGTGGGCGAACGGGGTCAAGCCCGTGCTGTTCGGCCCGGGAAGCCTTGCAAAGGCCCACACCCCGGACGAGTCCGTGAGCTTTCAGGAGGTCCTCCGGTCCGCCCGGGTCATCGCCGATCTCATCCAGAGCTATTCCGACCCGACTGAGAAGCTAACTTAAACGAAAAGACTTAAAAACATAAACACGAAGAGAACGAGGAGACAAGGCATATATCGGGTTCAGGAACTCCAATAATCCATTTGCGACACAGTCTCCTGCGCCGGGATGATGTTGAGGGAGGCCGGTCCCTGGTATTGGATTCACTGCAGCAGGACGGTCCGGCTCAACAGGATCTTTGGGAAGCCGCCCGGAGTCCAGCCCGCCCTTTCAGCCGTTTCAACGGCCCTCTGGAACCCCTTTCGAGTCACGTGGAATTTAGGCTCCACAAAGAGGAGACCGCCGCCGGGATTCACAGCCCCTCGGACCTCCTGGAAAAAGGAATAAGGGTCCGGGACCTCGTGGACCATGTAGAATGCCAGGACAAAATCGACCCTTTCGCTCAGCCCGATCCGATCGGTTCCGCAGCGGTGATATGTGATGTTCTCCCTCAGCCCCGCCGCCTCCGCCCTCTTTCGAAGCTTGTCCAGCATCTCCGGTTGGAGGTCCGCGGCGATGACCTTCCCCAGGGGTCCCACCATGCGGGCCATGGGGAGCGTAAAGAACCCCGGTCCGCAGCCGATATCCGCAACGGTCCGGCCCGGCAGGACGAACTCCCGCAGGATCTTCTCCGGATTCTGCACAAGCCTTCGAAGGGATGTCGAAAGAAAGCCGGCATGGGATGCCGGACACACGTGTGGCTTCATCTGCTTGCCTCCCTGTTCCGGGAAAAAGAGCCTGTCAGGGACCGCAATTTCCGGAATTGTGAATGATTGAAATACTCGCCTTTTAGTTTAGCAGCTATACTTTAAGGGCAAAAAAAATTCACCCGCTGCGGCGCAGGCTTTCCTCCCATTTGTCCAGAAACAAATTGATCTGATCCAGGAACTCGTCCAGAAAATCGATGTGCCCAGGCCCGAGTTTATCGAAATAGGACTTGAACCCCCCGTCCATGGTCTCGTGCCAATGTTTGTGCGCGTAGAAGGCGCTTTTTCCCTTGTTTGTCAGGTAGAGGCTCACCTTGAGGCTGCTTTCCGGGTCGGGCCGCTTCTCCACTAGACCCTTGGCCTCGATCTTCTTCAAGGTCTGTGAAACCGCGCCCTTTGTAATCCGCAACTGGTCCGCGGCCTCAGTCACGCTGACCCCTTCCTGATCCCCTATGAGCTCCAGCAGGAAAATTTCCGACCTGTAAAGGGTCTCCGAAGTGCCGAAGTGCCATGGACGATTCTCCAGTTCCGCGGTCCGCCGCACGATACCCATGAATTTTTCGACCAGGAACCGCGGCATGGAGGTGATGTGTTCTCGAGACATGTTTTTAAAGTATAGCAGCTAAACATTAATGTCAACCCAAAAAATAAGAATCCCCATCTGGACCTCATGGCATCCCGGCCGATATGGATGAAATGCAACCGCCTACCCATTCGTCTTGAGTGTGCCGACGATCTCCCCCAGGCTCCCGATTCCGTTTTTCACACAATACGTTCGGAGGCCTTCCACGATCTTGAGGGAGGCAAGGGGATCCATGAAATTCGCCGTGCCCACCTCCACCGCGCAGGCGCCCGTGATCAGGAACTCCAGGGCATCGCGGGCTTTCACGATCCCGCCGATCCCGATCACGGGGATCTTCACTGCCTGCACCACCTCATGGACCATGCGCACGGCCACCGGCCGGATCGCCGGCCCCGAGAGCCCCCCGGTCACATTGGCCAGCACGGGCCTGCGGCTGTCCACGTCCACCACCATCCCGGTGAGGGTGTTTATGAGGGAGACTGCCGTGGCCCCGGAGTCTTCGACGGCCCGGGCAATCTCACGGACATCCGTGACGTTTGGCGAGAGCTTCACAATGACGGGGCCGTCGAAATTGGCGGCCACGGACTCCGTGACCAGGGCCGAGGCCGCGGCGTCCCTTCCAAAGGCCACCCCGCCCTGGTTCACGTTGGGGCACGAGATGTTGACCTCCAGGGCGTCCACCCCGTCCACACCCCGAAAACTCTTCGCCAGGGCCTGGAATTCCTCCACGGAGTGGGCGTAGATGTTCACGATCACGACCGTGTCCAGAGCCCTGAGCCACGGAAGCTTTTCCTCCAGGAATTCATCCAGGCCCACGTTTGCAAGGCCTATGGCGTTGAGCATCCCGCACGGGGTCTCCACGAGCCGCGGGGGAGGGTTGCCGGCCCGGCGTTTCAGGGAGAGCCCCTTGACGATGATGCCGCCGAGGAGTGCGGGGTCAAAAAGGGGGGCGAATTCCTGCCCGTATCCGAACGTGCCGGAAGCTGTCAACACGGGGTTCTTGAGCGCAAGCGAGCCGATACGCACCCGAAGGTCTGGGGTCTTGTCTTCCATTCACGGTCTTCCGAGTTTGTTCCAATCGATGTCATTTGCTGGAAAAACAGGGCCATCAACGCAGACGCGGTGATAGGGCCGGGAGGATCCGGGGGCTGCATCGACCGCGCACCCGAGGCAGGCACCCAACCCGCAGGCCATGCGGGCCTCCAAAGACACCAGGCATGCGGCGCCGGCAGCGGCCGCCGATTCGGCCGCCTTTTTCAGCATGGCCGGAGGGCCGCAGGCACAAACGGTTCCGGGGTTTTCCCCGGGAGCGCCCCTGGAGAGCCTGTCTTCCAAAAGGTCCGTCACCAGGCCTTTCCACCCCACGGATCCGTCTTCCGTGGCCGTCTCGACCTCCACACCGACCCCGAGCACATCCTCCGGGCGGATAACGTCCCCTGCCCGTCCAAACCCGGTCATCAGAGAAAAAGGCAGCGCCTCCTCCGTCAAGGCCTGGGCCAGCGAGAATATGGGGGCCACCCCCAGCCCTCCCCCTACAAGCATCAAAGGCGGCCGGGCCTCCGGAATCCTGAACCCATTACCCAGGGGGCCTAGGACGGAAACCCGCTCCCCGGTTTTTTTTTCAGAGAGCAGGGCCGTGCCACGGCCTGCCACCCTGTAAAGTATTCTCAGCGTGTCTTTCCCGGCAAGGCCGCAAATGGAAAGTGGGCGCCTGAGCAAGGGATCCAGCCCCTTGTGCGCTCGGATCATGAGGAATCGGCCCGGCCCGGCCCGGCCCGCAATGGAGGGCTCTTTCAGGGACATGAGAAAGGTCCCGTGAAGGAGTTGCCTGTTGTCCGTTATTTCGGCTTCCCGCTCGAACATAAGTTTTTCCTGTGTTCACGTTTACAGAGACTGTGCCGCAATGAATTCTGAGCCTTGGGTGCGCGGGGCGATTCCCTCCAGGCGCCCCACGGCGCTGCCGATGAATGGATGATACCGGCCTCCAAGGGAATTCGCAACAGAATCCTCTGGACCGCCTCCTTGCCTTAAAACTTCCGGTCCAGGGCCAGATGGGAAAAATATCCTGTGACAGCGGCGAGGTAAAACGGGAGGGGCCTCTGCACGGGCAGATTGTAGAAGACGACCGGGAACACCAGGATGGGGAGGGGAACCAGAAGCATGGCCCACCACGTGTGGGTCCAGCCCCGGTGTCTTCCCACTGCGGGCAGGAGGGCGCAGAAACCGAGGAGTGCGGCCCAGCGGTACATCTCCTTCACCAGAAGGGCGAGGTCCAGGATGACCAGAATGGCATAGAAAAGGTTTTGTCCCTTGGAATCCGTATCCGTGTCCGGGAAAAGCGCCCCCATCACGGCAACCATGCCCAGCACCAGGCCCTCTTCAGGGTTCGGCCTGACAAGCCCCGTCCATGCGGCCCCTGCAAGGAGCCCCCCGTAGAGAAGCGCCCCCCCGGCTATGTGCCCCCGATATCCCGGCATATGAGACCACCGCCAAAGACCATGCGAAGAAACCCTTGTGTGTTCTATCGTCCTTGGGTATACCGCCTGGTATCCGATTTTCCCGAGGCACCAAACTATCCTTCAACCGCTTCGGCGTCAAGCAGGTGTTTGGAAGGCCGCCGGGTACAGACCGGACAATCCCTCTCGAAGAGGTCCGATGTTCCATGATTCCGATCTCCGACAGCGCACCGAAGCCCAAATTGCCGTTCATAACGATACTACTCATAACGGCAAACACAGCCGTCTTTGTTTACCAGCACTACTCGGGCGTGGTGGACGGAAGTCAACTCTATTTTCGGCTGGGGAGCATCCCTTACGAAATAACGAGGCTCACGGATATCGGGCCCACCGCAGGGGTGCCGATCCCCCTCACTCTCATGACAGGTATTTTCCTCCACGGCGGATGGATACATCTCATGGGAAACATGCTTTTCCTGTGGATTTTCGGGGACAACGTCGAGGGCAGGGTCGGCCGGGTGCATTATTTGATTTTTTTTCTTGCCGGCGGGGTGCTTGCCACACTGGTCCAGGTGATCGCGAATCCGAGTTCCAGAATCCCCATCGTGGGCGCCAGTGGCGCTGTCGCCGCGGTCATGGCCTCCTATTTGGTTTTTTTCCCCACTGCAAAGGTCAAAACCCTCCTCTTCTGGTTCGTCTTCTTCCAGGTGGTGGACCTCCCCGCCTTTGTCTTTCTGGTCTATTGGATCGGAGTTCAGTTGTTGATTGTTTTTTCACGGGGGGACACCGGCACAACCGGCGTCGCCTGGTTTGCACACCTGGGTGGGTTCACGGCCGGTTTTGCCTTTGCCCTTGTCCATCGAGTAAAACGCAGGAGACCGAAGAAGAAAAAATAAGACGGCCTACAACACTTTTCCGCGCATGCGCGCCCGGAGGGGCTCCGCAGACGCCTGTCAGGAGGCCGTCGTAAAACATTCGCAGCCAGGGTGCCGTCGATCAGGCGATCAGGTCCAACTGCTGCACCGTGCCGGCGGTACCGTCCTCTCTCAAGAACAGCCCCGTGTCCGTCGTCCGCCCCTCGAGTCTGTTGGCGTCATCCCTGTGATCAAAGAGGGTTGAAAGCTTAGCAAGATGAATCGCCCCAATATTGCTGTGGCGCAATTTTTCCAGGCGGCCCATTCCATTTCCGTTGACGAGCCAGATTCTCAGCTTGTCAAAAACAGGATCTTTGTCGTCGATCCACTGGTTTCCGTCCGCATCATAGGCTGCCAGTTCTTCGAAACCGTCCCCGGTGGCGGGACCGAAAAGTTCGCTTCCGTCATTGATGATCCCGTCGTTGTTCCGGTCCAGAGCCAGGTACCCACTGCCGCCCCTGAGACCCGGCATGAGATCCCCTGCCCCGTCAATGTCCAGATCAAATTCAAATCGGGTTTCCGTGAGCTCCGCGGCCGTCCCCGCAAAATTGACCACAAGGGGGTCCACAAGCGCCGGATCACCCGCACGGACGTGAACGCCAGTGGTCTCAACAAAGGTCCGGCTCATCTCCATGCTCAATGAAAAGGAGATCTCCCGGTTGTCCTCGGTCCTGATCATGCCCGAGGCCTCCATGGAAACAGATTCGGTTTCCACGTAGCGGGTGGTGCGGTCGTAAAGGATCCCCACACCGGAACCTTCCTGGGTGTTTGTCTGGGTGTCTGCATCCACGGTGTTTTCAGAGGCCGCAGGTTGCAGGTCGGCAGGATCGAACACATGGAGTTTTCGTCCGGTAAGGGCCTCCACGATGAGCGCTTTCAGCATGTGGCGGTATCGGATCCCGGCGTCCGTGAACCCTGAACGAGAGGCCTTGCCGCATTGAAGGGATTTGGATTCGTCCGACAGGGAAACCCTGTCCTGCAGGGCGGTCTGATCGGCCGTAGGTGAAGGCCGCTCGACCAGAACAGCGAGGGTTTCCTGTACCTCAGCCACTTGGGTGAATTGCCGCATGGATGACATGGTGATGCTTGATTCCGCAATTTTCATGGCATTCTCCTCCCTGAGAGCCAAGTGTCCCGGGACCGTTCCCTGGTCCCTGCGGGTCTAATCGGCATTCTCCACCAGGACCTGAAAAGGTTTCAGGCCGGGCTCGGCTCAATCATACACGGGTCATCCCCATAGCTGTGACAAAACTGGAAGGGCACCCCGACACGCCGGCCAGACCAGCGTGACATTGCATGAAAAGCGGTTTCGGATATGACAAACAGCTCGGCGGCCTTTCATTATGAAGGGTGTGCCTATCATTATGGGAGGCGAGAAACCTGTACGGCAGGGGCAACCCCTTTGACGAAGTCGATAAACCAGGCGCTGCCGGATAGTTGGACAAGCACGACACACCGCGCTGAGCAGGACCTTTTGACAGAAATAGAGCCTGAGCGGTCCGAATCCCCGAACACCCCACAAGTGGAATAACGTTAACATAAATAACAAGTTAACCGATGAGGCTCAAACTCAATTTACCTCGACCTGATATTGATAAGCTTTGCGACCAGTCATTTTTTTTAGCGAAACCCACTGACACGGATCTTTTTCCCTGTTCTTTTGAAACGAGATTTTTTTAAGGCACCTTTTTTGCCTCTCAAAGGGACGGCTTCACCTCAACGTCTGAAAAAAATCGAGCCCTTCCGACATCCTCCGGTTATACGCGCACTGTTTGCGGGGCAACTGATTGGCGTTTGGAAGAGCCGCTTGCGATGGACAATGCTATTTCGAGGAGGCAGGGTTGAATAAAAAAACATGGCGCCGCATTACCATAGGGGTTATCTCATCCGTGATGATCATTGTCACCGTCCTTATCGGCAGGCGCATGGGATGGTCCGCCCGCCCCTACCTGGAAAACCTCACGAGCCAGAAAAGGGTAAATCTGGATGTGGAGGTCACACTTGTTGCGAACATCGATTCCAAATTGCTCCGGATGAAATTTTACATATGCTGCAAGGACGAGGATCAACAAGCCGAGGCGTTGTGCAAGGTGCCGCGCATTCAGGATGAGCTCGTGGACAGGGTCAAGGACTACGAACTGGTCCGTTCGGTTGCAACCCATGACCTCGAGAGCGTGCGAAGGCATTTGATGGAAGTCGTGAACCGGAAGCTCACGTTCACCGCAGAGGAAGTCTATTTTGATCGGTTCTTCTTTAATTAGTACCCATCCATAAACGAATGAAATCTGAAGAACTCTTTTAATGCTCATGGATGCTCTTGCCGATAGAGACAAGGAGGGACTCAATGACGAAAACATGAAAATCATTCCCGGTTCAGGAGGAATTATGCAGGGATTGGTGAATGGAAAGAAGGTTGGCACCAGGGTTAGGCTTGCCAAGATCGAAAGTAAATCCGGTGACCCAACGAAGTTACGTATTGTTGAGGGTTGGGCGAGCCCCAACCCGAAATTGGGAGAACGATATACTGTTCAGCAGGATAACGGGCGGATATATCTCACTGGAATTATAAAGAATTTGCTTCCCAATGGTTTTGAAACCGACAGATCCAGGTATAAAGTGGATACATTTGCAAAAGAAAGCAAAAAGTTGAGAGACAGAGTTTATGCAGGCATTGACAAAACCCTCAATCCAAGGCCGGTTACAATCAAGTGTATGGATGGGGTGACGATAAGCGGTTATGTGAATCTGAAGTGGGAGAACAGGGTTTCTGACCTTTTCACCCATGGAAAAGAGGCGTTCATAGTTGTTTTTGATGCAGCAGTAAAAGGGGATAAAGGAAGAGTTATTCTAATCAACAAATGCAATATTTCTAGTGTATATTTGGAAGATTGAGCTTACTTAAAAAAGGCATATATTTTTATGCCTTGTGTATTTCTTTAGTTAGCTGGATAATGATTTTATATTTAAATTACATTTCTTTATGGCTTCTTCTCATTTTATTTAGCATAGCGGGATTTGCTTCAGGGGCAGTTGTTATTGGTATGGCTTTTGTAAAAGAATCTGTGCTTTCAAGTGATTCGGGGCCTTTCAAGAAGAGGAGGGCGCGGGATGGCAGGCGCGTGAGGCTCTCTTCATTCAGCGTACAGTTTCCTGAGCTCGGTCTTCAGGACCTTGCCCAATGCGTTTTTCGGCAGAGCCTCCTCGAACCGGATGCGCCTGGGGATCTTGTAACCGCCGATCTTTCCTCGGCAGTGCTCGATGATCTCCTCCTGGGTCAGGAGAGCGCCCTCAGCCGGAACGATGACCGCAAGGAGGGCTTCACCGAAGGTCTCGTCCCGCACGCCGATGACGGCGGCCTCGTGCACGCCGGCATGCTGGTACAGCACCGCTTCCACCTCGGAGGTATAGATGTTCTCGCCTCCGGAGACGACCATGTCCTTCTTTCGGTCCAGCAGGTACACGAACCCCTCATTGTCCTTGCGGCCCAGGTCTCCGGTGTGAAACCACCCGTTGCGGATGGTCCGGCGATTCTCCTCGTCCCGGTTCAGGTAGCCTTGCGTGATGTTCGCGCCCCGGGCCGCCACCTCTCCCCCCTCGCCCGTGGGGACCTCCCGGCCCTGCTCGTCCACGATGCGAAGCTCCACACAAGGGATGGGCCGGCCGCATGACTTGAGGCGCTCGTACGCGCCCGCCCTGAGGGCCTCCTGGTGAGCCTCCCAGGTCAGGATGCTGAGGAGCGGCGAGGTCTCGGTCAGGCCATATCCCTGGTGCAGTTCGACGCCCGGCAGGGCCTCGGTGGTTCGCCGGATCCACTCCACGGCCATGGGAGATGCCCCGTAGATCAGCCCGCGGAGGCTGGAGAGGTCGTAATCGGAGAGCCCCGGCACCTGTAGCGCCATGATGATCATGGTGGGGGGCAGCATGGTGAAGGTGATCCCCTGTTGCTCGATAGTTTTCAAGAGGCCCGCCGGAGAGAAGGCGGGCATGTAGGCGTGAGCTCCTCCGAAGAGGAACCAGATGGTGCCCAGGAGGTCGGCCGAATGGAACATGGGCGCGGCATGGAGGTAGACGTCGTCCCGGACCGGGCCGAAGGCCGGCGCGCACTGAAGAGCATCCGAGAGGATGTTGCGGTGGGTCAGGGGCACGCCCTTGCTTCGACCCGTGGTGCCGCCGGTGTAGAGCAGGATCGCCTCGTCGTCGGGCCGGCCCGTGTGCATGGGCACGGGCCCGGCCTCGGCGAAAAGCGTCTCGCAGGACCCCTCCTCGCCAGGTGCGCGCACGGGGATCGCGCCGTCCCGCCAGGGGGCCAGGGCCTCCTCGTCCAGCAGGGCGCGGAAGGCCGAGTCCACGAAAAGCCGGCTCACGTGGGCATCCTCCAACACGTCCCGGATCTCGGGCGGGGCCAGGCGGACGTTCACGGGAACCGGCACGGTCCCAGACCAGTAACCCCCGTAAAAGAGGACCGCGTTCTCCATGGAATTGGGTGCGATCACGCCGAAGCGATGCCCGGGCTCGAGCCCCAGCCCCTGAAGCGCCCCGGCGGCCCGCTGAACGCGGTCAAGGAACTCGCTGTATGTCCAGGTCCTCTCGCCGTCCAGAACCGCCGGCCGGTCACGATGCTGCAGCATGGTCGACCAAAGCATCTCCGCCATCGTAGTCATGATTTTCCTCCCCGGCCTGCGTGGGTGGCTCGTGCCGCGACCTCCCGCTCACGGCCTCTTCCAGAAGTGCCATGGCCTGAGGGGACTGCTCGCGCAGCCTCCCGAGCCCCGCGCAGAACACCTGGGGCCCCGTCCGGTGCTTTCTCAGCAGGGCTACGGCCCGCACGTGGGCCAGGATCCCGCCCCGCCGCTGAAGGTCGCTGGTCTACCCGGACCCGCCGGCGGGCTTTTCCCGCTGGTCCAGGCGGTCGCGGCTCAGCTCCCGGAAGCCCGGCAGAGGATCCTCGATCCCCTCCCTGCGCACCATAGCAACGGCGTCGTTGGGACATGCGGACGCGCAGACCCCGCACCCGATGCACCAGTCCTCGTCCACAACGGCCGTCCCGTCCACCACGGAGACCGCGTCAATGGGGCAGGCCTCCTCGCAGAGGCCGCACCCGTCGCAGGCATCCGGATCCGTTCGTCGAATGAACTGGCAGGCCATGAGGAGGTCCCGCGGAATTCGTCGGCGCTTGTAGTTGCCCAGTGACCAGCAGCAGCAGGGGCAGCAATTGCAGGCGTGCTTGATTTCCCCGTCCATGACATTGTCGGCAAAGTGAACGCAGCCTGCCTCCTCGGCCTTTTGGTTGAGGGCCAGGGCCTCGTCCAGCGAGAGCTCCCGCCCGATTCCGGCGTCCACCACGTACTCGGCCAGCTCGTCGTACTTCATGCAGACCTCCAGGGGGTAGGCGCAGGGGCTGCGCCCCTTGAGGCGGGACATCACACGGCAGTTGCAGTTCACCACTGCGATGCGCTCGGCCCGGTGGATGACGTGCTCGATGTCGGCGTAGGGCAGGACCGCCTGCTTCTGCACCTCGATGGTTTTTCGGCCCGGGATCCAGCGGTAAACCTTGGTGCCGGATCCCCCGAAGCCCTCCACCAGGGTCTCCTTGCGGGAGTGGCGGATGCAAAGGTCAGCCATGCGCCGGGCATAGGGCGTGTCCTCGTTGGGCCAGAAAACCGCCTGGGGCATGCCGTAGCCAAACTGGTGAAGGGAGTACCCCCATTCACCGCCGGACGCCTTCCTCCGGTACACCAGCCCTCGCACGGCCAGATTGGAGAGGACGGCGTCCGCCTCCTCCTCGGAAAGCCCGCACCGGGGTGCGATGTCGTCCGCCGGAACGGCGCCGAAGGGTCCCACGCGCGAGGGCAGGCCCAGCAGGAGCTCGGCCTCCTGCTCGCTCAGGCTCTCCCGAAGCATCGCCACCAGGTACTCGTTGTACGGAGGCCCGATGGCCAGGTCCGCCATGTGGACTCCCAGACGCTCGTAAACATCGTTTGCCATGACTCCCTCCATGCGCGTTCCCTGTCCCGCCGGGCCCCGGGGTAACGCGCGGGCTTTTCGGGTTCAACGAAACCCCTACTTCGGAGACCTCCGACCCAGGAGCGCGGCCTTGCCCTTCATCAGGTGCTCCCGGACGGCGTCTACCACCCGCGGGGCGTCGCGCGCCACCATAGCCTCGAAGATTCGGCGGTGCCCGCGCAGGGCCTGGTCTGCCGCGCCTGCCAGGCGGAAGGCCTCGATTCGGTAAGGCAGCATGTAATCGTGCAGCGACCGGCACCACTCCGCCAGCCTGGAGGATCGGCTTGCCTCCACCACAATCCCGTGAAACGCCCCGTCCAATTGAATGAAGGACTCCATGTCCCCTTCCGCGAGGACCCTCTCGGCCATTTCGAGGTTTTCCTCCAGCGCGCGGAGCGTGTCCTCTTTCATGCGCTCCATGGCCCAGCGAGCGGCCAGCGCCTCGTTTACCGCGCGGATCTCGCACATCTCGGCCACCTCATCCGGGTTGATCCGCTTGACGAGATAGCCCACGCGGGGAATGGACTCCAGCAGCCCTTCGCGCTCCAGTATGTGAAGGGCTTCGCGCACCGGCGTTCTGGACACGCCCAGCTCTCTGGCCAGGTGAAGCTCCACCAGGCGGGAGGAGGGCGGGATCTCTCCGCAGAGGATTTTACCTCGAAGGTAGTCGTACACCGTTTCCCGCATGGCCTGGGGCCGGGCGGGAACCAGATTTTCTGGAGCATTCTTCTTCACAGACCCTCTGTACTTCAACATTATTTCAAGTGTATCCCAATGGCGCAGGCTGTCAAGGCCCCTTTGCCTTTCCGCACGTTTTTTCATGACCAAAATTGGTGAAGAGCAGGACCCGGAAAAGATCAGATCTCTCAGCAGGCGGTTTTATTCTGAGGAAGAGAAAGGCCAACAGGAGGCCAAATTTCTGGTCTATTTCCGTATTGAGAAGGAATTGCCATTAATCCGACCAAATAAATGAGGAGATTTATGAGGTTGTTTCAAATATGATCGTGGTGAAGAGGCGAATACAAATTGTCCATACTTTTTCTTAGTTAAATAATTTATGATAATTTTAAAATTTTTATTGTTGCTTATCATTATCATTTCATGGAACAAAAATCCATAAAAAGATCTTTAATGATCAATTCGGCAGTTCTGGCGCAACTATAAACCATGCTGGCATCCAAAATCTGCCCTCTTGTCGGCGCTCCCATCACGTAAATTCGGGAGGAGATTCCAGGTGAGCCGGCTGGCCCTTCCTGTCTCACACGGTGGGTCTCGGGCTCAATCCACACG